>WNGJ01007107.1_pt1 | contig 11892 bp, 10 predicted proteins | sample 5400611 | NCBI WGS metagenome assembly WNGJ01 (sample SAMN13153375, study PRJNA577476) | soil metagenome | isolation source: 40 cm soil or saprolite under Garry oak tree replicate 1 | place: USA:California | collected 2016-06-15 | reverse complement strand
GGAGCCGGTCGGAATCTCGGGATCCAGCGGGCGAAAGTGGCGCGCCGGCCCGGAGACGATCCCCGGCGCTCCGGGAAGCCCGGTGAGCGCCTCCCCCGTGCCCGGGGAAGGCGCGGCCGGCGGAACAGGAGGCGCTGAGGGAGCCGCCGGTGCGGCCTGCTCGTCGAAGTCGCGCTTGGCCAGGTCGGCGAGCGCGTCGAGTGCGGCCGCCGCCTGCGGCCCATGCGCCGAGACCAGGATCTCGTGCCCCTGGCGAATGCCGAGAGTGGCCAGCCCGTTGAGGCTGCGCCCGCTGGCTGGGCCTCGGCCGCTCGTCAGATTCATGACCTGGACGTTGGCGTCGAAGCCCGCTGCGGTCTGAACAAAGCGCGCCGCCGGGCGAGCATGTAGGCCGAGCGGGTTGCGGATGTCGAGGCGGAGCGTCAGGCCCTCTTCGAGCGGGGCGGAGGTCACGGTCGGCCCGGGAGCCGTGGGCTCGCCGGCGCCCAGCTGTGCGACCTTTCCCTGCAGCCCGCCGCGCGCTTCCTTCGCCACCGCCGCGAGCGGCTCGCCCAGCCTGGCGGCGACGGCCGCGGCCACGGCTCCCTCCACCAGGGGGGCCTCACAGAGGAGCACCGACTCGCGCTGTTCGGGTGGCAGGAAGTCGAGCGCGGTCTCGGCGCTGAGGACGGCGCTCCCGAGATCCATCAGCACGAGCACGCCGTCGCCGGAATCGGCCCGGCCGATCGCTTCCATCACGCGGACGGCGTCGGTGCCGAGCGCGCCCTCCTCGGCCAGCCCGCCGGCGAGCTCAATTCGCACGTCGGGCCCAGCCATCTCCGCCGCCAGCTCGCGCACGCCCGCTGCCAGCGTGCCGCTGTGCGAGACGATCACGATCCCGACCATCGCCGCTATGCGGGGCTTAGCCCGTAGGCGCGGTGGAGGAGCTCGACCGGGTGGACGGCGTGCATGTCGGCGCCGTGCTCGATCTGCCAGCGGCAGGTCTCGCTGTCGCAGGCGGCGAGGTCGCCGTTCGACTCCCGCAGCTGGCCGAAGAGCCGCTCGCCGACAGTCATCGAGATCTCGTACTTCTCCTTCTTGAGGCCGTACGTGCCGGCGATGCCGCAGCAGTCGGCGTCGAGCTCGATTGCGTGCAGCCCCGGAATCAGGGCGAAGAGGTCGAGCGCGGGCTTGCCGATCCCGTGGCCCTGCTGCTGGCACGGCGCGTGGTAGGGCACGGTCAGCTCCAGCGGCTTGAAGTCCGTGCGGAGCTCGCCGCGCTCGTGCAGCAGGAGCAGGAACTCGCAGAGGTCGTACATCGCGTCACTCACCACCGCCACGTCGTCGTCCTCGACCTCGAGGATCTCGCGCGCCTCGCGCTTCAGCATCAGCCCGCAGCTGGTCGAGTTGGAGACGATCGCGCAGCCTTCCCGGGCGTAAGGCGCGAGATTCGCGGCCAGCCGGCGTACGTAGGCGCGCGCGGCGGGGAAGTTCCCGTTCGACTGGAGCGGCAGGCCGCAGCAGTCCTGGGGCGGGACGACGACGTGGAAGCCGTTGTGCTCGAGCACCTCGACCGTCATCCGCCCGACCGCCGGCTCGTAGTAGTTGGTGCCGCAGGCGTGGAAGTAGACGATCGTCCGCTCGGCGGCGGGGCTAGCGTGCTTTCGCGCCCAGCGCTGGAAGGTTCGGCCGGCGAAGCTCGGCAGCGCGGCGTCGCGGTGAATGCCGAGCAGGCGCTCGCCCAGCCAGCGCAGGACGCGGTTTCGCAGCGTCCAGTTCGCCAGCGGTGCGACCGGCGTCCCAAGCCGTCCGAGCACGCTCGGGCGGGCGATCAGCTGGTTGCGCAACGGAATGCCGCGGTCCTCCCACAGCTGGGCCCGCGCCTGCGAGTTGATCTCGGCGATCTTCACTCCATGCGGGCAGACCTGCGTACAGATCCCGCAGCCCGAGCAGTAGTCCAGGGAAATGTCGGGAGAGGCGCCGGTGCGGCGGAACCGCTCAGCCTGGGGCCCGACGTACTTGGGGCCCGGGAAGAGCGGAGTCGCCTGCGAGTACGGGCAGAACGACTCGCAGATCGTGCATTTGACGCAGTGGTCGAGGGAGTCGCGTACGAGCTCGGTCACGATTTCTCTCCGAGAATCGCGGAGGCCGCAGCGTATCCCGACGCGAGGCTAAGGCCGTTGCCCGAGGCCTCCCGCCAGGGAACGGCGCCGGCAAGGGTCGCGCCCGCGGCGTGGAGATTCTCGTAGGCCGGCGCCCCCTCGGCGTCGACGGGGCGCCTGCTCCCGTCGACGGCCACACCGGCGCGGGAGAGGGCATGCTCGTCGAAGTAGCCCGGTTCGAAGAGCGGCTCGTTCGGCCCGGGCAGGCCCGCGACCGGCAAATCGAAGACGGGCTCGCGAACCCTGCCGGCCGAGTCCAGCTCGAGACCGGCCGAGGCGAAACCGCCGGTGGCGAGCACGAACGAACGCGCCCGGTAGGTGAGCGGCCGGCCCGCGGTGTGCGCCACAACGCCCTCGAGGCGGCCGTTGCTGGTCTCGGCCCCTGCGACGGTGCTCCCGATCACGAGCCGGGCACCTTGACGCCGCAGCGCCGAAGTCATCGTCTCGTAGACGCGGATGCCCGGAACCGACGGCGGGAGGGTCGGCACTTCGAAGACCGGGTGACCAAGCCTCGTTTCGAGCTCGCTCCAGACCGCTCGCGCGTCGCCGAGGCCGAGCACGGCCGGAAAGCCGACGATCTCGCCCGGTACGAGGTTCCGTCCGAGCTCGATGAGAACCGCCTCGCGGAAATCGGCTCGTTCGAAGCGCCGGGCGAAGCCCACCGAGCTCACGTCGCGCGCCTCGCCGAGCGGCGGCGCGAGCTCGACGACGCGGGTGGTGACGGGCGCGGCCCCCGGCAGCGAAGCTCGAGCGACGTTGTCGGCGAGGTAGGCGGGGAAGAAGTCCTTCAGCCCGCGAAGCCCGACGAAGACAAAGCGGCCGCCCCGTCGCAGGTCACCGGCGGCCATGGTCTCCGGCAGCAGCGCCGTCGGCTTCGCGACCCCGACCGCGGTCGGGACGAAGAAGTTCTCGTCGAGACCGCCGCGGTAGCCGTGGTCGCCCAGGCGAGCCTTGAACCAGTCGAGGCTGGCACGGAGCAGCTCGATCGAGAGCTGCCGGTAGGGGTGCTCCGGGTTCGCGGCGGCGAAATCAGGCAGCACCTGCGCGGGGCTGTCGACGGGGCCGTCCGCGTAGCCGAGGACGTCGATCGTGGCAGGCGCGAGATGGGTCGCGCCGACGCCCTTGGCGAGGACGGCCACCCGCTGTCCCGCCTCGGCCAGCCGCAGGGCCGCTGTCAGGCCGGCGAGGCCAGCGCCGATCACGACCGTGTCGTAGCTCGCACCGGCGAGCCGCGGGCGAGTATCCGTCATTCGGGCAGATGCTCGACCGCGAGCAGGCCCTGGAAGATCCAGTCGTCGAGCCGGGCCTGGCGGAGCTGGTCGCCGTGCAGGATCGGCTGGACCCCCTTCCACCGCTCCTGGAGAAAGTCCAGCAGCGCCGAGTTCGCGGTTTGGTGGTCGAGGTGCTCGAACTCGTGGAGGATGCCGGTCGCCCTGTAGATGCAGAAGCCGCCCTGGCACGGGCCCATCGCGAGCCGGACCTTGCGGCGGACGTCGTCGAGACTGGTGGGGCGGCCGTGAGCGAGCGCCTCCGTCAGATGGCTTCGCGTGATCAGCTCGCACTCGCAAATGATCTCCTCCGAGTTCGGCACCGGCTCCTGGGCGCGAACCCGCGCGCCGAGCCAGTAGAAACGCTCCTCCTCGGAGCCCGGCAGCGGCTCCTCGGCCGTGCGGCAAGGTCGGTTGACGCCGAGCTGCTCGCAGGCGGCGTCGACCGCATGCTCGGCCATCAGCCGAAAGGTCGTCGTCTTGCCGCCGGTGATCGTGATGAAGCCCTCGACGCCGTCGCGCCTCGCATGGTCGAGCACGGTGTGCGTGCGGCTGACGTCACGCGTGTCGGCCACATCGTCGGGTGTGTAGAGCGGGCGCGCTCCTGCCCAGACCCGGAGCGCACGAGCCTCGCGGAAGCCGGGGACGAGCTTCTCGCCCTCGTCGAACATCTCGTCGATCTCGCCCGGCGTCACCTCGAGCTCGTCCGGGTCGGCGACCCGGACGTCTGTCGTCCCGATCACCGAGACGGTCCGGATCGGGACGATGATGTCGCCGTCGCTCGGCGGCTTGCAGCGATTGACCACCGTGTTCACCAGCCGGTGGTTCATCGCGATCATGATTCCCTTGCCGGGGACGACATTCACGACGCAGCCGGCGAGGCTCGCGATCTGCCCCGCCCAGGCGCCGGACGCGTTGATGACGAGGTCGGCGCGGATCTCGAGCTCGTCCTCCGTCAACTCGTTGCGGACGTGAGCCCCGATCACCTTGCCGTCGCGGAGCTCCAGGCCGAGCACGCGGTGATAGGGGAGGATCCGCGCCCCGTACTCCGTGGCCGACCGGGTGCACGCCGAGACGAGCTTCCAGGGGTCGAGGTTCGCGTCCGGGACGGCGAAGGCGCGCGTGATGCCCGGGTCGAGGCGCGGTTCCCGACGCAGTACCTCGGCAACCGGGACCTCTTCGACGGGGACGCCCGTCGCCTGGCAGCCGCGCAGGAAGTCGTCCCCGAAGCCGGGGTCGTCCCATCGTGTCGAGACGAACAGGCCGCCGGTGTCTTCGATGCAGTCGGCAGCGATCCGGCGCAGGATCGCGTTCTCGACCACACACTCGCGGGCAGCGAGCGGATCCTTGACCGCGTAGCGCCCGCCCGAGTGGAGGAGGCCGTGGAAACGGCCGGTCGTCCCGGTAGCCAGATCGCTACGCTCGACGAGGGCGGTCGAGAAGCCGCGCATGGCCGCGTCGCGCACGACGCCGGCCCCGGTGGAGCCGCCGCCGACGACGAGGACTTCCGTTTCGAGAGTTGGCACTGCTTTCGGCCGCAGTATCGCAGCGGCCCTTGGCTCTACCGAACCGGAAGGCGGGAAGGAACCGAAGGCCCGGCGCCCGCTTTGGGACGCCGGGCCTTCTGATGATCGTCTACGAGTCGACCCAGTCGAAGGTCCGCGTGACGGCCTTCTTCCAGAGCGCGTAGTCCTTCTCGCGCTCCCCCGGGTCCATCTGGGGCTGCCACTCCTTGTCCTTGCCCCAGTTGGCGCGCAGGTCCTCGACCTCCGACCAGAAGCCGACCGCGAGGCCGGCAGCGTAGGCGGCGCCGAGCGAGGTGGTCTCGGCGACCGTCGGCCGGATCACGGGGACGTCGAGCACGTCGGCCTGGAACTGCATCAGCAGCTCGTTCTGGACCATGCCGCCGTCCACCTTCAGCGAGGTGAGGTCGACGCCGGAGTCCGTGTTCATCGCGTCCACGACCTCTTTCGTCTGCCAGGCGGTCGCCTCGAGGGTCGCCCGCGCAATGTGACCCTTGTTGACGTAGCGAGTGAGCCCGGCGATGACGCCGCGGGCATCGCTCCTCCAGTAAGGAGCGAAGAGGCCCGAGAACGCCGGCACGAAGTAGACGCCGCCGTTGTCGTCGACCGTCTTCGCCAGGGTCTCGATCTCCGGTGCGCTCGAGATCAGCCCGATGTTGTCCCGCAGCCACTGCACGAGAGCGCCGGTGATCGCGATCGCTCCTTCGAGGCAGTACACGGCCGGCTGATCGCCGATCTTGTACGCGAGCGTCGTCAGCAGCCCGCTCTTCGACTGCACGATCTCGTTGCCAGTGTTGAGGAGCAGGAAGTTCCCCGTTCCGTAGGCGTTCTTCGCCTCGCCGATCCAGAAGCAGGTCTGGCCGAAGCGCGCCGCCTGCTGGTCGCCGAGGTCGCCCGCGACGGAGATTCCGTCGAGGTCGCCCTTGGCATCGCCGTAGACCTCGCTCGAGGCCTTGATCTCCGGCAGCATGGCGCGAGGAACGCCAAGGATGCCGAGGATCTCGTCGTCCCAGTCGAGCGTCTCGAGGCTCATCATCATCGTGCGGCTGGCGTTGGTCACATCGGTGACGTGAACGCCGCCGTCGGGGCCGCCTGTCAGCTGCCAGATGACCCAGCTGTCGATGTTGCCGAAGATCACGTCTCCGGCCTCTGCCTTCTCCCGGATTCCGTCGACGTTCTCCAGGATCCACTTGATCTTGGGGCCCGAGAAGTACGTCGCGATCGGAAGCCCTGTCTTCGCCCGGAAGCGGTCCTGGCCTCCGTCCGCGATCAGCTCGTTGCAGATCGTGTCGGTGCGGGTGTCCTGCCAGACGATCGCGTTGTAGACGGGCCGCCCGTTCGTGCGGTCCCAGACCACGGTCGTCTCACGCTGGTTAGTCACCCCGACCGCGGCGATGTCCGACGCCTTGACCTTGTCGAGCCCCGCGCGAATGACCTCCTGCGTGCGCTGCCAGATCTCCATCGCGTCGTGCTCGACCCAGCCCGGCTTGGGATAGATCTGCTCGTGCTCCTTCTGGTCGACCGAGACGACCTGCCCGCCGTGGTCGAAGACCATGAAGCGGGTGCTGGTTGTGCCCTGGTCTACTGCTGCTGCGTATTGAGCCATTCGTCCTCCTTCACACTCGTTTCGGCGAGCGCGACCGGGTGTGGTCTTTCCACTCGGGATTAGATGGACGCCCGAGCCAAGCTCGGACGTGCTCCAAGTCGGCGTCGCAAGCGAGCGCCTTATGCGCTCCGATTGTCACCCCGTCTGCTCCGGCCCGCCCCAGGTTTCGGCCGCGGCCTCGAGAAGCAGGTGAGATGAGGTGGCTCCCGGATCCTGGTGCCCCGCGCTCCGCTCGCCGAGATAGCTCGCGCGGCCCTTTCTCGCAACCAGCGGGACCGTGTCCCGCATGCCCTTCCCGGCCGCGTCGGCCGATTTCCGCAGGGCGTCTTCGAAGCTCGCACCCTCGGCGAGGGCGGCCTTGAGAGCGTCCCGGCCTGGAATCAGGGCGTCGATCATCGTCTTGTCTCCGGGCTCGGCCTTGCCGCGAGCCTGGACGCCGGCGATACCGGCCTCGAGCGCCGCGGACCAGTCGTTCGGACTGAGCTCCTCCTTCCCGGACACGGCCGTCCCCATCTGCAGGAACAGCGTTCCATAGAGGGGGCCACCGGCGCCCCCGACCGTCGACACGAGTGTCATGCCGACGTTCTTGAGCAGGGCGCCGATGTCCTGTTCCTCGCCTGCAGCGTCGACCTTGACGATCACCGCCGACATGCCTCGTTGCATGTTGATTCCGTGATCGCCGTCTCCGACCGCGGCGTCGAGCTGGGTTAACTGCTCCTTGTTCGTGTCGACATCCGCCGCGAACGCTCGGATCCAGCGCAGGACGTCGTCGTAGCCGAGGCTCATGCGCGCTGACGCCCTCTCGCTCTCGGCCACGTGGACCATCCTCTGCCTAGACCGCCCATCTAAGACCCGCGGTCTTGACCGGCGCGTCCCAGAGTCGGGTCAGCTCGTCGTCGAGCTTGAGCAGCGTGATCGAGCAACCCGCCATCTCCAACGACGTGATGTACGGCCCGATCAGGTTGCGGGTGATCGTGATCCCGCGTCCGTCCAGGAACTTCTTCAGGTCGTTGTAGACGACGTATAGCTCGATCAGCGGTGTGCCGCCCATGCCGTTGACGAAGGCGAGGATCTGGTCGCCCTGCTCGAACGGCAAGTCCTCGACGATCGGGGTCGCGAGACGCTCGACGATCTTGGCCGCGGGCTCGAGCTTCACCCGCTCGCGGCCCGGCTCGCCGTGGATGCCGATGCCGATCTCCATCTCGTCGTCGCCGAGCTCGAAGGTCGGCTTCCCGGCCGCGGGCACGATGCAAGAGGTCAGCGCCATCCCCATGCTGCGGCCGTTGGCGTTCACCTTTCGGCACAGCTCGGCGACTTCGGAGAGGTTACGCCCCTCCTCGGCGGCCGCTCCGCAGATCTTCTCTGCGAGCACTGTGGCACCGACGCCGCGCCTGCCTGCGGTGTAGAGGCTGTCCTGTACGGCGACGTCGTCGTCGATCACGACCGCCTCGACCTGGATGTTCTCGCCGCCGGCGAGCTCGGCCGCCATCTCGAAGTTCATCACATCGCCCGTGTAGTTTTTGACGATGTGAAGGACGCCGGCGCCGCCGTCGACGGCCTTGGTCGCGTCGAGCATCTGATCGGGCGTCGGCGACGTGAACACCTCACCGGGGCAGGCGGCGTCGAGCATTCCCAGCCCGACGAAGCCGCCGTGCATCGGCTCGTGTCCAGAGCCGCCGCCCGAGACGAGCCCGACCTTGTCCTGCACCGGCGCGTCGGCCCGGATGATCACGTTCGGGTTGAACTGGACGCGAACGAGGTCCGCATGGGCGGCGGCGATGCCCTGCAGCTCCTCGGTGACGACGTCCTCTGGCTTGTTGATCAGTTTCTTCACGTTGCCTCCGCTCAGGTCGAGTCCCTACTCCAACGGGTCGACTGGCCTCTCTTCCGCCACCCGGCCTTTGACCTCGATGTCCGGGGCGGGCGGCTCACCGCGCGCCATCAGCCCCTCGTGGATGAAGATGTCATAGACGAGGGCGCCTATCACCGCGCCGACAATTGGAGCGACGATTGGTAACCACCAGTAGTTGGTGACGTGGTGGGCGCTCCCGAAATCGTAGTTCCCGGGAAGCGCCACCCCCTTCCAGCCCGCCAGCCAGGCGAAGAACCTCGGTCCGAAGTCGCGGGCCGGGTTGATCGCGTAACCCGAGTTCGCACCGAACGACATCCCGATCCCGGCCACGAGGAGGCCGATGACGAACGGTCCCAGGTTCCCTTTTGGAGCCAGGTTCCGCTCGTCGATGATCGCCAGGACGATCCCGACGAGCAGCGCGGTGCCGATTAACTCGTCGATGAACGGCCCGACCGGGTTGTGGTAGAAGGGGGCCGGGAAGGTTGCGAAGATGCTGTACGAGGCTATCGAGCTCGCCTGCCCCCGCACCGCGTGGGTCGCCTGCTCGTAGCTCTTGATCGAATCCTTGTAGTTGAGATAGACGAGCGCCGCGGCGGTGAACGCGCCGAAGACCTGGGCGAAGATGTAGTGCGGCACCTTGGCCCAGGGGAACCCACGCTTGACGGCCAGCGCGATCGTGACCGCCGGGTTGATGTGCGCGCCGCTGATTCCTCCCGCGACGTAGATCCCGAGTACGACCGCCACGAACCATCCAAAGGTGATCAGCAGCCAGTCGCCCGAGGCCAGGAAGATCGTGGTTTTGGTCTCGGCACGACCCGACTGATTCAGCGCGGCGACGGCCATGGCGACGACGCCGTCTCCAAAGGCGATCAGCGTGAACGTGCCCAGGTACTCCGAGAGGAACTCGCCCCAAACGGTCTTACGCCAGGCCGCGCCGGCGCCCATGCGAATGTGCCAGACCCCCATCATTCCTCGGGGCTCTGTTGCTGTTTCCGACACCTCCACCTCCCTCTCTCGAACTTCCGGTTTCCAGAAGGTCCGCTTGAGAGGCGGGCGGATCGCCGTTTCTCGCTTATCGCACGTCTGCGGGGGACAGCGCCGGCTCTCCAGCGGCACGGTGCAGCGGAGTGACTAACGCACCGGGACGTGCTGTGTCAAGTGGGACAAGCTCGCGGGCTCGGCCGCGCGGGCCCTCAGCTGGGCCAGACGTCGACGGCGTAGAGCCGCCGAAGCTCGCGTGCAAGCCCGTCCTCGCCGCCGATCAAGAACAGGTCGTACGGGTAGGCGTACTGCGCGCGAAAACCATTCTGACGGGCCAGGACGCGCCCCCACAGGGACACGCGGCCGATCGCGATCGGACACCCCTGCCGCAACGGCGGCAGTTCCTGATACGGCCGGCCGTAGTGCTGCCGAACCCCGGTGTACCGCCGCAGCAGGTCCTCGGCGAGCTCTCTCGTCTTGAAGGCGTAGATGCCGCATTCATGACCTTCGACCGGCGCCGCCGCGCCGTGCGTCGAGCACTCCGCCTCGAATCGCGCCCGCGCCGGCCAGCTGACGTGGTGCCAGGTGAAGGACTCGAGCCGGTAGAGGTCGTCGTGACGGCGCACGTGCCAGAGCCGCCAGGCGATGATCGGCTCGACGAAGGCCGCGCTCGAGCTCACGCCGGTACGGGCTCCTGGACCGGCTCTTCCGCTGGAGCCGGCGATGGCACCGGCTCTTCGAGCGGTGCGATCTCGATCTCGTGCTCGGTGTCGGGTGCGCCTATGTCCATCAGTGCCTCCTGGGGCTTGTCGCTGATCCCAAACGGTTCTCTTTCATCGGAAATTCGAGGCAAAAGCTACAGAGTGAGTCGGACGGCTCGATACCGCGATTTGGGGCAAAAACCGGGGCTCGGCATGCTGGCTCGGGGGTTGACGAAAGTGCCCTGCTGGAGGACCTTTCATCCATGAGCGGAAAGGGCCGCTGAGAATCATGAACCGGCGCCTGCAGCTCGCCGCCCTAGCGGCGGCCTTTGTCACCGCGACCGTCGCAACTGCCTGCGGCGGAACAACGCTCAGCCGGCCCAGTGGAACTGGCACCTCGGGCGCGGCGCTCGTCGCCTCGGGCGCGCTCGTCTACGGGACGATCGACGGCAACCTCGGCTCGAGCCAGTGGCGGCAGGTCGACACGCTGCTGAAGAACTTTCCGGTGCGCACCAGGCTGCTGGCCGAGCTGAGAAGGGGATTGGCGGAGCACCAACTCGACTACCAGCGCGACCTCAAGCACGCGCTCGGCCCCGAGATCGACCTCGCGGCCGCCGGCGGGGCCTCGACGCAAGAGACTGCCTACGCGATCTTCACGAAGCCGGACTCGATCGAGAACGCCAGAGCGCTCGTACGCAAGCTCGACGAAGGCTCGCCGCCTTCGGCGACGCGGGTCGTCGACGGCTGGCTCGTCGTCGCCGACAGCGAGAAGATGATCGACCGCGTGCTCAAGGGCTCGGGGTCCTCGCTCGCGGACGACACCAGGTTCAAGGACGCCTTCGGTCGGCTTCCCGGCGATGCCCTGATCAAGCTCTACGCGAACGGGCCGGAGCTGACCAAGCTCGTGGGCTCGCTCTACGGCGCGATGCCGCGTCGGGTTTCAGATTACGGCGGCAGCTCCCAGACGACAGCGGTGGGCTCGAACAAGCTCGACTGGGTCGCTCTCGCCGCCGTCGCTGAGGACAACGGGATCAAGCTCGAGGGCGACGCCAAGAGCACAACCGGCAGCAATCTCGCGGGCGCGGCCTACTCGTCCAAGCTGATCTCCGGCGTTCCCGCCGACACGCTCGCGTTCGCGACCTTCCACGGTCGCAGCGGCTACGACCCCCTGGGCCGGTTGCGCGAGAATCCCATGTTCAGCCAGGGGCTCCGGCAGGTCGAGCAGGAGCTGGGGATCTCGCTCGACAAAGTCGTCGCGCTGTTCCAGCACGAGACGGCGTTCTACGTTCGCGGCGGCCCGGGCTTGCCGGAGTTCTCGCTCGTGCTCGAGGCCCCCGATACCGAGCAGGCGCTGACGGCGATCGACGGGCTGGGGGCCCGGGTCGCGAAGCTCGCGCCCGCGCGGCTCGGCGACGAGAAGCAGGGCGGCCTCGACGTCAAGACGCTCAACTTCGGGCCGGTCACCGTGCGCTGGGCCGGCTTCGACGGGCGCGTGCTGCTCACGACCTCGCCCACGGGCATCGCCGACTACCGCTCAAGCAACGACAAGCTCGGCGACGACTCCGCCTTCAAGGACGCACTCTCCGGTGCCGGAGCGCCGGACAAGACGAACGGTCTCGTCTACGTCAACGTCGCCGACGCCGTGCCGCTGATCGAGAATTACGCAGGCCTTGCGGGCGGCAAGCTCCCAGCGGGCCTCGTACCGAACCTGAAACCGCTGCGATCCTTCGTCGCCTACGGCAGCTCGAGCGGAGACCGGTCGTCGTTCGCTGCGTTCCTCGAGATCAAGTGATTTCCAGCTTCCAGACGATCAAGTAGCC
>WNGJ01024740.1_pt1 | contig 11894 bp, 10 predicted proteins | sample 5400611 | NCBI WGS metagenome assembly WNGJ01 (sample SAMN13153375, study PRJNA577476) | soil metagenome | isolation source: 40 cm soil or saprolite under Garry oak tree replicate 1 | place: USA:California | collected 2016-06-15 | reverse complement strand
TTCATGCGCTCTCCCACCTTTCTGCCTTGTCATCTTGCGGGCCCGCGGCCCGGCGGTCATTGTGGGACAGCCCCAAGAATGTGGGTGCGTGATTGTGCTGGCGGAGGTCTACGCCACCGGTACCGCCCCGGCCGGCTCGGCGTCGCCGCTGGCGGCCGGCTGCAGTTCGGAGCTGTGATGGGTCGCGTGCACCGCGAGTTCCGGGCTGTAGCGGGCGATGATCTGCCGTACCCGGTGCGCCGCCAGCGGGCCGAGCAGGTCGTAGGTGGTGGTGAACAGCTCCCGCGCGGCGGCCCGGGGCCACGCGTCGGGCAGCAGCTCACCGGGGAGATCGGGGTCCAGCTCCGGGAACCCGCGCCATTCGTCCATCACCCGGGTGCGGGCGACGAGCGCCGCCACCGGCGACACCCGTCCCGCGAGCGTGCGCTCCCGCAGGCGCTCGGTGTTGGCGATGAACCGCACGTACCGCTGCTGGAGGTTGTCCAGGTCCCACGCGTGCTGTGGCAGTCCGTCCGGGCTGACTCCGGGGACGGTGCTGGCCCGGAATGCCGTCGCCGTGGTGATGCCGAGCCCGGCGAGCTGGGTGATCACCTCGACGGCGCGATCGCGGGGGGAGACCCACAGGCCGTCGTAGAGTGGCGCGAACCCGAGCCAGCGTAGCTGCTTGCGCAGCGAGTCACGGGCTGCCCGGTTCTGCTCGGGAATGGAGAAAGCGACCAGGCTCCACAGGCCATCCCACGGCCGTGACGCCCGGCCGAACGAGAAGATCTGGCTGCCGCCGTCGTCGAGTATCCGCGCGGCGCGCTCGCTGAGCCCGACCACGGTACGGCGCCCGCTCTTGGAGGTAACCAGGAGCCGATGGCGGGTGAGGCGGCTGAGCGCGGCGCGGGCGGCCGAGTCGCTGACGCCGAACTCGGCCAGCAGCGCCACCAGGGCGGCCGACGGCAGCGGCTCGGTACGCCGCCACCAGTAATCCCCCAGCAAGGTCAGCAGGAGACGTGGCGGCCGCTGCACCGCGCCTGCTGACCAGTTGACCGGTACCTCGTCGCTGGCGTACACCGCGTCGCCGGGCTCCGGCTGCCCGCCGGGGCGTGGTGCGGCCGCGGTGCCCACGCGGCTGGCGGGGCGTGACGTTGACTTCACCATGATCCGAGGGTAGCGAACGGGCGCGTGCGGTCGCCATGTTGATAGCCCCCTTTGGGGCTGACGCTCGACACATACTTCATTTCATGAATTCTTCGTAAGCTGACGCGATGATCGTCATATATCGGCCTGTGGGCCGCTCCGGCCGGGGCGGTCAGCTGCCAGAAGCTTCAGGTGCGGCCGGTGGCGCCACGCCCAGGAACCGGCGCGGCGGTCGAACACGCAGGTGTCGTACCAGTAGCGGCGGGCGTACTCGATCGGCGAGCACGGCCGCCGGCCCTGGCTGGCGGCGCGCTCCGGCACGGGCGGCTCCTCGTTCCAGGTGCCGGCCCAGAAGTAGTGCGCCCGCGGCAGGACCAGCGGCATCCCCCCGCCCCCGTGCGTGAACGCCAGCCGGAGGTTCGGGCACCGCTCCGGGATCTGGCTGGTGATGACCGACGCCGCGCCGAGCGCCGCGTCCACGCCGACGCCGAAGTCGGCCATGGCCGAGCCGGGGAGCCGGTCGGTCAGGCCGGCCGGGAGCGCGTGCACCAGCACCGCCAGGCTCAGCCGCTCGGCCTCGGCGAAGAATTCAACGAAGCGATCATCGCCGAGCGGGACGCCGTTGACCTGCGAGGTGATCTCGACGCCGACCAGCCCCGCATCGGCGATCGTAGACAGCTCGGCGGTGGCGAGATCGGGATCCTGCATGGGCACGGTGCCGAGGCCGAGGAACCGGCTCGGCTCGGCCGCGCACAGCGTCACGATGAACTCGTTGATCCAGCGGGCCAGGTCCCGGCCGCTGCTGGCGGGCAGCCGGTAGTTGAGCAGCGGCGGCATGGGCGAGACGACCTCGGCGTCGGTCTTGCTCGCATCCATGGCGGCCAGCCGGGCCGCGGCATCGAAGAACGCCGCCTGCGCGGTGAACCTCATCGGCCCGAACTCCAGCAGCCGGGCGCCGTGGCCGGCCGGGGTCATCGTCGGCCAGCCCTCGGTAGCGGGCCCGGGAGCGGGGTACTCGCCGGGCAGCACGTGCGCGTGCATGTCGATCAGCATGTGCTAGCCCCTTCCCGGGTGGATCGACACGTGCACCGCGGTCTCCTCCCCGACCTCGCCAGCGAGCGTCTCGATGGCGCGGGCCACGTCCGTGAGCCCGAAGCTGTGCGTGTGCAGTTTCTCCAGCGGGAAGCGGCCCGACTCGATGATCCGGATCGCGTCCGCGTAGCCCCGGGCGTCCACGCTGAAGGCCCCGGCCACGGTGGCCCCCTTGTTGATGATCAGGTCGGTGTTCACCGGATGCGCCTTACCGCCCTTCAGGCCCGCCAGCACCACCCGGCCGCCGTGCCGGATCGCCTCGATGGCGTGGGTAACCGGCTCGGTGGCGATCGGGGTGAGCTCCAGTGCCACATCGACGCCGTCGCCGCCGGTGATCTGGAGCACCCGGGCGACGGTGTCTTCTTCCTCCACGTTGATGGTGTGGTCGGCTCCGAACTCGCGGGCCAGGTCCAGCTTGGCGTGATCCCTGGCGAGCCCGGTGACAATGACGGTCTCGGCACCGACCGCCTTGGCGGCGATCACCGCGGACAGGCCGCGCTGCCCGGCGCCGAGGATGAGAACGGTGCTCCCGAGCCCGACCCCGCCGACGTGGACGGCCCACCGGACGCCGGCGCCGAGCGGGTTGTACATCACCGCGATCTCGGCCGGGATGTCCGCGGAGATCGGGTGCAGGATCGAGTTGGGGTGGAGGTGGATGTACTCGGCGAAGCCGCCGTTCAGGCGCGGCTCCCCCGGGTTGTACCCGCCGTAGCTGCCCTTCCTGTTCTTGCAGGCCATGTACCGGCCGGTCAGGCACAGATCGCAGCTGCGGCAGGGGATCAGGATCTCCAGCGCTACCCGGTCGCCGACGCTGACCCCCCACCGTTGCGCCGCCCGCTCGCCCACCTCCTCGATGATCCCGAGCGGCTCGTGGCCGGGCACCATGGGCAGGCCCCGCTGCCCGAGGTGGCCCTTGTACTGTTCCACGTCGCTGCCGCAGATCCCGCACGCCTCGACCCGCAGCAGGCCCTCGTCGGGGCCGATCACCGGCCGCGGGAACTCCCGCATCTCGAAGGTGCGGGGAGCCGTCATCACCACGGCCCGGACCATGTCAGCCATTGAGGTCCACCGCCTCCTCCATCGTGGTCACGTCGAGCGGTATCAGCGGGACCGGGCCCGCGTTCTCGGCCGCCGGGATGTACCCCCAGTACTTGGCGCGGGCGCCGCCGTCCACCACGAAGTCGCACCCGGTGATGAGCCGCGCATAGTCAGAGCACATCCAGGCGACGCAGTGGCCGATGTCGGTGGGCGTCGAGGGCGCCCCCATCGGGATCATGCCGCGCACGTCGAACCGGCCCGCGGGCCGCCACCAGCCCGGGCGGCCGATCGGCGGCGGGGCGGGCGGCCGGAGCTCCGTCCGGCCGGTCTTCCGCCATTCAGCAAGCAGCTCCGGGTTGTCCGGCGTGGGCGCGGTGGGGGAGAAACTATTGACCCGGATGCCGTACGGCGCCAGATCCATCGCCGCGGCGCGGACGAAGTTGGCCAGCCCGCCCTTGTGGAACGCGTACGCGATGACTCCCCCGGCGCCCTGCCAGGCGTTCGACGACAGGATGCTGACGATGCTGCCCTTGATGCCGCGCTCGATCATGGCGATGGCGGCGTGCTTGGTGTTGAGGAAGTTCCCCGCCGCGGCGACCGTGACCGCCCGGTTGAACGAGGCGAGATCCTCCTCCAGCAGGCCCCGCCCGCCAAGAATGGCGGCGTTGTTGATCAGGATGTCGATCCGGCCCCAGCGCTCCAGCACCTCGCCCAGGTAGGCCGTGACGTCGTCCTCGTCGCTGACGTCGCCGGTGACCGCCATCGCCACGCCATCGTTGCGCTCGATGCGGCGCACGCACGCCTTCGCAGCATCGGCGGAGAGGTCGTTGCAGGCCACCCTGGCCCCGTACCTGGCCAGCGCCAGCGCGATCCCGCTCCCGATGTTCGGCCCCGCCCCCGTCACCAGCGCCACCTTCCCCGCCAGCGAAATCTCCATCTGTGCCTCTCTCTTCCGGTGGCCCGCTCCACGCCGGTCCGGTGCCGGCGCCCAGGCTGCGGAGCAGGCCAGCTCGGAGTGGATAGGTGACGAATGACGCTACGATCGTCGTAGCAAATGACATGCTGCGGGTCCCGCCGTGTCAAGGGTGATCCCACCGAAAACCGGTCAGCTTCTTTGGCCTGTGGCCATGGCCACGGCAGCGCGCGGACATCGGCATTCCGGGGCCGGGGCCGCTCCCTTGGCACGCCCGGGGGCGGGTGGTATAGATACATATGCCACCACAGTCGTCGAAGAAGATGTCATAGGTTGCGGCTGAGTCAAGGCTCGCGGCCACGGTATTTGTGCTGGCCGCCGGTGGGCGCCCCGTGCGATGCCGCCCTCCGGGTGACGAGGAAGGTCAGGCCTCATGGGCACGATGAAGACGCTGGCGGCGGTCCTCCGCAAGGGCGGTGAGCCCTGGGAGATCACCGAACTGGACCTCGACGAGCCCAAGGCGAACGAGGTGCTGGTCCAGATGAAGGCGGCGGGCCTGTGCCATTCCGACGAGCACATCCGCGCCCGCGGCACCGCCCGACTGCCGCTGGTCGGGGGGCACGAGGGCGCCGGCATCGTCGAGGCCGTCGGCCCCGGCGTCACCCGGGTGAAGGTGGGCGACCACGTCTCCTGTTCCTACATCCCGGTCTGCGGGAAGTGCCGGTACTGCTCGACCGGCCGCCAGAATCTGTGCGACGCGGGGAAGTGGGCCGCGGTCGGCTGCCTGCAGGACGAGACCTTCCGGTTCCACTCCGGCGGCGAGGACCTCGGCGGCATGTGCGTCGTCGGCTCGTTCTCGCGGTGGTCGGTGCTCTCGGAGTGGTCCTGCATCAAGGTCGACGACGACATCCCGTTCGAGCACGCGGCGCTGGTGAGCTGCGGTGTCACCACCGGGTGGGCATCGGCGGTCTACGCGGCAGGTGTCCGGGCGGGTGACACCGTGGTGGTCTTCGGCACCGGCGGGGTGGGGATCAACGCGGTCCAGGGCGCCCGTTACGCCGGGGCCAAGAACGTCATCGCGATCGATCCGCTGGAGAACAAGCTCGAGGCGGCCAAGTCGCTCGGCGCGACGCACGGGTTCACCGACCCGGCGAAGGCGCGCGAGGTGCTGGTCGACATCACCTGGGGCCAGCTTGCCGACCACGTGATCTGCACCGTCGGCGAGATGGACAACGAGGTAATCAAGAACGCGGTCGACATGTGCGGGAAGGCGGGTTCCGTCATCATCACCGGCGTCGGCTACTTCGACATGGTGCTGCCAGGCGGGATCCTCATCGGCTACCACCGCCGGATGCAGGGTGCCCTGTTCGGCGGCGCCAACCCGCTCTACGACATTCCCCGGCTGCTGGGCTTGTGGAAGGCCGGTGACCTCAAGCTCGACGAGCTGATCACCAAGCGGTACCCACTGGAGCAGGTCAACGAGGGCTACCAGGACCTGATGGCGGGCAAGAACATCCGCGGGGTCCTCGTTCACGAGCATTGAGGCGCCGCAGGCGCCCTGTCCCGGCACCGAGGACCGCCTCCCGCGGCGCCGGATGGCGCGCCTCCCGCATGCGAAGCGCCCCGCGAGGGAGGCAATGAGAGGAGCAAGGAGGGGCTGAGATGCCGAACGTGATTCTGGACCCGACCGGGCAGGCGGGCCGCACTCCCGCCGGCGGGACATTCGCCCTTGCGCCGCGGCGGCCCGGCCTGCACGGCGCCCGGGTGGGGCTCCTCATCAACACCAAGCGCAACGCCGGGCTCCTCCTGACGGAACTGGGCGGTCTCCTCGCCGGGGAGCACGGCGCCGCCAGCGTGATGGCCCGCACGAAGCTGGCCTTCGCCCTACCGGTGCCCGAGGACATGCTCAAGGAACTCGTCAGCGACTGCGACGTCGTGATCACCGGTGTCGGCGACTGCGGGTCGTGCAGCGCCTCCGCGGTCACCGACGGCGTCATGCTGGAGAGCCGTGGCGTTCCCACGGCGGTCATCTGCAGCGACGCGTTCGGCGCCAGCGCCGATGCGATCGCCAGCCTGCGTGGCGCGCCCGGCTACCGGTACGTGACCACCAGGCACCCGGTGGCGGTGCTCACCCCGGACGAGGTGCGCGACCGCGCCCGGCAGGTGCTCCCGGAGGTGGTCTCGCTGCTCGTGGCGGGCGGCGAGGCGGCCGCCTGATGGCCGAGGCCGACGGCCTGGATCCCGACGCGGCTCAGCGGGCCATCGAGTACTGCTACGAGCAGGGCTGGTCGGATGGGCTGCCGCTGGTGCCGGCCACGCAGCCGCTGGTGGATCAGTTCCTGGCCCACACGAGCCGCGACCCCGGGGAGATCATCGGGACACTGGAGCAGGTGGGCCGCGACTGCACCGTATACCTGGCCGCGATCAACGCGGCCATGGCGGGGTGCCGGCCCGAATACTTCCCGGTGGTCCTGGCCGCCTTCGGCGCGCTGATGGCGGAGCGCGCGGCGCGCGGCGGCGGCTGGCAGAGCACGAGCGGCCCGGCCCCGCTGATCGTGGTGAACGGCCCCATCCGCCACGAGCTGGGCTTCAACAGCACTGGTGGCGTCTTCGGTCCTGGTTTCCGGGCCAACGCCACCGTCGCGCGCGCGATCGGCCTCATCGTCCGCAACGCCTTCGGCATCCGGCCCCATGTCCTGGAGCAGGCGACGCAGGGAATCCCCGGCCGGTGGTCGATCTGCATCGCGGAGAACGAGGAAGAGAGTCCCTGGGAGCCGTTCTGCGTGGACGGCGGCCTGCCGGCCGGGACCAGCGCGGTGTCGGCGACGCTGCTGCGCACCAGTGAGTTCGTGGACAACCGGCACTCCCACCACGTCGAGGACGTGCTGTGGGACCTGGCGGACACCATCTCACGCACCGGCGCGCAGATCTTCCGCGAGGCCTCGGCCGGCGTGGTGCTCTGTCCCGAGCATGCCCAGATGCTCGCCGGTGCCGGATACTCCAAGGCAGGAGTGCAGGAATGGCTGATGGCGCGCTGTGGCCGCAGGCCCGCCGACCTGCGGCGGGCGGGCAAGGGCGACCTGAGCAACATCAGCCCAGAGGACGAGGGCCAGCAAGTGGCGTCCGGCCGCGCTGAGGTCTCGCGCACCATGGAGTCCCGCCGGCAGGTGCCGCTGATCGTGGCCGGCGCCCGCAACGCGGCCATCTCCATGGTGGTGCGGATCTTCGGTGAGTGGTCGGGGGCCGCCACCCCGGTCGAGGTACCGGCAGGAGCCGGGGCCGACGCGGGGGCCAGCTAGCCGGAAGGCGGGAGAGGCAGCCATGATCGACGCGGCACGCCTGGAGCCGCTGCAGTCGTCGCTGGGCGCCGACGGTTACCGGATGGAGGCCCGGGAAGTGGGCGGCCGGATCAGCGTCCGGATCTCGGCGTCCGCCGATGCCTGCGCCGACTGCCGACCTCACCTACCCGGGAGAGGCAGGTTCTGCGGCCGACTTGTGAGCATGGCACAAGCACGGCACCACCTGGGTGGGGCGCAGATACAAGATCATTTCTCAACGACCGTGCCAGAAAATCAAGCCTTGCATCCGCAACGAGCGGCCTCTAGCATCCAAGACAAAACCAGGCACGCCCGATCTATAAATGTCACGCACTTGTCACACTCGCCATCGTGTACATGTCCCCACCGGCCCGGTGGCACCTGGGACCAGCCGGCCACCGGCGATGCAAGCCCCCGCTCTTTCACTGATTTCGTGACCACGAAATTCGAGTAGGTGGATGCCGTGAGATTTTGGAGCAAGACCACGAAGCCGGCCCGCCTTGGTGTATCCGCGGGACTGCTCGCCCTCGCGCTGGCCGCCACCGCCTGCGGCAGTAGCGGCGGGACGAGCGCGTCCAGCGGCGCCAGCGCGACGCCCCACGCCGGTGGCTCGCTGACCGTGCTTGAGGACTCCGGCTACGAAGGCGCCTGGCCCGCGGGGCTTGACCCGGCCACGAACACCAGCGGCGCCGCGGACCAGAGCTACATGGACTCCATCTACGGGCAGCTCTTCGAGCTGGGGCCGCATGGCAAGATCATTCCGGACATGGCGACCGGGTACGCCTTCTCCAACGGAGGGAAGACCGTCACCATCCACATCCGCCCAGGCATGAAGTTCACCGATGGCACGCCGTTCAACGCCCAGGCGGTCGTGTGGAACATCCAGCGTGACCTGAAGTCACCGTGCACCTGCAAGCCCACCTGGCCGGTCTCCTCGGTAACGGCTCAGGGGACCGACACGGTGGTCATCAACCTGAAGACGGTGTTCGCGCCGATCATCTCGTCGTTCATCGACTCGACCGCGAACTGGATCGCGTCCCCGACGGCGCTGAAGAAGATGGGTGAGAAGCAGTTCGCGCTCACCCCCGTCGGCGCCGGCCCCTTCATCGTGGTCAGCGACACGCTGAGCTCGGTGCTGGTGCTGAAGAGGAACCCGAACTACTGGCAGAAAGGCCGCCCCTACCTGGACAAGCTGACCTTCAAATCGGTCGGCGGGGACGAGGCGGCGTACGAGGCCTTGCTGGCGGGCGAGGCGCAGGTCTACGAGAACATGTCCACGCCTGCCCTGCTCAAGCAGGCCGCGCAGCACTTCACTGTGGTCAACCAGCTCTCCACCTCGCCCTACGACCTGCAGCTCAACACCGCCATCCCGCCGTTCAACAACATCAAGGCCCGGGAGGCGATCTACTACGCGACCGACATCCAGCCGATCGTCAGCCACATCTTCGACAACCTCTACCCGCTGACCCAGTCGTTCACGGCCCCCGGGGGCATCTGCTACCAGCCCAAGGTCCCCGGATACCGCACCTATGACCTGGCCAAGGCCAAGGCGCTCGTCAAGCAGCTTGGCGGGCTGACCGTCAACCTGGGAACGATCAACATCCTGGTGGCGAAGGAGACCACGCAGGCCCTGCAGACCGAATGGGCCAAGGCAGGGATCAAGACCACGATCAGCTCCTATGACCTCGGCCCGCTCATCCAGCAGTTCACCGGCAAGAAGTGGCAGGCCATGGTCCAGACCGCGGGCGCATATGACCCGGCCGCGGGCGTCGGGGTCGGCTTCCGGTTCTCCTCGCTGTCCCCGTTCAGCGGCGTGCACGACCCCAGGCTCGACTCGCTGCTGAACCAGGCCTCCGGGACCCTCGACATGAGCACCCGGTGCAAGCTCTACGATCAGGCCGCCGCGTACATCAGCCAGCAGGCCTACGGGCCGTTCTACTTCTCCTTCGCCCCCGCCAACATCGCGGCCAAGGGGGTGATCGGCCCCGGACTCACCTCGCCGCTGTCCAGCGTGGTGGTAACGCCCAACGTCCCCTGGGAGGACGTCTCCAACAGCGGCGGCAGCACCGGGTGAGGATCCAGCCAACCATCCGCTCAGTGGTGTTGTTATTGACCCACTAGCTGAGAGGCAGGCCTGATGGCGGCGGAAGCCGACCCCGCGGCCGCCGGGCCCCATGTGCAGCAGGCGCCGGGGAGTCGCCCCCCCGGGCCAGCACGGTGGGGCCCGGCCGGGCGCGCTGTGCTCGGCTCCCCCGGGCTGCGGCTGTCCGGCCGGCGGCTGCTGGCGGCGATCCCGGTCCTCTGGGGGGTGACGTTCCTCACCTTCGTGCTGATGAACCTGCTGCCGGGGAACGCCGCCCAGGAGCTGCTCGGGGCCAACGCGACCCCGGCCGAGGTGCGGGCACTCGAGCTCAAGCTGCACCTCAACGAGCCGTTCTGGACCCGCTACTGGCACTGGCTCAGCGGCGTCCTGCACGGGGATCTCGGTGCCTCGCTGACCAGCGGGCAGCCGGTGACATCCATCCTGGCCCAGCGGCTGCCGGCGAGCTTCGAGCTGATGATCTACGCCTTCTGCATCTCGGTGCTGCTCGCGGTGCCGGTCGCCGCCGCGGCGGCGCACCGGCCCGGCGGCTGGGCGGACCGGCTGAGCATGATGGTCAGCATGGCCGGCCTGTCCATCGCGCCCTACGTGCTGGCCCTCCTGCTCATCTTCATCTTCGCCGTCCGGCTGCAGGTGCTGCCGGCGATCGGCTTCGTCCCGCTGGGCCAGAGTGTGGTGGGCAACATCAAGTCGCTGACCCTGCCCGCCCTCGCCATCGGGCTCCCGCTGGCGTGCTTCTACACCCGGCTGCTGCGGGCGGACATGGTCGAGCAGATGCAGGGCGAGGACTACGTGGTCACGGCCCGGGCCAAGGGCGTGGCGCCGTGGCAGGTGCTGATCCGCCACGCCATGCGCAACTCCATGTTCGGGTTCCTCACCGTCCTCGGCCTGAACCTGGGGACCCTCATCGGGGCCCTGGTGATCATCGAGCCGATCTTCGCGCTGCCCGGGATCGGCCAGGTGCTGCTGCAGTCCATCCACGACCGGGACATCGTCGTCGTAGAGGCGGTCGTCCTCGTCTTCGCGCTCATCGTGGTGCTCGCCAACCTGCTCACGGACCTGCTGTATGCGCTCCTGGACCCGAGGATCCGGTATGGTCGGCCCGCTGCCTGAGGCCCTGCTCCCGGCCGTACCGGGCGGGCCGGGCGCCCCCGCCGCCGGCGCCGCTCCCCCGGCACGGCGCCGGCGGCGGCTGGCGCTCACGCCCGGCATTGTCATCCCGGCTGCCATCCTCGCCCTGATCGTCGGCGCCTGTTTCCTGTGGCCGCTGGTGTACCCGGTGCCGCCGCCGGTCGGCGGGAGCATCCTGGAGGCCAGCCTGCCGCCGTTCTCGCCGGGCCACATCCTCGGCACCGACCCGGTCGGGAACGACATCCTCTCGCGGATCCTCTACGGCGGCCGGGTGTCGATCGAGGTCGCGCTGGCCGTCAGCCTGATCGGCCTGCTGATCGGCGGCGTTCTCGGCACGGTCGCCGGCTACCGCGGCGGCATGGTGGACACGGTCGTCATGCGCGTGCTCGACGTGCTCATCGCGTTTCCCGCCCTGGTGCTGGCGGTCGCCATCGCCGAAGGGCTCGGGCCCAGCGAGATGCATGTCATCTGGGCGCTGTCGTTCTTCAGCATCCCCGCCTTCGCCCGGATCGCCCGGGCCGGCGCCCTCCGCCTGCACGGGCAGACCTTCATGCTCGCGGCCCGGCTGTCCGGCACCAGGACCTGGCGCATCCTGCTGCGCCACGTGACGCCGAACATCATGCCGCAGCTGGTCACGTTCGCGCTGCTCGGGGCGGGGGTCGTCATCATCCTGGAAGGAGCGCTCAGCTTCCTCGGGCTGGGCATCCCGGCCCCCGCCCCGAGCTGGGGCAACATGATCGCGCTCGGCCAGGGCACCCTGTCGGCGCAGCCCGCCCTGGTGCTCATCCCGAGCCTGTTCCTGCTGGCGACCGTGCTGTCGCTGAACCTGCTCGGGGACGCCCTGCGCAAGGGCTGGGGCGTCCGTTGAGCCACCCGCTGTCCTCGAAACGCGCACTCGTGACGCCGCAGGCGCCGGGCCACGGCGTCCGCTTGCGCGCCTCCGGCACGACCCAGCGGCAGCGGTGTCCCGGCGCCGAGGACCCGCCTCCCGCCGTGTCACATGGCGCGCCTCCGGCACGACCAGGCGAAGCGCCCGCGAGGGAGGCAGACAAATGAGCGCCGGCCTGCTCGAGGTCACCGACCTGACGGTCCGCTTCCGGCAGCGTGGCCGCGACGTGCCCGCGGCCAACGGGGTGAGCTTCACGGCCTGGCCCGGCAGGACACTCGCGGTCGTTGG
>WNGJ01007105.1_pt1 | contig 11894 bp, 9 predicted proteins | sample 5400611 | NCBI WGS metagenome assembly WNGJ01 (sample SAMN13153375, study PRJNA577476) | soil metagenome | isolation source: 40 cm soil or saprolite under Garry oak tree replicate 1 | place: USA:California | collected 2016-06-15 | reverse complement strand
AATCGGCGCCCCGACAATTCGCGCAATCGCGGCGATGGCAAAAGTCACGGGAATAAAAAGCAGCCACATGGGAACCGCGCGGCGTTTGGCGTGTTTCGGATCGCGATGAACCCACGCAAGAAGTTGCGGGATCAGCAGGATGCCGGTAAACGTGAAGTCCACGATGAAGATCAAATCCCACGCAGGGCGCGACCAGGCGAGCGGCGACCACACCATCGTGCCGAAGGTGGTGACGAGATCAAGCAAAATGTGACTGAGTATGCCGATGCCGTAAAGAATGGTTAGGGTTCCGAACGGTGGCGCGCCCCACTGGAACTTGCGCGCGATCCACTGCGTCAAAGCGGCAAGCAGCAGAGAAAAAATTGGCAGCATCAGCAAAGAGTGCGTAAGACTGCGATGCCAGGTGATCATCAACAGGTCGTTGCGGGAGAAAATATCGCGCAGGACGTCGCTGTCCGGAAAAATTGCGCCGAGCATCAATACCCAGGTGATGATTCGTGCACGGCTCATCGGCTTCGGCGGAAGCATGCTGTCTCCAGAGCAGAGTGCTTTGCCGATGAGCGCGCCTGCAACGCCGTGCGTGATGGTATCCATCGTCAGAGGAGCGGAATCTTTGCGGTTACAAATCGTTTCGATTGAAGCATGGCATCACGCGACATGAATCAAAGGTGATTTTTTATTATGCACGCTTCCGACGACGCGGGCAGCGGCGCCTCGACGCTGCAAAGCTGCAAGAGCGTCGGCGCCCGCCTCTGCGGCAATGGAAATCAGCAGCCCGCCGGAAGTTTGAGGATCGAAGAGCAGATCCCGGTATTCCTGTGGCACGCCGGAAGCAAGTTGTGCGCATTCGCCAATAAATTCCCGGTTATTTTTCAGGCCACCGGGGAGATGACCATCCCTTGCTGCTTGTAGTGCACCTGGTAGATACGCAAACGCCTTGTGATCGATTTCGAATGACACGGATTCAATTCCTTTTTCGGGATTTCCCAGCGCCATTTCGCGAGCGTGCCCGAGCAGGCCGAATCCCGTGATATCCGTTACCGCGTGAATAGCATTCTGCCACTTTGTTTGCGATTCGACTTCGGCCAGGGCTTCAGCGGCAGCTCGATTCAGAGTCGCCATGGAGCGAATCGCCGCAGAGACTGACTCCGTGTGAGCCTTGTCATTTTTGATTGCGGTGGAAATCACTCCGGTTCCGAGGGGCTTCGTAAATAGCAGCACGTCTCCTGCGAGCGCGCCGACATTTTTCCAAACGCGCTTTGGATTAACGACACCGGTCACTGCGTAGCCGAACAAAACGTCTTCGTTACGAACGGAATGACCACCGATCACGGTGCACTTGGCTTCCATCATTTTTGCGAGCCCGCCCTGTAATATCTGTGCGAGGATTTCGGGATCACCTTTTTCCGGAAAGCCCACGATGGAAAGCGAGGAAATCGGCCGGCCACCCATGGCGTAAATGTCGCTGAGCGAATTTGCGGCGGCGATTTCGCCGAAGGTGCGCGGATCATCAACAATGGGCGTAAAGAAATCGACGGTCTGCACGAGCGCGGTCTTGTCGTCAAGGAGATACACCCCCGCGTCGTCGCTGGTTTCAAAACCAACGAGCACGTTCGGGTCAGTTTGCCGCGGCAGTTGCCGCAAAACAGAGTCCAGCGTCCCGGGACTCAGCTTTGCTGCTCAACCAGCGGCCTTGGCCATCGACGTCAACTTGACGCGATCGGTCATCGAGCCTCCTTTGTTACGTTCAGAGACATTATAAAGAGGATGCGCGGACTTTGCGCGGCACCTGCTCGCAGCTTGAGAGTTGCGCTTTCTTTCGTCGGCGTGTTTACATCACTTGATGCCCTGGGACTTCTGGCTGATCTTCTTGTTCCTAAGCGTAATTCTGCCGTGGCGTGGCCGGGCACGCATGCGGCATCTGATGACGCTCACAAATGTTTCCGCACGTGACCGAATCTTGCTGTACGTTTCGACTGTGCTGTTCCAATGGGCGTTAGCAATAGTCATCGGCTGGCGAGCCAGCGCGCGTGGATTTTCGCTCGGCGAACTTGGAATAACAGGCGTGTGGACACCGACAATCCTGTTGCTTGCGGTCGTGGGCGCGCTGCTGATTGGCGTGGCACACTGGATGAACCTGCGGCGCATGGCACGATCAAATCATCCCACGGTCGAGCGGCTTCGCGCATTGGGGGTGCGACTTTTTCCTCGCTCAGCTCCTGAACTCGCGTTCTATATTGTGCTGGCGCTGACGGCGGCAATATGCGAAGCGATTATCTTTCGAGGTTTCGTGATCGCGGCGTTACTTCGTGCCGGCCTTTCCAGTTTGCCCGTGGTTTTATTGTCCTCGCTGATGTTCGGAGTCGCTCATCTCTATCAAGGAAAGGGTGGGAGCGCAGGAACGGGGATTCTTGGCACTCTATTCGCCGTTACCAGAATCACGTACCATAGCCTGTTCCCGGTGATGGTCTGGCATGCGACGTTGGACATCGTCGCCGGAATTGCCGGGGCGCGGTTTTTCGGGGCAGCAGATGCAGCATCTCCAGAATCAGGGGACGACAGCACTCCATCGTGATCGAAGTTTATGACCAATTATCATGACGAGCAGTAGCGCTACGGTGCCTTCCAGAGGCGCAATTGAGCGTGCGGCGAATGAATTTAAGCTCACGCTAAATGAACAACAAGTCCTTCAAATTCAACAATATACAAAGATCTTGTGGGCATGGAATGAAAAGGTAAACCTCACGGCAATCCGCGATCCGCTCGAAATACTCTATCGGCATTTTTGCGAATCCATGTTCGGGGCGCGCCACCTGCCTGTGGAAAACTGTCGGCTGGCCGACGTTGGCTCTGGAGGAGGGTTTCCGGGGCTTCCGTTGAAGATCATTCGCCCCGATCTCAATGTTTTTCTGGTCGAATCAAACGTAAAAAAGGCGACGTTTCTTGCCGAAGTCATTAGAGAGCTTGGACTTACAGACGCAAGAGTTCTGGTCAACCGCTTTGAGGAGCTAGGCGAAGAGGTAGCGCCGCTGGACGTAGTGTGCTCGCGGGCACTCGGAGATTTCGCTAGTTTCCTCGCTTGGGCCGCCTCACCACAGGTGGGCGCCAAGCAAGCGTTACTTTGGCTGGGAGGCCGCGATCTCGAGGAAGTCCGGGCGCTGCCCGGATGGTCCTGGGCAGAGCCGACGTCAGTCCCAAAATCTCTGCAAAGGTTCATTCTGCTCGGTTCCCGAACTGAATAAATCCTTTCAAAACTGCCCTCGGATTGATCTGACGATCGAGCAACGCAGTTTGGGACTTGGTTCGACAAAACGATGGCCGTTTCCGTCTTGAACGATCTTTGTAAGATTCGCTTTTCGGCCATTCCGCGTCGACTGGAATGCGCGGGGCCGAAACCGTGACAAGAAAAAATTGTCAGCAGTTCGACAAATTAAGCGGCAGAATTTCTCTCGCAGTTGTTTTCCTTGGTCTATTCGCGACAGAGACTTCCGCGTCGTTAACGAAATTTAGTGGTTGAGATTTCCTCAACCGGACGAGACAAGGATCGATCCGTGTTCCACGTGGAACGACATGCAGTCGGAGCGTTCCAGAAACTGAAAGTCTTCAGCGGCAAACGAAGTGCCAGTTGTTCCACGTGGAACGAGCGCTGTAACAGCGCGGAACTCGACTCGCCGTTGCTCAAGGAATCTCGTGTTATGTTCCATGTGGAACAATTTGGAGCGCGCTCGCGCAAGATTTGCACAGAATCTCTTTGTTCCACGTGAAACAGCTTGCACCTCAATTCGGACTTTGCTAAATTTTCGCCACACTGGAAGTTGGGGGAGATTTGACAAGAATTGTCGCGGTGGCAAATCAAAAAGGCGGAGTTGGGAAAACCACGACGGCCGTAAATCTCGCGGCTTGCCTCGCTACCGCCGAACAACCGACACTGCTGGTCGACTGTGATTCCCAAGCCAACGCAACTGCCGCCATTGGCTTCGCCAAAGATCCTTCGCGCAGAACTCTCTATCACGCACTGATCCTGAACGAGCCCGCCGAGAGAATCATCCAGAAATCGCAGGTTGATGGCCTGAATGTCGTCCCCGCCGACAAAAATCTCGCCGGTGCCGCCGTCGAGCTCGTCAATGCCGAGAATCGCGAATACCGCTTGCAAGCCTTCCTTGGACGTCTATTGCCCCAGTACAGCTTCGTCATTCTGGATTGCCCACCGGCGCTTGATCTGCTGACGCTGAATGCGTTGGTAACGGCAAACTCCGTACTCGTGCCCATCCAGTGCGAATATCTGGCGCTTGAGGGCGTCTCTGAGCTCCTGGATACGCTGATGCGAATACGGCGAACGCTCAATCCAAGCCTTGAAATAGAAGGAATTCTGCTAACCATGTTCGACGAGAGGACTACGTTGTCGCGACAAGTCGCGACGGATTTGCGCAGTTTCTTTGGAGCGCAGGTTTTTCAGAGCGTGATCCCGCGCAACGTGCGCTTAGCTGAGGCGCCAAGCTTCGGTAAACCTATTATTTTCTATGACATACACAGCAAGGGGGCCGAGAGCTATACGCAGCTCGCCCAGGAGGTAATTGCCAATGCCGAGAAACGCCTTGGGACGGGGGCTCGGAGCGCTCATTCGGGAGCCTGAACCTACAAATCAGGCGCCAGCTCCAGCAATAGACAATCAGGCGGCACCTGTTGCGACCGCAGGCGGAGCCGCCGCTGCACCAGCGCGCGAGGCCGTCACTCACGGCCCGCAGGAAATCGATATCGATCTCGTCGAACCTAGCCCGTACCAGCCGCGCACACGATTCCGCGAGGAAGCTTTGGACGAACTGGCACGTTCCATCCAGGCAAGCGGAATTATTCAACCCATTGTGGTTCGGCCGATCGGGAACCGCTTTCAATTGATCGCCGGCGAACGCCGCTGGCGCGCAGCACAGCGCGCGGGTCTAAAAAAGGTTTCCACCATTGTGCGGCAGGTGTCCGACGAGATTGCGCTCGAAATGACGCTCGTTGAAAACATCCAGCGCGAAGATTTGAATCCCATCGAAGCGGCGCGTGCGTTTGAGCGTTTGATGGACGAATTTCAGCTTACGCAGGAATCCGTTGCCGAGCGCACGGGCAAGGACCGCGCAACCGTTGCGAACGCAATTCGATTGCTGAAATTGGAACCGACCATTCAGGAGTGGATTGAGGAAGCGAAACTCACCGCCGGCCATGGTCGCGCGCTCCTTGCGGTCATCGATCCGCAGCTGCGCATGCGCTACGCGCAACGTGCTTCGCGCGGCGGTTTGACGGTTCGCCAGATTGAGCGCCTCGCTTCGCGCCACGCACGCGGCAGAAAAGAAAAATCTGAAATTCATGTGGATCCCAATGTTCGCGAAGCATTGGACGAGTTGCAGCGCCACTTGGGCACCAAGATTTTCTTGCGGCAGCGCACAAAACTGCGCCCGGGCCAATTAGTGTTGGAATACTACGAAGACGCGCAGTTGATGGGGCTCTACGATCGACTAATGAAGTAGTGCTTGAAATGGCGAGAGATGAAGGGTAAGTTTTTGTCACGGCGCCACGCACTGTCCATTCGTTCAGTCGCTGCATTCGACAACTCCTTACAGCAGACGCGTTGACTTGCGCGCGCATCCCGTTAGAGTGACAGTGTTGCCGAAGATATCGGCGCGACTTTTTGGGGCGTGGGAAAAACTTATGGCGTGGAAGTGGCCTGGCAGTTCAACGAACGGCAGCGGCGAAGAATGGACCGGCTTCATCGACCAGGGCGTTACGATGGAAGGCACGCTGCAACTTACTGGGACCTTCCGGATTGATGGCAACGTGAAGGGCAACATCATCTCCGAGCAAACCTTGATTCTCGGCGAGAACGCAAAGGTCGAAGGCCAGATCGAAGGCAACCGCGTGGTGATTGCCGGGCGCTATGACGGTGTGATTTTTGCGAAGGGCCGCGTAGAGATTCAGGCCAAAGGCGTAGTGACGGGCGAAGTTCATTCACCGTGCCTCGTGATTGATCCCGGCGGCATCTTCGACGGACGCTGCCACATGCTGGCGTCCTCTGATACGTCCACGAGTGTGACGATTCCGATTCGTGCGCTGAGCCAGGTCTGAGCTGCAACGTCAATTCTTCAGAGAAAACTTTCGCAACAGTTGGTCACCAGGAAACAGGCGCTTTCCCTTTTGAAGGGCAGACTCCGCGCATGCACGATTCTTCACGGTTTCATACGCAAGCGCCAGTGAGACATAAGTCTTTGAGTCGGCCTCCGGGAAAAATCGAACCACCCATTTCAATTCCCTAATCGCATCGGTGTTTCGGCCGGTCGCTCGATAGAGTTCGCCGAGATCTCGATGGCACAGAAAGGCATAAGGGTCGAGCTGCAAGCCCTTTTGCAATGGTTCTTCGGCAGCGCCAATATTTTTTGATCGCAAAAGGAGGTCGCCCAGACGACATTGCTCCGCGGCCGAATCATCGCGCAGTTTGGCGAGTTCGGTCTGCGCGCCGACTGCGGAAACCCAGTCTTTCCTGCCGCTGGCGAGGCCGATTTTAACCTCAAGAGCCCGCTGATGGTTCGGTTGGCTCGCGAGAAGAGAGTCGATGGCCGACTCTGCTTCCAGAGTGCGGCCGGCACCGCGCTGCGCAATTGCTAACCAATACTGTGCGTCAAATTGGTTAGTCCTACTTGCGGCGATCGACGCGAGTTCTTTGGCTGCAATGGAATACTGCCCGTCGGAAATCTGAACTTGAGCACGTAGAACGCTCAGTTCCTGGTCGTTCGAGTCTGCGGTCGTCAAAGTCAGAAATTTCATGGCTCGCCCAGGTTCGTTGTTTCGAAGAGACGTCTCGGCGGAAGCGACGGGCGCAAGTTGCGCGTCTTGAGACGAAAGGCTGTCAGGCAGGGGATTCTCTCCAAGTGCGTCTACGGCTCGCTCGAGTTCTTTGGTAAGAGATTCCCTCAATAAGTGTTCGGGAGCGGAATATTCCAGCAAGGTCTGGTCGTCTGTATTGCTCGGAGCCCGACTTGAAAATAAGTGAATCGCTGATCGGCCCAAACGGAAATAGCTTGGCCAACTCTCCGGGCGGGTGAGATGAAGTGCTTCAAAGTCCCGGCGCAGGGGTTCCTTTTTCCAAAGCGTACGAGAACGCTCGAACGAGAGGGGCTCGGACGTCGTTCGGGCCAGGACAAGAAAATCGCGACCCGAACTCCGCCATAACGAGAGCTCGGGAAATTGACGCTGCAAAGCTGAGAGAATCATCGCAAGATCGTCGAACCTCAGCCCATAGGCCTGAATCCACTGAACGAAATTCCCTCCCGCTTCGAGGTGCGCGTGAACCACTCCAAAAAATTCTTTGGTGTAGAGCGAAGCGACCCCTGCGATCCAGGGATTCGATGGCTCGGAAATGATCAGGTCATATTTTTCTCGGCTCGTTTGCAAAAAATTGCGCGCATCGTCGAAGTAAATGTGCAAACGAGGATCTTGGAGCACGCCGCGGTGCAATCGTTCGAGATACGCGGCAGCTTCAAGAACTCCGGGCTCAATCTCAACGCAGTCGATACGCTCGACGTCGGGAAATCGTGATACGGCCGATGCCGTCATGCCACCACCAAAGCCGATGATCAGAACTTTGCGTGGATGTGGATGAAAAACCGCGCCGAGATCCCCAAGAAGCAGTTGAGTGCCAGTGTCCAAGTTGCTGGCGTCAACTTTGCCGTTGGTTTTCAGTGCGATGTAATTTTCAGAACGCGTGACGGCAATCGTGGCGTGAATGCCATCCTTGAAAAATACAACGTCTTCGGTGTCTGCCATTTCTCGTGCTGTCAGAGCCGAATTGTGGTAGCCACCATAGAGAACCACTCCGAACGCGGCCGATGCGTTGCTGAAAAATGTAGGTGACCACGCGGTCCAACCAATCGCGGCGAGCAGCAGCGCCGCTACCGCCACGGGTCGCCAATCGCGACTGTTCGCGTTGAGAGACAGAACGACGCCAATCGCGACATTGACGCTTGCGGCGAGAGCCACCAGCCTAAAACTGCCCATCCACGGCAGCAGGAAAAAGCCGCCCACGATCGCAGCAAGGATTGCGCCAAGAGTATTCGCGGCAGCAGCTCGTCCAACGCTGCTCGAAAAGGATCTTTCTTTTTCGGTGGAGGGCCGCTTCGAGCCGGAAACCAGCGCAAGCACCGCGGGAAAGTTGAAGCCGAATAGAATCGTCGCAGGAAGGAGTGCAAGGGCGCAGGTCAGGGCTTGAGCAGCAAGAAGGGACCTAAACTTGTCGCCGAAATTTCGCAAGAGGAATAGCAACACGTCGGGAATCTCGCGATAGATCCACAACGAAAAGAGAACCGCTGCAGCAATCGCGAATTGCGTTACGGCAAATACGCCGGCGGTTGCCTCGTGTTTTTTTCGAAGCCAGCTTTCGAAAAGTGCGCTGCCGATCGCGATGCCAAGCAGAAACACCCCAAGCATCAGGCTGAATGCATACGTCGAACTTCCGAGCGGCGTCGCGAGCAAGCGCGTCCAGCTTAACTCGTAAGCGATGGCCGTTGCGCCCACTGCGGCGAAGCAAACCATGTACAGCGCGGAGGATTGGACATTCGCACTTTCCGCCCTCTTTGGCAGAACATCTTCGCTATCCACGGTAATCGGTCGCGCGATCCGCTGTGCGAGAAGGCCAGCGATCACGTTCAAGAGAACGGCCGTGATTAACGTTAGGCGTAATCCCATCCACGGGATCAGGAAAAATCCGGCACCAATGGTTCCCGCGACCGCGCCTGCCGTGTTTACCGCGTAGAAACGCCCGGCGCGAATTCCCAATTGGCTGACGTCCCGCGCGACGCCGCCGACTAACACAGGAAGGGTCCCGCCCATCAGCACCGTGGGAAGCGCCAACACCAGCGCGGCGCCGAAAAATCGCAACACAAGCAACGTTGCGGCTGAACCGCCGGCATGAGGATAACTCGTCAGATAAAGTTGCTTGACCAGCGCGATGCCGGGAAGCGAAAGCAAGGCGGTCGCGGCAATCGCGAATTCCATCCACGAATAGCGTGCGATTGCGCTCTTGTTCGCGGGCCGCCATCGCGCAAAGACCGCGCTCCCAAGCGCCAAACCACCCATGAAAACGGCCAACACGGTTGCCACGGCATACGCTGAATAACCAAACAGTTGGCCAAGCGCTTTTGTCCAAACGACTTGATCGATCAGCCCCGCCGCTCCCGAGAGAAAAAAACACAGCTGCAGGCGGAGCAGCGCGGAATCCCGCTCTGCGCTATTTTCCGAGGGAATTTTGATGACGCGCTGCGGTGCGGTGGCAGATTTGCGCGCGGGCTTTTTCATGCCGTCACGGCATCGTAGAGGCATCGCCTCGCGGCGTCAATCGCACAGCCTCAAGCGCACAGAACCGTTTGGCTTGACAAACCGTTTGGCGCGGCATTGACACCTGCAAGGGCCGCGACTATCGTCAAAGGTGAAATTTTTAGAAAGGGCTCAGCGGGAATCCGTGAAAATTCTGGTGATCGGCGGCGGCGGACGCGAGCACGCCCTAGTATGGAAGCTCCGCGAAAGTCCGCGTGTGAAAAAACTCTGGTGCGCTCCTGGAAATGGCGGGATCGCCGATGACGCGATTTGCCTTCCTGTAGAAGCAGCTGACTTGGCAGGCCTCGTCGCGATTGCAGAAAAATTGCATCCCGACCTGACGATCATAGGCCCGGAATTGCCGCTGGTGAATGGCCTAGGCGACGCCCTTCGCGCGCGCAATCTCGCCGTCGTTGGCCCATCGCAAATCGCAGCGCAGCTTGAAGGAAGCAAAATTTTCTCCAAGCAATTTCTTGCGCGTCACTCGATTCCCACGGCCAAATTGTACGGCGAGTTTGCCACTCCTGATGAAGCCTACGCCGCGCTTTCCAACGTGCCGTACCCGGTCGTTGTAAAGGCTGATGGTCTTTGCGCAGGCAAGGGCGTGGTTCTGGCGCAAACGGAAAACGAAGCCCGTGATTTCATTACACGCGCGATGCTGATCCAGGAATTCGGTGCTGCCGGAAAACGCGTGGTGCTTGAAGAGACGCTTGAAGGCGACGAGCTTTCCTTCATTCTTGTTACGGACGGGGACAAGTATGCGGTACTCGCGCCTACTCGCGACCACAAGCGCGCGTCTGACGGCGACCGCGGGCCCAACACGGGGGGAATGGGCGCATATTCGACCGACGGCTTGATGACGCCGGAACTGAAAGCCACGATCGAAACGACTATCGTAGAACCAACCCTGCGCGGATTGGCCGCTGACGGTATTCGCTACCAGGGATTTCTCTACATTGGTCTGATGCTGACGGCAAATGGCCCCAAGGTTCTAGAGTTTAATTGCCGGTTAGGGGATCCGGAAACGCAAGCGATCCTTGCGCGAGTTGATTTTGACCTGGCCGAAGCGTTGATAAATCTCGCCACGCGACGGTTTGATCCTGCAGCATGGAAATGGAAATCCGGCGCAAGTGCTTGTATTGTCATCGCTTCCGGTGGTTATCCGGGAAGGCTTAAGACAGGATTCATCATTCACGGACTAACCGCTATAGAAAAATCTTCCGGTGTGAAGGTTCTGCATGCCGGTACGAAACGGCAAGGCGACGTGATCGTCACAAGCGGCGGCCGGGTTCTCGGTGTAACGGCGTCCGGGCCGAACCTGGAGGGCGCCTTGACCGACGCATACGAAGCCGCATCAAAGATTCACTTCGAGGGCATGCACTACCGTACCGACATCGGCGGTGGTGTGGGCAAGGCCCGGTCTGCACGGGACTGACCATGGCTTCCGTCGCTCAACTGTTTCGCGCACCCAAGCGCCGGCTTCCGATGGAAGCTGTCGAAAGCATCGAGGCTGTGGCGGGCCTCGGCTTTTCGGGTTGCGCTCATGCGCGAAAGAACAGCGGGCGCCAGGTGCTCCTGGTGGATAAAGAAACTCTCGATGCGATGCAGCTTCATCCGGGAATGATTCGCGAAAATATCACGACCGAAGGGCTGAACATAAACGGCCTCGGGATGGGCGAACAGTTGCGAATCGGCCCAGTGCTAGTGCAGGTGAGCGCCGTTTGTACCCCTTGCGACCAACTCGAAAAGGTCCGGCCGGGGCTGCGTCGCGAAATGTATGGCCGGCGAGGAATGCTCTGCCGAGTCCTCGAAGGCGGCGTCATTCGCGTGGGAGACGCGATTCGCAGGGTTGCTTCGGCGGCATCAGCACAAGCCTGAGCCGTTCCGGGCCCTGTCGAGATCAAGAGCCGGGCGGATCGATCTTCCGCCTAAGCGTAGGCGCTTCCGGCGGCCGGTTCTTTTCCTGTTTTGCTTTTTCGATGGGCTCGTCTGGCGGAACAACCCAATCGAATCCGTGCTCTTCTTCGAAGGTCCCCATAACGAATCGCCGCCCGGAGTAAATGAGCGGCGCAGCGGCTCGCAAAAAGCCTGTGGCGTCGGGCGCGACGGCCTTTTGCGCTTGGCCTTTGCTGATGAAATCCACTGCCTTCAGGAATTTCGGGTCAGAGCCAGCCAACTTTTCAAGAGTTGGCTCGTTGCCCTCCAGCAGTTGCTGCAGCGTCGGCCCCTTGCATTCACCCGGATAGCACGTTTCCACTAGTTTCCGCGGCGCATGTTTTTCGGGGGGATAGATTTGCGTGAAGCGCGGCCGCAGCACACGTGTTTGCCAGTAATCGCCCCGCGTGGCAACCATGGTCTGCGTCATGCGATATTCCACGGTCCAGACTTCCGGGCCGTAGTCCTTCGGACCGAAACCGATAATCACCAATTCGAATAGCGGCTGCTCCGCCGGAAAATCCAGCTTGTGATGCAGGCGCGCGGCGAGCGGCGAGAGTTTTTCAAGAAAACCGACGCCCACGGTCTCTAAATCCGGTTCCGCTTCACCGCTG
>WNGJ01007102.1_pt1 | contig 11895 bp, 10 predicted proteins | sample 5400611 | NCBI WGS metagenome assembly WNGJ01 (sample SAMN13153375, study PRJNA577476) | soil metagenome | isolation source: 40 cm soil or saprolite under Garry oak tree replicate 1 | place: USA:California | collected 2016-06-15 | reverse complement strand
TCATCACGCGGCTTTTGCCGGATAAAAAGTTTCAGGGTTGCGCAAGTGGTGCAGTGAGCCGCTGAGCCAGCACGCGTCGCGCGTTTTCATAGAGCGTGCGGGCTTGCGGCAGATACTCAATCGCCTTCTGGACCTGGGGATCCTTTTCGAGTTCGACCTCGTCGCCCGTGGGCAGGCCGAATACGGAGATGAACGCCTCTTTTTTGATCTGCCGCTCGATCCAATCACGATTGGCGGCAATATCCGCGCTGGTATAGCTGATATTTTGCTTGTCCAGATAGCGGCGGAAGGCCGCGAGAACGCTGTCGTTTACCTCGAAATCTCTGTTGATCTGAGGTTTGGTGCCGAGAAAATAGGTGGTGAAATTACCGACGCTTCCCTCGAACGGAAAAAAAACGTCGCGGCGAAGCAAAGACTCCTGAAAGTCATCGGGCTTGGGTGGTGCGACCGCAACGTCCGGGGTGATGCCGCCTCCTCCGTAGACCTGTCGGCCGCTGTCGGTCAATTTCACTTCGGTCGGCTGAGGGTTCTTGTGGTTGTAAAGGTAATCGTACAGAGAGACGTCCTTGTAGTCGCGCTGGATGAGCCGGCCGCTGGGCGTGTAGTAGCGCGCCGTGGTCAGCGCCAGTCCGGTGTTTTCGCTGAGCGGCGTAACCGATTGCACCAGCCCCTTGCCGAAGGTTTGCTCCCCCACCACGAGCCCGCGATCGTGATCCTGAATCGCGCCTGAGAGAATTTCCGAAGCGGATGCGGAGCCGCCGTTCACGAGCACGACAAGCGGCACCTGCACTCCTCGATTTCCGTGCACGGCGTAGTAGCGTCGTTCCTGGGATGCCCGTCCGTGATGCGACACGATGAGTTGGTTCTTATCGAGGAACATATCCGCGATGGTCACCGCTTTGTCCAGCAAGCCTCCAGGATTGCCGCGCAGATCGAGGATCAGGCCATCGAGCTTTGCCACCTCCAGTGCTTTCAGCGCCGCGGTGACATCGCTATCCGCGTCTTCGCTTTCAAACCCGGTCAGGCGGATGTACCCGATGTTCGGCCGCACCAGAAATGCGACGTCCACGGCATGGCGGGGAATCTCATCGCGCGTGAGAGTGAAGCTCACGGGAGCTGCCTCGCCTTCCCGGATCATGGTCACGTGTACGCTCGTTCCCTTGGGTCCCTTGAGCAGATCGGCGACCTCCGAGGTCGTCAGACCTTCGGCGGATTTGCCATCGATTGTGTTGATGACGTCGCCTGGACGAATGCCGGCTTTCGAGGCCGGGGAGCCCACCATGGGAGCAAGGACGACGGTATGGTTTTCACGCACACCGATCGTCATGCCCACGCCGTAATACTTGCCGCGCTGGCCTTCGCGAATCAATGCGTACTGCCGCGGATCGAAGAAGGTGGAGTGCGGGTCCAGCACGCGCAGCATCGCGGGAATGGCGCCTTCATACAAAGCGCGATCGGTGTCCACGGGGATGGCATAGTTCTGCTGAACCATGGCGAGCACGCTGGTCAAATTCTTGATGTGTTCCTGCAGTGCGGAGGTGTCGGCAGGCGTGGCCCGCAGAGAGGGGCCGTATAGAGCGCCGAAAAGCGCCGAGAGGGAGAGGGCCGCGAGAATCAGGAGGGCTCGATTTCGCTTGGATTTCATCGTGTTCTCACCTTCAGCACGCATACCTCAGCTGCATGCTTGAGGATACGGCAGCCGCCGCTGTCAGGACCAGGCGAGCGCCTTCAATTGAGCGTAACACGGCGATTCGCCAGAGTGCCAGTGCAGAGTTTGCCAGTCCAGAATTTGAGTGACGCGACCGAGCGGGATGCGGGCCTGAGTCGCGGGGCGCTACGCGGGAACGGTGAGCAGGGTCAGCATCAATATAAGGACTAGAACTACGAGGCTGAGCGCGCTCAGAACGCGTCCATGCCCCAGAAGAGCATCGCGAGTTTCGGCGTTGATGCAGAGCAGCATGGCGGCAAGGCCCACCATGCCCCAGGGCAGAAGCCACGTCAGGCCTGGAACCGCCGTCAGCGCGGGAAGGTGTGGAAGCTTGGCATGGGCAACCAGCAGAGCCGCGGGCGGCCGGAACCAGCGCTGAAAGAGCGGGGCCACACCCGGCACGAAAGCAAGAATCAGAAGGGTGCGAATAGCCCAGTCCTTGATCCTCTCGCTCATCATTGGCGACTCTTGCCGCACAAAATACTCCCACCCCAGGAGTCCGAGCGCTAGCGGTACCCAGCCGTAGGTAGCCGCTTTCAGATCCGTCCACAACCAGGCGCGAATGGCGAACCCCTCGTTACCCGCGGCCAGCCGATGTGCATTTCCGGCGGCCAGGCCCGGCAGCAGCAGGCAAGCTACCAGGGAATTGCAGGTCGCTGCGATCACCAGCGTGACCAGGCTCATGAGTTGGAACCAATGGCGAGTTGAAGTCACCCCACAGCGGGTGCAAACCGATTGCACGGGAAGGAATTGCAGCCCACAATTCTCGCAGAACAAGCGCGCCTCACAGACAGGAAGTCAGATCGTCCCCTCAGATCAGTTAAGACTACTTGCCCGCAAACCGGGCAGGCTACTGTACCTTGGAACAGGTCTGCCGAATCCACCAACTCGGCCCCGTTTCAGCCGCGCTTCTTCTCACCCCGTTGTCATCCCGAGAGAGTCCGCGCAATTGAGCGCAAATCCGCGTAAGTGGATCTTGCGCGAGAACAAGAGCGCGGACGACCGAGGGATCTGCTTTTGCCTTTACGGGTGCCCCACCCTTCGCATTTCGAAGGGTGGGTTCTTGTAACTCAGGTCGTCCCGCCGCTGCTGTTCGGCGGGAGACTGCGGGGTCCCCGGCGCGCGTCGGTGTTGCGCGCGCTGGGGTGCAAGAACCAGGGATCTGCTTTCGCCTTTAACGTAGCGCCGGCTTGTCCTGAGCTGCGAAGGAGCTTCAGCTTGTAGCTCAGGTCGTCCCGCCGCTGCTGTTCGGCGGGAGACTGCGGGGTCCCCAACGCGCGCCGGTGTCCCGCAAGGACGAAACAACTTAGCCCAGTCCGGAGCACTGGGAAGCGAGCGTTACGAGATTTCCAAAGCCCCGTTTAGGGGCGACACAATCTCTGGCGCCATGATCACTCCTCATGATCCTCGCGCCGGAGCTCATTCCTAGCGCGCGGGCGGAGCCGGCGGGAATTCCACCTCGTGAAAGACGCTGATGAACCAGCGGCCATTTTGCTTGGTCATGGTGGTGACCATAAGCCCCTTGCGCGGAGGCACCTCCGAGCCGTCGGCGGCCTTGGTTCCGGAGATGACCGTATCGGCGTCGACCTCGGCGATCGCGGGAGTGACGAAACGAATGCTCTTCACCATGTCCGTCCGGCGTGCCGACCCAAGGTTGCCGGCGAAGATCATCGCGAGGTGGGCTTCGATTTCCTTGCGGCCGTGGTTGTGAACGCCGCGCATGTTGGTGAAATCGGCATCTTCGGCAAAGGTCATCGCGGCCGCATGCGCGTCGTGGCGGCTGAAGCTCTCGTAGAACTCGGCGAAGACTTGCTTGATCGCCTTGGAATCGGCCTCAGTATCCTGCGCTCGCCCTTGCGCGGGAGGAGCCGCGCGCGCGAACCGGGGTGCCGAAGCAAAGAGCAAGCTGGCCGTCGCAGTTACCGCCGCCGCACTCACCATCGCACGAGTCCAACCAAGGCGCGTTACCGCCATCACATCCTCCCGATTTGCAGCACCGTAACCGCGCGAGCCATTCTAGCCCCAGTTTTACCCGTGGCACAGCCACTCCTGGCTGTGCCCGCCCTGCCCTCGCACCTCGCACCTAAATCGCTACTCCGCCCCCGCCGCTCGTCATTCCGCGCCCACTGCGGCGCGCGCTTTGCGCGCCGAGTCTCCATTCCAGTAGGCGAGGAATCCCTCCGTTCGTTTCCTGTTTTCGTGTAGCGGCCGCCTTAAGGCGGGCCCGCTTTCGGGTTTACACGTAGCGCCGGGGCCTTTAGCCCGGCATCCTCGGTTCTTGCCGCCCTAGGCCGTCGCGTCTTCGCGCGAAAGTCGCCCGCCGCGAACGTCATGGCCATCAGGAGCTTCGCGGCGATGACAAAGTCATCCGGAGCTTTCGCGCGCTAACAAAGTTGGCCGCCCGGGGATTTCTCCCGAAGTCCCGCAGGGACGAAACAACTTAGCCCAGTGCGGGAGCACTGGGAAGCGAGCGTCACGAGATTTCCCAAGCCCCGTAGGGGCGACACATTGGTCAACCGCGCCGTCACCCAGGTATTTCTCCTGATGGCGCAGGGCCGCATCCCCCAAAAACAGGCCGTCGCCTTCGGCTATCTCGCCCAGCTTCTGCTGCAAACCGTTCCCGGAATCCGCAGCGAATTCGTCGCCTCCTTCGGCTATCGTTCCTGGGAAGAGAATTTGAAGTCAAAACTGGCGATACCGCCAAAATCGTCATTCCGAGCGAACAACGTGAGCGAGGAATCCCTCAGTGACCAAACAGCGACACCGAGCGATCCGCCGCAACCCGCGCCAGAGCTCACAACCTCAGGCCGCGCCCAATTCCCCCGTGACCGAGTAATGTCTCCCGACTATGGCGATCTCTATTCCCGTTCGCTCGACCTGCTGGACCGAAAGTACGACACCACCCCCGAAGGCCGCCGCGAAGCCAACGCCCTCGCCCTGGACCTGGAATTGATGAAACCACCCGATTCCAAACCACCCAAGGGCTATTTTGGTCAAGTCGTCGATCTGGTCCGGCGTCTCCGCGCGCGCCAGCAGCGGAAGCCCGCAGTCGCCGTCGACGCTTCCCGGCCATCGCCGGCTCCTACCGCCCGGAACGCGTCCCAGTCGTCACCAACTCCCGCCGCTTCTTCCGAACCGCCGCGACCGCCCACGCCGGCATCGGTTCCGGCCGCCGCATCCGTCGCGCCGGTCAATCTGCCTCCGCCGCCCGTCTCGCGCTCCGAACCTTCTCCCGCGGGCCCGATAAACAAACCGGAACCACCAACGGTCCCGCCGATGCCCGATTACGCGCTCCCGGCCATGGCTGCAAAGCGAGCCCCGCCTCCGCCCGTCAGGCGAGTTCCCCCCGCGTCCCCGACCCCAGCCGCGCCCCGGCCCGAGGCAGACCCCGAGCTTCCTGAAACAAAAGCGTCCTTATGGGATGGGCGCTGGCGGCCGCCAATGCCCCTAGACCCCCTCCGACATAGGGCCACAGCCTTCGAGCGCGAGCTTCGCAGTATGAGCAATGCCGGATGGCGGCGCTGGCAGCACCAAAACTCTAGGTGCTTTTAGAATGAACACATACAGGAAAAACCGGGGAGGGGGGTCGCAGGCGACACAGTGAGCGAAAAAGCAACCCAGTGGTGAGGTTGTCGAGCCGAAAAAAGCCGTGGCCATCACGGCGTTTTTTCGGCATAAAAAAGTCGCGAGCAAAAAGGACCGCGTTGTCGACGCTGCGTCGCTTGACGGCGAAGATCGGGGAGCTTATGGTTTTGCGGCTTCGGAGTCGACTGGCAAATTCAAACATAGGGAGAACTTCATGGGGACGAAATGGGCCATGCGAGGCACGTTATTAGGAGCGTGTAGCTGCGATTGGGGATGTCCTTGCAGCTTCGATGCGCCGCCTACCAAGGGGTTCTGCGACGGCGCTTATCTTTGGCACGTCGATAAGGGCAAATTCGGAGATGTTTCGCTCGACGGCCTCTCCTTTGCCTGGGTAGGGCATTCGCCCGGGCCGCTGCATGAAGGGAATGTGACCTGGCTGGTCCTAGCAGATGAAAAGGCAAATGCGGCGCAACGCAGGGCGTTGGAGACCCTTGGCGAGGGCAAATCGGGAGGTCCGTGGGTGATTTTCATGGCCGTGGCTTCCAGGTGCGAGGGGCCGCGATATGTGCCTTTCGAGTTGCAGCTCGACGGGCTCAAAAGTAAAGCGCGCGCCGGCGGCATCGTGGAGTACGACCTGGGACCAATTCTCAATCCGGTTACGCACGAACCGGAGGAGATCTATGTAGATAAGCCCACCGGCTTCACCTCCAAGCGGCTCACGATGGGCGCTTCACGTGTGTTTCGCGTGAATTCCGACGTTCTTCGTTATGACCACAGCGGGAAGTATGCTGAATTCTCCCATTTTGACTATTCGGGTGAGGCGCAAGCCTGAACAGCGCTGAGGAACGCGAAGGGATTGCAAGCCTCCAGCCTTCAGGTGCGGGGAACGAGGGAGAGACGGCGAATTAGCCGCGCGGAGCGAGCGCCGAGCGGCCGGGGAATTTGGCGGCGGAGGCGAGCTCTTCCTCGATGCGCAGCAGCTGATTGTATTTGGCGACGCGATCGGTGCGGGAAGCCGAGCCGGTCTTGATTTGGCCGGTGCCCATGGCCACGACGAAGTCGGCGATAAACGTATCCTCGGTTTCGCCGGAGCGGTGGGAAACGATGGAAGAATATCCGGCGCGGCGGGCCATTTCGATGGCTTCGATGGTTTCGGTGACCGTGCCAATCTGATTGAGCTTGATGAGGATGGAATTGGCGACGTGCTCGGAGATGGCGCGCTGCAAACGCACTGTGTTGGTCACAAAAATGTCGTCGCCGACGAGCTGGATTTTCTTGCCCAGCACGCGCGTCAGATGCTTCCACCCGTTCCAGTCATCTTCGGCGAGGCCGTCTTCAATGGAGACGATGGGGTACTGGCGAACCCAGGATTCCCAGAAGGCGGTCATCTCTTCGGCCGTGCGCGAAGACTTATCGGATTTCTTGAAGACGTAGCGATTGGTTGCACTCACATAGAATTCGCTCGCAGCGGGATCGAGTGCCAGGGCGATGTGTTTGCCCGCTGCGTATCCCGCGGCGGTGATGGCTTCGAGGACAACCTGGATGGCTTCCTCGTTCGATCTCAAATTGGGCGCGAAGCCGCCCTCGTCGCCGACGGCGGTGGAATAGCCGCGCTTGTGCAGCACGGCTTTCAAATGGTGGAAAACTTCCACGCCCATGCGCAGCGCTTCGGAAAAGCTTGAAGCGCCGATGGGCATGACCATGAATTCCTGCAGGTCTACGGAATTATCGGCGTGGGCGCCGCCATTGAGGATATTCATCATGGGCACGGGCAGCGTGGTGGCGTCGCGCCGGCTGGAGAAGCGCGAGAGATAGCGATAGAGCGGCAGGCGTTCGGCGGCCGCGGCGGCGCGCGCGGCGGCCATGGAGACGGCCAGAATGGCGTTTGCGCCGAGTTTGCCCTTGTTGGGCGTGCCATCGGTTTCGATCATGCGGCGATCCAGGGTGGCTTGGCCGGTAACGTCCAGACCCTTAACGGCGCGCGCGATGGGACCATTGATGTTTTCGACGGCGCGCAGGACGCCCTTGCCGAGATAGCGCGCCTTGTCGCCATCGCGCAGTTCCAGGGCCTCGTGCTCGCCGGTGGAAGCGCCGGAGGGCACCGCGGCGCGGCCGCGGGTGCCGTCTGCGAGCAAAACGTCAGCTTCGACGGTGGGGTTACCGCGAGAATCGAGGATCTGCCTGCCGAGGACGCCGGCGATTTTGTGGGCCTGCGTGGCGGCTTTTGTGGTGGTCGTCCTGGTCGCCTTCTTGGTGGCCCTTTTGGCCATGTCGCCTCCGGGAGTTATTCGGGCTCTTCGAGCATGGATTCTTCGCGCACCACGATGACGACGCCTTTTTCGCTGACGTGATAGCGGCTGCGGTCGGCCTCGAGGTCGTAGCCGATCTCGCTGTGCTCGGGCAGGACCACGTGGCGATCGATGATGGCGTTGCGGATTCGGGAATGGCGGCCGATATTCACGTGATTGAAGATGATGGAATTCTCCACTTCGCAGAAGCTATTGACGCGCACATCGTAGCCGAGCACCGATCGCTTCACACGGCCTCCGGAAAGGATCGAGCCGGCGCTGACGATGGAGTCGAGCGCGACACCCATGCGGTCCGGATCGGCAAAAACGGATTTGAACGGGGGATATTGCTGCTGCCAGGTGCGTAGCGGCCAGCCCTTGTCGTAGAGGTTGAAGACCGGCGTCACGGAAACCAGGTCGGCATTGGCCTCGTAGTAGGCGTCGATGGTGCCGACGTCGCGCCAGTAAAGAGGGCCATTGCGGTTTTCGTCCTCGAAATTGTAGGCAAAGACGCGATATTTCGAGAGGATGCGCGGGAGGATATCGCGGCCGAAGTCGTGCGTGGATTCGGGATCCTCGGCATCGGAGAGCAGGATGGGGATCAGCAGTTGCGTGTTGAAGATATATACGCCCATGGAGGCATTTGCTTTTTCCGGGCGATGTGCGGAGCGCTTGGGCTCCGCGGGCTTCTCCTCAAAGCCGAGCACGCGCCACTGAGCGTCTGTTTCGATGATGCCAAAGCGATGGGCGGCTTCCGCGGGGTCGGCTTCGATGGTGGCGACGGTGACGTGAGCGCCGGAATCGACGTGCTGCTGGAGCATCTTGCGGTAGTTCATCTTGTAGATGTGATCGCCGGAGAGAACGATGACGTAGGTGGAACGCTCGCTGCCGATGGAATAAATATTCTGGTAGACGGCGTCGGCGGTGCCGAGATACCAGCTGGTGGAGACGCGCATCTGCGGCGTCAGAATTTCGATGAAGTCGCCGAGCCCCATCAGCGACGACCAGCCCAGGCGGATATGACGATTCAAGCTCAGCGCCTTATATTGCGTGAGGACGAAGATGCGGCGCAGATCGCTATTGATACAATTGGATAAAGTGACGTCGATGATGCGGTAAACGCCGCCGAAGGGCACGGCGGGTTTGGCGCGGTCGCGGGTGAGCGGCCAGAGCCGCTCGCCTTGTCCGCCGGCGAGGAGAATACCGATGGTATCGGCCATGAGGGGCATGGGGCGTGGCCTCTGATGTGGATTGCGGACGCGTGCTCAGCGAGAAAGATTCTACCCGTTCGACGCGCCGAGCGCATCTGGGTGCCCGAGCGCCAAGGAAGGCGGATGCACGGGATCGGTCCCACAAAATAAGGCACTGTCGCGGAAAAAGATTTCTTGACTTAGGAGACCGGCTCCGCTAGAACAAGCCCACAAATGGCACTCCCCGGGGCCTACCCTCTCTGCAAGAGCCGGCTTTGGAAACGTAGCCATCAGAAACGCGGAAGGAGGTGAGCTTCGCGTGGCAGAGGTTGTAATTCAGGAAGGCGAGTCTTTGGAGAACGCCTTACGGCGCTTCAAGCGCAAGGTCCAGCAGGAAGACATCATAAAAGAAATCAAGAAGCACAGTTTTTATATGAAGCCCGGCGAAAAGCGCCGTGCGAAGCAGGCTCTATCCCGGAAGCGCCTGCGCAAGAAGCAGCGCCGCGAGCAGGACTAGGCATTATAGACCCTGGGTACGTAGGCAGGCAGTTCGGGCCCCGAACAGGCTATCTGGACGCACAGGAGGGTTTTACGTCTGGATGCGCCTGACCCGGCGCGAAATGCTTACCGGCCTCGCAACCAGCGTGGGGTCGTGGGAGCCAGCGATGGAGTACCGGGATAAGGTCCTGAAGTGCGCGGAGTGTGGTGCAGAATTTGTGTTTACCGCCGGCGAACAGATGTTTTTCGCCGACAAGGGTTTCAAGAACGAACCCAAGCGGTGCAAGTCCTGCAAGGCAAAACGCGCCGATACCGTGGGCCAGGTGTCGAATTTCCAGCGAACCGAAACGAAGACGACCTGTTCACAGTGTGGGAAGGAAACAACCGTTCCGTTCAAGCCCACCCAGGGGCGTCCCGTTTACTGTCGCGAATGTTTTCAGCAGCGTAGGACCATGGGTTCGCCAGCCTGACCCACCCTTCACAGCCGCTAAGGCGGCTGTTCAGGGTAAAGAAGAGGAGTTGCCGCCGGAATCCGAGCCAATTTGGAGATGGCCGCGGCGGCGGGACTTTGGCGAAGCGCAGCGAGTTGCTTGACCTCTGTTTTCCTCTGGCTGCAAGCAGCTGATGAGAGGCCCGCGAAGCGATTCCTTCCCAATTTACGGATTCTTTCGCGCCCACAGCAGATCATTCTGGCGGTCAAGTGAAGACCAAACGACTGAAGAGCAAAAGACGCGCCCCCCCAAAATCTTCGAGCGGCGCTCAGGATGCGGCGCTGCGGAAGCATTTAATTGAATTATTACGCGGCCGCGGGGCGCACGCCGATTTCGACGAAGCGGTAGACGGGCTGCCCGAAGGATTGCAAGGCGCTCGCGTGAAAGAGCTGCCATTCACGGCATGGCGGCTTCTGGAGCATCTGCGCCTGGCGCAATGGGACATTCTTGAATTCAGCCGCGATCCGAAGCATCAATCTCCGCAATGGCCGGAGGGCTACTGGCCCGAGGGAGATGCTCCTGCGAACGCAGCGGCGTGGGATGCCAGCGTGGCGGCGTTCCGGCGGGACCTGGCCGAAATGGGAAAGCTCGTCAGGGATCCTTCCAACAATCTTTTCGCTCCCATTCCTCATGGGCAAGGGCAGACGCTGCTGCGCGAAGCCCTGCTCGTGGCCGACCATAATTCTTATCACGTGGGGCAACTCATTATGCTGCGGCGTCTGCTGGGCGCCTGGAAGTAGCAAGCCGGCTTGTCGCAAGGCGGACGCGAACATGCCGCCTCGAAGGCGGCGCTACAAAAAGGTTCAGGGCCGCGACTTTGTTACGCGGGGAAAGCTCGGCTTTGACCGCGCGAAGGGACGGAACTCTCTGCTAACGGTTCGGTCTCGAATTTGTAGGGCTTGCCTTGGGAGATGAATTCGTCTCGGCGGCACAGGAAAAATTGGCCGCGTCGTTTGTGTCGCCGGTACCCTTGTACGTGGCGATCTGTGGATAGGGGCACAGCGGGCGGGTCATTTGCACTCCCTTGGCGACATCGTCGTCGAGATATTTAGTAGCGATGATGTCGCCGGGCGCGGTACCCTTTTCCACCCATTCCTCGAGAGCATCGTAAACGCCGTAAGCCTTGCCCTTCGCGGTAGGATGGCCGGTCTGGCCGAACGAATTCGGACCTGGACCCGGGAAACAGTGCTGCATTCCGGGGACCATGTACAGGCGAACGAAGCTGTCCACGTTCTCCGCGCCCATCTTGGCAACCACACTCTTGTAGTAATTGATCGTGTTCAAGGGTGAGATCGCCGGATCGTTCCATCCGTGGTAGAGAATGAGCTTGCCGCCGCGGCCCTTGAAGCGGCCCAGGTCAGGGTCGGTAGAATTGAGAATGGCCCCGGTTTTCTGATCGGCCATGGCTTCGGTGATGTCTGCATTGGCTGACAGCGGGTTCCAAGCGGGATCCTGGAATACCATGTATCGGAAATAGTTCTCCGCAAAGCCCGGACCGAGGCTTTGCCCGGGGGCATTGCCGGTGACCCAAGGCGCCCAGCCATTCGATCCGTCTTCGGCGCCGGGCATGAAACCGGGGAAAATCTGCTTCCCGTGCGAATCCTGAGCGCCGGCATAGAGTCTCTTCAAGGACGAAAGCTGGGGCGCGGTGAGGCAATCGCGCGAGTCCTTACCTTTGCAAAGCAGCACGGAGGGGTCGAAGTGACACTGTAAAGGATTGCTGATGATCCCGTCTTTTACCCCATCCTGAGCATCGCAAGCTGCCAAGGCGGCAGATTGAATAGCGGGAAGTTTCGTGCTGGGGATGTAACCAGAGGGATCCTTGCCGTACATGCTTTGCACTATTTCCACGACGGCGGCCAGCAAGTGGGTCCAAAAATTACCGGGAGCACCAGCGAGAATTCCATCAAAATCCCCGGGAAAGCGTTGCGCTTCCATCAAGGCTTCTCGCCCGCCATCGGAGCAACTATCGAAATAGGAGTGCCGCGCAGGGCTGCTGTAAAACGCTTGTATGAGAGCTTTGGCATTTTCCGTGGTCGCGTGTAGCGCGCGATAGCCGTAATCGATAACCTTCTCTGGATGTCTAAAGGCCCAGCTTGCGTCTACGGCATCGCCCTCATGCCCCGTGTCTGTCG
>WNGJ01007954.1_pt1 | contig 11896 bp, 8 predicted proteins | sample 5400611 | NCBI WGS metagenome assembly WNGJ01 (sample SAMN13153375, study PRJNA577476) | soil metagenome | isolation source: 40 cm soil or saprolite under Garry oak tree replicate 1 | place: USA:California | collected 2016-06-15 | reverse complement strand
TTCCCCGGACGCTGCACCTGTCGCTGGCCGGATTGCGGGATCTCACGCTGCTCGAGACGCCGCCCAAGGATCGCTCGCCCGTGCTCACGTTCATCGAGCCGTGGGATGACGGATTGATCGAGGAGGCAGCGGCACGGGAGCTGGATCGTGCGGGGCAGGTGTACTTCGTGCACAACCGCATCGAGACGATCGACACGATCGCGGCGCGGGTGCGGGCGCTCGCCCCGCCACGGGCGCGGATCGCGGTGGCGCACGGGAAGCTGAAGGAGGCTGAGCTCGATGCCGTGATGGCCCGGTTCGTCCGGGGCGAGGTGGACGTCCTGGTCTCCACGATGATCGTCGAGTCCGGACTCGACGTGCCGAACGCGAACACCATGATCGTGAACCGCGCGGACCAGCTCGGCCTGGCGCAGCTGTACCAGCTGCGTGGGCGCGTGGGGCGGAGTCACCGACGCGCGTACTGCTATCTGCTCGTGCCCGAGCTGGTGGACGCCGAGGCGGAAGAGCGGCTCCGCGTGTTGGAGCATCACACCGATCTCGGCTCGGGCTACCGGATCGCGCTGCGGGATCTCGAGCTGCGCGGTGCCGGCAACCTGCTCGGCGCCGCGCAGTCGGGCCACGCGCAGGCGGTCGGGTTCGATACCTACCTCCGCTGGCTCCAGGAAACCGTTGACGCGCTCAAGTCCGGGAAGGGGGACGAGGGAGCAGGGAGGGGTGTGCCCCCTGAGGTGATCCTGGATCTCCCGGCGCACCTCTCCGACGCCTACGTGCCGGATGAAGCGGTGAAGCTCGAGCTGTACCGGCGGCTGGCGCGGGCCGAGGCGCCTAGCGAGATTCAAGCGGTGCGCGAGGAATTGCGCGATCGGTTCGGGCCGCTCCCCGACGACGCACAGCGCTTGCTCCTCGTATCCGACCTCCGCGCCCTCGGCGCCCGTGTGGGACTGGAGATGGTCCTGGTGAAGGGCGACGAGGCGCGGCTCACGTTTGCGCGGGATGCGAGCCCGCGGCTGGCCGGCCTGACGGCGGCGCTCGACGTGGTACAGTTCGAGGCCGAGGTCCGGCGGGCGGCGCCCCTCTCCCTGCGACTCCGCCGGCTCGGCGGAGAGCCCATCGGGTCGGGGCTCGTCCGAGCTCTCACCGCGGTTCTCGCGGACGCTCACCCTTAAGGAGGTGGCATGGTGCGGCTGGGGTGGATCGTCATGGTGCTCGTGCTGGCGGGGTGCTCCGCCCTGCGGGACGCGTTCTCGGCACACGCGCAGGTCGCCGGCACGGCCGCCGGACAGACCCTGACGGTCGACCGCCTGGCGCATCTGGTCGGACACGCGCAGCGCATACCCATTCGACCCGACGTCCTCACCGGCGTCGCGAACGTCTACCTGGACTACGCGGTGCTCGCGACCGAGCTCGGTCGCGGGCGCGACCTGCACGATTCGGCTCTGGTCCTCGCTGCGGAGTGGCCCATGGTGGCACAGCTCAAATGGGAGCGCTATCACGACCAGCTGGTCGCGACGCGCGGCAAGCTCACGCCCGCGCAGGCGGACTCGGCGTTCCAGGCAGGGACCGTGCGGCTGTTCCAGCACATCCTCATCCGGATCCCGCAGAGCGCTGTGCCGATGGTGGAGCAGCAAAAGGAGAAGCAGGCCACCGCGCTCCTGCGCCAGGCCGCCGCGCAGCGTGGGTTCAATTTCGCGCAGCTCGCCCGGCGCTACTCGGAGGACCCGGGCTCCAAGACGCGCGGCGGCTATCTGCCGGCCGCGCCGCGCGGGCAGTTCGTCCCCGCGTTCGACAGTGCCGCATGGACGCTCCCGCCGGGCGCGATGACCGCCGTGGTCCGGACGCCGTTCGGGTTCCATATCATTCGTCGGCCGCCGCTCGCCGAGGTGCGCGACTCGTTCCGCGTCGATCTCGAGAACTCGCGCACCGCCCAGCTCGACTCGGTGTACCTGGACAGCGTCGCGAAACAGCGGCAGCTCAAGATCGAGTCCGGCGGGCCCGCGCTGGTGCGCCAGGCGGTGCCGCAGATCGCGTCCGCCCGGAGCGACAACCGCACACTGGCCACGTATCGCGGCGGCACCTTCCAGGTGAAGGACCTGGCGCGGTGGCTGCTGGCGCTCGATCCGAACGACGTGCGCGGCGTCGCCACGGCGAGCGACGCTCAGTTGAACCAGTTCCTCAAGGTGCTCGCGCAGCGCGACATGTTGCTGGTCGAGGTGGACAAGGCCGGCGTGCCGCTCAACGCGGGTGACTGGCGGCAGCTGCGCGCCGAACACGACTCGGGCGTGGCGCGGCTCGAGGGCTTGCTCGGCCTGTCGCCCCAGCTCCTCGAGGACTCCGCCGCGACCCCCGCCGCACGCGTGCAGCTGGCCATGGCGCACATCGACCGCTACGTGGACCAGGCGGTGACCAAAGGCAGCGCGCCGTTCTTTCCGGTCCCGCCCTTCCTGGCCAGCGCGCTGCGCCAGGGTCAGCCGTGGTCGCTCAACGAGGCGGGCATCGCGCGCGCCGTGGAGAGCGCGCAGGCCATCCGGGCCGCGGACACGACCGTGCGCGCGGCGCCGCCGACGGGTCTGAAACGGGCACCTGGCCCACCACCCGTCGCCGTCGACAGCGGTGGCCGGCAGGCGCCGCGCTGACATGCGCGCGCTCGTCTTGAGCGTGGTCGCGGCGCTCGCCACCCTCTTCCCCGCGGCGCCGCGCGCGGCGGCGCAGGGCCGCGCGGCGACCGACCGTCCGGTCGACCGCATCGTGGCCGTCATCGGCACGAAGCCGATCCTGGCGTCGCAGGTGGAAGAGCAGCTCGTCCTGGCGCAGTCGCAAGGCGCCAAGGTGGCGGAGGACTCTGCTGGGCGGGACGCCGCGCGGCGCCAGATCCTCTCGCAAATGGTGGATGAAGAGCTGCTGGTGCAGCAGGCGGAGCGGGACACCACCATCAAGGTGACCGACCAGGAAGTGCAGGACGCGGTCGAGCAGACCGTCCAAAACGTGCGCAAGCAGTTCACCTCGATCCCGGAGTTCCAGACTCAGCTGCGCGCCGCCGGGTTCGTGTCCGAGGAGGAATGGCGCCGATGGCTCGCCGATCAGCAGCGTCGCGCGATCCTGCAACAGCGGCTGATCGAGGGGCTGAAGCAGAAGGGAAAGCTCCGACCGATTCCGCCGTCGGACGCCGAGATGCGGGCGTTCTGGGAGACCAACCGAGCGCAGCAACCCAAACGGCCGGCCGCCATTTCGTTCCGCCAGGTCGTGGTCATGCCGAAACCGGACTCGGCGGCGAGCGCCCGTGCGCTGCAGCTGGCCGAGTCCCTCGTAGTGGCGCTGCGGCAGGGGGGCGGAGCCGGCTTCGCCGACGTCGCGAAGAAGTACTCGGCCGACAGCGTTTCTCGGGAGCAGGGCGGCGCCTTGGGCTGGTTCCGCCGCGGTGTGATGGTCAAGGAGTTCGAGGACGTCGCGTTTCGCCTGAGGCCGGGGACGATCTCCGACGTCGTGCGCACCGAGTTCGGGCTCCACATCATTCAGGTGGAGCGCGCGCAGCCGGCGGAGATTCTGGCGCGACACATCCTGATCCAGCCCGCCATCTCCGTGGCGCAGGTCGCCATCGCCCGGCGGCAGGCCGACTCGGTGCACGACGCGCTCGCGCACGGAGCGTCGTTCGACTCGCTGGCGCGTCGTTATGCCGACCCGAGCGAGCCCAAGCTCGCCGATGCCCTCCCCGTTGCCCAGCTCCCGCCCGATTACGAAACGGCGATCGGGTCAGACACCGTCCGCGGATTGAAGCCGGTGTTTGAAGTCGGCGTCGGGACGGCGCGACCGAGGTTTGTGGTGTTCGAGCTGATGAAGCGCCTTCCCGAAGGCGAGCTGGGGTTCGACGAAGTGAAGGATCGCATCCGCGACGGGCTGAGCCAGCAGCTTGCCATCAAGCACCATCTCGACTTGCTGCGTCGCACCACATACGTCGACGTCCGTTTCTAGCCGCCGGCCCCGACTCGCGGTCACGCTGGGCGATCCGCGGGGGATCGGGCCGGAAGTCGTGGCGAAGGCGGTCGCCCTCGGTCCGCTCGATGCCGATCTCGTCTTTCTCGGGAGCGTAGATCCTGCTCCCCGCTCCCTGCTCCCTGCGGAAGCGGGGCGGATTGCGGGCCAGGAGGTCGAAGAAGCAGTGCGGCTGGCGCGGACGGGGGAGGTCGACGGCATCGTGACCGGCCCGGTGCACAAGCACGCCCTCCACCTCGCCGGATTCCGCTATCCCGGCCTCACCGAGCTCCTGTCCCATCTCGCCGGCGACGTGGACGTCGCGATGATGCTCGCCGCCGGCACGCTCCGCGTGGTGCTCGTCACGACGCACATCGCTCTTAAGGACGTACCGACACAGGTGACCACCGATCGCGTGGTGCGCTGCGGGCGGATCACCGCGCGCGCGCTGCACGACTGGTGGGGCATCGCGGCGCCGCGGCTCGCCGTCTGTGCCCTCAATCCCCACGCCGGCGAGTCCGGCCTGTTCGGCGACGAGGACGCGCGTGTGCTCGCGCCCGCGGCCCGGACGCTCGGCGCCGCCGGGCCGCTGCCGGCGGACACGGTGTTCGTGCGGGCGCTCAAGGGTGAGTTCGACGCCGTCCTCACGCCCTATCACGACGTCGGGATGACGGCCGTGAAGGTCGCGGGATTTGGCAGGGGTGTGAACGTGACCCTCGGATTGCCGTTCCCCCGCGTCGGGCCGGACCACGGGACGGCGCTCGACATCGCCGGAAAGGGGGTCGCCGACCCCGGCTCCATGCGGGCGGCGCTCGAGCTCGCGACCGACCTGGCGCGACGCGTACAACGGGCCGACGCGCCGCTCGAGCGCTAGGCTTCCGGCGCCGGCCCGCGCCGCAGCACCCGCACCGTGCCGACGCGGCGTCCCTCCACCTCGACGATCTCGAACACCGCGCCTTTCACCGCCACCTGGTCCCCCGGCCGCGGGAGGCGCCCGATCGCGCCGAACAGGAACCCGCCGATGGTGGTGTAGTCCTCGTCGCCGAGCTCGAGTCCGAACGCGCTGTTGACCTCGCGGATCGGGACGGAGCCCGCGATGATGGGCGCCACGCCCGCGGGCGCGGCGCGCAGCTCACCCGAGGGTCGATCGTATTCGTCGTAGATCTGGCCGACGATCTCCTCCAGCAGGTCTTCCATGGTGACGAGACCCGCCGTACCGCCGAACTCGTCGAGCACGATCGCGAGGTGGATCTTCTGCCGCTTCATGTCGGCGAGCACGTCCTCGACCTCGCGCGTCCCCGGAACGAACACGGCGGGACGGAGCACCGCGCGGAGGCTGCCGCCCTTGGCCGAGCGAAGGCCGGCGAGGATGTCCTTCGCGTGCACGATGCCGAGGATGTCGTCGAGCGACTCTCCGTACACCGGATAGCGCGACCGGCCGGCGACGGCCACCTGATCGGCGGCTTCCTCGAGCGACAAGTCCGCCGGCAGGGCCACCATCTCGGTACGCGGTGTCATGACTTCACGGGCAGTCTTCTCGCTGAACTCGAACACGCCCTGCAACAGGCGGGCGTCGTCGGCGTCGAGCTTGCCCCGCTGCCGGCTCTGCTCGACCAGCATGCGGATCTCCTCGGGCGAGTGGATTCGCTCCAGCTCGGCCGTGGTGCCTTTGAGGCCGAGCAGGCGGACCACGCGGCCGGCGCTCCAGTTGAGGAGATCGGTAAACGGTCGTGTGATCCACGAGAAGAAGATGAGCGGCGCGGCGATCCAGCGGCTGGTCCGCTCCGGATGGGTGATGGCCCACGCCTTGGGCGCCTGCTCGCCGAAGACGACATGGAGGAAGGAGACCAGCGCCACCGCGACCGTGGAGGCGACGCCGCCGCGAGCGAGGAACTCGAGGGCGGGCGGCAGCGCCGCGAACCAATCGCGGAACAGCTGTGCCACGGTATCCTCGGCCACGTAGCCCAGCAAGATCGAGGCGACCGTGATGCCGAGCTGCGCCGCAGACAGTTGGCGGTACAGGTCCTGCAAGGCGGCCTGCACGGTCCTTGCCCGCCGGTCACCGCGCCGGACGAGGGCCTCGATGCGCGTACGGCGGGCCGCGACCAGCGCGAACTCCGCGGCGACGAAAAACGCGTTCGCCAGCACCAGCGCCACCACCGCCAGCAGGCGCAGGCCGAGCGATTGTGTGGCGGGGCCGGGCATAGAGGCGGGAACATAGGGCGTGATTATCTTTGGGACTAGGGACCGGGGACTGGGGATTAGGTGAGCGCGACACTACCAATCGATGTGCAATGCACGCATCGCGCGCCGCTGCGGCAGGAGAGCCGCCGGCGGCTCACGCTGGTGCTCGGCATCACGGCTGCCGTGATGGTCGCCGAGGCGGTGGGCGGGTGGTTGGCGCACTCGCTGGCCCTGCTCGCCGACGCGGGTCACATGCTGGCCGACGTCGCCGCGCTGGGGCTGTCGCTCGTCGTGACGGCGCTCGCGCGACGGCCGGTGACGGCGGAGCGGACGTTCGGACTGCTGCGCCTCGAGATCCTGGCGGCGCTCGTGAACGGGGCGACCCTGATCGTGATCGCGTTGGGCATCGGCCTCGAAGCCTCCCGCCGGTTCCGGTCACCCGCCGAGGTGCAAGGCACGCTGCTCCTGATCATCGCTGCCGTGGGACTGGCGGCGAACGCGGTAAGCGCCGCGATCCTGCACCGCGGGCACGACCACTCGCTCAACCAGCGCGGCGCCTACCTCCATATCGTGAGTGACCTCCTCGGCTCGGTCGGCGCCCTCCTCGCGGGTGTGATCATCCTCGCCACCGGATGGGTGCAGGCCGATGCCGTCATCTCCGTCCTGATCTCCCTCCTGATCCTCGGCAGCGCCTGGCGACTGGTGAAGGAGAGCACGGACGTACTGCTCGAGGCGGCGCCCGCGCACATCGCTCTCTCGGACGTGCACGACCGGATCGCGTCCATCCCCGGCGTGGCGTCGGTGCACGACCTCCACGTGTGGACGGTCACGAGCGGCGTGATCGCGATGAGCAGCCACCTGGTCGTCCAAAACCCGGCGGACAACCAGCGGGTGCTCGAAGCCGTCCAGGCGTGCTTGGGGGGTATGGGCATCAGTCATGTGACGGTGCAGATGGAGCGGGATCCGACCTGCGAATAACCTGGCCCTCCGCTTGGTGATTTTTGAGCTTGTCTTTTCGACACCACCTTCCTATACTGCGCCCCTCACAGACGGCACCCCTCACATAGGTACTGTCAGGACCTAGCCCCTTGCAGATCCGCAACATCGCCATCATCGCGCACGTGGACCATGGGAAGACCACGCTGGTAGACCAGATGCTCCGCCAGGCCGGGGTGTTTCGCGCCAACCAGCAGGTCAACGAGCGGGTCATGGACTCGAACCCGCTGGAGCGCGAGCGCGGGATTACCATCCTGTCGAAGAACACCGCGGTGCGGTGGGGCGATACCAAGATCAACATCGTGGACACCCCGGGCCACGCCGACTTCGGCGGCGAGGTGGAGCGGATTCTCCGTATGGTCGACGGCTTCCTCCTGCTCGTGGATGCCGCCGAGGGCCCCATGCCGCAGACGCGCTTCGTGGCGGGGAAAGCGCTGGCGCTCGGTCTGAAGCCGATCGTGCTGGTCAACAAGATCGACCGCCAGGACGCCGAGCCGCTGCGTGTGCACGATGAGGTGTTGGAGCTGTTCCTGGACCTGGAGGCGACGCCCGAGCAGTTCAATTGCCCCTTCCTCTATACATCGAGCCGCGCGGGGACCGCGACGCTCGATCTCAAGGCCCCGGGGACGGATCTCAACCCCCTGTTCCAGACCATTTTGGACACGATTCCGGCACCGCAGGCCGACCCCAACGGGCCGTTTCAGATGCTCGTCTCGACGCTCGACTATTCCTCGTATCTGGGCCGGATCGCGATCGGCCGGATCGAGCGGGGGCACGTCAGGGTCGGCGAGACGGTCGCGTTACTTCCCCTGGGCGAGCCTGGTCCTCTGGGAGATGCGCCGTACGAGCAGGCCAAAGTGGTGAAGCTGTTTTCGTTCGACGGGCTGGAGCGGGTCGAGGTCCAGGAGGCCTCGGCCGGCGACATCGTGGCGCTCGCGGGTCTGGTCGGGGTCGAGATCGGCAAGACGGTGACGGCACCCGACTATCTGGAGCGGCTCACGGGGATCGCGGTGGAGGAGCCCACGATTTCGGTGGACTTCAAGGTGAACGACTCGCCGTTCGCCGGGCGGGAGGGGAAGTTCGTGACGGGCCGGCAGCTGCGCGATCGCCTGTTTCGAGAGCTCGAGAAGAACGTGGCTCTGCGAGTGGAGGAAACGGACGACCCCCAGACGTTCACCGTCTCGGGTCGGGGAGAGCTGCACCTCGGCATCCTGATGGAGACGATGCGACGCGAGGGGTTCGAGTTCCAGGTGAGCCGGCCGCGGATCATTCCACGAGAGGGGCCGAACGGGGAGCGGCTGGAGCCGTACGAGGAGCTGATGGTGGACTGCCCCGAGGGGTATCTGGGGGTGGTGATGGAGAAGGTGGGCCCGCGTCGTGCGGAGCTCCTCGACATGCGGAACCCGGGGGTGGGCATGGTACGGATGCGCTTCAAGATCCCCGCCCGGGGGCTGCTCGGGTACCGCTCGGAGTTTTTGACCGACACCCGAGGGACGGGAATCATGCACCACCGGTTCTTCGACTACGGCCCATGGGCGGGCCCGTTGCAGGGGCGGAGCCGCGGGGTACTGGTGGCGGACCGTGAGGGGGTGGCGGTGGGATACGCGCTCTTCAATTTGCAGGAGCGCGGGACGATGTTTGTCAAACCCGGGGATCCGGTGTACGAGGGCATGGTGGTGGGCGAGAACGCGCGGGTGGGGGACATGGACGTGAACCCGTCCAAGGAAAAGAAGCTCACGAACATGCGGACGACCGCGTCGGACGAAATGATCATCCTGGAGCCGCCGCGGCAGGTGACGCTCGAGCTGGCGCTGGAATACATCGAGGACGACGAACTGATCGAGGTCACGCCGTCGTCCATCCGGCTGCGCAAGCGCGCGCTGGGCGCCACCGAGCGGCGCAAGCTGGCGCGGAACGCGCGGTCGGCCGAAGAGTCGTAGCTCGTTCAAACAACAACCGCAACCCTAGCTGGGGGTGACAATGTTGTCCCGTGAGACGTCGGACTGGTCGCTCAAGCGTCGCGGCGACAGTCTCGGCGAAGAGCAGTTCGGAGACTTCGAAGAAGACAAGGACCTGGACGAGGACTTCGACGACGAACTGGACGAGGACGAGCTGGACGAGGAGGACCTGGACGATCTCGACGAGTACGACGACCTGGACGACGAGTTCGACGACGAGGAAGACGATGAGTTCCGGCCGAAGAAGGGACCGCGCCGGGATTGGGAGTGAAGACCGGTCCTAGGGGGACGCAGCCTCGGCGAGGAGCGCGCGCGTCGCCGGATGGCCGGGCCGATCCAGCACCTCCGCCGCCGATCCCGCTTCTACCACCATCCCGTCCGCGAGGATCGCAACGCGATCCGCGCAGGCGCGCGCGAACTCCACATCGTGTGTCGCGATCCAGAGGCCGCGCCCGCCATCCGCGGCCGCGACCCGGCGCAGCGTCCGGCCGAGAGCGCCCCGGCGCGCCGGGTCGAGGGCTGCGGTGGGCTCGTCCATGAGGAGCAGCGGCGGATCGGGAGCGAGCGCCCGCGCGATCGCCACCCGCTGCGCCTCGCCCCCCGACAGCTGGCTCGGCAGCGCCCCCGCGCGCACGCCCACGTCCAGCGAATCGAGCAGCCGCCGCGCGGTATCGTCCGCCTCCTCCCGGCGTCGCTCCAACACGTGCGTGAGCGCGAGGGCGACGTTCTCGAGCGCGGTCAAGTGCGCAAACAGCGCGTGCCCCTGGAACACGAGGCCCACACGCCGCCGCAGCGGCTTGAGGCGGGACTCGGGCGGTACCGGGCCCGGCTCGAGCGCGAAGCCGTCCACCACGATGCGTCCGCCGTCGAACCGCACGAGTGCGGCCACCGCCCGCAGCGCCGACGTCTTGCCGGCGCCCGAGCGTCCCATCAACGCCACGACCTCCCCTCGCCGCACCTCCACCGTCAATCCCCGCAGCACGTCCCGACCGTCGTAGCCGAGACGCAGTCGGTCGACCGAGAGGAGCGCCGTCACGCCGTGCGCCAGCGCCGCTCCAGGCGCCGCCCGAGCCGCGCCAACGGCAGCGACATCGCCAGGTATACGACCGCGCACAACATACCGGGCACGATCCAGGTTCCGATGTTCGTCGCGTAGATGGCGGTCTGCTTCGTCAGCTCCACGACGGTGAGCACGGAGACGAGCGACGAGTCCTTCAAGAGGGCGACGAAATCGTTGGTCATGGGGGCGAGCGCGTAGCGCAGGGCCTGCGGCCCGCGCACCAATCGCAGGATTTGCGCCTCGGAGAAGCCGAGCGTGCGCGCCGCCTCGAGCTGCGTGTGCGAGACCGCCTCGAGCGCCCCACGGTAGATCTCCGCTTCGTACGCGCCGTAGTTCAACCCGAGTCCCAGGACGGCAGCGAGAAACGCCGGCAGCCGTACCACGCCCGACAGCCCGTAATACAGGACGAAGAGCTGGAGCAGGAGCGGTGTCCCGCGGATCAGCTCGACGTACACGGTCATGAGCACGCGCACGGGCGCTGGGCCGTAGACCCGACCGGACGCCACGACCCCACCGACGACGACGGCCACCGCCATCGACAGCACCGACAGCACTGCGGTGACCAGCGCAGCCCGACCGAGCGAGGGAAGATAGGCCGACACGGCAGCGGCGCGACGCTCCGCTGTATCTACGGCTACCGCCGGTCCCGAGCCCGCGACCCGCCGAAACAGCGCCGCCTGACTCGTGTCCCACACCTGCCACCGCCGGAAAATCCGCTCGAGGGTTCCGTCGCGCATCGCCGCGCGGAGCGCGCCGTCCACGGAGTCGCGCAGCGCGGAGTCGGCCTTGGCGAGCACGCCGACGTAGTGGCCGACGGCGACCGCGCGGGGCTCGATCACGAGCCTGTCGCTCCCCAACCGGCGCCGCGCGCGCGCCGCGATGATGTGGTCGAGGAGCACGGCGTCGACGCGACCGGCCACCAGGTCCGAGTAGGGGTGCACGTCGTCGTCGTACGACGCGGCGACGAGGCCGAGCGAATCCCGGACGAGGATGTCGTATGCCATTGTGGCGCCGAGCGTCGCCACCCGTCGGCCGCGCAGAGCGGCCAGGTCGGACCAGCGGCCCCGGTCGTCGGAACGAACGGCCAGCACCTCGCGGAACTCGAAGTAGGGGATGGTGACGGCGTGGCGCGCACGGCGTGCCGGCGTGTCCTCCACGCCCGAGAGGCCGATCGCGAAGTCGCCCCGCTCGACGGATTGATCGATCGAGGACCACTGCACCTGCACGAAGCGGGCGCGGCGGCCCAGGCTCCGCGCGATCGTTTCCGCGACCTCGACGTCGAAGCCGCGAACCTGCGACGGGTCGGCGGGGTCGGCTTCGACGAAGGGCGCGCCGCCCTCGGCGTCGCCGCCCCACCGGAGCGTCGCTTGCGGCTGCTGCGCTGCGCCGAGCCACGCCGCAACGCCGAGCGCCGCGGTGAGCGCGGGTATCACGGGTTTCGAGGCACCGGCGCCGCCATGCTCAAATGATCGAGTCCTTGGCACCGACTTGGCAAGTGAAGGACAGGAGAGTCACCCGAGTACCGCCCTGAGCAACATGCCGCTAAGTTGAGCGGGTTGGCTGCACCGGATCTGGGGCTTTGCGGAGCCTAACCGCCGGGTTGGACAAATAGGGCGTTGAGGGCCTGTAGCTCAGGTGGTTAGAGCGCACGCCTGATAAGCGTGAGGTCAGTGGTTCAACTCCACTCAGGCCCACTAGCGCAAAGCGAAGCCCCGGTAACCAGTTGCAGGGT
>WNGJ01007100.1_pt1 | contig 11896 bp, 9 predicted proteins | sample 5400611 | NCBI WGS metagenome assembly WNGJ01 (sample SAMN13153375, study PRJNA577476) | soil metagenome | isolation source: 40 cm soil or saprolite under Garry oak tree replicate 1 | place: USA:California | collected 2016-06-15 | reverse complement strand
CCTGATAGCTCCGGCCCACGTCAGATTTTACACGCGGCCTGTCGATTCGAGCCAAGACAGTCTTGCGCACCCTGGGATAGATTGATCTACTATAGTGCAGATGAGATACGCTCCGATAGATGCCCAATTGTTCGTGACCCACCGGGCGAACCTCGAAGAGTTGTTACTGCCCAACTCGCTGGCAATAGCCAATGCCAATGACATTCTGCCCACCAACGCCGACGGGGTGTTGTTGCTGCGGCCAAATTCCGATCTGTTCTACCTGACCGGCATCGAACAGGAAGAAAGCGTCCTGCTGCTCTACCCGGACGCGCATGAAGAAGACCAGCGCGAGGTTCTTTTCATCCGCCAGTCCACACCCAACACCGAGACCTGGGAGGGTCATAAACTGACTAAAGCCGAAGCGCAGCGGATTTCAGGGGTCGCGCGTGTGGAGTGGCTCTCGGAATTCCGGGCCCTGTTCCATCGGTTGATGTGCGAGTGCGACCACGTCTATTTGAATACCAACGAGCACAAGCGCGCCCAGATCGTGGTCAAAACGCGCGATGCGCGTTTTGTCAGGGAAGTCCGAAACCTTTACCCGCTGCACGATTATCAACGGCTGGCCCGACTGATGCACCGCTTGCGCGTCGTCAAGTCGGAGCCGGAGATTTCCCTCATCCGCAAGGCCTGCGCCTTCACCGAGGCGGGTTTTCGGCGCGTCTGCAAGTTTGTAAGACCGGGCGTCAACGAGATGGAAGTCGAGGCCGAGTTCGCCCACGAATTCATCCGGAATGGAAGCCAATTTGCCTACAGCCCGATCATCGCCTGCGGCAGGAATGCCTGCGCGCTGCACTACGTCGAGAACGACCAGCCTTGCCGCGACGGTGAATTGCTCCTGCTGGACGTGGCCGCCAATTACGCCAATTACAACGCCGACCTCACCCGCACCATTCCGGTGAGCGGACGGTTTACGCGGCGGCAGAAGCGGGTCTATAACGCGGTGTTGCGGGTGCTACGCGCCGCCAGCAAAGCGGCTACTCCGGGCAAATTGCCTAAGGATTGGCAGAAGGAAGCTGAGGCGCTGATGGAAAAGGAACTGCTCGATCTTGGCCTGTTGAAGATGGCAGAGATCAAGAAGCAGGCCGCTGACCAGCCGGCCCTCAAAAAGTATTTCATGCACGGCATCGGCCATCCCCTTGGCCTGGATGTCCACGACGTGGGCCTGACCGTCGAACCAATTCAAGCCGGTTGGGTGCTTACCGTCGAGCCGGCCATATACGTCAAGGAAGAAGGTTTTGCGATCCGGCTGGAGAATGACATCCTGGTGCAGGACGGCGCCAACGTAAATTTGATGCAAACTGTCCCGGTCGAGGCCGAAGAGATCGAGCAATTGATGGCCCGCAAAAGGCCAGCCGGCTCAAGCAGAGGAACATGACTACTGGACTACAGGACTACAAGACCACTGGACTGGGAATTAAAATTGTCACGCTGCCTGGTGGAGCTTGCGAAGGCGGCGGAGGGGAGAGGCGGGAACGGGCCGCAGGAGAATGCGGCCCCTACCAATGAAAAAGCCCTATTGGCAAGGGGTCTTCCCCGCCATCACCACCCAATTGAAGAGGGACCAGTCCCTGGACCTGGAAGCCACTGCCCGCCACGTCGAGGCGCTGATTGACTCCGGGGTCGCGGGCATCATTTTCCTCGGTTCACTAGGTGAAAACCAGGCGCTGCGTCTCGACGAAAAGCGCCGCTACCTCCAAGCCATGGTGGAGGCGGTCAATGGCCGCGTGCCCCCCTCAGCGGCGTGGCTGAGAGCAGCACCGCCGAGGCCTGCCGCTACGCGCGCGACGCCGAAAAAGCGGGCGCCGACGGTTTGATGCTCATGCCCGCGATGCTTTACCGGGGCGACGCGCGAGAGACCCTGGCGCACTTTCGCGCGACGGCTCGGGCCACGGGGCTGCCGATCATGATCTACAACAATCCCATAAGTTACGCCAACGACATCACACCGGAAATGTTCGCCGAGCTGGGGGAGGTGAAAAACTTCGTCGCCCTCAAGGAAAGCGCAGGCGATACCCGCCGCATCACTGACTTGCACAACCGCGTGGGTGGCCGCTTCGCGATCTTCACCGGCGTGGACGATCTCGTGCTGGAGAGCGCCATTCTGGGCATTGACGGCTGGGTGGCGGGCAGCGGCATCGCCTTCCCCGCTGAGAACCAGTACTTCTGGGAACTCACTCGCCGCGGTCAATGGGACCAGGCCCGCGAGATTTATCGGTGGTTTACACCGCTGTTGCATTTGGATGTCCACACCAAGTTCGTCCAATACATTAAGCTGGCGGTGCAGGAGTGCGGCCTGGGCCGCGAGTGGGTACGCGCGCCGCGTCTGCCGCTCGTGGGCGCAGAGCGCAAACGGATTTTGAAGCTAATTCACCAGGGGATCGCCAAACGGCCAAACGTTCCGAAGCGATTTTCCTCGTCTGGAGATGCTGTCCGCGTCCGATCAACGATCACCGATCACAAAGCACTTCGGCTGCATGAGACGAATTTCCATCATTGATTCGCATACTGCCGGCGAGCCGACCCGGGTGATAGTCAGCGGCGGACCCGCCCTGGGCGGCGGCAGTGTCGCCAACCAACTGAAGGTGTTTCGGGATAAGCACGACGCCTTCCGCTCGGCGGTGGTCAACGAACCGCGCGGCTCCGGCGTGTTGGTGGGCGCGTTGTTGGTGCAGCCGGCAGACCGCTCCTGCGCAGCCGGCGTCATTTTCTTCAACAACGTAGGCTTTCTCGGCATGTGCGGCCATGGAACCATCGGCCTGGTTGCCACCCTGGGGCACCTGGGCCGCTTGCGCGTGGGCGACCATCGGATAGAAACGCCCGTCGGAGTGGTCACGGCGACGCTGCACCCCAGCGGCGAAGTTTCCGTCGCTAACGTGCCCAGTTGGCGGGCCAAGAAGGCGCTGAGCGTTGAGCTGGCGGGCGCAGGGTCGGTAACCGGCGATGTCGCCTGGGGCGGCAACTGGTTTTTCCTGGCGGAGAAAAACGGCCTGGAACTGTCGTTGGCCAACGCAGAGCGGCTCACCGAATTCAGTTGGCGTCTGCGCCAAGCTGTCAATGCCCAAGGGTTTCCCCAAGTCGATCACGTCGAGCTTTTCGGCCCTCCGACGGTGCCCGGCGCCAACTCGCGCAACTTTGTGCAGTGTCCCGGCAAGGCCTATGATCGCTCCCCCTGCGGCACCGGCACCAGCGCCAAATTGGCGTGCCTGGCCGCGGACGGCAAACTGGCCGAGGGGGTGGCGTGGACCCAGGAGAGTATCATCGGCAGCACCTTTGAGGCGCGCTTCCGGTGGTTGGATCGCGCGTCGGGGAAGGTGGCGCCGGTGATCACCGGCGCTGCCTTTGTCAATGCCGAAGCGACGTTGTTGCTGGACGAACGCGATCCGTTTTGCTGGGGGATCCGGGCTTGAGCCAAAAAGCTGAAAACCTGAAAAGCTGAAAAGCTAAAAGAAAGGGCATTTGAGATTTCAGCGTTTCAGCGTTTCAGCTTTTTCGCCATGAACTCGTCTTTTGACCTTATTATCGTTGGCGCCGGAATCGTCGGCGCGGCCTGCGCTGCAGAATGTGCCCGGGTTGGGTTCAAAGTGCTGGTGGTGGACCGCGGCCCCATCGGGGGCGGCACCACCGCGGCGGGCATGGGCCATATCGTGGTGATGGACGATTCGGAGGCGCAGCTCGCACTCACCGCTTACTCGCGCCGGCTCTGGCGCCAGCTCGTTGACGATTTGCCGCCTGAGGTTGAATACGATCAATGCGGAACACTCTGGGTCGCCGCTGACGACGAAGAGATGGCCGAAGTCCATCGCAAGCAGCAGCACTACAGCCAGCGCGGCGTGCGGGTAGAAGTGCTCGATGCGGCCAGCGTAAGCAAAGCTGAGCCGAATCTGCGTCCGGGCCTGGCCGGCGGACTGCGCGTCCCGGATGATGCGGTGGTTTATCCGCCCTGCGCGGCCCGATTCTTTCTGGATCGGGCAAAACAGTATGGCGCTCAGGTGCGCATCGGTATGGCGGTGCGGGAATTGCTGCCCGAAGGCGGCGTTGCGCTGGAAGACGGTACACGCCTTCCCGCCCGGCACAGCGTCAGTGCCACCGGGCCGTGGTCGCCCGCGCTGACCCCCGGCCTGCCGGTCCGCAAACGCAAAGGCCATCTGGTCATTACCGACCGTCATCCCGGCTTCGTTCATCATCAAATCGTCGAGTTGGGTTATCTCAAGAGCGCCCATGCACTGAGCCAGGATTCGGTCGCCTTCAACATCCAGCCCCGCAAGACCGGCCAAATGCTCATCGGCTCCTCCCGACAATTCGATGCCGAAGATGCGGCGGTGGACCAATCCATTCTCGACCGGATGCTCAAGCGCGCCATGGAATATCTGCCCGCGCTCGGACAACTCTCTGCGATTCGCGTCTGGACCGGTCACCGCGCAGCTACTCCGGACAAGCTTCCGCTCATCGGCCCCAGTTGGGTGAGCGACCGCATCTGGCTGGCAACTGGCCATGAGGGGCTGGGCATCACCACGTCGCTGGCCACTGGCCGCTTGCTGGCGGACCTGCTGCTGCGCCGGCCCACTGAGATCCCCGCCGAGCCCTATGCCCCGGCGCGGTTCGCCGACGGTGGGACCAGCCATGACTGACGAAGTGCGAATTTGCATTGACGGCAGGGGATCGCCTCGGCGGAGTGCGCCCGTCCTCGGGCGCAGCAATGTCGGAACGCGAGCGAGCCCCAATGGAATCGGACGCATCGGAACAATCGGTGCTCGCTGCGCCCGAGGACGGGCGCACTCCGATAACGTTGCAGCCCGCCGTCACTGACCCATGACTGACGAAGTTCGAATTTGCATTGACGGCAGGCCGCTGAGCGTGCCGCCGGGAACCACAGTGGCGGCGGCGATAGCGCGGGCCGGCGTGGCTCGCTTCCTTCGTTCCGTGCTGGGGCAACCTCGGGGTCCCCTTTGCGGCATGGGCATTTGCATGGAATGTCACCTGACCATCAACGGACAGTCACACTGCCGCAGTTGCCAGAGGCTGTGTGAACAAGGCATGGAGGTACACACCGATCCGTCCGGAGAGCGGAGGTCAGAGGCCGGAGGTCGGAGGCCGGAGGTCGGGCTTCCGATCTCTGACCTCCGACTTCAGACTTCCGACTTCGTTCAGTCCGAACCAGCGCTGAATAACAGAACGTTTGAATTTGAGATTGTAGTCGTCGGCGGCGGTCCTGCGGGCGTGGCGGCCGCCTGCGCCGCTGCCGAGAGTGGCCGTCGAGTGGCCGTGGTTGATGACACACCGTGGCTGGGCGGCCAAATCTGGCGAGGGCAACAGAACCGGAGGTCGGAGAGCGGAGGTCGGAGCTCAGAGGCTGGGTGCCGGGCCGACCTCCGATCTCCGACCTCTGACCTCCGGGAGCCGCGGCGTTGGCTCGAACGGTTCCGTAACTGTGGCGCGACCCTGCTGGACCGCACCAGCGTCATTGCCTCCTCCCGTCCCGGTCTGCTGTTGGCCGAGCACGCCAGCGGTCCGCGCCAAATTCGTTGGCAGCGTTTGGTCCTGGCGACGGGCGCGCGGGAGTTGTTCCTGCCATTTCCTGGCTGGACTCTGCCAGGCGTCATGGGCCCAGGCGGTTTGCAGGCCCAAGTCAAGAACGGCTGGCCCATCTGCGGCAAGCGTGTCGTCGTGGCGGGCAGTGGGCCTCTGCTGTTGGCCGTGGCGGACGGCTTGAAGAGGCGTGGCGCGCAAGTGATGTCCATTGACGAGCAGGCGCCTCTCTCGCAGGTGATGCGTTTTGGTGTCGGTCTGTGGGCCGTTCCAGACAAACTTTGGCAGGGGGCACTACTCAAGGCCCGTTTGCTGGGCGTGCCTTATCGCTGTGGCGTTTGGCCGGTGCGCGCCGAGGGCAACGAGCAAGTCCAGCGCGTCCTGCTGACGGACGGGCGCAGCGTGTGGACCGAAGAATGCGACCTGCTGGCCTGCGGGTTCGGTCTGACGCCTAACGTGGAACTGCCGCTTGCCCTTGGCTGCCAAGTCGGAGGTCAGAGGTCGGAGGGCACAGGTCAGAGGTCAGAGGCCGGGCCGACCTCCGGTCTCCGACCTCTGACCTCCGGAGTCTGCGTATTCGTCAACGACTGGCAGGCTACAACCGCCAGCAACGTCTATTGCGCAGGCGAACCAACCGGCATCGGCGGCGCCGACTGCGCTCTGGTCGAGGGCCAGATCGCTGGCTACGCCGCCAGCGACAACCTGGCCAAAGCCGAGACGCTCTTTGGCAGGCGCGCCCGCTGGCATCGGTTCCGCGCCGCCCTCGCGCGCGCCTTCGCGTTGCGTGACGAGTTGAAGTTCCTGGCAAGCGATGACACACTGCTCTGCCGTTGCGAGGACGTGACGCTCGGACGCATGCGACAGTTCAGTAGTTGGCGCGAGGCCAAACTGCAGTCACGCTGTGGCATGGGTTCCTGCCAGGGCCGAGTCTGCGGCGCTGCAGCAGAAGTGATTTTGGGCTGGGGCATGGAATCAGTGCGCCCGCCTGTCCTTCCGGCGCGGGTGCAAAGCCTGGTTTCGCAAGGGGACCACGGTCAGAGGTCAGAGGTCGGAGATCGGAGTTCGGAGAATCGGCCTCCGCACTCTGCCCTCCGACCTCCGACCTCCGACCTCCGTATAGAAAATCGTCGCTCATGAAACTTGAAGGCCTTTCTATCTGCGGCTACAACCGAGTCAAACCCTCGGGAACACCGACGCCGGCCAGCAATCCTGCAACCGCCGCGCAACTTGAGCCTGGCTATTTTTGGGCCACACCCGAGGATGTCACCCAGGCGGCGCAACTGGCGGCCCGCGCGTTCCTCGAATACCGCCGATGGTCCCCCACGCGCCGGGCTGATTTGCTCAGCCGCATTGCCGGCCTCATCGAAGCCAGCGCCTCAGCACTGGTCGAGCGCGCCCAGCAGGAAACCGCCTTGCCGCCTGCTCGCCTCCAGGGCGAAATTGCCCGCACTTGCGGCCAATTGCGCCTGTTCGCCTCGCTACTCCAGGAAGGCTGGTGGCTCGACGCTCGGATCGATCACGGCAACCCGGAACGCAAACCGCTGCCCAAGCCCGACGTGCGCTCCATGCTCGTGCCGCTGGGGCCCGTGGCCGTGTTCAGTTCCAGCAATTTTCCCTTCGCCTTCTCCGTGGCCGGCGGCGACACCGCCTCCGCCCTGGCCGCCGGTTGCCCGGTAATCGTCAAGCCGCACCAAGGCCATTTGGGCGCCTCGGAGATGGTCGGAATAATCGTTCAGCAAGCGGCAGCCGAATGTCATGCGCCCGATGGTGTTTTCTCTCTACTTTTCGGGCCTGGCCGCGACGTCGGCACGACCCTGGTCAAGCATCCGCTCATCAAAGCCGTCGGCTTCACTGGCTCGCGCGCGGGTGGCCGCGCCTTGATGGACGCCGCCGCCGCCCGGTCCGAGCCGATCCCGGTCTATGCGGAGATGGGCAGCATTAACCCGGTGTTCCTGTTGCCGGGCGCTCTCCAACAGCGCGCAGCAGCGCTGGCGGCGGGACTGCACGCTTCAGTGACTTTGGGTGTGGGGCAGTTCTGCACCAATCCAGGCCTGGTGTTTATTGAGCATGAGCCGGCCGCAGAGCGGAGGTCGGAGAGCGGAGGTCGGAGAGCGGAGGTCGGACTTCCGATCTCTGACCTCCGACTTCAGACTTCCGGCTTCCTGCAGAGCCTTGAGAGTCTCATGGCGGCTACGCCTCCGGGCACGATGCTTACCCAAAGCATCCATTCGGAATACAACGCGGGAGTCGAAAAATTCTCCAGAACGCCTGGAGTCCGCCGCGTGAGCGATAAGCGCGAAGCGCAAGGCGCAAAGCGCGGGGCGCCAGGGGCGAAGGGGAAGGCGGAAAGCGCGACGCGCCGGCCGCTTACCGCTTACCGCCTGGCGCTTGGCGCCCCCACCGCCCTCTTCGTTACCGATGCAGAAACCTTCCTGAGCCATCACACGTTGATGGATGAAGTCTTCGGCCCCTCCACACTTGTGGTGCAATGCGGTTCACGGAGCCAGATGCTGGCTGCGGCCCAAGAGTTGGAAGGTCAGCTCACTGCGACAGTCCACGGCACGCCCGAAGACTTCGCCGCCAACGCCGATCTACTGGCCATCCTCGAAACCAAAGTCGGGCGCCTGGTTTGCAACGGTTTCCCCACCGGCGTCGAGGTGTGCCACGCGATGACCCACGGCGGACCTTACCCGGCGACCGCCGATGGCCGATCCACCTCGGTCGGCACACGGGCCATCGAGCGGTTTGTCCGTCCGCTGTGTTATCAGAACGCCCCCGACGCCGCCCTGCCCGACGAACTGAAGGAATCCAACCCGCTGGGCATCTGGCGGCTGGTGGACGGCAAGCGTGAGCAGGGACGTGGAGGGTAGAGCGTCAGAGCGTCGGAGCGTCCAACCAACGCTCCACGCTCCACGCTCTCACGCTCCGACGCTCTCACGCTCCACGCTTCACGTCCCCGTTCATCAGGTAATTGAGATAGTCATTCAGGCGCCCCTTCAGGTCTTTGCGGGGCACGATCGCGTCGATGAGGCCGTGGTCGAGGAGGAATTCGGCGGTTTGGAAGCCGGCGGGCAATTCCGCTTGCGTGGTGTCTTTGATCACGCGCGGGCCGGCGAAACCGATCATCGCTCCCGGTTCAGCGATAATCAGGTCGCCTACGCTGGCGTAGCTGGCCATCACCCCAGCGGTCGTCGGATGGGTCAGCACGCTCACGTAGGGCAGTCGCGCTTGGGCGTGATAGGCCAGCGCCGCACAGGTCTTGGCCATTTGCATCAGACTGAACATGCCTTCATACATCCGGGCGCCGCCGCTGGTCGAAATAATGATGAGCGGCAAGCACTCGGCTGTGGCCCTCTCGATCAGCCGCGCCAGCTTTTCGCCCACCACCGAGCCCATCGAACCGCCAAGAAAACTGAAATCCATCACGCCCAGCGCGATGAGATGTTGGCCCAGCTTGCCAAGGCCAGTGATCACCGCATCTGTGAGTCCAGTGGATTTCTGATATTCCTCCAGCTTGGAGGTGTAGGAGGCCACGCCCGTGAAACTGAGCACGTCCACGCTGGTCATGGTCGCGTCCATTTCCGCGAAGGTCGAGGACTCGACCAGGGAGTTGATGCGCTGGCGGGCCGGGATGGGAAAATGATGCTGGCAGTTGGTACAGACCTTGAGGTTCTCGTCCAGTTCTCTGTCGAAGACCATGCTGCTGCACTTGGGGCACTTGGTCCAAAGGCCCTCGGGAATCTCTCGCTTTTTGGATTTGCCACGGAGTTTTGGTTTCTTTGCGAACGGGGTCGCATTGCCCGTGGTCGGCGGGGGAGTGACTGCCGGTTCCGCCGTTTCCAGACCGAGAGTCTTCTTGGTGAAAGAGGTGGTACTCATGGTAAAGAAAGTTGAGGGTTGAGGGTCAGAGCAAGCGGACTACAGGACTACGTGACCACAAGACTACAAGACCTGCGAACCTAAATCCTGTAGTCCCGTAGTCCTGTAGTCCTGTAGTCCTGTAGTCCTGTACTGTGCTCATGCTGTCAATGTAACCTTCCCTGAGAGACATGTGAAGTCAGAAGATGGCGCGCGCGTACTGGGTGGAGCGCGGAGCGTGGAGCGTGGAGCGTCGGAGCGTAAGAGCGTCGAACCATCGCTCCACGCTTCACGCTCCCACGCTCCACGCCTCTACGCGGGATCCACCTCGTATCCCAGTTCTCGGAAACGTTGTAGTTTGTAGATGAGCGCCCGCCGGCTGATGCCGAGCGCCTTGGCGGTTTCGGTGCGATTGAAGTTGTGCTTGCGTAGCGCCTGAACGATGGCCTGGCGTTCGATTTCCCCCAGCCGTTCAGCGTCGGCTGGCCCAGCGGGAAGTGGGAGAGTTGCCGGGGCTCGGACCTTGGCCGGCAGGTGTTCGGGGAAAATCAACTCGCCGTGGGCCAGCAACGCAGCTCTTTCCACCGCGTTGCGCAGCTCACGCACGTTGCCCGGCCAGCAATAGCGCCCCAGGCAGTCCGCCGCGGAGGCCGAAATCCGTCCCTTGTCCCGCGTAAACTCCCCGACAAAGCGACTGGCCAGCGGCAGGATGTCTTCGGGCCGTTCGCGGAGCGCGGGGATATTGAGTTCCATGACATTAAGCCGATAGAACAAGTCTTCACGGAAGCGGCCAGCCTTGACCTCCTCCTCCAGGTTGCGGTTGGTGGCAGCCAGAATGCGGGCGTTGGTCTGCAACTCGGCGTTGGAGCCGACGCGGCTGAAATGGCCATCCTGGGTCACGCGCAGCAACTTGGCCTGCAGCGGCGGAGACATGTCGGCGATCTCATCCAGAAAGATGGTTCCGTCGTATGCCTGCTCGAAGCGGCCGATTCGTTTGGCCGTAGCGCCCGTGAACGCTCCTTTCTCGTGGCCGAACAGCTCGCTCTCCAACAGCGTTTCAGGAATGGCGGCGCAATTCACCTTGACCAGCGGGCCGGCGGACCGGGAACTCCAGCCGTGGATCACGTCGGCCAGAACTTCCTTGCCCACACCGCTTTCGCCCGTGAGCAAAATGCGCGTCTCAGAACCAGCAATCAGCGAAGCGTCGCGAAACACCGCCTGCATCAGCGGACTCCTGGCAATGACGTGCCCAGGCAACTCCTGGTCGGCGCTCAACTTTATTGGAGCCGACTCGGCGATGCCGGTGGCCTGCTGGACGCACAGCAGCAATTCGTCGAGATCAATCGGTTTGGCCAGATAATTGAGCGCCCCGTCGCGCATGGCGCCGACGGCCTCCCGGATGTCGGCATAAGCCGTCACCAGCAGGATGGGCAACACCGCATGCTCCTTGCGGGCCCGCCGCAGCGTCTCCAATCCGGACATGCCCGGCATCCGCACGTCGGAAATCATCATCCCGAACTGGCCGCCACCAAGCAGTTCCAGCGCCTCTTCGCCCGACCCGACCGGCACGGTTTCGAAGCCCTGGCTGCGCAAGAAAGAATCCAGCAAACTGCGCTGGCCCGAATCGTCATCAACGATCAGGATGCGCCGCGCTCGTGGAGCCTGCTGGCGGATTTCATTAGGCATCTGCTCAATTCCGCACTATTGTCAAGTGTTTCCCCAAAAACCGATTTGGTACCATGGTAACCACCCTGGCCCCTTGGATAAAGTTCAAATGTGCGAAGCGGGCCGATACGGGCGCAGGTTCCACGCTCGGACCGGGTCGTTCGACAGGAGCGATGGCGTTCGACACTTGGTCAAAAAGAGGAATGGGGTACGGGATTCAGCCCAGATCGCTTCGGATTACTGTCGCGTCCACGATTCGACATCCAGCCCGCGTTTTGCTAGTCTGGTTCCGTGGCAGAAGCATCCTTGAATGTCCTGGCTGTTGTCGGCAGCCTCCATCGCGACTCCGTGACGCGGATGGTCATCGGCCAGGTTGCCCAGCGGCTGCGGCAGGACGGCTGCGCAGTGGACGTGCTCGACTTCGAAAAGGAACCGCTGGCGCTCTACAATCCTGACACCGCCCATGACTTGCCCGGTTATGACGAACTGCAGGCCCGGGTGGAGCGCGCAGATGTCGTCGTGCTGGGCACGCCCGATTATCACGGCGGCATCAGCGGCGCGACGAAAAATTTCCTCGACCATTTCTGGCGCGAATTCGCGGGCAAACTTTTCGCTACCATCGTCGCCTCGCACGAGAAGGGGCTTACCGTCATCGACCAACTGCGCACCGTGGCCCGGCAATGTTACGCCTGGACGTTGCCCTACGGCATTTCGTTCACCGAAGACAGCGACGTAAAGGATGGGCAAATCGTCAGCGACACCTTGAAGCAGCGCCTGGAAATGATGATCCGCGACGTGCGCGTGT
>WNGJ01007099.1_pt1 | contig 11898 bp, 13 predicted proteins | sample 5400611 | NCBI WGS metagenome assembly WNGJ01 (sample SAMN13153375, study PRJNA577476) | soil metagenome | isolation source: 40 cm soil or saprolite under Garry oak tree replicate 1 | place: USA:California | collected 2016-06-15 | reverse complement strand
CGCAACTGCCGTCATGGCGCGATCCCCTCCCCCCGGGCCGGTCCTGGCTGGCCTGCGCCCGCCGGCGCGGGCCCGGCGGCCGGCCCGGATCCCCCGGCCGGCCCGGGCCCGGCCGGGGGGGCGGCGCCGAACTCCGCGCTGCCCGCGGTCAGCTCCATGAAGGCCTCCTCCAGCGAGGCGTGCCTCGGGGTGAGCTCGTGCAGGACGATCCCGCCCGTGGCGGCGAGCTCCCCGATCCGCGGCGCCTCCATCCCGGTGACGCTGAGTCCCGCGGGCTGTGTGCCGTTGGTTTCCTGCTTCACCACGCCGCCCTCGGTGGTGATCAGCTCGCTGAGCCGGTCCGCCTGCGGCGACCGCACCAGCACCGACCGCTCGGAGCTGCGGTCGATGAACTCCTGGGTGGGGGAGTCAGCGATCAGCTTGCCCTTGCCGATCACGATCAGGTGGTCGGCGGTGACCGCCATCTCGTTCATGAGGTGGCTGGACACGAAGATGGTGCGTCCCTCGGCCGCCAGCTGCTTCATCAGGTTCCTGACCCAGAGAATCCCCTCCGGATCGAGCCCGTTCGCCGGCTCGTCCAGCAGCAGCGCCGGGGGATCGCCGAGCATGGCGGCGGCGATGCCGACCCGCTGGCTCATGCCGAGCGAGTAGCCGCCGGTCCGTTTGTGCGCCACCGGGGTGAGCCCGACCAGGGCCAGGACCTCGTCCACGCGCCGGGCCGGCAGGCCCTGGCTCTGGGCCAGGAACAGCAGGTGGTTGTAAGCGCTGCGGCCGGTGTGCATGGCCTTGGCCTCCAGCAGCGCCCCGACCGCCGCCAGCGGGCGGGCCAGCTGGTCGTACCGTTTCCCGTCGATCGTCGCTGTCCCCGCGTTGGGCCGGTCGAGGCCCAGGATCAGCCGCATCGTGGTCGACTTGCCCGCCCCGTTCGGGCCGAGGAACCCGGTCACCCGGCCCGGCTCGACCGAGAACGACAGGTGATCCACAGCGACCTTGTCCCCGTAGCGCTTCGTCAGGTCGCGCACCTCGATCATGTGGGTCCCCTCACCAGTGAAGCTGCCTCCGCTGCTGTGAACCTGGCCGGCGGCAACTGTCCCCGCCCGCAACACCACACACGGTAGCAAGCTCCACGCCCCGCTTCGGCGTGGCGCTCCGGTGCGCAGCGCTGCCGGGGTCGCGTACGCTGCTGCCGACAATGCCTGAGCTGCCCGAGCCTCCCGGTGCCGCCCGGCCTGGCGATGCCGGCCCGGTGCGGCCGTTTGATGTCAGCCCGGCGGCGATCGGCGTGACGCTGGCGATCGTGGCCGGCACCGCGCTGCTCGGGCTGGCCGCCGGGTACGCCTGGTCGCTGGCGGCGCCCCGCGCGCTGCTCGTGATCGTCAGCCATGGCGCGGCCGGCCTGGTGCAGTCGGAAACGGGCGCGTTCATCGCTGCCGACGGCGCCTTCTGCCTGATCGCGCTGGCCGGAGGGGCGGTGTCCGGGACGCTGGGCTACGTGCTGGGGGTGCGCAGGTACGGCCCACTGCCCATGATCGGCGTGCTGGCTGGCGCGCTCGCGGCCGGCTTTCTCGCCCGCTGGGTCGGCGAGCAGCCCGGGTCCGGCATGTTCCACCACCTGCTGGCCACCCTGCCGGTCGGCGCCCACCTGCACGACTCGCTGACGCTGGGGGCCAGCGGGGCGATCGCCTTCTGGCCGCTCGCGGCCGGCCTGGTGGCTGGCGGCCTGGAGGCATTCGCTACCCGGGACCAGCGCCGCCGCCGGGGCGCCGTGGGCACGCCGCTGCTGGCGGGCCCCGGAGGCGGCCAGGCCTGGTCACCCGGCCCGCCGCCCGGGCAGCCGCGGCAAGCGCCGGGGATTCCCGGCGGCCAGCCCCGCCTCGATTGAGGCTTACCCCGGCCGCCGGCCCGCCACGGCGATGGCGCCGCCGGGCATGCCTGCCCGCTCCTTAGACTGGTCGGGTGCTTTCCAGGATCGATCTTCGCGGCCAGCCGGCGGCGACCCTGAGCAGGGAGAAGCTCGACGGAGTGCTGCCCCGTGCCGCGCTTGACGTGGAGGCCGCGCTGGCCCAGGTCCGGCCCGTGTGCGAAGACGTGCGCCTGCGCGGCGGGGCCGCGGTCCGCGACTACACCCTCCGCTTCGACGGGGTGGACCTCGCCACCACCAAGGTGGGCGCCGCCGCCCTGGCCGATGCCCTGGCCACTGTCGACCGCGCGGTCAGGGCCGCGCTGGAGGAGGCGATCCGGCGGACCCGCCTGGTGCACGAGGCGCAGCGGCCGGCCGATCACACGACCGTCGTGGCGCCCGGCGCCACCGTCACCGAGCGCTATGTCCCGGTCGGCCGGGCCGGGGTCTACGTGCCCGGCGGGCTGGTCACCTACCCGTCCTCGGTGGTCATGAACATCGTCCCGGCCCAGGTGGCCGGCGTCGCCCAGATCGCGGTGGCCTCGCCCCCGCAGCCCGAGCACGGCGGCCGGCCGGCCCCGGCCGTGCTCGCCGCCTGCGCCCTGCTCGGCATCGAGGAGGTGCACGCGGCCGGGGGCGCGCAGGCGATCGCGATGTTCGCCTATGGCACCGCCGACTGCGCACCGGCCGACATCGTCACCGGGCCGGGCAACATCTACGTCGCCGCGGCCAAACGGATGCTCCGCGGCGCCGTCGGCACCGACGCGGAGGCCGGCCCGACCGAGGTGGCGATCATCGCCGACCACACCGCGGCGCCGCGCTTCGTGGCCGCCGACCTGGTCGCCCAGGCGGAGCATGACCCGCTGGCCGCCTGCCTGCTGATCACCACCGACCCCTGCCTCCCCGACCGGGCCGAGACCGCGCTGGCCCGCCAGCTGGCCGCCACCCGCCACCGGGACCGGGTAAGCCAGGCCCTGGCCGGCCAGTCCGCGTGCGTGCTCGTGGACGATCTGGACGCGGCCCTGGCCGTCGCCGACGCCTGGGCGCCGGAGCACCTGGAAATCCAGGCCGACGACGCCCCCGCCCTGGCGGCCCGCGTCCGCAACGCCGGCGCCGTGTTCGTGGGCCCCTACGCCCCCGTCTCGCTCGGTGACTACCTCGCCGGGTCCAATCACGTGCTGCCCACCGGCGGCACCGCCCGGCACACCGGCGGGTTGTCGGTGCTGTCCTTCCTGCGTGGCATCCACGTGGTGGAGTGCTCGGGCCCCGCCCTCGCCGCGGCCGCCCCCCACATCGACGCGCTTGCCGCGGCCGAGGATCTGCCCGCCCATGCCACCGCCGTCCGTGCCCGCGTGCCCCGCGAGCCGGAGGCAGAGACGTGAGCCGGCCCGCCGCGGGCGCCGGGCGCCCCGGCGCCGAGGATCCGCCTTCCCACCGCGCCAGCTGGCGTGCCTCCGGCACGACCAGGCGAAGTGCTTCCTTGAACGCCTCCGGCACGACGCACCGCGAGGGAGGCCAAATCGCTGACTGGTTGCCGCTGCGGCCGGACCTGGCCGGCCGGACCGCCTACGGTGCCCCGCAGATCGACGTGCCGGTCCGGCTGAACACGAACGAGAACCCTTACGGGCCCTCAGCGGGGCTGGTCAGGGCCATCGCCGACGCGGTCGCGGGGGTGGCCGGCCGCCTCAACCGCTACCCCGACCGGGACGCGGTCGCGCTCCGCACGGACCTCGCCGCCTACCTCGGCCACGGGCTCAGCTGGCGCCAGGTATGGGCGGCGAACGGTTCCAACGAGGTCATCCAGCAGCTGCTGCTGGCTTTCGGCGGCCCGGGCCGGAGCGCGCTCGGGTTCGAGCCCTCGTACTCGATGCATCCGCTCACCGCCCGCGCCACCGCGACCGCCTGGCTCAGCGGCGCCCGCGACGGTGACTTCGGCCTGGACCCGGGCCGGGCGGTGCAGGCGATCCGCGACCAGCGGCCGGAACTGGTCTTCCTCACCTCCCCGAACAACCCGACCGGCGGCGCGCTGCCGCTCGCCGTCATCGAGGCCGTGTGCGACGCCGCTCCCGGCATGGTGGTGGTGGACGAGGCCTATGCCGAGTTCGCCCGCGACGGGACACCGTCGGCGCTCGCGCTGCTGCCGCGCTACCGGCGGCTGGTCATCTCCCGCACCATGTCCAAGGCGTTCGCGCTGGCCGGCGCCCGGGTGGGGTACCTGGCCGCCGACCCGGCGGTCATCGAGGCCCTGCTGCTGGTCCGGCTGCCCTATCACCTGTCCGCCGTCACCCAGGCGGTGGCCCGGGCCGCGCTCGCCCACGCAGCCGAGCCGCTGGCCACGGTCCAGGCCCTCCGCGCCGAACGCGACCGGCTGGTGGACTGGCTGCGCGGCCAGGGCCTCGCGGTGGCCGACTCGGACGCGAACTTCGTCCTGTTCGGCGAGTTCGGTGACGCGCACGCGATCTGGCAGGCCCTGCTGGAACGGGGGGTGCTGATCCGGGAGACCGGCCCGCCCGGCTGGCTGCGGGTGACCGCCGGCACACCGGCCGAGATGGACGCGTTCCGCGATGCGCTGCTGCCCGTGCTGGCGGGCGCCAGCGAGGAGGCACGCCCATGACTAGATCATCCCGCCTGGAGCGGGTCACCAAGGAGACCTCGGTCGTGGTCGAGCTCGACCTCGACGGCACCGGCACCGCCCGGGTGAGCACCGGCGTGCCGTTCTTCGACCACATGCTCGCGCAGCTCGCCAAGCACGGCCTTCTCGACCTGGCGGTCGCGGCCGAGGGAGACATCGAGATCGACGCGCACCACACGGTCGAGGACACCGCGATCACCCTCGGGCAGGTGCTGCGCGAGGCCCTGGGGGACAAGGCCGGCATCAGCCGGTTCGGCGACGCGGTCGTCCCGCTGGACGAGACCTTGGCCCGGGCGGCCGTGGACGTATCCGGGCGGCCCTACCTGGTGCACGACGAGCCGGCCGGAATGGCCCCCCTGATCGGGACCTACGACACCACGCTCACCCGGCACTTCTTCGAATCGCTGACCGCGTCGGCGGGCATCTGCCTGCACCTGAGCGTGACCGGGCGCAACCCGCATCACATCGTCGAGGCCCAGTTCAAGGCGGTGGCGCGGGCGCTGCGCGCGGCGGTGGCGCCGGACCCGCGGGCGCCGGGCGTGCCCAGCACCAAGGGCGTCCTTTGACCGGCCCCGGGCCGGCGGGCCGCCGCCGGCCCCGGGTCGTGGTGCTGGACTACGGTTCGGGGAACCTCCGTTCGGCGCAGCGGGCGCTGGTGCGGGCGGGTGCGGACGCCGACGTGACGGCGGACTTCGATGCGGCGCTGGCGGCCGACGGGCTGGTGGTGCCCGGGGTGGGCGCGTTCGCCGCCTGCATGGCCGGGCTGCTGGACATCCGCGGCGATCAGGTGATCGACCGCCGGCTGGCCGGGTCGCGCCCGGTGCTGGGCATCTGCGTCGGGATGCAGGTGCTGTTCGCCGAGGGGGTCGAGCACGGCATCCACACCAAGGGGTGCGGGCAGTGGCCAGGCACCGTCGAGCGGCTGTCCGCGCCGGTGCTGCCGCACATGGGCTGGAACACGCTGCAGGCCCCGGAAAGCTCGCTGCTGCTGGCCGGGATCACGGGCGAGCGGTTCTACTTTGTCCACTCCTACGCCGCGCGCACGCTCCCGCTGGAACCCGCCCCGTACATGAGCCTGCCGCTGGTTACCCGGGCCACCCACGGGGAGCCGTTCGTCGCGGCGGTCGAGAACGGCCCGCTGTGCGCCACCCAGTTCCACCCCGAGAAATCCGGCGACGCCGGCGCGGCGCTGCTGGCCAACTGGCTGGAGACCCTCAGATGAGACAGGCGCGACGCACCGCGAGGAAGGCAGAGATATGAGCCTGACCCTGCTGCCCGCGGTGGACGTGGCGGGCGGCCAGGCGGTACGGCTGGTCCAGGGCGCGGCGGGCAGCGAGACCAGCTACGGCGACCCGCTCCAGGCCGCGCTGGCCTGGCAGGAGGCCGGTGCGCAGTGGATCCACCTGGTCGACCTGGACGCCGCGTTCGGCCGCGGCTCCAACGCGGGACTGCTCGCCGACGTGGTGGGCAGGCTCGATGTCGCGGTCGAGCTGTCCGGCGGCATCCGCGACGACGCCTCGCTCGCGGCCGCGCTCGCCACCGGCTGCGCCCGCGTCAACATCGGCACCGCCGCGCTGGAACGGCCGGAGTGGGTCCGGGCCGTGATCGGCGAGTTCGGCGAGAAGGTCGCGGTCGGGCTCGACGTGCGCGGGGACCGGCTCGCGGCCCGGGGGTGGACGCAGGAGGGCGGAGACCTTGGCGAGACCCTCGCCCGGCTCGACGCGGACGGCTGCTCCCGCTTCGTCGTCACCGACGTCACCCGGGACGGCACGCTCACCGGCCCCAACCTGGACCTGCTCCGCCGCGTGTGCGCGGGCACCGCCCGCCCCGTGATCGCCAGCGGCGGCGTGGCCAGCCTGGCCGACCTGCGGGCGATCGCGGCGCTGGTACCGCTCGGGGTGGAGGGCGCGATCGTGGGCAAGGCGCTGTATGCGGGGGCATTCACGCTGGAGCAGGCGCTGGCGGCGGTGGCCCGGTGACCCGGAAGATCGCCAGTGGGACCCCGTGGGAGCCGGTGGCCGGCTACAGCCGGGCGGTGGCCGCGGGAGACTACGTGTTCGTGGCCGGCTGCACCTCGGTCGCCGGCGGGGAGGTCGTGCACGAGGGCGACGCGGCCGCGCAGACCACCCAGGCGATCGCCAACGTGGCGGAGGCCCTGGAACGCCTCGGGGCGGGCCTGGCCGACGTGGTGCGCACCCGGATGTTCGTCACCGACATCTCCCGCTGGCAGGAGTACGGCCGCGCGCATGGCGCCGCGTTCGGTGACGTGCTGCCCGCCACCTCCATGATCGAGGTCGCGGCCCTCATCGACCCCCGGATGCTGGTCGAGGTCGAGGCGGACGCCTACAAGCCGGGGGTCGGTGCCGGGTGAACCGCTCATCGAGGCACGGGCCGCGGGGGAGGCCGTGAGCGTTGCGGTGAGGGTTATCCCGTGCCTGGACGTGGATGGCGGCCGGGTGGTCAAGGGGGTCAACTTCCGCGGGCTGCGCGACGCCGGTGACCCGGTCGAGCTGGCCGCCGCCTATGACGCAGAGGGTGCCGACGAGCTGGTGTTCCTCGACATCACCGCGTCATCGGGCGGCCGCGAGACCGTATATGAGGTGGTGAGCCGCACCGCCGGGCAGGTGTTCATCCCGCTCACGGTTGGCGGCGGCGTGCGCGGCGTGGCCGACGTGGACCGGCTGCTCCGGGCGGGCGCCGACAAGGTCTCGCTGAACACCGCCGCCATCGCCCGGCCGGAGCTGCTCGCCGAGGCGGCGCACCGGTTCGGCTCGCAGTGCGTGGTGCTGTCGGTGGACGCCCGCCGGGCGGCGGGGGACGGCGCCTCGCCGCCGAGCGGGTTCGAGGTGACCACCCACGGCGGCCGGCGGGGCACCGGCATCGACGCGGTCGCGTGGGCCGCCCGCGCGGCCGGGCTCGGCGTGGGGGAGATCCTGCTCAACTCGATGGACGCCGACGGCACCAAGGCCGGGTTCGACCTCGAGCTGATCCGGGCGGTGCGGGCGGCGGTCACCGTCCCGGTCATCGCCAGCGGCGGGGCTGGTGAGCTGGCCCACTTCCCGCCCGCGGTCGAGGCCGGCGCCGATGCGGTGCTCGCCGCCAGCGTGTTCCACTTCGGCGAGCTGCGCATCGCCGAGGTGAAGGACGCCCTGCGCGCCGCCGGGCAGCCGGTCAGGTAGTCGCCGCGGCCATGGCCGCGCCGACGATGCCGGCGTTGTTCTGCATGACGGCCGGCACGATCCGGGCCCGCACGTTGCTCAGCAGGGGGATGAACTTGTCCGCCTTCCGGCTGATGCCGCCGCCGATGATGAACAGGCCGGGCCACAGCAGGGCCTCCACGTGGCCGAGGTACTCGTCAACCTGGCCGGCCCATTTGCCCCAGCTGAGGTCATGCAGCTCCCGCGCGCGTTCCGAGGCACGCTCCTCGGCATCCTTGCCGTGGATCTCGATGTGGCCGAGCTCGGTGTTCGGCACCAGCTGGCCGTTGATGAACAGCGCGCTGCCGATCCCGGTGCCGAAGGTCAGCAGGAGCACCGTCCCCGGCACCCCGGCACCGGCCCCGAACGTCATCTCGGCGACCCCGGCCGCGTCGGCGTCGTTGAGCAGGCTGACCTCCTTCCCGGCGGCCTTGCCGAGCAGCGCCCGCGCGTCCAGCCCGATCCAGGCCGGGTCGAGGTTGGCCGCCGTCCGGGTGACCCCGCCGATCACCACCCCCGGGAAGGTGACGCCGATCGGACCGGACCAGCTGAAGTCCGCCACCAGTTCCTTGACGGCCCCCGCGATCGCATCGGGCCGCGCTGGCCTGGGGGTGGGCACCTTGACCCGCTCCGCGGTCAGGGTGCCGGTGGTGACATCCACCGGCGCGGCCTTGATCCCTGAGCCTCCGATGTCGATCCCGAGCACGTCCACCTGACCCTCCCTACCTCATCTGGTCCGGCTGGAACGCCACCGTGACGCCTGACTCTTCTCATAATGTGGCAGCGAGGCTGCCCTGCCCACCCGGCAGGGCCGGCCAGCCCGGCCGGGCAGCGGGGACGGCCGGACCCCGCCTGCGGCCGTTGGGCCGATCGGCGGCTTCCGTTCACTGTTGCGTCACCGGCAGCGGATTGACTGTCGTGACCCGGGCCCAGGAAGGGTGTGGAAGTGGAACGGGTGGTGGTTGTCGGGGGCGGCGTACTTGGGATGATGCACGCGCTGGAAGCTCGCAGACGCGGGCACGAGGTCGTCCACCTCGAGCGCGAGCCCGTCCCCCGCGGCGCGAGCGTCCGCAATTTCGGGCTGATCTGGGTCAGCGGCCGGGCGCCCGGCGCTGAGCTCGAGCTCGCGCTGCGGGCCCGGGCACGATGGGCGCAGATCGCCGTGCAGGTGCCCGGCACCGGCTTGCGCGCCGTCCCGTCGCTGACCCTCGCCGCCGACGAGGCCGAACTGGGCCTGCTCAAGGAGGCCGCGTCGCTGCCCGACGCCGGCCTGAGGGGTTATGAGCTGCTCGGGCGGGAGGAATGCCGGGCGGTCAACGCTGCGCTCCGGGGGGAATTCACCGGCGGTCTCCTGGGCAGCCGGGACGCGATCGTCGAGCCCCGCCAGGTGCTCGGGGTGCTGCGCGCCCACCTGGCGTCCAGCCCGGCCGGCTACACCTGGCTGCCGGGCCGCGAGGCGGTCGAGCTGTCCGCCTACGCCGTCCGCGACCACACGGGGGCCTGGCACCACGGTGACCTGGTCATCCTGTGCCCCGGCGCGGCGCACAGCGGGATCGCTGGACCGCACCTGGCCGCCTGGGACCGCACGCCGGTGCGCCGGGTGCGGCTGCAGATGATGCAGACGGAGCCGTTCCCCGCGCGCCTGACGACCTCGCTGGCCGATGGCGACTCGCTGCGCTACTACCCTGCTTACGATCTTCCGGGCCGCGGCCGCCTGGCGCCGCAGGCCCCGGTCGCGGCCAGGACCAAGGCCCAGCTGCTGCTGGTGCAGCGCCTTGACGGCGGGCTGACCATCGGCGACACGCACGAGTACAGCGAGCCGTTCGCCTTCGACGTGGACGAGGACGCCTACGATCACCTGCGCAGCCGGGCGGAGGCGCTGCTGGGCACGGCGCTGCCGCGTGTGCGCCGGCGCTGGGCGGGCGTCTACAGCATGGTCACGACGGACAGCCTCTACCACGCCTCGGAGGCGGCGCCCGGCGTGACCCTCGTCACCGGCCCGGGCGGGCGCGGGATGACCTGTGCGCCGGCCATCGCCGAGGAGACGTTCACCCGGGCCGGCCGGCCGGACCCATCCGGCCCACCCGCACCCGCCGCTGCCGCCGAGGAGGACTGATGGACCTGATCACGATCGCCTGCCTGGATATGGCCGGCACCACCGTCGCCGACGACGGCGGCGTGCTCGCCGCCTTCGCGGCGGCGATCGGGCGCTGCGGCCTGGCCGAGGGAACGCCCGCGCACGACCAGGCGATGAAGACCGCCCAGGTGACCATGGGGCAGTCCAAGATCGAGGTGTTCCGGCAGATCTTCACCGACGAGGCGGACGCGCAGCGCGCCAACGCGGCGTTCGAGGAGTGCTACGCGGCGGCGGTCGCAGCCGGTGGGGTCGAGGCGGTGCCCGGCGCGGCCGAGGTGATGGCCCGCCTCGGCGAGGCGGGCATCCGGGTCTGCCTGGCCACCGGTTTCGCCCCGGCCACCAGGGACGCCGTCATCGACAAGCTCGGCTGGCGGCCGCTGATCGACCTGGCTCTCTCGCCCGCCGACGCCGGGCGTGGCCGTCCGTGGCCGGACATCCCGCTGACCGCCCTGCTCCGGCTGGGCGGCGGGGCCGTCAGCGAGCTCGCCGTCGTCGGCGACACGCCGAGCGACATCGAGTCCGGGCGGCGGGCCGGGGCCGGCCTGGTCGCCGGGGTGCTGACCGGCCGGGCCAGCCGGGCGGAACTGGCGGAGGCCAAGGCGGCGGTGATCCTCGACTCGGTGGCCGGCCTGCCCTCGGCGCTGGGGCTGGGGGCCTGACCTGGCCGGCGGCCCGTCAGCGGGCCGCCGGAGCGAACGGCCCGGCCAGGCGCCAGCCGTCAGGAGCGCTCGGTCACCAGCACGGGCGAGCCGTCCAGGCTGACCTGGACCGACGCCCCCGGCAGCAGCGGGGCGGCGGTCGCGCTGGGCACGTCTACCCGCACGGCCACGTCGCCGGAGAGCAGGACGCTGACCCGGGTCACCGACCCGAGGAAGGTCCGGTGGGTGACGATGCCGTTGCCGCCGGTGATGGCGGCGATCCGCAGGCCCTCCGGCCGGACCAGCACATCTACGGCCCCGGGCGGCACGCCGGCGCAGCTGCTCTGCACGTCCGTGACCATGCCCAGCGCGCTGACCTGGCCACTGGCGGTGAGCTCGCCCGGTATCCGGTTCATCGTGCCCACGAACTCGGCGACGAACGCGGTGGCGGGCCGCGTGTACAGCTCGGCCGGGGCGGCGACCTGTTCCAGCGTGCCCTCCTTCATCACCCCGACCCGGTCCGCCATCGACAGCGCCTCTTCCTGGTCGTGGGTGACGAACAGGGTGGTGATGCCCAGCCGCTGCTGCAGCGAGCGGATCTGCTCCCGCAGCTGGAGCCGGACCTTGGCGTCGAGGGCGGACAGCGGCTCGTCGAGCAGCAGCACCCGTGGCTCGATAGCGAGCGCCCGGGCCAGGGCGACCCGCTGCTGCTGGCCCCCGGACAGCTGATGCGGGAACTGGCTGGCCTGCGGCGACAGCCCGACCATGTCGAGCAGCTCGTGGGAACGCCGCCGCCGCTCGACCGAGCGCTTCTTGCGCATCCGCAGGCCGAACCCCACGTTCTCCAGCGCGGACATGTTCGGGAACAGGCTGTAGCTCTGGAACACCATGCCCATGTCGCGCTTGGCCGCCGGCACCGGCGAGATGTCCTGACCGTCCACGGTCACCGTGCCGCTGTCCGCGATCTCGAACCCGGCCAGGATCCGCAGCGCCGTGGTCTTGCCGCAGCCGGACGGGCCCAGCAGCGCGACAAGCTCACCCGGTGCGATCTCCAGCGACAGGCCTTTCAGCGCGCGCACGGCGCCGAACGACTTGCTCACTTCCCGCAGGCTGACCGGCGCGCCGCCGCTGGCGGCGCGGTCAGGAACGCCTGCCGCGGTAGCCGAGGTGATGTTGGTCGCCTCCACGGTTCCCCCTGCCTTACCGGGCGGTGTCCCGCCGGGTGACGGAAGTCAGGTCGACCTGGGCGCCGCCGGTACGGCGCGCCCGCCCGCCGCCGACCGTGACGATCAGCAGCAGGAAGAGCCAGGTCACGAACAGCGCCAGCAGCGACGCGGCGGTCGAGACCGGGCCGCTGGTCTGGTCGAAGGCCACGATCCAGACCGGGAACGTCT
>WNGJ01007510.1_pt1 | contig 11899 bp, 10 predicted proteins | sample 5400611 | NCBI WGS metagenome assembly WNGJ01 (sample SAMN13153375, study PRJNA577476) | soil metagenome | isolation source: 40 cm soil or saprolite under Garry oak tree replicate 1 | place: USA:California | collected 2016-06-15 | reverse complement strand
CGATGTCGTGAGCCGGGTCGCAGCTTCGGAATCAACCGCCCGGTGCGACACCAGAAGCGCCCTTGCGCCGGCGTAGAAGAACGACCGCGTGAGATCCGACAAGGCTTCCGCTCCCGGTCTGTTGCCGGCGATCGTATTGCAGGCGGACAGCACAACCCAATCGGCGTTGAGTTTCAGTTGCGCGACTTCGCTGGCAGTGAGAAGACCGTCGTCGAAGTCAGACGACTGCTTGGGAATGCTGAGCACCAGTGACGGCTCGGCGAGGCCCTTCACATCGCCGGCGATGAGACCGTGAGTGATCGGCGAGCGGTGCGCGCTTGACGGTCGTTTCGCTGGCGTCGCTGCCGAGACGAATGTCGGACGCGGCAACACCGAGGTCTTTCGCTGCCGCATTCAGTTCGTCTGCCGTATCCGGCAATTGCGGCAGCGCTTGCGCAAGCCGCGCGCGATCGACACCGGCGCCTTGCCAGAAATCAGTGTACGCGGCCGTCGCCACGCCGCGGGCCACGGACTTGATCGTGCCGGGCGCGGCAGCGGCACGTTTGTTTCCGGCGTCATCGAGCATCGGGTTGAACACGGGATTGCCAAAGCCGATCATCGGAATATTTACCGGCCCGGCTGAGTTCCGTGATCCTCGCGGTCAGCGCGGCCGTTTGATTTTTTTGCGCAAATGACGGCGCCGAGAGCCAAACGCATGTGGCCAACGCCAACCAAACCGTCAGAGCCAATCGAATGCCGGATTTCATGATGCGCCTGCCTCACACCGTCTTGGATAGGCCGCTGCCGCGCAGTGCCATCGCAGACGGGCGCGACATGATGAGCAGCGCGTGTGATGGGTCGCAGGAAACCCTGCGCCCGTTCAACATCGGCTGCGATTTTCGCTATCGCTTGTTCGCTACCCTCTGGCGCGGGCCTCGTCCGCCAGCCTGACCAGCGTCTTGCGCAGCGCCGCGCCGCTGGTGACCCGTTCGGGAAAATCCAGCCGCAGCACTGCCGCGCCAGCCTGCATGTCCATGCCATCGGGATCGCAGCCGGTGCAGCGCCAATCCGCAGGCCCCGCACCGAGCAGCACGGTTGCGTAGAGATTCATGGCGTCGCGATGATCGGCATTCATATGGTCGATGGCGCCCTGCTCGGCTTCGAGCAGCGCTTCCGCGTCCGAGATATCGGTCAGAAACTGTTCGGGCATGAGGTCCACAATCCGCCCGAAACCCGCCACTAAATGCGCGGCGACGGGCCTGATCCCGAAAAAGGAAAAATCCTTAAAGTCTACAAAGAGTTCCGCGGAGGGATGGGCGTTGAGGTAGCGCCGCCGGAAAATCGCCACGTCTTCGCCACTCGCCTGCTCCGCCCGGCCCGCCAGCATGACCCGCGAACCCTCCAGCGGGTCGCCCTCGGCCCGCTCATCCAGCATCAGCGACACCCTGGGATCGCCAAGGATGTTTTGTGTATGCAGCGCCAGGCGTGAAATCAGCAGAATCGGTGAGCCATCGGCATGGCTCGCGACGTTGACCAGCGAGCAATACGGATCGCCGCTGCCGGCCGCCAAAGTCGCCAAGGCCCCCTGCCGGCTCCGCCGCAGCAGCGAACGGGCCGATTTACCGGCGTCGAAATCAGTCATTTGTCGCGTCAACCATATTCCTACATCTCATTGCAATATGAGCCTTTTTCGGGCAGAACTGGTACCTACATGGACCTCGAACCCAAGGTTCTTTGGTCGTTTTGCGGAACTCGGTCACACTTCAGCCCAGCTTGCATTGCTCGTTGACCGCTACGAAGCCCCCTTATGCGGCGCATAGCTGGATTAGCACCGTGTTTCAGTCAATTTCGGAAAGCAGGCTCATGCCCACAATCGCCCTGGTCGATGACGACCGCAACATCCTTACATCCGTCTCGATTGCGCTCGAAGCCGAGGGCTATCGCATCATGACCTACACGGATGGCGCCTCCGCGCTCGATGGCTTCCGCACCAGTCCGCCGGACCTCGCGATCCTCGACATCAAGATGCCGCGCATGGACGGCATGGAGACATTGCGGCGGCTGCGACAGAAGTCCGATCTGCCGGTGATCTTCCTGACCTCGAAGGATGAGGAAATCGACGAATTGTTCGGCCTCAAAATGGGCGCCGACGATTTCATCCGCAAGCCGTTCTCGCAGCGGCTGCTGGTCGAGCGTGTCAAGGCCGTGCTGCGCCGCGCGGCGCCAAAGGACCCGACCGCGGTGCCAAAGGAGACCGATGCCAAGGCGTTGGACCGCGGACTGTTGCGCATGGATCCGGAGCGTCACACCTGCACCTGGAAAAATGAGCCGGTGACGCTGACGGTGACGGAATTTCTGATCCTGCAGGCGCTGGCCACGCGCCCGGGCGTGGTGAAAAGCCGCAACGCGCTGATGGACGCCGCCTATGACGACCAGGTCTATGTCGACGATCGGACCATCGACAGCCACATCAAGCGGCTGCGCAAAAAGTTCAAGGTCGTCGACGACGACTTCGAGATGATCGAAACCTTGTATGGCGTGGGCTACCGCTTCAAGGAAACCTGATTTGAAGGCATTGGGCAGGTGGTTGCCGACTGACGTCGCCGCCTGTCTGGGCTAGGATGCGAACACAACGCGCATCGCAAGGCGTCATCGAAACAACCGGCAGTTTTGGCCATTGCTTGATCGAACGCAGCCTAATCCAAGCCTGAATGCCGAGGACCCGTCGTCGTCCCTCGTTCTGGACGGCGCTGCCTTGGAGAACCCACCTGCGCAAGGCTGGCAGCGGCCGCTCGGCTGGCTGCGCCGGGCCGGGCAGTTTTTCCTGGCGCTCAGCTTTTCCAGCCTGACCCGCCGTATCGTGTCGCTCAATCTCGCCGGCCTGGTCGCGCTGGTGGCGAGCATCCTCTATCTCTCGCAATTCCGCGCCGGCCTGATCGACGCGCGGGCGCAAAGCCTGCTGGTGCAGGCCGAGATCATCGCCGGCGCGATCGCGGCCTCCGCCACCGTCGAGACCAATACCATCACCATCGATCCCGACCGGCTGCTCGATCTGAAACCAGGTGAGACCTATGGTGCTCCGGACGAATATTCGGGGCTCGATTTTCCAATCAACCCGGAACGCGTCGCGCCGATCCTGCGCCGGCTGATCACACCGACCAAGACCCGCGCACGTATCTTCGGCGGCGACGGCGGACTGATTATCGACAGCCGCAATCTGTACGGCAGCGGTGACGTGCTGCGGTTCGAACTGCCGCCGCCCTCGGCCGAGAAGCCGGGCCTCGCGGAGCGAACCATGATCGCGATCCGCACCTGGCTCAATCGCGGCGACCTGCCGCTCTATCGCGAACTCGGGCCCGAAAACGGCAACGGCTATCAGGAGGTCGTGCAGGCGCTGAACGGCCAGAAGAGCAGCATCGTGCGCGTCAACGACCGCGGCGAGGTGATCGTCTCGGTCGCGGTGCCGGTACAGCGATTCCGCGCGGTGCATGGCGCGCTGATGCTCTCCACCCAGGGCGACGACATCGATCAGATGGTGACGGCCGAGCGCCTCGCGATCCTGAAGGTCGGCGGAGTCGCTTCCGCGGTCATGATCATGCTGTCATTGCTGCTGGCGAGCACCATCGCGGGCCCGGTGCGCCGGCTCGCCGACAGCGCCGAGCGCGTCCGTCGCCGGATCCGGACCCGCGTCGAGATTCCCGACTTCACCCGCCGCCGCGACGAGATCGGACATCTGTCCGGCGCGCTGCGCGACATGACGGACGCGCTCTATAACCGCATCGAGGCGATCGAGATGTTCGCCGCCGACGTCGCCCATGAATTGAAGAACCCGCTGACATCGCTGCGGTCCGCGGTCGAAACGCTGCCGTTGGCGCGAAGCGACAACAGCCGTTCGCGGCTGCTCGCGGTGATCGAGCACGACGTCAAGCGGCTCGACCGGCTGATTTCCGATATCTCCGATGCCAGCCGGCTCGATGCCGAATTGCAGCGGCAGGATATGACGCGGGTCGATCTCCGCCGGCTGCTCACCACCTTGACATCGGTCGCCAACGAGACCTGGCTTGGCAACGACATCGCCGTCGAATGCCGTTTCGAAGGCCGGGGTTCGATGGACACCTTCGCGGTGCCGGGCCACGATTCGCGGCTCGGACAGGTGATCTCTAATCTGCTGGTGAATGCGCAATCCTTCTCGGAGGCCGGCGGCCGGGTGCGCATCGTCTGTCGCCGCGTCCGATCGGAAATCGAGATCGTCATCGATGACGACGGTCCGGGGATTCGCGAGGATGCGCTGGAGCGGATCTTCGAGCGCTTTTACACCGACCGGCCGCATCAGGGCTTTGGCCAGAATTCCGGGCTGGGACTGTCGATCTCCAAACAGATCATAGAGGCCCATGGCGGCCGCATCTGGGCCGAAAATCGCGGCGGCCCAACCAATGCCGATGGCGAGCCGACCGTCGCGGGCGCGCGCTTTGTGGTCAGGCTGCCCGCGCCATGACGACCCGCGCAGGCGCCAGCGTCCACGCTTCAGCCGTGCTGGTGGACAATCGCGCCGTGCTGATCCGCGGGCCGTCGGGCGCCGGCAAGTCGCGGCTGGCGTTCGATCTCATCCTCGCCGGGCGTTCCGGACAAATTCCCAAGGCCGTGCTGGTGGGCGATGACCGTGTCCATCTGGACACACATGAGGGACAAATTGTAGTCCGGCCGGCGCGCGAATTGGCCGGCCTGATCGAGATTCGCGGCCTCGGAACTCGCCGTTGCGAGCACGCCGGTGCGGCCATCGTGGGTCTGGTGGTCGATCTGGCGGCAGCCGATGCCGAGCGCCTGCCCCCGCCGGAAGCGCTTCTAACTCACGTTTCTGGTGTGAAAATACCCCGAATACCCGTTGCGGCGGGCTATGCGGCGCTCCCATTAGTTGTCGCCGCCCTGACGACAACCGGGAGTTCGATTTCCACCCAACCTTCGGCGGATTGTCTGAAGGGAATTGGTAACCATATGAGGCCCACTATCGCGACCGAATAGACCGGCGCAGGCTCCCTTCCCTACCGTTGGATTCCGGGAGAATCGCAAAGATGCCCTCTTGCGCGGGGGCTCTGGATGGTCAAAGTGGCGCGTTCGTGCGGTGCACCAAAAAGCACCCGCGAGGAGTTTCCGATGATTGGTCTAGTACTTGTGACCCATGGGCGCCTTGCCGACGAGTTCAAGGCGGCGCTCGAACATGTCATGGGCCCGCAAAAACAAATCGAAGCAGTCACGATCGGAGCCGAGGACGACTCCGATTTGTGTCGAAGTGACATCATTGAAGCGGTCAACCGCGTCGACAGTGGCGACGGCGTCGCCATCCTCACCGACATGTTCGGCGGCACCCCTTCCAATCTCGCGATTTCCTGCATGAGCCGGCCGAAGGTCGAAGTGCTGGCCGGCATCAATCTTCCCATGCTGGTCAAGCTCGCCAAGGTTCGCGAAGAGCGGTCGCTTCCCGCCGCGATCGCCATGGCGCAGGAAGCCGGCCGCAAATACGTGACCATAGCGAGCAGGGTTCTCGCCGGCAAATGAGCGACGACGACGCGGCACCCGAACATGATCCGGGTCCGAGTGTCCCCTCCGGCGCGGTGTCTCGCGAACTTCCCATCATCAACAAGCGCGGTCTGCACGCGCGCGCCTCGGCGAAGTTCGTCCAGATGGTCGAGCGCTTCAACGCCGAAGTGTGGGTGACAAAAGGCGGCGAGACGGTCGGCGGCACCTCCATCATGGGGCTGATGATGCTGTCCGCCGGGCCCGGCACGTCGATCGTTGTTTCCGCAATCGGCCCCGACGCCCAAGCCGCCATCGACGCCATCACCGAGCTGGTCGCCAGCAAGTTCAACGAAGAAGGCACGTAACGCTTACTTCGCCGGCGGCACGATGTAGACCTTCCAACCGATCGCCGGACCGGAATGTCCCCGAAAGAAGCGCTGGGTAGTGATCGCGAGACGCTCGGCATTTTGGGCATTCACCGTCATCCAGGCATCGCAGGCCGGCAGCCGGCTGTCCGAGGTATCGCAGATGCCGATGAAGCCGAACCGCCTGGCTTCCTCGAGCGAGGTCAGCCCTGACGACCAGACCTCGCCGGGCGTAAACGGCGCCGGATGATCCGGACTGTAGAACGTCATCGGTTCGCCGATCTCCGTGGTGCCGGCGACCACCGCCCAGCGGGTGTGGAAACGCGTGCGCCAGGCCTCCGTCAGTTCGCGGGCGAGTTCGGAGCGCCCGCCATAGCCCGATGCGCCATTGGGGTTCCCGGCGAACTCGCGGGCGGCGATATAGGGCGAGGCGGCAAGCACCGCGAGCGTGATGCCGAGCCAGATCGCGGCGATCTGAAACAGCGCCATCTTGTGTAGACGCAGCGACGGTATCGCAACCAACGCCAGCGGAACCAGAAAGAACAGCGAGATCCCCCAATCGGTCTTCATATAGACCGTGAAGATCAAACCGCCGAGCGGCGGTCCGATCGCGACTACGATCTGGATGATCCAGACGTTGAGGGCCTGCGACGTATTGACGCCCGCGTTCGCACCGTGCCGCCAGGAGCGCGTGAAAAGCATCAAGGGTTGCCGCGCCGGGATCGTCCACCAGCGTGGTCTCCAGGCCAACGCGATCGCCGCCAGCGCCACCGGTATGGTGAGCAGCGCGAGATTGTGGCCGACATAACCGATGACGAGTTGAATGCTTTGCGCGCGGCTCGACAGTCCATAAACTTCCCCGGCATAGGTCAGCGGCACGAAGTCCACCTCCCTCAACCAGACCAGATGTGGAATCATCGCAACCGCCAGCGTCGCGATCGCGACCCACGGCGCCGGCGAGCGCAGGAACAGCCAACGGCCGGGATGAACGAGTGCGGCGATACCGATGGCGCCGATCATGGTCAGCACCCAGTATTTCGTCATCAGCGCCAGCGCGCCGGCGAGACCGAGCCAGAGGCCTGACCGCACGCTGCGTTTTTCGAACGCTTGCAGATAAGCCAGCACCACCAGCGGCAGCGTGACGAGCTGCAGCAGATCCGGATTATATTTGAAGCCCTTGAAATTGAAGATCGGATAGAGCGCGAGCATCACCACAACGAAGAACGCGCGGCGGCGATCGACCACGCGCAAGCTGATCAGCCAGGAGATCACGAGGCCGCAGCCGAGCGTCGCCATCGCCAGCGCGTAAGTCGCCCAGTCGGCGACCGGAAAGATCCTGAACCAGAGACCCGCGACCCACCCCGCCAGCGGCGGATGCTTGCCGTATCCGAGCTGGAATTTCTGACCCCAGGCGAAGGCTTCGGCGACGTCCATATGGACGTCCTGCGCCGCTTTGAGATTGACCAGGATCAGGGTCCACAGCACGGCATGGACGGCGGCGAAACCGATCACCAGCCAAAGGCTGGCCTTCGGATCGCTGGCGCGCGCGGCGAGCCATGCGGCCATCCGCCGAACGGTCAGCCGGTGGCGCGCGCGCGAGGCCGCGGGCAAAAATGATGCAGTCGACATGGCCCTGTGCGTACCGCGTTTTCGACACAAGTGGAATCAGCTTGGCGTGAAGAAGCCCTGCTAAAAGCCTGTAATATGGTTGCCGCGTCGGGGTGCCAATGCTATCCCGCGCCCATGACATCCATCCCTATTTCCAATATACGCAACTTCGCCATCGTTGCGCATATTGACCATGGCAAATCGACCTTGGCCGACCGCCTGATCCAGACCACCGGCGGCCTGCAGGCGCGCGAGATGAAGGAACAGGTGCTCGATTCCATGGATATCGAGCGCGAACGCGGCATCACCATCAAGGCGCAGACGGTGCGGCTGACCTACCTGGCCAAGGACGGCAAAACCTATACCCTGAACCTGATCGACACCCCCGGCCATGTCGACTTCGCCTACGAGGTTTCCCGCTCGCTGGCGGCCTGCGAGGGCTCGCTGCTGGTGGTCGACGCCAGCCAGGGCGTCGAGGCGCAGACGCTCGCCAATGTCTACCACGCGCTCGACGCTGGCCATGAGATCGTCCCGGTGCTCAACAAGATCGACCTGCCGGCGGCGGAACCGGATCAGGTCAAGCGGCAGATCGAGGACGTGATCGGCATCGACGCGTCGGACGCGGTGATGATCTCCGCCAAGACCGGCCTCGGCATCGACGACGTGCTCGAAGCCATCGTGCACCGGCTGCCGGCGCCAAAGGGCGACCACGACGCGTCGCTGAAGGCTTTGCTGGTCGATAGCTGGTACGACGTCTATCTCGGCGTCGTGGTGCTGGTGCGCATTGTCGATGGCGTCATGAAAAAGGGCCAGCGCATCCGGATGATGGGCACCAACGCCGCCTATGACGTCGAGCGCGTCGGCTTCTTCACGCCGAAGATGCAACAGATCGAGGAACTCGGCCCCGGCGAGATCGGCTTCATCACAGCCGCGATCAAGGAGGTGGCCGACACACGGGTCGGCGACACCATCACCGACGACAAGAAGCCGGTGATCGACATGCTGCCCGGCTTCAAGCCGGCGATTCCAGTGGTGTTCTGCGGCCTGTTCCCGGTCGACGCCAACGATTTCGAGACGCTGCGCGCGGCGATGGGCAAATTGCGCCTCAACGACGCCAGCTTCTCGTTCGAGATGGAAACCTCGGCTGCCCTGGGCTTCGGTTTCCGCTGCGGCTTCCTCGGGCTGTTGCATCTGGAAATCATTCAGGAGCGCTTGTCGCGCGAATTCGACCTCAATCTGATCGCGACCGCGCCGTCCGTGATCTACAAGATGCACCTCACCGACGGGCAGGTGATCGAGATTCACAATCCGATCGACATGCCCGACGTGGTGAAGATCGCCGAGATCGAGGAGCCGTGGATCGAGGCCACCATCCTCACGCCGGATGAATATCTCGGCAGCGTCCTGAAACTGTGCCAGGACCGGCGCGGTGCGCAGAAGGAACTTACCTACGTCGGCAACCGCGCAATGGTGAAATACGAGCTGCCGCTCAACGAAGTGGTGTTCGATTTCTACGACCGGCTGAAGTCGGTTTCAAAAGGCTATGCCTCGTTCGACTATCATCTCACCGACTACAAGCCGGCCGACCTCGTCAAGATGCAGATCCTGGTCAACAACGAGCCGGTGGATGCGCTGTCGATGCTGGTGCACCGCCAGCGCGCGGAAGGCCGCGGCCGCGCCATGGTCGAGAAGATGAAGGAATTGATTCCGCCGCACATGTTCCAGATCCCGATCCAGGCGGCGATCGGCGGCAAGGTGATCGCGCGCGAAACCGTCCGCGCGCTGCGCAAGGACGTGACGGCGAAGTGCTATGGCGGCGACATCACCCGCAAGCGCAAACTTCTGGAGAAGCAGAAGGAAGGCAAGAAGAAGATGCGGCAGTTCGGCAAGGTCGACATCCCGCAGGAAGCTTTTATCGCAGCGCTGAAGGTGGATAGCTGAGGGTTCATTGCTCGCGGACGCGGCCTCGCGGACCGACGCCTCGCCCGCCCATCCAGTCCGCGACCTCGTAGTACTACGGGCACGCCTTTCACCCGGTTGTTAAGCCCTTTCTGGGACCGTCGAAATCTTCCCCTCGCGGAGCTTCGACCATCCCCATGTTCAAACTTCGATCGATTGCGGCCCGGCTGATCCTCGCGATTTCACTGACCGTCGCGGTGGCCTGCGGGATTCTCGGGACCTTTTCGATTATGCAGCAGCGCGCGTTGACGCAGCTCGCGCTCGAACAGCAGCTCAAGCTGCAATATGACAGCGTGATAGCAGCCCTCGACTATGAGGGGCGCGCCGCGCTCGCGGTCAGCACCGCCGTGGCTGCATTGCCGCCGGTCGCCGAGGTCGTCACCAAGGGCGATCGCGACGGTTTGGCAGGACTGCTGGGCGACGCCAACAAGGCGCTGAAGGCGCAGGGCATGCCCCTGATGAACCTGATCCTGCCGCCGGCGACCATGTTTCTCCGGATCCACGATCCCAAGGCGTTTGGCGATGACATTTCGGCCCGCCGCGTCACGGTGGTGACGGCGAACAAGACCGCAAAACCGATCGTCGGCGTAGAACAGGGACGCGATACGCTCGGCGTCTTCGCCATGACGCCTATCATCCGCGACGGCAAGAGTCTTGCCGTGGTCGATGTCGGCGTGACCTTCGGCAAGGAATTCGTCGACCGCGCCAAGCAGCGCTTCGGCATCGACCTTGCGGTGCATTCGTTCGACGGCAAGACTTTCAAGATCCTGGCCTCGACCTTCGGCGACAGCGTGGTCGCCACCCAGGACGAATTGAAGAGCGTGTTCGACGGCGCCACGCTGCATCGCAACGCCACCGTCGGCGGCCACGCCGCCGCGATCTATGTCGGGCAGGTCAAGAACTACGCCGGCCAGCCGGTGGCGGTGATCGAAGTGATCAAGGACACCACGGAATACGAAGCCGCAGCGACCCGCGCCCAGCGCGATCTTTTGCTCGGTACCGTCGCCATTCTCGCAGGCGCCGCATTGCTGGCGTTTCTGCTTGGCCGCGGCATGTCACGCCCGTTGGTCGAGATAACCGCAGTGATGAATCGGCTCTCGAGCGGCGATATCGAGGTAACGATCCCCGGCGGCGATCGAAAAGACGAACTCGGCACCATGGCCGTCGCGGTCGACGTGTTCCGCCGCAACATGATCGAGGCGCGGACGCTGCGCGAGGCCCAGGAGGCCGACAAACAGCAGGCGGAGATCGAAAAGAAGGCCCTGCAACGCCAAATGGCAGATCGCTTCGAGGCGGACGTCAAGAGCGTGGTCGGCGCCGTGGCGCGGGCGACCAAGGACATGCAGCGCGTGGCCGGTGAGATCACCACCAGCGTCAATGGTACTTCCGAGCGGGCTGCGGCTGCGGCGGCGGCTTCCGAAGAAGCATCGGCCAGCGTCAGCACGGTTGCTGCCGCCACCGAGGAGCTTGCGTCTTCCGTGGCGGAAATCGGCCGCCAGGTCACCCATTCCAGCGGCGTCGCCGATAACGCCGTGGTCAAGGCCGGACAGACCACGGAAATGGTCGAGAGCCTTTCCGCCGCCGGCGAGAAAATTGGCGATGTGCTTCGTCTGATCGGCGCGATCGCCAGCCAGACCAATCTGCTGGCGCTGAACGCGACCATCGAGGCCGCCCGTGCCGGAGAAGCCGGCCGGGGCTTTGCCGTCGTCGCGTCCGAAGTCAAGGAACTCGCCAGCCAGACCGCGAAGGCAACCGAGGAGATCGCCGGACAAGTCTCATCGATTCAGTCGGCCACCGGCGATTGTGTCGTGGCGATCGGCGGCATCAGCGACACCATCCGGGAAATCAGCGGGATCGCCACGACCATCGCCGCGGCCGTCGAGCAGCAGGATTCGGCGACGCGCGAGATCGCGCGAAGCGTTCAACAGGCCTCGGCCGGCACCAGCGAAGTCTCGGTTAACGTCGCCGGCGCAAGCCAGGCCGCCGACCGGTCGCGCGCGCTGGCCGACAGCGTCCTGGTGGCGTCCGGCCAGCTCAGCCAGCATGCCGACGCGCTGTTCGAAAGCGTCGATAGCTTCCTCGCCGGCCTGCGCGACGCCGCATAAGCCCCTGCGGCAGCGGGACTTTGCCGGGCGATTGCCATCCCGACCGGCGAACCGATCGATTCCTCAAGGCACGTTCTCGTTGACGCCGCGCGGCCCTTCTTGATCGCCGGCGGCGGATGGGCCACCATTGGGGCTTCGCCGATGAGAATCCCAAAAAAAATGCGAGGAAACGCATGAACAAGCCTTCCGGTTTCGATCAGATCGAGCGCGCGCGGGCCTTGGCGCCGCTGATCGCGCGGGAGGCCGATGAGATCGAACGGACGCGGCGGCTCACCCAGCCGGTGGTTTCCGCCCTGATCGAGAACGGGCTTTATCGCGTGCTGCTGCCGCAAAGCCTCGGCGGCGCCGAGGCGCCCCCCGAAATGTTCA
>WNGJ01007096.1_pt1 | contig 11900 bp, 9 predicted proteins | sample 5400611 | NCBI WGS metagenome assembly WNGJ01 (sample SAMN13153375, study PRJNA577476) | soil metagenome | isolation source: 40 cm soil or saprolite under Garry oak tree replicate 1 | place: USA:California | collected 2016-06-15 | reverse complement strand
TCCGCTATGAGGCGCGGCTTTACGCGCGCTATGCGCTCACCAGGAATCCCAATGCCAAATTCGCCGTCATTTCGCAGAACGACGATTTCGGCCGCGATTATTTGCTCGGGTTGAAGGACGTGCTCGGCGAGAAATACGATTCCCTCGTCACCGCCGTGACCTACGAAATCCAGGACCCGACCATCGACTCCCAGATCGTCAAGCTGAAAGCCTCCGGCGCCGATGTCTTTGTGATCGCGGCGACGCCGAAATTCGCCGCGCAATCGATCCGCAAGGCGTTCGAGATCGGCTGGCGGCCGATGACATTCCTATCCAACGTCGCGGTCTGGATTTCCACGGTGATGGAGCCGGCCGGCTTGGAAGCCGGCACCGGCATCCTGTCCACGGCCTACGTCAAGGATCCCGACGATCCCGCCTGGAAGGACGACGCCGGCGTCAAGGGATGGCGGGAATTCATGACCAGATACGTTCCCGAGGGCGACCTGCACGACACCAACTACGTCAACTCCTACAACAGCGCGATGGCGCTCGAAGCGGTGCTGAAGGCCTGCGGCGACGATCTGTCGACCGAGAATATTCTCAGGCAGGCCTACGCCATCAAGGACCTTGAATTGCCGATGTTGCTGCCGGGCATCAAGGTCAACACCTCACCGACCGATCATATCCCGGTCGATCAGATGCAGTTCATGCGCTTCAACGGCAAGACGTGGGACCGGTTCGGCGATCTGCAGACCGGGAATTAGCGCTCAAGCCATGACGGGGTTGACCGAGGTCAACCCGGTTCAGTGCTGGCACGGCTAGCTTTTTTTCGAAGGCATCCTCCGGAAAGCGCGCGATGAATCGCAGGACAGTTCTGATCGCCGGCGTAGGGACACTTGGCGCAGTTGCCCCGGCAAGTATGGCCGGCTTTGCCTTGTGGCACGGCGGGACATCGGTGCCTGGTGCGAGGCCGTCGCGGCGATCCGCGGCCCGCCGGCGCCCGGAATATCGGGCCGGGCGGTGCTCGGCGAACTTGTCCGTTTTGCCACGTTCGCGGCGAACAGTCACAATACGCAGCCATGGCGTTTTGCGCTCGGTGAATCCACCATCACCATTATTCCCGATTTCACGCGGCGGACGCCGATCGTCGATCCCGACGACCACCATCTGTTCGCAAGCCTTGGCGCCGCGGCCGAGAACGTCGTCCAGGCGGCGTCGATGTTCGGCCTCACGGCGGACCCGCATTTCGATCCCGGCGGCGATGGACGTATCGTCATCGACCTCGGCGCAGGCGACACCGTGACGTCGGAACTGGCCGCGGCGATCGTGAAGCGGCAGTGCACGCGCGCGGTGTATGACGGCCGCGCCGTTCCAGCTCCGGGCCTTAAGTCGCTCGCCGCTGCCGGCCGCGACAACGGGATCGATGTCGCGTTGCTGACCGAGCGACCGGCGATCGATGCCGTCGCGGCGTTTGTTATCGACGGCAATACGCAGCAACTGCACGAAGCCGCTTTCAGAAGCGAGCTGAAGCATTGGCTGCGCTTCAGCTATGCCGCGGCCTTGTCGACGGGCGATGGCCTGTTTGCCCTGACCTCCGGCCATTCGGTGTTGCCGAACCTGGTCGGCAAAATGCCGTTCGATGCAGTGCTCTCCGCCGATTCCGAGAACAGGACATGCCTGGCCCAGATCGCGAGTTCGACGGGCCTTGCCGTGTTCGTCTCCGAGCGTAACGATCGGGCGCACTGGATCGCGAGCGGCCGCGCCTACCAGCGTTTCGCGCTGCAGGCGACCGCGCTCGGCATCAAGCATGCCTTTCTCAACCGGGCCGTCGAGTTGCCGCGGGCGCGCAAGCGGCTGGCCGAGCATCTCGCCTTGGGCGAGCGGCGGCCTGATCGTCCGCTTCGGCTACGCCGATGCGATGCCGCTGTCGTATCGGCGGCCGGCGGCCGACGTGCTGGTGTGATCGCGCCTGGTCGCCGCAAACCGCCGCATGCGGGCAAAGATTAAGATTTCCTCAAGGCTGTTGGCTTTATGAATGGAGTAGGCGCGTCGTCTTCGTTCGCTTGGGAACGCGCGAAAAGGACTTCGCATGGCCACGCCCGTATCCGGCCCGGAAAATCCGGAGCACAGCGCTATCCCGGTGTCGCTGTTGAACGTGTGCTTCGTGCTGTGCGTCATCAACGCGGCGTTCTTCCCGGCCGCATTCTTTGCCCATTGTTGGATATTCGACGAGCTGGGCCGCGGCATCCCGACCGATTTCGTCAACGTCTGGTCCGCGGGAAGACTGGTGCTCGATGGCCATCCGGCGCTGGCCTATGATTGGGACATCCAGAAACAGGTGCAAGTCGCGGTCCTCGGCCAAAGCTACGACGGCAATTTCGCCTGGCACTATCCGCCGCCGTTCCTGTTCATCGCGGCCGTGCTGGCGCATTTTCCTTACGCGGTCGCCTTCATCGGCTGGGCCGCGATCAGCCTCGCGCCCTATCTCGCGGTCATGCGCGCGATCGTTGGACGGCCGTTTGGCTTGTTGCTGGCGGCGGCGTTTCCGGTGGTGCTGACGAACACGCTGGTTGGGCAGAATGGTTTCCTCACCGCATCGCTGATCGGGGCCACGCTCTATCTGATGCCGATACGGCCGGTGCTGGCAGGCATCTGTCTCGGGCTGCTCAGCTACAAGCCGCAATACGGACTGTTGTTTCCGCTGGTGCTGATCGCGGCCTCGCAGTGGACGGTGTTCTTCACGGCGGGCGCTATGGCGGCCGGGGTGGCGTTGCTGTCGTGGCTCGCCTTCGGCACCGAGAGCTGGCAGGCTTTCTTTCACTGGATGCCGATGTTCTCGCAGGCCTTCCTGACCGAAGGCCGTGCCCCCTGGGGCAAGATGCAGAGCATCTTCGCGCTGGTACGATATTTCGGCGGCACCGAGCAGTCGGCGTGGGTGTTCCAGTGGATCATGAGCGGCGCGGTCGCGGTGCTGCTGGCGCTGATGTGGCGCAGCCGCATCAGCTATCCATTGAAGGCAGCGGCGCTCGCGGCCGGCACCTTGCTGATCACGCCCTATCTGTTTCTCTATGACGTGATGGTGCTGGCCATCGCGGTGGCGTTCCTGGTCCGGATCGGATTGAACCGGGGTTTTCAACGTTATGAACTGCCGGCGCTGGCGCTGGTCGCGGCATTGTTGATGTTCTACCCGCTGGTGGGCGCACCGACCGGTTTCGCGGCCACGCTGATCGTGTCGGGATTGATCGCGGCGCGCTGCGGGCTTTGGCGCGGCAGGCGGGCGTCATCGCCGGAGATTGGCCTCGTAGCGGCCTGGCCAACGCCCGACCGATGAGCGGTCCTTCGCACCAGCATCCCGAAAGCGGTGGCGACAAGGTACCGCGCATCGCTTATCTCGAATCGATCCGGGGCCTTGCGGCCGTGCAGGTCTTGCTGCTGCATTTTCTCGGCGCCTTTGCCCCGGACCTGGTGACGTAGCTCCCGGCAGGTACTGTCGCGGGGTATATTCACCTGTCGCCTTTGTATTTTCGGTATGACGCTATTCGGCGGTCTACATTTTCTATGTCCTGACCCCTGCGTTCGAGCGTCATCGAGGTGTGGGACAGGGCCGTGTTAGACGGCATCGAATCGGCGCTCCGCAAATCCTCCTGAAACGCGAAAAAATCTTGTCAGGGCGTCTGAATAGGTGTTCAGTTCTTCGAGGCGGTTTGGCAAAAATCGCCCAAAACACTGAAGACGCGCGGGTTCTTGGTCGTCTCTCCAGCGGCGTAGGAGCCCGTCAGGGACGAGAAACGCGCCATGGTCTACCGGCGAACCCATCAGGTGGTGAAGCGCCTCGCGGCGCGGCGCAGCGCCATCCTGGCGGCAGCAAGGGACGCCGCCGCCGATGGCGGCATGGCCGCGGTGCAGATCGCGCCGGTGGCGATCCGGGCCAACGTCGCCGCCGGCACCGTCTACCGCTATTTCCCCTCCAAGGCCGATCTGATTTCGGAACTGATCGCCGACGTCTCGCGCGATGAACTCGCCGCGATCCGCCGCGCGGCCGATGCCGCGCCCGGACCGTCCTCGGCCCTGGCGGCAGCCGTCACGACCGTGGCCGTGCATGTGCTGTCGCAACGCAAGCTTGCCTGGGGCATCCTGGCCGAGCCGGTCGATGTCGACGTCACGGCGTCGCGGCTCGCCAGCCGCCGCGAGATCGCCGGCGAGATCGCGGCCCGGATCGAGGCCGCGGTGCGCGCCGGGCATTTGCCGGCGCAGGACACTTCGCTTGCCGCCACCGCGCTGCTCGGCGCACTGCATGAATCGCTGGTCGGGCCGCTGGCGCCGGACAATATGGACGACCCTGCGAAACTGCGTGACTCCGTTCAAACCGTGACGCTGCTGGCGCTGCGCGCGGTCGGCGTGATGGATGCTCGCGCCCGCGGCCTTGTGGTGCAGGCGGTGCTGCCGGCGAAGACGCTGGTAGGTGCGTAAGGCCGCGTTAGCGTCGGAACCGGAGCGCCCGGACATTTTCCGCCGCATTGCGGACCTAACACACGCCAATCACCCAAACCCACGGAGCATCCCATGACAACGACATCAGGATCGGCCAAATGGCAGGGCGGGATCAAGGACGGCAAGGGCGCGATCTCGACAAAGAGTGGAGCGCTGACGGACTATCCTTACGGCTTCGCCAGCCGCTTCGAGGGCAAGCCGGGCTCGAATCCGGAAGAACTGATCGGGGCGGCGCACGCCGCCTGTTTCACCATGGCGCTGTCCTTGATTCTCGGCGAAGCCAAGCTCACCGCCGAGCAGATGGAAACCAAGGCCGACGTCACGCTTGAAAAGCAGGGCGACGGTTTTGCCATCACCTCCGTGCACCTCACGCTGAATGCGAAAATCCCGGGCGCCGACAAGGCGAAATTCGACGAACTGGCGGCCAAGGCGAAAGCGGGTTGCCCGGTGTCGAAGCTGTTGAACACCAAGATCACGCTGGACGCGACGCTGCGGAGCTAGATGTTTGTCATTCCCGCGCAAGCGCGTAGCGCTTGTCGCTGAGGGCGCGAGTGAAACGAACGAACCCGGAACCTCGAGATTCCCCGATGTGCAATTGGACATCTGGGGTCTGGTCCTTCGGACCATCCCGGAATGATGGTGGAAATTGCTTCACATCTCCGCGTCGGCGTCGGGGCCGACGGAAGCGATGCGCAGCATGTTGGTGGTGCCGGGAGCGCGCAGCGGCACGCCGGCGACAATGATCACGCGCTGGCCGGCACGCGCAAAACCATCGCGAAACGCGATTGAACCGGCGCGGCTGACCATGTCGTCCAGGTCCTTTGCATCTTCCGCCACGACACAATGCACTCCCCATACCGCGGATAGCTTGCGCCCCGTTGCCAGGTTCGGCGTGATGGCCACCACCGGCGGCTTCGGCCGCTCGCGCGCGACGCGCAGCGCGGTCGATCCTGAACTGGTCCAGCAAATGATCGCGGACAGATCGAGCGTTTCGGCGATCTGACGCGCGGCGTCCGCGATGGCGTCGCCGACAGTCGGCTCCGGTTCTGCTCGCTGCGCGGTGAGTACACCGCGATAGGTCGGATCGCGCTCCACTTCCTCGCCGATGCGATTCATCGTCGAGACCGCTTCGACCGGAAATTTGCCGGCGGCGGATTCGGCCGACAGCATGATGGCGTCGGCGCCTTCATAGACCGCGGTCGCGACGTCGGAGACTTCGGCGCGCGTCGGCACCGGCGCCTGGATCATCGATTCCAGCATCTGCGTGGCGATCACCACCGGCTTGCCGGCGCGCCGCGCCAGCCGCGTCATTTGTTTCTGCAGGCTTGGCACCCGCTCCAGCGGCAATTCGACGCCGAGATCGCCGCGTGCCACCATCAGGGCGTCGGAGGCCTCAAGGATTTCGGGGAGCCGGTCGATCGCCTGCGGTTTTTCGATCTTGGACATCACCGCGGCGCGGCCGCGGATCAGCTTTTTGGCCTCGATGACATCCTCGGCGCGCTGTACGAACGAGAGCGCGACCCAGTCGATGCCTGTCACCAGGGCGGCCTCGAGATCGGCGCGGTCCTTCGGCGTCATCGCCGACACCGGCAGGTCGGTGTCGGGCAGGCTGACGCCCTTGCGATCCGACATCCTGCCGCCGATCACCACGCGGGTAACAGCACGCTCCGGCGAAGTCTCCTCGGCGATCAGTCGCACCTTGCCGTCATCGAGCAACAGCGCGTGACCCGGCCGCAGCGCTGCGAGAATTTCCGGATGCGGAAGCTGGACGCGGGTGTTGTCGCCCGGCGTCTTGTCCGAATCGAGCACGAAACTTTCGCCGTTCTTGAGCTGGATCGAGCCTTCGGCAAACGCCCCCACGCGGAGCTTCGGCCCTTGAAGATCGACCAGAATGCCGATCGGACGGCCGTAGCTGCTCTCGACATTGCGGATGGTCTTGACCAGCTCGCGCATCTTGTCGTGCGAGGTATGGCTCATATTGATGCGGAACACGTCGGCGCCGGCCTCGAACAGGCGACGGATCATCGCGCTGTCGGAAGAGGCTGGACCGAGTGTTGCCAGGATCTTGATGCGGCGCAAGCGTCTCATGGTTTGCTTCCGGGCGCTGGTTGCAGACCAGACGTGCCCGGAGGCGCTCCGCCCTGCGGGTTGGGCAGGCCGGGCGTCCCGCCCGGCGAATTTGGCAAACCGGGCGCCCCTCCCGGTGAGCCGGATAGGCCCGGAACGCCGCCGGGTCCGCCAGGGCCAACCGTTCCCGGGATACCCGGCACCCGCTGTCCTGGCTGTTCGTTCGATTCGGTCAATTGCACGGTCCAGGCGCGTTGCTCGCCGGTGTCGACCTCGAAAAAGCCGGTGCGGTCGAAACCGCGCGCCAGGCAATTCTCGGTACCCTTGATGGTGAATTCCTTGTCACGCGAACACATGAAAGCCTGACCCGACCATTCGCCGCCGCGATCGTAGTCGAGCGCGTAGATGTAATAGAACCGTGCCACCAGCGTTCCGCGCAGCAGGGTCTCGCAGGCCCGCGAGGAGACGTTCCACCAGCCCTCGGTGGTCCAGCCCTCGGCATCCTTGTAGCCGAGCGCAATGCCGACCCGGCTTGAGGTATTGTTGCAGAGACGGAAGTCCGCCGCCGCCGAACTGTTCCACAGGCACATCACCGCAAGCGCCAGCGCCGGCAGCAAACCGACGGTCATGCGCGCAGGGAATGGGCTGGAACAATGGGAATCTGTCGGGATCATCTAGCGAAGCTATATCAAATCATTGACGATTTCGCGTAAGCCGGCGGCGGCTGTCAACGGCCAAGGGGGCGTTTTCGGGCAATGGCCGGCCGAAATCCCGTCCGTTAACGCTCTGTTTGCGCTCCGATATGGTAAAATCTGTGACAATGCCCACTTAATATCGATCCTCCGCGCAAACGGCGAGATAATAGTGATGGCGATTGACGACAAAACCAGAACGGAGCTTGAAGCAGCGGTGTTCCGGCGCCTCGTCGAGCATCTGCGCGCCCGCACCGATGTCCAGAACATCGATCTGATGAATCTTGCGGGCTTCTGCCGCAACTGCCTGTCCAATTGGCTCAAGGAGGAAGCGGACGCCAAGGGCGCCGACATCAGCAAGGACGAGAGCCGCGAGGCCGTCTACGGCATGCCTTACGAAACCTGGAAGTCGAAATATCAGGGCGCGGCCAGTCCGGAACAACTGGCGGCGATGAAGAAGGCGCATAGCGGGCACTGAGTCTTCACCTGCTGCGATGTTGTGCGGCCTTTTACGGCGGGGTTTGCTTCAACAGGAATTGGCCGGAGGAAATCATGGCGGCTGGCGCGCCGTCGCCTCGCCGGTGATGGATGGCAAATGAGAAGCGCTTCCTCAGCTTCAGCACGGAAGCACTAATCCCTCGCTAACAAAAGCCATCGCCCTGTCGAAGAAAACGCGCACGCGGGGCGCACGGGACCCTTGTCCTGGTGTGGTGCGCGGCCGGGAACCGGGCTTTGGCTATCCGCGAAACGCCGGCAGAAGGTGCGGGATCGCGCGCTTCGCCTGACAGCGGAGGCTTTCTCCTGTGGGCGCGCTGTGGATGAGCGCGATGTTGCCTTGACGCAAGGCACCGCACTCTTGAGGGTCATTTTGGGATGCGGTGCGTGGGAATGCGTGCGGCGCTTCTCTTCGCCTCAACCGTCAGTTCACCCAGGAGTACAAGATGGCCACCTCTGCCGCGCTCAAAGAAAAAGAAGAACCCGCGACGCAATTTGCCAAAGACCAGCTCAAGGCCATCATCGAGCGCATCGAGCGACTGGAAGAAGAAAAGAAGACGATCTCGGACGATATCCGCGACGTCTATGCGGAGGCCAAAGGCAACGGCTTCGACGTCAAGGCGCTGCGCACGATCGTTCGCTTACGGAAGCAGGACGCCAACGAACGCGCCGAGGAGGAAACCATACTCGAAACCTATATGCAGGCGTTGGGAATGCTGTGAGGCCGAACAGGCACTGCCGTCATAGGCGGGGCTTGACCCGCGTATCCAGCAATCTTCAAAGAAATTCTCTTGCGGATGGATGCCAGGTCTTCTCGCGCAAAGAGGCGCGGAGCCTGTCGTCAGGCCGCGCTTCGCGCGGACCCGTCGGCGCTTTTGTCCGGCAATGATGAAATCTGTTAGCGCAGCGATGCGGTCCGCATCACGAACGATTGTGTCGCCAGCGTCGCAATGGCCGATCCGGTGAACTGGTCGCTCACCATGCCCATCTGCGGGTCGTCCGAAAAGCTCATCGCGACGATGGCCCGCGGCTTGATGAAATGTGCCCGCATCAGGGTCATGTCGGTATCGCCCAGCACCGTCGCGGACATCGACGTGCTTGCGCTCGGCGCCAGGATCATGACGCGCATCCAGACGTCGTTGGTCGTGGCAGCGGCGATCCGCGCCGATGTCGCAACCACGCTGCCCGGACCCTGCGATCCCTTGGCAACGACCTGGTCGATCGTGGTCGCGGCCACCGCATTGCGCGGGCCCGATGCCGGCCGGGCGCTGCGGGGAATGGGCGCAGTGGCGGCGACGATATTCGAGCGGTCAACCGGCGAGGAGGACACCGGCGCAAAGGCCAGCGCCTGGAACGCGGCGGAAATGCTGGCGGTCGATTGGGGATCGGCGGAATTGACCGCCTGACGGGCGCTGAGCGCTGCGACCTGCGCGGGGGTGGCCTGTTTCGGGGTTGCGGGGGCGTCGCCCCAGAAGCCGCGGGCGTTGATGATGTCGGCCGGTGTCTGCGGCTTCGGCTCGGCCTTCTGAGCTGATGCCTGCTTGTCAGCCGATGGGGACTGCTTCGGTTTTCCGGGCTGGACGACCTGCGCGTCGGCCGAGGCGAGCTGGAAGGCGGCCGCGATCTGGGGTTTCGAGCGCGGCGTCGGAACCGGATCGGTGGATTTGGCGGCGGCGATCACGCTAGCCGGGGCGGGCTTCTCGTTGGCCGCGGCCTCGTCGTCCTCGTCGTTCGATTTGCCTCTGAACAGGCGGGCGAACAGGCTGGTCTTGCCGACCGTCGACGCATCGTCGCCATTGCCGCGTTTTTCGATGTCGGCTCTGGCCAATTCATAGCCCTTCAACGGGCCGCCGTCGGCGGGAACGTGCACCGTGCGGCCGTCCGGGAACACCTTGGCCAGCTGATCGTGGCTCATCCGCGGCCAGTGCCGAATGCTGCCGGTGTCGAGATGAACGAAAGGCGATCCCGAGGTTGGGTAGAAGCCGACGCCGCCGCGCTGCAGGCGAAGCCCGGCGAAGCGGATTTGCTCCAGCGGCACGTCCGGAATGTAGAAATCCATGGCGTGGCCCAGCATGTGCTGGCTGAAGCGCGCCACCCCTGAGGAGCGGCGGCGGAGCATGGCGTTGGTGGCGGGGGAGCGGTACGAGGAAATAATCTGGATGGGCTTCTTGGCATCTACGTCGCGGTAGACTTCCCAGAGGATGTCGAACAGATGACGATCCATCGTGGTCTGGTCCTGGCTGCGCCAGTCGCGGAGAAAATGATTGAGCTCTTTCAGTGCTTCTTCGTCGTAGCGCCCGTCGCGCTTGAAGGTGACGGTGAGATCTTCTTCGGAATGGGTGTGGTGGAACGACAGGGTGCGGGTTTCATTGAGCGCGGTCGCATCGTGGACCGATCCGGCTCCCGCCAGCAGCAATAGCGATGTCAGGCCGAGATGGTACCCGGCCTTGGGAAAAGACAGCGCGTTGAATTGCCGTGCAAAACCAGCCAGCACCTATAAGCCCACCCAATCGAAGAACCCTTTCGCTACCCCGTGTGGCGAAAGAGCGTTAATGCAACCTTAAAGCGGAAGGGTCAGTTTGCACCTAATCCCCAAATCAGACCTTAACCTAACCCGCCCAGTGTGGCGAAAAAGTGCCCACTGGTTAAGCGGCAGGCTGGGATGGTTAACGAAAGCTGCCTCGCCGACATGGCGAGGCTGTTGATTTTACGGGGAAATACGGCCGGATGTGCTGTGTGCAACCGGTGGATAATCAGCGGGTAATGATCCGCCGCGGCGGCACCAGTCGGCGGCCCGGGGTGATCGGGGCGGGCGCCGGTCCGCCGAACAGCCGTTCGAAGAACGACGGTCCGGAAGAGAACGACGGTCCGGAAGAGAAGGTGTTGTCGCTGGCAAAATTGACGCCGGCCGGCAGACCGCCGGTCGGGCGGCTGTAGTTCGGCTGCGAATGCGCGACCACGTTTTCCAGATCCTTGTTTCTGGTGTTGCGGAGCAGCGCCAGCATGGTGGCGTCGCGGCCATAGACGTCCTTGCGCAATTGCAGCTTGCCTGCGTCATCCACAAACGCCGTCTGGTAGGTGATATTGACCGGGATCGGGGTCGGGAATTTGATGTCGATCTCGCTGTGGCCATACATGCCGCGGATTTTTTCAGGCGTGTAGTGCTCGTTTGGCATCGTGATGTTCAACAGCGTCGCGGCATATTGATCCGGATTCTGCACTCGCATGCAGCCATGGCTGAACGGGCGTTCTTCCTTGGCGAACAGATGCTTGTCCGGGGTGTCGTGCTGATAGACCAGGAACTTGTTGGGGAAATTGAAGCGAATGCGGCCGAGCGCGTTGGCTTCGCCGGGCGGCTGCGAGATGTGAATGCTGCCGTCGCTGGCGCGGTCGAGCCGTAGCCCCATGCGTTGCAGCACGGTCGGATCCTGCTGCAGCGCCGGCAGATATTCGTTGTAGATGATCGACGGCGGCACATTCCAGGTCGGGTTGACCGTGATGAACTTCATGGTCTCCGTCAGCAGCGGCGTCGCGTGAATGCCGGGCTTTCCGGTGACCACCTTGGTACTCCAGACTTGCGCGCCGTTCTGCATCACCTTGAGCGTGTAGTCGGGAATATTGAGAATGACATAGGCATTGCCGACCGAGGGCGCGCCGAGCTGGCGCGGCAGCCAGCGCCAACGCTCCATGTTGACGATCACGGCGTCGATCTGGCGGTCGCGCTTGGGACTGTTGATCGCCCTGACGGTGCGGTCGTCGAGCACGCCGGTGGCCTTGAGCTCAACGCCTTCCTGGAATCTCCGCACCGCTTCGGCAACCTTGGCGTCGTAGCGGGTGTCGTTGGGGTTTTCGGTGATGCCGAGCTTGGCACGCAGTTGCGGCACGCGCGCATCTTCCATCTCGACCGCGGGCTGCTTCTTGTTGCGCGCCGGCGTGTATTTAAGCGCCGGTCCCTCCGCAATCCGTACCATCGCTCCATCACCTGGGCCGCGCAATTCGGCAAGCTTCGCCTTCAATTCGCGGTAGAGCTTGTGCGGCGGGTTGTAGCCCTCGAGCGCCGCCGAGGCATCCTTGGCGGTCGTGAGATTCGTCAGCACTTCCAAAGGGTCCGTAGGATGATCCGGAAACTGTATGTCATAGCTGACCTGCGACCAGTGAAACCGGCCGCTCTGCGCC
>WNGJ01007095.1_pt1 | contig 11900 bp, 5 predicted proteins | sample 5400611 | NCBI WGS metagenome assembly WNGJ01 (sample SAMN13153375, study PRJNA577476) | soil metagenome | isolation source: 40 cm soil or saprolite under Garry oak tree replicate 1 | place: USA:California | collected 2016-06-15 | reverse complement strand
CCTGCCGGAGTGGCTCGCGCCCTTTCCGCAAGCCCAAGCGCAGCCGGCAGCAGCCACGGAACGCAGCTATACCGCACTGGCGCCCACGGCAGACGTGATCGCTCAGTATCAACAGGAAATGCGTGCTGCGGGCGTGGCTTTTAAGACCCAAAGCGACGGAATCGGCGTTTCCATAGTGGCGTCGGAGGGGCGAGCCTCGGCTGTAGTCCAGATTCGCGATGACGGGGGCCGCTCGAAGGTAAAGGTGTCGTTCACTTTCAATCCGGAGCCGACGCCGGCTTCGGGACAGGTTTCCGCATTGCCTCAAGCGCAGCCAGTTGTTGCTCAGGCGCAGCCGGCTTTTCCTCAAGGGAGGCGGCTTCCAGCCTCGCCTCTGACCCGCACTCCCTACATCTGGATCATCCAGTCGTACGTCGTTCGAGGGTCGTCCCCAACCAGGTACCACGTCGGCTACGACGAAGTGCCGACGCTTGCCTCCGGCGAAGGGCCGCTCCCCTTACCAGCCGGAGCCACGATCATCGACGTGTTTCCCGATAAATGCGCGTTCTGGGTTAGGGATCAGGCGGGCCATTCCATCAACTTCCATAGCGCGAAAGAAGCGCTGGGAACGAGCCTCAATCCAGGGGCGTGGTCAATCTATCCGATCGATTGCTTCGGCATCCAGGTCTAGTTGCGGTAGACGGCTGCCGGGTAGCGGACTGAGGCTATAGATGATTGGCACATCAACTTGACGGAAAACGTCCGTTGCTGATATGTGGCCGGTCGTCTCGACGCCACAGTGTTGATTAGCGCTCCAACTCCCGCGTTGCCGCCTCGAAAATGACCCAAACCGAGCCGTATCCTCGTACAACCGAGTTAGGTCATCGAATGCGGCCCGGCACTCAACCTTTGGGTTCACCGCAGTTGTTACATGCACGGGCAGGGGTTCATGTAACGAACGCGATTCCAGCCCAAAGGTTGAGTGCCGGGCAAGATTGCCTAGTGCGGGCGTCCGTGCGGGTCTCATCGCGGAAGTAGCCGAGACGACCGGTGCGCGATGGGGATCAGCGTCCGAGAACTCCGGGCGCGGTTTGGCGGCGGGCGGGCTATTCTTAGCTTCCGATATCAGATTACGCGGCCATTGGGCGTGCTCGCCGCGCGGTTATTTCCTAGAATACCCGACCCAGATACCCAATTTATTGATGAAAAGGGTGAATCAGTGTACGCAACCCTATAACGTTGATCCTACAAAACTTGTTCCTGAGCGTCCTACCAACAAAGCGCTGTTCACGGTGGTGAACGCACTGCTACTGCGCCCGCTGCCGTTCCCCATAGCGGCGGGATGAAATCCTAATCCACGGAACGGAGTTGAATCGCGCAGGAGGCTGAAGAGGGAAGGCTCCCTTGCGCCAGGCAATGGCACCGTCGGCGACGGCTTGATCGACAACGACTGCTCCATAGTCGCGCGCGGTTCGAGATAGTTGGGTCAGCTTTTTGATTTGATGCGCGCCGGATCGATACGTGCGACGTTGTGGAAGTCCAGCACCAGGCTCGTGTACCCCATCTCCAGGACACCGAGTTACCCCTCGAAGCCTCCTGCCTGGCGCACCGGCGGTTCGCCAATCGTGTGGGGGCCACAGGCTGGCCGGCGGTAGGCACCTGGGTCAACTCCGTCTGTCTGGTTTAAGAGCGCGGATCAGTTCTGCGCGCGCTCAGGCGACATCATCCGCCCGCAAAAAGTTGGCCGGGCAGCCTTGTGTGTTTTCACGAAGGCCCGCCTCTAGATTCCAAGTTTCAGCTCACAGCATAGGCACCAAACAAAAGGGAATGCAGACCGCCGATGGAGCTGACGGCGTGCTCCCGCGTCGGCTCCAGCTCAAACGCGTCGGGTGGATCGCAGCCCTCGCCATAGAGGATGGCCCTGAACCTGGGCGCACGCCATCACGTGCTTCTCACGGCCGTCAAGCGCTTTCTGGATTTGGTTACGGCGTGCCGGGCCAGTGCCGCGCGGGCACCGGCGGCGCAGAAAACCATCACATGGAGGCGCGACTGGTCCAGCAGAACCGCACCTCCACCCGCGCTGTGATACAATCGCGGCGGCAGATTAATGCGGAGGTAATTCGATGAGACATGCGACACAATTGTTGTATCCTCTCTTGGCCATCAGCGCGCTCTCCGTGCTGGCCCAAACCACCGGCTCTGTGAATGGCACCGTGCTCGACGGACAAGGCGCCGCCCTCCCCGCCGCCGAACTGGTCCTCACCAATGCCGCCACTGGCCAAACCCGCCAACTGACTAGCTCCTCCGAGGGCTACTTTCTCTTCGGCGACCTCTCGCCCGCCGTCTACCGCCTGAAAGTCTCCGCTGCCGGCTTCAAGGAGCTGATCCTCGACTCTCTAATCCTCAACGTCGGCCAGCAGATGACCGTTCGGCCCACCCTTGAGATCGGCTCCATCTCCGAGAAAATCGAGGTGTCCGGCTCCCTCGCGCCAGTGACGACCTCCAGCAGTTCCCTCGCACAGGTCGTCGATTCGCAACGCATCGAGCGCCTCCCGCTCAACGGCCGCAACGCCCTCCAACTCGTGGCGTTGGTCCCCGGCGTTGTGCAGGTGGCCCGCATCGGACAATTCGGTATGACGCAGCTCGCGTTCGAAGTCTCCGGCGGCCGTAATATCGACATGAATTTCTCGCTTGATGGCGGCTTCAACATGAACACGTTTTACAACAGCGCAGCCGACTACCCGAACCCGGACGCACTACAGGAATTCTCGGTCTCCACCCGCACTGTAAGCGCGGTCTTCGGACGGGGCACTGCCGCGGTTTCGGCCTCGACTCGCTCCGGTACCAATGAATTTCATGGCTCTGCTTTCGAGTTCTTGCGCAACAAGCATCTGGACGCCCGCCCCTATTTCGCTCCCGCGCGAACAGAGTTCAAGCGCAACCAATATGGCGGCACGCTCGGCGGCCCGATCGTAAAGAACCGCCTTTTCTTCTTTGCCAGCTATCAGGGTACTAAGGAACGCGGCAGCCCCGGCGAACGCCGCTATCGCTCGCTCAACGCCGCCGAACGCTCGGGTGATTTCTCCGGTTTCGCCCGTCCTCTCGTCGATCCGGACAGCGGCAACCCGTTCGCCGGTAATCGCATCCCTTCCAGCCGCATTCGGCCTTACGCTACCCGGTTCATCAGCACCTTCCTCCCTGCGCCAAACTCCGGTCCGGATTTCTTCGCCTTCGGGACAGCGCAGACGCTCGATCAAGATCAGATCGTCACCAAAATCGATTACTCTGTCAATCCGAAGGACCGTGTTTCCTTCCGCTACATGTACAACAATTTTCCGCAGCGCGGTGTCAGTAACAATCCGCTCGATTCAAGCTGGGTGCAGGATCTGCCGACCCGCGCGCAGAGTTGGAATCTGGGCTACACCCATATCTTCACCCCGGCGCTCATTATCGACACGCACTTCACCCACATCCGCAACGTCTTCGGCGTGCGCACGACTAACTCGCCAGACTTTTCGCTGCGCAAAATCGGCCTCGACGTGCGCGATGGCGGCGCCATCTCCGCGTTCGGCCTTACCCCCGATTCAAGCATTGCCGTCTCGGGCTATTTCAGCGCTTATCCCGGCGTTCCCACGCGCGACATCGTTCCCAGCAGCCATATCGTGAGTAACACTTCCTGGGTCGGCGGCAAGCATAGCCTCCAGTTCGGCGTCGAGATCTACAAGAACCGCGTCAACGAACTGCAGAACTTCTACACCGGCGGCAACATGAACTTCACCGGCGGCTTCAGCGGCAATGCCGCAGCCGATTTCATGCTCGGCAAGTTCAACGACTATCGCCAGATCTCGCCCGTGGTGCAGCGTATTCGGCAGACGCTCCCCAGTTTCTACGTTCAGGAGGACTATCGCATCAAGCGCAACCTCACGCTCAACATCGGACTGCGCTACGATCCTTTCCGCCCGTGGATTTCCGAAGACAGCCAGTTCAGCAGGTTCGACCCCGGCAAACAGTCGAAGGCGTTCCCGAACGCGCCCGCTGGGCTACTCTATCCTGGTGACGACGGTCTGCCCCCCGGTATCGTCAGCCCCCGATACAACAACATCGCACCGCGCATCGGGTTCGCTTGGGATGTGTTTGGCTCCGGCAAGACATCTATTCGCTCCGGCTTTGGCCTCTACTACGTGCCCATCACGCGAGGCATATCCTTCAATCGCTTCACGCTGATCCTACCATTCACACTCGACCTGATCGTCACCGGCGGGGATGCCGAGAATATCTTTGGCCGGCCACCTTTCAACGGCAAGAACCCGTACCCAGTGGCGGACCGCACGGATGTGCAGGGCCTGCGCAATCTCGTGTTCACGCCGACTGCGGGCCACACCAGCTTTTCGCTTCCATTCAAAACGCAAACCGACCGGCAGTGGAATTTCTCCGTAGAACAAGCGATCGGCAAGGAATCAGTGCTGGAGGTCAATTACGTCGGCTCTTCGTCGTCGCACTTGTTCACATCGGATGAGGCGAATCCTGCCGTGTACATCCCCGGCGTGGACGCGGCGGGCCGGCCGCTCTCCACTGTGTCGAACATCCAGCAGCGCCGCATCTATCCGCAATTCGGTCAGATCAACGATACGAAGAGCGCTCTCAGCTCCAACTACAACGCGCTGCAAGCCAGCTTTAACCGCCGCTTCGCGCGGGGCTTCTCCGTGCTCAGCTCCTACACGTGGAGCAAGGGTCTTGGCGTGGTCGGCTCTTCGGGCGAAGGCAGCAATGGCCAACGTGATCCTTTTCACAAGCGGCTCGATTACAGCCCCCTCAGCAACGATATCGCCCATAACTGGGTTACGTCCTTCATCTGGGATCTTCCGTTCGCCTCGAAGACCTCACCGGCGTTCCAGCGCATGCTGCTGCGCGGCTGGCAGTTGAACGGCATCAACACGCTGCGCACCGGTTTCCCCTTCACCATCCGCTCAGGCGTCGATAACGCGCTTACAGGCGTGGGAGGCAACACCGCGGATCAGATCGGCGACCGAACGCTGCCCGGCGGCCGCAGCAAGGGCGATGCCATTCAGCAATGGTTCAACACCGCCGCCTTCGTTCCCAATAAAATCGGAACCGTGGGTAATGTGGGCATCGACTCCGTGCGCGGGCCCGGCTTCTGGAATGTAGATATCGGAGCCAGCCGCAATTTCCTGTTCACCGAGACCAAGCGGGTGGAATTTCGCGCCTCGTTCTACAATCTTCTCAACCACGGCAACCTGGGGTTGCCAAATGCCACACAGTCTTCGCCCACCTTCGGACGAATTACGGCTATGGCGAACGACGCGCGCGTCATCGATCTCGGACTGAAGTTTGCATTCTGATATGCTGCTCTCGGCGGCACCGCTTTCACTGCTCTGTACAGCCGCAATCCTCGCCGCCGAGCCGGCAGATTTCACAACCCGCTTCGCTCAGGCGCAGGCGTATCAAAAGGCAGACGACGATCAGAAGGCCTTGCGTGTTCTCGAAGGCCCTCCGCCTCCCCCGCCGCTACGCGATCCCTGGAAGTTCACGCGGGCGTTCAGCCTGTTCCGTTTGGGTCGTCTGGACTCCGCGGAGAAGGTGTTTCGCGATCTGCTCAGCAATCCGGACCTGCGCGCACCCGCCAATTTCTTCGTGGCCAATTGCATGTTCGCGCGCGGCCGGTATGCCGATTCCCTTTTTTACTACGAAGCCGCGATCGCGGCCGGCCATTCTCCTGACAACCGCGCATTGAACGCCTACTACTACAATCAGGGCCTGGCTTTCCATCAATTGCATCGCTTGCGCGAAGCAGCCGAGGCGTTCAGGAACTCGATCGACCTTTACGCGCAAGACCCTTTGCCTTGGCTGTTCCTCGGCCGTTCGCAAACCGAACTCGGCGACTTCGCGGCGGCCATCGAGTCGTACGAAAGCGCCATCCGCGTGAGCGCCGATTTCCGCCTCGCTTATTACCAATTGGCGCGCCTCCACGCCGAGCACGGCGACAAGAAGCGATCCGAGGAGTTGTTCGCCAAGGTGGCGGAACTGCGTAAGCGGGAACTCGATGAGGAGCAGCAACTGGCTCGTCGCTTGAAGTTGACCGGCCGATGAATCATCACATTTTCGCATTGCTGGCGATCGTGACTCTGCTTTACGGTCAGGGCATGGTGTACCGTAAAGCGGAAACGCGATCCTCCCCCATCGCCCGCACTACGCGTGCCGCGCCCAAGGTCTGGTTCGAAGACGTTGGCGCCGGCGCGGGCCTCACCTTCCGCCACGTTTCGGGTGAGCCGGTGAACAAAACCTACTTGGTCGAATCCACCGGCAGCGGCGTCGCCATCTTCGATTTCGATAATGACGGTCTGCCCGACATATTCCTCGTCAACGGCGCAAAGTGGCGTTACGCGAAAGGCGAGCCACAACCGACGAGCCGCCTGTTTCGCAATCTTGGCAACCTCCGGTTCGAAGACGTTACGCGAAAAGCAGGATTGGAGCACACGGGCTGGGGCCAGGGTGTCTGCATTGCGGACTACGACAACGATGGGTTCAACGACCTCTTCGTCACCTATTGGGGCCAGAACGTTCTTTATCACAACCAAGGCGACGGAACCTTTCGCGACGTCACCGAAGCAGCCGGCCTGCTGGACAAGACGAGACGCTGGGGCACGGGCTGCGCCTTCCTCGATTACGATCGTGACGGCAACCTCGATCTCGCTGTTGCCAACTATGTCCGCTTCGATCCCGCGGAAACGCCCAAGCCCGGCGCGAACCCGCTTTGTATGCACAAAGGCATGCCGGTAATGTGTGGGCCGCGCGGCCTGATGGGCGGGACCAACGCGCTCTATCGCAATATCGGCGGCGGCAAGTTCATTGACGTCTCGGAAACCAGCGGTTTCTCCAACCCCGCTGGCTATTTCGGCTTCTCCGTCGTGACCGGCGACTTCGATAACGATGGCTGGCCCGATGTTTACATCGCCTGCGATTCCACGCCGAGCATCCTTTTCCGCAACAATCGCAACGGTACATTCACCGACATCGGCGTCTCCTCCGGCACGGCGTTCAATCAGGACGGTCGGGAGCAAGCCGGGATGGGCGCGGCCGCCGCCGATTTTAACCACGACGGCCTGATCGACCTCATCAAAACCAACTTTGCCGACGATGTGCCCACACTCTACCAGAACAACGGCCGGGGGTTTTTCACCGACATCACTTACCAGGCTGGACTCGCCGTGCACAACCGCTTCCTCGGCTGGGGTGTCGGTTTCGTCGATGTGGACCACGATGGCTGGAAAGATATTCTCATGGTGAACGGCCACATCTACCCGTCGATAGACAAGCTCGGGTCGAACAGCCCCTATCGCCAGGAGAAGAACCTGTATTGGAATCTGGGCAACGGCGCGTTCGTCGATATTTCCGCGCAATCGGGCCCCGCGATCATGGCTAAGCACTCCGCCCGCGGCGCGGCTTTCGGCGATCTGAATAACGATGGCGCGCTCGAAGTCGTCGTCAACAACATGGACGAAGCGCCGAGCCTGCTGGTCAATCGCGCGAAAAAGCAGAATTGGCTACTGGTGAGGCTGCGGGGCACGAAGAGCAACCGCGACGCGATCGGGGCCCGCGTCACGGTCAGAGCTGGCAAACTCCAACAAGTGGACGAAGTGCGCAGCGGCGGCAGCTATCTTTCGAACAGCGATAAGCGCCTGCACTTCGGCTTGGGCACCGCGCCGCATGTAGACTGGATCGAGGTTCGCTGGCCCTCCGGTGCAACTGAGCGGTTCCCAGCCGCCGAAGCCAACCGCGAAATCTTCTTAACGGAGCAGCAGAGATGAAACACTGGGGCTCACGTGCGTAGCCCGTAGGTGATCCAGGCTGGTAGATCGCCGGCTTTTTCTGGGGATCGGTTCCCACGTCAGAACTCGATCATGATGATCGAAGAACGGCTCCTCGCGGGTATCCAGTTCTGGATCAACCTCGGGCAGCGCCAACCCAGCAGCGAGTAGAGCCAGGATTGCGAGCAGCAGGTGCTCGATCCATTCCCGTTTACCCGGTCCAGGTATTGCCCGCGTGAGTGCGTGTCCATTCCTCAGGGCCCATACGGCCCTGCATGGCACTCGCGCGCCCGGTCACATTTCTAAATGACCTCAACCGATACCTACTCAGTCATATTTTGAGCGACCCAATTCGCCCTCTTTTCATCAGACGCAAACTGGTGTATTCTGTTGTTACTGTAACCGAGGCGTTACCACACTAGATATCAAATCTACCCGGAGGGAGCATGAAACAAGTCACCTCTCGCGTGTTGTTCACTTCTCTCTTATCTGTCTGGATCGCTTCGTCTGTAGCTGGACAAGAAGCCGGATCTATCCAGGGCATCGTTGTCGATCCGCAACAGTTAGCTATTCCTGGTGTCAAGGTTACGGCGCGCAACCTCGAAACTGGTTTGCTTCGGGAAACGTCGACGGCCAGCGACGGCTTGTATGCGCTGCCCAATCTGGCGGTTGGCGTTTACACTCTCACCGCCGAGGGAAACGGATTCAAGAAGGCCATTGCCCAGAACGTGCGCCTGGAAGTAGCCGGACGGTTGCGTCTTGACTTTGCACTCGAAGTGGGCGCGGTGGCGGAGAGCATAGAAGTCACAACGGCGCCGCCCCAGCTACAAACTTCCGACTCTCAAATTGGGGCCGTTGTGGAAAACAAGGCTATCGCCGAGTTGCCCTTGAACGGACGGAATTTCACCCAGTTGATGGTGCTGATGGCCGGTGCAACCGAACGCGCCGGTGGCACCGTGGCGGGTCATTACACCGAACGCGCCGGAGGAATTGCGTTTTCCGTGAATGGCAACCGCCAGACAGCGAATCAGTTTCTGATCGATGGATTCATGGCAAAAGAAGTTCAGCATGGAACCAACTCAGTAGAGCCGATTATTGACGCTCTTCAGGAATTCCGGGTACAGACGTCCAATTACACCGCGGAGTTCGGTACGGAAGCCGGCGGCCAGATTAACGCCGTTCTAAAGTCCGGAACCAACGCTCTTCACGGCGCCCTGTGGGAGTTCTTGCGAAACGACAAACTCGACGCCAATAACTTTTTTAATAACCGCTCCGGCGCCGCACGGCCCGCCTTTCGACGCAACCAGTATGGTGTCGCCGCGGGAGGGCCGATAATCAAGAACCGTACTTTCATTTTCGGCGCGTTCGAGGATACCAGCGTCCGCAAAGGCATCACCCAGATCACAACCGTACCGACCCAGGAACAGCGCAATGGATTCATACCCGGCGCCACCGATCCATTGGCGGACAATGCGCCCTTTTCGAATGGCCTGATCCCTGTTAGCCGCCAGAACAGAATCACATCCACCATTCTCCAGCAATATGTGCCGTTGCCGAATCGCACCGGCACGTTCAATTGGATCTCCACCGATCCCCAAAAAATCGACGTGCAGCAGTTCAACTGGAAGGTTGACCATCGGCTCTCGGAAAAAGATTCCCTCTTCGGCCACTACATTTACGAAGACACCGGATTCCACTATCCGCGGCTCTTCCCCACCGACGATGCTAACCAATACCTGCGAGGACAGAACATTCTAGCAGCCTGGACGCACGTATTCAGCGCCCGTCTAATCAATGAAGCGCGCACCGGTTTTACCCGCTTTAGCCAAAATGAGATCCAGGGCCGCGCCGGCAAGACAGACGTAGCTAAAGAGTTGGGGATGCAAGGCCTGTGCTCGGATCCTTCCTGCTGGGGGATTCCGCAAATGGTGGTTACCGGCTTCGCACAGTTCGGCGAGCATGGAGGTCAAGCTGTCTCGGGTCCGCGCGGGTGGCGCAACGAGGCGTTTCAATGGTCCGACAGCGTGTACTTCACCACCGGACCTCACAGCCTGAAGGCGGGTATGGTCGTGCGGCGGCATCGAGACAACTTTCCGGAGGCTATCGACCCGCGCGGCCAGTATACGTTCAATGGCTTTCTGACCGGACAGCCGCTGGGAGATTACCTTCTCGGCTATCCTCGAAACACCCTGACAAGCATTGACATTTTTTCTCCGCATCTGCGCAACACCGCGGTCGAGCCGTGGATCCAGGACGACTGGCGCGTGAGTTCCGAGTTCACCTGGAATCTGGGGCTGCGCTACGAGTGGTCGGGCCGTCCGGTCTCGAGAAACGGGACCATTTCCTCGGTCGTTTTTGACAGTAAGGGTCCGCGCTTGATCACTGGGCAAAATCCGGACGGCTATCCGCAGTCCCTCGCCTACGACGATTACAAGAACTTTGCCCCGCGGGTCGGGTTTGCCTATTCGCCCAAGCGGCTGGGCGGAAAAACCGTGGTTCGCGCGGCGTACGGGATTTTCTATCAACGCGAAAACGCCAACACATGGGTGGACTTGGCGATCAACGATCCGTTCATCCGTCAAACCAACATCAATCTGGACACGACACCCACTAGCCAGTATTATTTTGCGAAGTACGATCTGTCGCGTCCTTCGGCTCTCGCGCCACCGATTCCACTGCTGGTTTTTGCCGTGGATACGAATTGGCACGACGGGCGAATTCATCAGTGGAACTTTAACATCCAGCAATCGCTGGGCTACGGAACGGTGCTGCAGGTTTCCTACGTGGGCAACCACGGCTTACATCTGCCTTGGGCGACTTTGCCGAATCAACCATCGCCGGGTATCGGTCCTGTCGACGCCAGACGGCCTTACAGCGGTTTCGGCCAGATTAACGGACTTGGTTCTTTTGGCGACTCTCACTATCACGGTTTACAAGTCCAGGCTGAGAAGCGCTACTCGAACGGATTGCAGTTCATCGTAGGATACACGTTCGGAAAGTGCACCTCTACGAGCGACTCGACCTTCGTGGGCGAGAGCACCTCCATTCAGAATGGCCGCGATTTCAGCCAACAGCGCGGATTATGCACGCAACATTTTTCGCAGCGGCTTACCACAAGTTTTCTGTACGACCTCCCGCTCGGCAAGGGCAAACACTTTCTCGGGAATATGCCGCGCGCCGGCGACCTGATACTCGGTGGCTGGCAGGTCAATGGCATCTACACAGCGAGAACCGGATCGCCCTTCACGGTCACGCAGTCCTGCTACGCACCCAATGTGGGCGACGGCAGCTGACGTCCGGATCTGATCGGCAAAGCGAACGATACAACCAACCGCAACATCGATCGCTTTTTTGACACAGACGCATTCCGGGCGGCCGATCGTTTCCGCTGGGGAACGGCCGGCCGCAACGTGGTGATTGGACCGGGCATCAATAACTGGGATTTTTCGCTGTTCAAGAATTTCCAGATCGATGAAAAGCGCAAAGTACAGTTCCGTTCGGAATTTTTCAATGGCTTTAATCGGGCGGAATTTGCGGCCCCTGGCTCGACGATCGGGACTGCCCAGTTTGGCCGGATCAGTGGGACCACACGCGATCCACGCGACATACAACTTTCTCTAAAATTTCTCTGGTAAGATCACTCGCCCCGGATCTGAGCGTCTCGGATGCGGGAATGATATGATCTTCACGGAAAATGCTTGCTTCCAATCGGGAGCAGGTGGAAATGGGAGTTGACAATGTTTCTAACTCAGTGGGCCAATTTCTTGAAGCGGAGGACTGCGCAGTTCCTGCTAGCGGCGCTTGTATCTTCGAATTCAGCGCTGTTCGCGCAGATCACAATCGCCACCTTGACCGGAGCGGTGAAGGACACGACCGGCGCAGTGGTTCCGCGGGCCAGGATCGAAGTCACAAACCGGGGAACGGGTTTTGTCCGCTCGGCCACTTCAGATTCAAGCGGCCAGTACGTCTTGTCCGACCTGCCGGCAGGGCATTACCAGATCAAGGTTTCTCTCCCGGGATTCAAGGTGTGGGTGCTTCCCGATTTCGAGTTGCAGGTCAGTCAAACGGCGATCGTTGACGCGCTCCTGGCCGTAG
>WNGJ01046339.1_pt1 | contig 11901 bp, 13 predicted proteins | sample 5400611 | NCBI WGS metagenome assembly WNGJ01 (sample SAMN13153375, study PRJNA577476) | soil metagenome | isolation source: 40 cm soil or saprolite under Garry oak tree replicate 1 | place: USA:California | collected 2016-06-15 | reverse complement strand
TCGACTGGATCCCGACTGACGTCTGGGGAGAGGAAGAGGCGAAACAATGGTGGGCGGCTCGCGACCGGCCGCAGCCAGAATCCCCACAAGTCCGGAACCGCTCGCTGTACGATGAGTCCACGATTGTGACGGATTCGGCAATCCCCCGAGTCTAGTACTCACAAGGCCGATTCCGTTGGTAGTCACAATCGGAAGGGGGCGAGCTTGTCCGCCAATAGCAAAGGGGAACCAGTCCGAGACGCTGCTGTCGAGAGACAGGGCGATATGCTTTTCGCGGATGCCTTTGAGAACGCTCCCAACGCCATGGCGATTGTAGCCGCCGATGGATGCATCATTCAAGCGAACCGCTCACTGTGCCGAATGCTCGGCTTTACGAAGAATGAGCTTCAAGCATTGAGTTCCAATAGCATCACGCATCCGGACGACCTCCAGACGGAGGTCGAGCAGAATCGTCGACTCGCGGCGGCCGACATTGGACGGTACGAGCTCGTGCAGCGTTATGTTCGCAAAGATGGCCAGATGATCTGGGTGCGTCTGTCCGTTTCCGCAACGCGGCGAAATTCTGGAGGACCCGCGTACTTCATCGCGCAGGTCGAGAGCGTTCCCCCCCAAGACTCGGCCGATGCCGGCGACTCCCATGACGCGTGGCTCGCACGGTTCGCGGATGCCACACTCTCCGCATTTCACGAGATCGGTAACAGTCTCACCCCGCTGATGCTCAATGCAGAGATGATCCTGGAGGAGTCGAAGAGGGTCGACATCCGGGAGTCAGCGCACCAGATCTTCAAGGCGGCTCGTCGCATTGCATTCACCTTGCGCCGCCTTCGTAGCCTCCAGGATGGCCAACCAGTGGCGTATCTGGGTCAAAGCCGGATGCTCGATCTAAGAATGGTGGCTCCGCCTTCCGCCGAGGAGCAGGCCGTCACGCGGGAGACCGGAGCGACCGGATCGCGATCAAGCGTACTCAAGGCGTAGCTGGAGCGTGGGGCGGCTCCGCCCGAAATGGCTGGACAGAGTTCGACACGCTCGGCAGAATTTAGCTCCACACTTACTGGAGCTACTCAAATGCAGCCCCGCATTTACTCCGCAGCTCTCGCCGCCGCGCTTGTGCTGCTGCCGAGAGTGATCACCGCACAGCAGGCAAACCCGGTTGCGGACGCATTTCGTGACTACGCGCACGAGTCAGCCAAGAACCTGGTGGCGGCCGCCGAAGAATTTCCGGCCGACAAGTTTTCCTACAAGCCGACGGCAGCCCAGATGAGCGTCGGCGATATCGCGGCTCACCTCGCGCAGGGAAACGACTATCTCTGCGGGACCATCGGTGGGATGAAGGCGCCGACGCGCTCCAAAATCGCCGGGACCGACACCAAGGATGCGTTGCTCGCGCGCCTTCGTGAAACCTTCGCCTTCTGCGACCAGGCGCTGGCATCGCTCAACGACTCGAATCTGTCATCATGGTGACCACGGGCGATTGGGCTGACCATTACAGCCAGTACGCAAACTATCTACGCCTGAACGCGATGTTGCCGCCGACCGCAAAAAAGCCGGCGATGTAGCGCTTAGCGGCGCTTTCGCCGTTTCTTCGACTCGACAGCGCGGACTACGCGCCGTTGCGGCGGGCGTGCTCGCGCGGTCGCGTCGGAAACCTCTTTCGCCACGACGTCCGGGTCCGGGTGTCCGATTGGACCGGCTTCATCCGCGGCTATCTCGCGCGGCGACCGGTGTTGACTTATGGGATGCGGATTGGCTTGAGTCGATTGGTCCGGGTCACTCATAGATTCCTTTCCTTCCGCCGTCATTTCTCCGCGTGCTCGCAGGTGCGGGCCCACGGGATCATGTCCAGGCGCGCGAAGGGGATGTCTTTACCCGTGTCCTCGCAGCGGCCGAACTTTTCGGGAGTCTGGTAGAGTCTCTCGAGCGCGGCATCGATATCGGCGAGCTCACGTGAGACACGCGTCGCGTTCGATGCGTCCAGCTCCTGCTGCATAGTGTCGGTGCCGCGGTCGGCCATGTGGAGCGGCATTGACGTCAGGTCACCAGCGCGGCCCTGCTCATCACCATCCGCATTCTCGGCCACCGATCTGCTGAGGGTGCGTTGCGCCCGGGCGCGCTCCTCCACGAGACGCTTTTCGAGATGTTTTCGAACATTAATCGGTGGAGTCTCCATTGCAATCGAAGAGGCCAGTGAAATCTCTGACGCGATCGGAAGTGTCAGCGTGAACGTGGAACCAACTCCTTCGGTGCTTTGAAGCGTTAGATCGCCGCGCATGGCGCGGGCGAGCTCCCTGCTGATCGAAAGTCCCAGTCCGACGCCCTGTTGGGTTGCCGAGGTCAGGTGTCTGTCGATCTGGACGAAGGGCTCGAATACGCGGTCGATGTCGACCAGGCGAATGCCAACCCCGCTGTCCTTCACGTGCATTCGCACCACGCTCGCATCGCGATCACATGTGACGTCAATATTGCCGCCGGTACCAGTGAATTTGATCGCGTTCGTGATGAGGTTGAGCAGAATCTGCTGGAATCTCTCGGCGTCGGCTGCCACGACTGTCTCGCGCTCGCACGGAGTGACCGTAAGCGTCAGTCCGTTCGCTTTCGCCTGAAGCGCGCATAGTCCTTCCACTTCGGAGAGCATGGGATTGACGGGAATGGGAATCACGTTGAGCGGTCTCGCCCCTTCGAGCCTGGCAATCGTGAGGATATCGTTGATCAGTCTCAGAAGGTAAGCCGCGGCTCTCTTGATCCGGCCCAGGTCCTTCGCCTGTTCCGCATTGATCACCCCGCGAATTCCCATCTCCAGTATCTCGGTATAGCCTGAGATGGCGTTCAGCGGCGTCCGAAGCTCGTGACTCATCGCGCGCAGAAACACGGTCTTGGCGTTGTTCGCATGCTCGGCCATCATTCGTGCGTCGCCCGCTTCCGCGAGGGCGGTCGCGGCGGCAACGCGAAGCCTCACACGATCGAGAGCCTGCGCGCAGTAGCGTGCAACCGCGTCGGCAAAATGCCTGTCGAGAACGGTGAACTTGCGCGCGCCCCCGAATCCGAACGCGAGAGCGCCGACGGCCTTGCCGCCAATCTCGAGGGGGAGAAATATCCACGCCCCGCGCGAGTCAGTCTTGTTGACACTTCGAAACGCTGGATAACTGACGAGCATCTCCTCGAACGATTCCAGATAGACCGCGCGGCAATTCTTTACTGCATCGTCGTATGGATCACGTTCATGCGGAGCTTGCGAGCTCTTGAACGAGCACATGATCGCATCGAGCGATCCGGATTCTCGCAGGAGCGCGAGCCCATCTTCTCCTTCTGTCGTGACAACGACGGCACCGGCATCGCATTCGAGGGCCACGATCGCTTCACGGAGGACAGAATCAGCGACGCTGTCTTGCGTGACGGTATTGCCTAGCGCTGCGGTAATTTTCTGCAGTCGCGCCAATCGCGCGGTCGCGGCATCCGCAAGCCCCTGTGCCGATGCGATCTCCCGGGTGCGGCGACCGAGCTGCTCGTTGGCGGACGAGAGGGCCGCGAGAGTCCCGCGCAGCTTATCCCCATAGGCCTTTAGCCGCAGCTGGCTCCTCACCCGCACAACCAGCTCCGCACGATCCACAGGTTTGGTGAGAAAGTCTTCGGCTCCGGCGTTCAGCCCGAGCATCCTCGCGTCACGATCGTCCAGGGCCGTGAGCATGATGATGGCGATATTCTTGGTGACGGGGTCCCTCTTGATCTTCCCGACGACCTCGTAACCGTTCATGCCCGGCATCATGACGTCGAGCAGGATTAGGTCCGGTGGCGCCTCCGCGACCATGACGAGCGCTTCCTCGCCGCTCGCCGCGGTCAGGAGGACGAACCCTTCCGGCCTCAACATGATTTCCAGCAACTCTCTGTTCTGGAGCTTGTCGTCGACGAGTAGAATGCGCGCCGGGTTCTCGGCAGCGTCGGGGCCGCGGCTCATCTTCGCATCGCCCTCAGGTTACAGCGGGAACCTTCACCAGGTGCGCCGCGATCGTCGCCAGGAACTCCCGATACGCCAGAGGCTTGGCGATATAACCATCACACCCGGCCGCGCGGATGCGCTCCTCGTCGCCCTTCATCGCCAGGGCAGTGAGAGCAATTACCGGAATGGCACGGGTCACATGGTCAGCCTTGAGCTGCGCGGTGGCCTCGAGGCCGTCCATGCGGGGCAGCTGGATGTCCATCAGGATCAGGCTGGGTTGCACGTCGCGAGCCAATGTCAGCCCGGTCTCGGCGTCCATGGCGCTCACCACGGTGTGGCCCGCCGATTCCAGCAGAAATTTCACCAACTTCATGTTGGCGGCGTTGTCTTCGACGACCAGAACAGTTGCCATGTCAGGCGACCGCTTGTCGTCCCGACATTGCCCGCCGGACTTCTGCCGTAAACCGCGCACCGTCGAACTCGGCCTTTTCCATGATCGTCGCGACGTAACCATTCAGCTTAACGCGGTCCTCGGCCGTGATTCGCTTCGCGGTGACCACCATGATCGGAATGTGAGCCGTTGCATCATCTTCACGGAGCGCCACCACTACGTCGAAGCCATTCACCTCAGGCATCATGAGATCCAGGACAATCAGGTCCGGCAGCTCACGCTTCGCCATCTCGATTGCCTCCTGGCCTCCGTACGCCCGGAGAACGGTGCTGGCCAGATCCTGGATACGGGCGCCGATCAAATCCACTGCCCTAAAGTCGTCATCGACTACGAGCACTTTGAGTGTCCCGCCCGGCGAGAGCGGTAGTAATCCAAGCTCGACGAGCGAGCCGTACAACTCCTTCCGGGATATCGGCTTTTGCATGACCGCCGCGGCCCCGAGAGCGAAGCCCTTGTTGCGATCGGCAACAATGGAAATGATCACAACCGGGATGCAACTGAGAGCCGACACCTGCTTGATACGACTGAGGAACTCCCAACCGTCCATCGTGGGTAACATGATGTCGAGAGTGATTAACGAAATCGGCTGTTGCACTGCGAGTGCCAGCGCCGCCTCGGCGGTCGAGGCGTGGAGCACCTTGAAGCCTTCCGCCTCGAGTTGCACGCGGATCAGGTGAGCGGATTTGACGTCGTCTTCAACTACCAGCGCGGTGCGAACTCCCGGTTGCGCCTCAAGGGGCGACGCGGCCGGCGCTCTTACCGACGTAACCGCGTCTTGCTCTTCCGCCCGGACTGGCAGCCAGACGTTGAAGCACGTTCCTTCGCCCCGATACCGCTGTCTGTGACGCTGATCTTGAGAAACTCCGCGAACGTGTTGTCGGCCAGTGGGAAGCTTCGACCTGTTCCCGAGGCTGAAAGCTGTCCTACGTCGGCGCGCGGAACGCGGAGCGCACGCAGAGTCACCCGACTGCCATCGACAGTGAACTTGACGGCGTTGGAGAGAAGGTTGTACACGATCTGCTTAACCTTGCGCGCATCGGCCCGAATCGAGCCCAGATCCTCGATCTCGTCCATGACCAGGGTGATGTGGCGACTCGCGGCCTTCCCTCTAACGATCGAAAGGCTGTTGGCGAAGAGCGGCGATAACTGCACCGCCTCGAGATCGAGCGACATCTTGCCGGCTTCCACCTTGGACAGGTCAAGGATGTCGTTGATCAATGAAAGCAGGTGCTTGCCACTCTTGAAGATGTCCCCGATGTAGCCTCGCTGTTGATCGGTCATATCGCCCATCAGGCCGTCGCCGAGAACCTCGGAGAAACCGATGATGGCGTTCAGCGGCGTTCTCAGCTCGTGCGACATGTTGGCGAGAAACTCGGACTTCATGCGGCTTGCGTCTTCCAGCTCGATGTTTTTCTGCTGCAACGTTTGCTCAAAGACCTTCAGCTCGGTCATGTCACGCGCAGCAGCGAACACCCCTTGCAGCTTGCGGTCGCGGTCATGAAACGTGCTTGCGTTGTACGACACTACCGTGAGGGTACCGTCTCTGGCGCGCGCCGTAAGCTCGTAGTTGGTGACCTTCCCTTCCGTCAGGACGCGATTGATTCCCGCCTCGGCCCGACTCGGGTCCGTGAAGTAGTTCTTGAACGGCGCCCCAATCAGTTCATCTCGGGTGCATCCGGTCAGGCCCTCCATCTGCTTGTTGACGTCGGTGATGATGCCGCGTGGATCCGTGGTCATCAGCGCGTCGATATTGGACTCGAGCAGCGAGCGGTTGTAGAAATGCTGGTCGCGCAGGCGCTGATCGAGTTTCATGCGCTCCTCTTCGATCTGCTTGCGCGCCGTATTGTCCGTGCCGATCAGCAGATAGCCGATGATGGCGTCCTGCGCATCGCGCAAGGCCGTGACTGACACTACTGCCGGAAACCGGCTTCCGTCCTTGCGGAAGTAGGTCAGCTCGTAGATGTCCTCGATTCCGCGCGAGGCCTTGAACACCAATGCCTCAAAACCTGGCGCGATCGGCGTTCCGAGCTCGACGCTGAGCGTCTTCGCGCGCGCGATCACTTCCTCCGGGTCGGAAATGTCGGCGGGCGTGATCTTGTTCATCACTTCCGCGGCAGTATAGCCAAGCATGCGCTCGGCCCCGACGTTGAAGATCTGAATCACGCCCTTCGCATCGGTTGCTATGCTCGAGAAATTAGCGCTGTTGAAAATCGCGCTCTGCAGAGCCCCTGCCTTGATCAGCGCTTCTTCCGCAAGCTTGCGGGCGGTGTTGTCGGTGCCGATCAGCAGATAGCCGATGATGGCGTCATTCGCGTCACGCAGTGCCGTGACGGAAACCACGGCCGGGAACCGGCTCCCATCTTCGCGGATATACGTCAACTCGTAGATATCTTCGATTCCGCGCGACGCCTTGAAGACCAGCGCGTCAAAGCCTGGAGCGATGGGAGTTCCGAGCTCCAGGCTCAACGCTTGGGCGCGGGCGATCACTTCCTGCGGATCGGAAATGTCGGCCGGCGTGATCTTATTCACCACTTCCTCGGCCGTGTAGCCCAACATGCGCTCGGCGCCCACGTTGAAGATCTGGATCACGCCCTTCGCGTCCGTGGCGATGCTGGAGAAATTGGCGCTGTTGAAAATCGCGCTCTGCAGAGCTCCGGCATTTAGCAACGCCTCTGCGCGTGTAACGTCCGCGTTGACGTCAGCCCCGTTATCCGTCCTTCTGTCGGTAATACGCATTCCCCCCCGGTTTTCTTTTTTCTGATTCTGGCGCTCTATGCGCCTAACGTTTCGAGGACCGGGTGAACCGTCCGAAGAAATTGCTCCACCCTCCGGTGCTCGTCATCCACGACTGTTGGTTCGCCGCGCGCAATCTCTGTTCCGTCAAACCAACCGTGCGACGTGCGCGCGGCTTGGCGCCGGGATCGGCCTCGTTGATCATGGCCAGCGTTTTTTCCTTCTTGAGCGCGGTCGCGTTCACGTCCGGATTCTCGCGGGGGCCGAACAATTTTTCCCTGAGCCCTATTTTCATTTATGCCTTCTCTGGTTGATTGTCAGGCGGACGCGATCGTCGAATGACTTCTCGTGTCGGCCGTGGCCATCCGGGGCTGATCCCATATGCCGAGCGGCTGGAGGGCGTGCTGCGCGATGAATCCGCAGTGCTCGCAGACGATCATGACTGCAGGGATGGTCGTTCTTTCCACGCTGTTGCGGTCCATCGTTGCCTGCACTTCGATCCTCGAATATTCGCTCACGGTCCACTGGCTGTCCCGGCAACGCGGGCAACTTCCCGCGCCGCGAGCTTTTAGAGCCGCGATGATCTTGTGCTTGTCGTCCGCGGAAATTCCCTTGTAGTGATTCATGGTATCCCTCGATAAGTAGGTGACAACGCTGGAAAGCCGCCGGCTGCCGCTTCGGCGGAAGGAAGCCCCTGTGGTACTGATTCTCTGTCCCGGTAGTTTGGAAGCGCGGAGAGATCGGCTGCGGTGGGAATCACGATCGGCTGATACGCTTCGACGCACCACGCAACCGCCTGTCTCGAGATCGCCCGAAGTGCGCGGGAAGGAAACGGAAGCGGGTGATCAGGACCCTCCTGCGCGAGCCTCACCATTTCACGCACTTCGACGACGATCTCGGAGAGCGACAGTCCCCGCTGCTGGTCCGCCGCTACTTTCGCCCGTACTGAGGCACGAAGCGTATCGACGGATGCAAAGAGCGCTTGGTCGTCGCGGGAGATGAGATCATCGGACGACCCGGCAATTGGGGATTCTTTCATGAGCGCCTTGGCGGAGAGAAAGGCGTCGCCAGTAGCGCCGGGATGCTGCCTCGCGATCGAAGCAGATCGGAAGTGCGGGCTGGTGGGATCTTCCCGCAGATGATCCTTGATGATCTACCTATAAATGTAATCGGTCTGTGCTCAGGTGTCTGCATTGATCTTTCAAGCGGAGACTTCGAGGCCCTCATTTAAGGAAATGCGCGGCGGAGCCCCCTCAGAGGCCCGGCACCCCCGAGCGAACGAAGGCATCTTCGAGCCGTTCCTTCAGTAAAGGAGGGCTTACCGATCGGCAGGGTGGCGTCGGGTTAGGACTGTCGATAACCCGCGACCTCGCTCGGGCGATGAACGGCAATCTCACAGTGGAGAGCAGCGAAGGAAAACGGGCGCGCTTCACACTTTCCCTTCTGCGCGCCACCGAACAGGAAGAACTGGAGTAGAGGAATTTCGGCGAGCGCGGAGGTGGGCGCTGACGGCTCTTTTCGCCAACAGCGCTGGACGATTGCTCGAGGGTGGTTGGCGACGCCCAAGCTGTGCAGGAGAAATGGGGCATTTGGGAACTTTCGATCTCGATCGGTCAAGAGTATTTCTTATGCACGCCTTTGCTTTCGCACTAAATCTCGAGACGTAAGGAGGCCACATGCCAAGGATCACAACCAAAGACGGGACGAAGATCTTTTACAAGGATTGGGGATCGGGTCAACCGGTCGTCTTCAGCCACGGCTGGCCACTCAACGCCGACGCTTGGGACGACCAATTGTTCTTCTTCGCGTCGAACGGCTATCGCGCAATAGCGCACGACCGCCGAGGACATGGACGGTCGACCCAGAGCTTCAAGGGCAATGACATGAACACCTACGCCGACGACCTGGCGGCACTCGTCGAAGAGCTCGACTTGGCGGACGCGATCCATATCGGACACTCGACAGGTGGCGGAGAGGTCGCGCGTTACATCGGGCGGCACGGTACAGAGCGCGTCGCGAAGGCCGTGTTGGTTGGTGCGGTGCCACCGCTAATGCTGAAGACGGCGAATAATCCCGAAGGACTGCCGATCGAGGCATTCGACCAGATCCGCGCCGGAGTCAAGGGCGACCGGTCACAGTTCTACAAGGATCTGAGCGCGCCGTTCTACGGCGCCAACCGCCAGGGATCTACGGCGTCGCAGGGAGTTCGGGACGCATTCTGGATGATGAGCATGCAGGCCGGGTTCCCCGCCGCCTACGACTGCATCAAGGCGTTTTCCGAGACCGACTTCAGGGAAGACCTCAAGAGATTCGACGTCCCAACGCTTGTCATTCATGGCGACGACGACCAGATCGTGCCGATCGCTGTCGGTGGACTTCGCTCCTCCAAGATGATCAAGGACGCGACGCTCAAGATCTACAAAGGCGCGCCACACGGACTCATGACCACGCACAAAGATCAATTCAACACCGACCTTCTGGAGTTCGCCCGGCAGCAGCCTGAGGCCGCGGTTTCGATGCGACGTGAGGCATCAACCGGTCAGAGTGAGATCAGACCATAGCTTGCTGGCGACGGGCCCACGCTCGTCCGAGTAGCCCGCTGGCGCACCTGCTCCTGCTGGTGGCGCATGATGCCGGAGCTCTATCCCGTCGGCCCCTGAATATCAGCGGGCACTCTCAGCTAGACAGGGCGACTAGATTAACCAGAGTCGCGTCTTCGGACGCCCGATAATGGCAGAACGGCTCCAGAGGAGGCAGGAATGACACAGCCCGCAACCCCCGCACACACCCCGGCGATTCTTGGTGCCGGCACACGCGCCCCCGACTTCGCGCTCAACGCCACACCCGACCAGGTGCTCCGCCTGAGTGAGCTGCGAGGACGCCCGGTCATCCTTGTCTTTTATCCGGCTGACTGGAGTCCCGTGTGCGGCGATCAGGTGGCGCTCTACAACGAGATTCTTCCCGAGTTTCGCGAATACGGCGCCGAGATTCTCGGGATCTCGGTCGACGGTGTCTGGTGTCACGCCGCCTTTGCGCGGGATCGGCATTTACATTTCCCGCTCCTCGCTGACTTCGAGCCGAAAGGCGAGGTCGCACGGATGTACGGTGCGTACCGCGCGGAAGAGGGCACCAGCGAGCGTGCGCTGTTCGTGCTCGATGGCGACGGAATCATTCGCTGGAGCTATTGCGCCCCGATCGCCGTCAACCCGGGCGCCGACGGTATCCTCGACGCTCTGGAATCGATCACCGGCAAGTCGGCCCCAGCCAAGGCTGAATCATTCCGTGGTGATGCCGCGGAGATGCGGCCATGAGCGATGCTAAGCTGACGCCACCCGTGAGTGAGCGCGACCACGCTGCGGGTCCAGAGGACGCTCCGGTCACGCTCGTCGAGTATGGCGACTACGAATGCCCCTACTGCGGAATGGCATATCCAATCGTGAAGCGAGCGCAACTAGATCTCGGGAACCGGCTCCGTTTCGTATTTCGCAACTTCCCGCTTGCCGAGAGTCACCCGCATGCGCGTCTCGCAGCCGAGGCGGCCGAGGCAGCCGGGGCACAAGGAAAATTCTGGGAGATGCACGACATGCTGTACGAGCACCAGGATGCGCTCGAGGCTGAAGATCTCACGGGCTATGCAAAGTCGCTCGGACTCGACGTGCCGAAATTCGCGCACGACCTGGAGGCGAGCGGTGTGAACGGCACGCCGACATTCTTTGTGAACGGAAACCGGTACGAAGGGTCGTGGGCGAACGAGAAAACTTTCATCCACACACTCCGCGAGGCAGCGCAGCAGTCGGGCCGGGGCGCGCACACCACGGCCGACGCAAATGGCTAGTAAGTCCGCGAATCAGTTGCGGGCGAGAAGCAGCAACAGCGGCAAGACCACATCGAATTCTTCCGATGGCGCGCATCCTCTCATCAAGAAGGTGCTCACCGCGAAGCCTCCCATTGCGGAACTGATCGGCTTTGAAGTCGTAGAGATTGGTGACGGTCACGCAGTTGGATCACTGCAAGCGGGTCCACAACACGCCAATCCCATGGGCACGCTCCATGGTGGCGTGTTGTGCGATGTGGCGGACGCGGCTATGGGGATGGCTTTCGCGTCGACGTTGGCGCCCGAGGAATCTTTCACCACGATCGCGCTGAGCATCAACTTCTTCCGTCCCGTCTGGCAATCGCGGTTACGGGCCGAGGCCCGTGTAATCAACCGGGGAAAGAAGGTAGGCTATGTGGAGTGTGAAGTGACCGACCAGGACGGCAAACGCGTCGCTAAGGCGAACTCAACTTGCTTCGTCCTGCACGGGGAGCAGGCGAAAGAGCGATAACGGGCCGCGTACCAGCGCGATTGCTCGCGGATCGTTGACCCTTTTGGTCGCCACTGAAAGGAAGCGAGTGGTATTCGGGCACGCGAGTCGAAGCGAATGCCTTCACGCTCGAGCAGGCGCCGCTGCCGCGAGCCGTGATCCGCGGGCAGGCTGATCGCGCCCTGCGCATTCACAACTCTCTGCCACGGAATGGACCTGCCTTTGGGCACGGCGTGCAGTGCATAACCCACGAGGCGTGCCTGTCCAGGCATCCCGGCAAGGCGTGCTACCTGCCCGTATGTGGCAACGCGGCCACGCGGTATTCGTGACACGACAGTGTAGATGCGAAGATGCAAACCCTTAGACGCGATGGTCGCCATACGAGGAAATTGTAAAATCGCGAAAGAGGGAGGATAGTTGTTACGCCCTCGTTACAAAACGGCCAATTTGTAACGACGCGGGAACGAGCATTGCGCGAGAGA
>WNGJ01010010.1_pt1 | contig 11901 bp, 12 predicted proteins | sample 5400611 | NCBI WGS metagenome assembly WNGJ01 (sample SAMN13153375, study PRJNA577476) | soil metagenome | isolation source: 40 cm soil or saprolite under Garry oak tree replicate 1 | place: USA:California | collected 2016-06-15 | reverse complement strand
CTAATGACGTTGCTGCTCATGATCGCTTGCCCGCTTTGATTAATGATCGGTTTGTGTGATAGCGATGATGACGCACGTAGCGTACGATTCGCAGCAAGTACGGTCGTACTTCTGGCAAGTACCTAACACGGCCATCGTTGTAATAACCGGCAGGAGTCGCGTACCGATGACGGATGATGAACCAACCAGCCCCCTGCGCACCTTCGGCGAAGAGCTGCGCGCCCATAGGAAACGCGCCGGTATGTCACAAGCCGAAGTAGGGGCGAAACTGCTGATAAGTCAATCGCTGGAAACAGCGATTGAGAACAGCAGGCGGCTACCCAAGCGTGCCGTAGCGGAAGGGTCTGACACGCTATTCGATACACCGGGCACATTCGTGAGGCTTTGGCGGCTCATCATGCAGCGCGCCTATCCGCTACGATACGGCCCCTATGCGGGCTCTTCGAAGTTAACCGGGGTCGTGTTTTCGGCCGGTCACCAAGCGTGATGTTGTTGTTGTAGCGTTCTGTGCCCGCCGGGCGGTGCGAGTGCAGGCGATGCGGACGCGCCTGCGCTGGTTTGCCGGGTTGCGGAAGGAATATGCCATGCGGGCTTCCAGTTTCGCGACCCGGTTCAGGGCCTCCGACCTGGCGTTGCTCACGCCGGTTAGCACCGCGCAGACGATCTCGTCCTCCCAGCGGGAGATCGTGCGGGCCAGGGTGACCAGCTCGGGGATGTCGTCGTGCTGCGCGCACCAGTCGTAGAAGGAGGCGAGCCGGCCGCGGACGTCCCGTTCGCAGGGGGTGGAGCCGGTGACGCGGGCCCGCAGGTTCAGCACGTCGCGGAGCTTTTCTTTGCCGATCCACGCGGCCAGGATCTCCTGGCCGTGCCGGTCACCGCCGAGGGTGTCCATGACCTTGGCGAACTGTTCCGGCCGCAGGTGCTCCAGGTTGCGCACCAGCAGGCTCTTGACCCCGTACTCGGGGTCCCCGGACCGGCCCCGGCGGCCGTACCTGGCCCGCACCACCCGCCGCCGCACGTCCCCGGTGGCCTTGACCGCCAGCTGGACGACATGGAACAGGTCAACGGCGACCTGCGCGCCTGGCAGCATCCGGCGCACCGCCGAGGCGTAGATGCTGCACATGTCAATCGCCACCACCTGGACGGCGTCTCGCCAGGCCGGGGGCGCCTGGGCCAGCCAGTACGCGGCGTCATCGGCGGTGCGGCCCTCCACCTGGCCCAGCAGCGCCTGATCGCCGGAGAGGTCGAAGAAACACGTGTGCCACCTGTCCGCCAGGAGGGTGTACTCGCCGCTGCCCTCGTCATAGGCAAAGCGGGGCCGCCCGCGCCGGTGCTCATCGATCCCCAGATGCGCCACCAGGGACAGCGGGCGGGCCAGCACCGGATCGGCGAGGTCAGCGAACGCGGCGTGCGCCACCGGCCACGACAGCCCGCATTCGCGGGCCGCCTGCGCCACCGTGCGCCCCTCATCGGCGACCAGGCCGGCCGCGTGCCCGCGCAGCCGGGTGGTGACCCGGCAGCGCGACGGGACGGCCGGCAGCGACTCGGTGAAGCTCTTGCGCTCGCATGAGACCGACCGGCACTCCCACCGCCGCTTCACCCACACCACCGCGATCTGCCCCCGGCCGTGGCGAAGATCCGCCGGGTGCGTCGTCACATACCCCTTGACGTGCGCGGATACCGTCCCGCACCCGGGGCACGCCGCCGCGCCCAGATCATCGGTCACCACCCATACCGTCCGGCCGCCGCCGGCCCCGGCATCCACCTCCGCGACCGCTGTGCCCTCCAGCGCGAACACGGCCCCGGCATCCACCTCCGCGACCGCTGTGCCCTCCAGCGCGAACAGCCGCGTCGCCATATCCTGGCCCAAGTGCCCGTGGCTCTCTAGTGATCACGTTTCTCTGGAAAGAACCATGATCTTGAGGGCTGCGGGCACGCTGATGGACCGACACGCCCCGATTGGCGGACGGCGCCTTGCTCACCAGGGGCGCTCCAGAGACTCCAGGCTGATCACACTCAGTCACGAGATGACACCACTACCCCGCTCACGTTCGAAGACCCGGCCCGGAACGCTCGCGCATTTCTGCACCGAGCTTCTCGGCCTGCCCGTCCACCCCGATGACAATGCCGCTATCGCGGCGGGAACTTCCAGGACGCCCGGCGGCCCGGGTCCGCAGCATTCAGGCACGCCGCACGGGTTTGCCCCGGACGTTACACGACGGCTCGCCGGGCCTCAGCCGCCCGTGCTCAACGACAGTGATCGCCGCGATCACGCCGAGGCTCAGCCCCAGCCTGGTGCATCCGCTCGTGGACGAACAGATCGCTTCCTCGCGCCAGACCGCGCAACCGGCGGGGGCTCATCACTGTCTCAGGTAGTGATGACTCAGCGACCGGAGGCAGGGCGATGGCCACGAGAAAGGCGGCCGCTCGTTGCGGCCGGACGGTGACGGCCGGCGCCTGCATCGGCGCTCTGCTGGCCGGCTGCGGCGCGGCGGCCCAGCGCGGGACCGCGTCCCGGGCCGCTCACCCGACGGTGTCTTCGCTGGCGGCACCCGCCGCGCCGGCATCATCCCGGGAGCTCACCGAGCTGATCGACCTGTCGCAGCGGCTGGGCCTGGTCGGGCTTGGCACCGGGCCGCAGGCTGGCGGATCGGCGCGGCTGGTGGCAAGCTCCGACTTCGGCCGCTCGTTCACCGCCATCAGCCCGCGGACCGCCGCGGGGACCGTCACCGACGACGTGTTCTTCCTCAACCGCAAGGATGGCTGGTTCGCCGTCTTCAACGTGAACACCCTGCGGGAGACCCTCTACCGCACCAGGGACGGCGGCCATAGCTGGCAGGCCTTCTCCGCTCCCTCACACAACGTGGCCGCGGGCGCGGTGGACACCGTTCAGTTCCTCACCCCCTCCGAAGGCTGGCTGACCCAGACCATGCCTACCGCGCCACGGGAGGGCCTGTTCATGACCAGGGACGGTGGCAGGAGCTGGCACTTCATGGCCAGCGCCCCGCTGGGCCGGCTGCCAGCGCTCGGGCCGGTGGAGTTCGAGCCGGGCGGGCACATCGGCTGGCTGGGCGGCGGCATGTTCAGCAAGGCGCTGTACCGCACCAGCGACCAAGGGCGGGCCTGGCACCGGGCCGCGATCCCCGCGCCGGCCGACTCCTGGTTCGGGCTACCGGCCCTGCTCGGCGGCACGCTGCTGGAACCCGTCGTCACCGGCAGCCCGCACGAACTGCGGCTGTACCGCAGCACCAACGGCGGCGCACGGTGGTCGCTGGTCTCCACGCTGCCCGCCGTGGCGGTCAGGCCCGGCACCTGTGGCCCGGCCCAGGTGTCGGCCAGCTTCCCGTCCCGGACGGTGGCATGGGCCGCGGCGGCGCACGGACGCCGCACAGTCGTGTACCGCACCACCGACCAGGGCAGGCACTGGACCGCCATCACGGTCCCGGGGACCACGCCAGCAGACACCTGCCAGGCGCCGCAACTCCAGGCACTTGACGCTACCCACGCCTGGCTGCTGACCAGGGGCAGCGGCCGCATCTACGCGACCAGCGACGGCGGCAACATCTGGCGTCGCATTGACACCGCGGCGCTGGCCGCGGGCTGAGCAACCAGCACCGCAGGCCGCGGGGGCCCGCGCAGCATCCGCCAGCCCGGCCGACGGGTCGCCCGGCCACGGCCAGCCCGCAGGCGGCCAGGCCGGCGGCCACAAACCTCAGCACCGCGCCGTCACCGTCACCGTCAGTCACACAGCGATAGCAGTCCCCCGGTTAACTTCGAAGACCTGTGCGTGCCGAAAACCTCGTCCACGTCACGCGACCAGGCGGTATTCGTGGATCAGGCCACCGACGTGAGCCTGTTTCCGGACGCGGTACGGGCCGAGATTGACCGGCTCGGGTAGCGGTTTCAGCGGCGCGGCAGCGTGCAGGGAGCGGTGCGGCCGGTGCTGATTGTGGTGGATCTCGTACTGGCGCAGGATCCGCCGCAGATGGGCCTGGTTCCAGATGAGGCTGCGGTCCAGGAGCTCGCGGCGGCATGCCCCGATCCAGCGTTCGGTGATCGCGTTCATGCGGGGCGTCCGGACGTTGCAGAGCACGGTCCGGATCCCGGCATCGGCGAGGACCGCGTCGAACGCGGCGGTGAAGTTCGGGCCGCGGTCGCGGATCATGAACTTGACCCGGTGCGCCTCGTCGCCGAGGTCCATGAGCAGGTTGCGGGCCTGCTGGGTAGTCCATGCGCCGGTTGGATGCTGCGTGACTCCGAGGATGCGGATGCGCCGAGGCGCGTGCTCGATCACGGCCAGCACATAGGCTTGCGTGCCGTCGAACAGGCCGACTATGAAGAAGTCGCACGCCAGGATCGCCTCGGCCTGAGAACGCAGGAACTGCGACCAGGCCGGCCTGTGCGTGCCGAGAATCTCGTCCATGGCTCTGGCCAGCAGAGTTGCTCTCCCTGCTGTCTGGCCATGATGATCACCGGTCATGTGCCTGCGGTTCATGTTCCTCCTGACCACGCGGCTAGCCGCGTGGCTGCGGCTCGCCAGGCGTGAGGAAACATGGAAGACCGCAGAGATCTTGATCCTGCGCCACCAACTCGCCGTACTGCAACGGCGGCAGCCGCGCCGCCCGAGACTGGACTGGGCGGACCGGGCACTTCTCGCGACCCTGCTCGCCGTGATACCGAAAGCCCGCCGGCGCAGGCTGCGGCTGCTAGTCAGCCCGGACACCGTCTTGCGCTGGCACCGCGATATCGTCCGCCGCCGCTGGGCCGCCAGGTCCATGCACGGCAAGACCGGCCGCCCGGCCGCCCGCCGGAACATCAGGGCCCTCGTCCTGCGGCTGGTCCGCGAGAACCCCGGCTGGGGCTACCGCAGGATTCACGGGGAACTGGCCGGCCTTGGGGTACGAATCTCGGCGTCGACGGTATGGGAGATCTTGAAGAAGGCCGACATCGATCCCGCGCCACGGCGGACCGTGCCCGCCTGGTCGCTGTTCCTGCGCTCCCAGGCCGAGGCGATCCTGGCATGCGACTTCTTCACAGCGGAACTGCTCGATGGGACCCAGGCTTACGTCCTGGCCGTGATCGAGCACGCCAGCAGGCGCATCAGGATTCTCGGCGTCACGCTGCATCCCACCGGGGAATGGACCGCCCAGCAAGCCCGCAACCTGATCATGGACCTCGGCGAGCAGCCGCACCGGGTCAAGTTCATGATCCGCGACCGCGGATCAAATTTCACCGCCGCATTCGACGCGGTCCTCGCCGATGCCGGGATCCGGACCGTGCTCTGCAACGTCCGGACGCCGCGCATGAACGCGATCATCGAACGCTGGATCGGCGGGTGCCGGCGCGAACTCCTCGACCGGACCCTCATCTGGAACCAGGCCCATCTGCGGCGGATCCTGCGCGCGTACGAGATCCACCACAATCAGCACCGGCCACACCGGTCACTGAACTCCGCTGCGCCGCTGAAGCCGCTACCCGAACCGGTCGATCTGGGCCAGTACCGCGTCCGAAGGCAGACTCACACCGGTTGCCTGATCAACGAGTACCGCCTGGTCGCCTTACGTGGACGAGGTTTTCGGCACGCACAGTAGCGGCCGTCCGCGGCTTTGTAGACGCCGCGGTAGCGGGCCCCCTTCTTGCGCTCCCGGCGTTCCGCATATGCCATGGTCAGGCCCCAAACCTGGGTAGAAATTAGGGTAGAACGAGAGGTCTCCATCCTACCTCCCGAACCAGCACAACTCAGTTCGGAGATTCTATCCTAGCAGGGAACACGTCCGAATGGACGGCACTGAAGGCCAGCAAACGACACTAGGCAGCAATCAATCGAATAGGTGATCGAAATTAGTAAAGGAAGAGGAAAGAAATGGAGCGGGTGACGGGAATCGAACCCGCACTATCAGCTTGGGAAGCTGACGTTCTACCATTGAACTACACCCGCGCGGACCTGCAACGTTAGCCGTGAAGCGAGCTGCACTGTGTTCGCCCAGACATCGTACCGGAACCGGTAGGTTGCCAGGGTGCTCCTCTCCGATCGTGACATCAAGACCGAGATCGAGTCCGGACGGGTCAAGCTCGATCCCTACGATCCCGAACTCATCCAGCCGTCCAGCATCGACGTCCGGCTGGACCGGTACTTCCGGGTCTTCGAGAACCACCGGTACCCGCACATCGACCCCGCGGTGGAGCAGCCCGACCTGACCAGGCTGGTCGAGACCGATGGTGAGGATCCGTTCGTCCTGCACCCGAGCGAGTTCGTGCTGGCGTCGACCTTCGAGGTGGTCTCGCTTCCCGATGACGTGGCCGGGCGCCTCGAGGGCAAGTCGAGCCTGGGCCGGCTCGGCCTGCTCACCCACTCCACGGCCGGCTGGATCGATCCCGGGTTCTCCGGGCACGTGACCCTGGAGCTCTCCAACGTCGCGACGCTGCCGATCAAGCTCTGGCCGGGCATGAAGATCGGACAGCTCTGCCTGTTCCGGACCAGTTCCCCCGCCGAGCATCCGTACGGCTCATCTGTCTACGGTTCCAGGTACCAGGACCAGCGCGGTCCGACGCCGTCGCGGTCGTACCTTAACTTCTATCGGGCCAGAGTCTGACCGCCGGTCGCTTTAGCCCCACGTGTTATTAAAGCATGGCCCGACCAACGTCCCCGCCTCCTGGCCTTATCTGCGCTACCCTAGGTCAGCCGCCAAGTGCATAGTGTTATTGTGTCGATTTGGCCAACTCGCTGCGCTGGCATGACAAAAGATGTTAAACCCAGACATCTGGATCCTGAAGGCACACTCGCCCCAATGGAGTCGGATTCCGTTTCGCATTGAGCAATAATGTCGCTGGCAATTACAGAAGGGTGGGCGGGATGGACTCAGGCAAGGCCGAGCCCAAGAAGCCGCTGTGGCGGAAGGCAAGCTACAGCGTAGGCAACGGCGCATGTATCGAGGTTTCATCCGTCAACGGCAACGTGCTCGTCCGGGATTCAAAAATTCAAGAAAGCCCGATCATAGGATATCCTGCCGAGACATGGCGATCGTTCCTGATCGGAATCAAGGCTAAATAACACCATAAGCTACGAGCCAGCCTGAACTCGGTTGCCCGGTGACCCCCGGCTAGAGTCGGGCTTTTCTGCTGTCTGGGATCCGGGGCCGCATGTTACTCGGATCTCAGACAGCAATATGTTATCTGCAGTTTCGCGTGCGCCTGCCAGGTCAGTCAGTCCTTATGCTCCATGATTACCTTCTGTAGCAATTCCGCTGACTCTTGCTGACTCAGGGCCGTGACGGACAGCTTATCAAACACGTCACGGTATCGCCGTATGTCTTTCTCTTGTTCCAGATAAAGGTTTCCTACCAAGCCTTCGACATATATGACATCCGGAGCGGGAGGCACAAATTCAAGTAGCGTGAAGATGCTATCGAGGGCGGGATGCGCGCCTGACGCGTATGGGATAACCTGTAGTTCGACATTCGGCAGGGCCATGGCTTCGACGACCCGGGCTAGTTGAGTCCGCATAATCTCGGGACTCCCTACGACTCGGTGCAGCACGGCTTCATCCAGTACCACATGCAGGCTCGGCGGGTTAGGCCGGGTGAGTATCCGCTGCCTGGTGGCGCGCACCTCGATCCGCTGACCTATGACGTTATCGTCATGCTTCGGTAGCGAAGCTGCATGCAGAGCCCACGCGTATTCTGCGGTCTGAAAAAGCCCGGGAACAACCGCCGAGTCGTAGATCTTTATGGAGGCTGCCTCCTCTTCCAGACCGACATAGGTCGAGTAAGGCAGATCGTAAGCTTGCCACCAGCCCTGCTGCTTACCTTCACGAGCGAGGCGGGTCATGCGGTCACGTTCGGCCTCGTCGGTGACTTCGTACAGTTCACATAGGTCACGAACGTCACGAAGAGTAGCTACACCGTGACCAGTCTCCATTCGACTGACCTTGCTCGGGGAGCACAGGAGTCTCTCAGCTACCTGTTCTACCGTAAGGCCTCTTTCGTTGCGGAGCGCGCGCAGGAGGGCTCCGAGCTCGCGGCGGCGAACCGTCGGATTGCGCGCATCAGACACGAAGGTTGCATCCTTCCTCGCGAACTCAACGCTGATAGCCATTGTCCGGCCCCAAACATCCCAACCTTCGGGACTGTGCAGCTGATACATGCAAGTTGCACATTATTTTGGCACTTGCCAAGCTGCATTGCCAGATGCACTATGAAATCAGATCGCAGAAGTCATCCTCAAGCGACCCGCCGACAACGGGGTCGACGGTGGCCCAGGGGGTTACCGGCAGCAGACCGCGTGCCATATACAAGGCCCGCGCTGGGCGACCGCATTCGCCCTCAGCGGGATCTGGCTACGTGAGTGAGGGGAGGCACTGCCATTTCACTTAGCCCGCAAAGACCGCACCCGCTTCCGCTGTGCCGAAGCATGCGGACCGTGGCTCTACATCCACGGCGACAACCGCACCGATCCGGGATCCGCGCCGCCATCCGCTGCGCCATACCCCGGACACACCGCTGGGCCGGTGCTGCAACACCGACCCAGCGAAACACTAACCAGGCTCTGGACCGAGCTCGAACGGCTAGCGACATGATCAAGATTAACAACTCCACCAGCGAAAACAAACCCCCGTGGGTGCTCGGCGAGTTCTCCGAGTCGACACAGACGTCACTGTCGGGGGCTCCTGCGGGGGCAGTCCTGGCGGCAGCACCGTCCGACACCTGGACCCGCCTTCGCCGCGGGCTGGTCGCCGCGGCCCGTGCCGTTCCTCTGGCCGGCCGGGTGCTGCTCAGCTGGCTGGCGGCTCTGCCCCGCCGCCTAGGCGATCGGCTGTTCGCCATGAACGACGCCGAAGCCTACTGGCGCAGCTGGCAGATCACCAGGACGCACGGCAGCCTGGGCCGCCGGTACCACGATCCGCGGTTCGACACACTGGCCGAATGCCCGAAGTGCCAGGGGTCGGGCCTGACCGCAGACCAGCCGTGCCCACCCTGCCAGGGCACGGGCCGGATCAGCAGCGGGGAGGTGGACTAGCCATGGCGTCCGGACGCCCCCGCCAGCCCAACGACCCGAGCATCATGGCCAGCGTTGAGGCCGCCATAAGCACGGTCGCGCGGCCTCACCTCATCGCGCGGATGTGGCACTGGCGCTACGAGCTCGGCCTGATCGCCGAGGTGCTGCTCGGCACGATTGGCATCGGCATCACGCTCGGCCTGGGCTGGCTCATCGCCGTGGCGGCGGCGACGATGGCCATCTCGGCCGCCGCGCTGATCTGGCCGCCGTCCCGCCAGCGGATCATCGCCCGGGCCTGGTGCGTCATCACGCCGCACCGGGTCCGGACCGGTTGCGCGCACGCCTGGATCCAGACCAGGGACGGCCGTCTCCCGGTGGTCCTCTACACCGTGCCCGCGCACTTCGGCGAGCGGGTCTGGCTGTGGTGCCGCGCCGGGATCACCGCCGGGGACCTGGAGGCGGCCAGGGAGATCCTGCGCTCCGCCTGCTGGGCCAGCGACGTCCGCGTGGTGGTGAACGACCGCCGCAGCCACATCGTGGTGCTCGAGGTGATACGGCGCTTCCCATCCGGGCCGCCCGCAAGCGGCTCGGCGGGCTGGCCCTACCTGGACCGCGGTGAGGCGGGCAACGCCGAGTCAGAGGAGCCTGCTTTGTACTACGGACTGGGACTACCCCGCCCGTTGGGATAAAGAGCGGCGGGTCAGCTGTCAGAGGCCCCCGCCCCGTCCGTGCCGCCGTCACCGTCGACGGCGGCCGGTGCCGTTATACGGGCCGAACGGGCCAGCAACTGAGCCACGTCGATGACTTCGAGTGTGTCCGGGGCGTCGCCGGAGGCTTTCTTCGCGCTGACCGCGTCGCCGAGCATGACCAGGCAGTAGGGGCACGCAGTGGAGATGGTGTCCGGGTTGAGCGCGAGGGCTTCCTCGATCCGCTCGGTGTTGATCCGCTTACCGATCCGCTCTTCCATCCACATTCGCGCGCCCCCGGCGCCGCAGCAGAAGCCGCGGTTCTTGCACCGGTGCATCTCCTCGGCGGTGGTGCCGGGCACCGCGTCGATGATTTCCCGGGGCGGGGTGTAGACCTTGTTGTGTCGGCCCAGGAAGCACGGGTCGTGGTAGGTGATCTTCTCCGCTATCTCCCCGGCCGGGGTGATCTTGCCGTCCTTGACCAGGCTGGCCAGCAGCTGGGTGTGGTGGATGACCTCGTAGTTCCCGCCGAGTTGCGGGTACTCGCGGGAGATGGTGTTGAAGCAGTGCGGGCAGGACGCCACGACCTTCTTTACGCCCGCCTCGTTCAGCGTCTCCACGTTCTGCTGGGCCAGCATGGAAAAGACGAACTCGTTCCCGATCCGCCGGGCCGGGTCCCCGGTGCAGGTCTCGGCCGGGCCGAGCACGGCGAACTTGACTCCGGCGTCGTGCAGCAGCGTCGCGATCGCCTTGGTCGTCTTCTTGGCCCGGTCCTCCAGCGCGCCGGCGCAGCCGACCCAGAACAGGTACTCGGTGTCCGGGTCGATTTTCCCGTCGACCACCGGCACCTCGAAGTCCAGCTCGCCGATCCAGTCGCCGCGGCGATTCTCGCCCATCCCCCACGGGTCGCCCTTGTTCTCCAGGTTCCGCAGCATCCCGGCCGCCTCAACCGGGAACGCGGACTCGATCAGCACCTGGTGGCGGCGCATCCCGTCGATATGGTCGATGTGCTCGATGTCCACCGGGCACTCCTCCACGCACGCCCCGCAGTTCGTGCACGACCACAGCACGTCCGGGTCGATCACGCCGTTGTCGTCCTTGGTGCCGACCAGAGGGCGTTCGGCTTCGGCCTTGACCGCATCCGGGAGCTTGTCCCGCTCCTCGTCGGAGGACGCCAGCAGATACGGCGCCTTGGCGAAGGCGTGGTCCCTGAGGTCGAGGATGACCTGCTTGGGGGACAGCGGCTTGCCGGTGGCCCAGGCCGGGCACTGGGACTGGCACCGGCCGCACTCGGTGCAGGTGCCCATGTCCAGCAGGCCCTTCCAGGTGAAGTCCTCGATCTTCCCGAGCCCGAAGACATCGGTGTCCGGGTCGGCTTCTTCGAAGTCCAGGACCTTGCCGTTGCTGCGCATCGGCTCGAGGGGGCCAAGGGCGTTGGGCCGGCGGGAGAACATGACGTTGAGCGGCGCCAGCGCGATGTGCAGGTGCTTGGAGTAGACCACGATGACGGCGAACGCCATGATCACCCCGAGCTGGGCCAGGATGAAGACCGCTTCCAGGACGCTATTGACTCCCGTGCCGAGGGGGTGCAGCCAGTGCCCGACGATCTGGGAGGCGAACGCCCCGTGGGCGTAGGGGAACACGCCGGTATTGATCTGCGCGCCCCGGTACAGCAGCAGCGTCGCGATCACCAGGAAGATCATCCCGAGGACGACCCAGGCGGCGCGGGTGTGCGACCCGAAGAAGCGTGACTCGCGGCCTTCCTTGTGCGGGTTGCTGCGGATCCGGATCACGGTGAAGGTGATGATCCCGGCCAGCACGCCGACGGCGAACAGGTCCTCGATGAACCCGATGAAGGCCCAGTGCCCGATCCCGGGGATGGCGAACGTGCGGGAGAACAGCGCCCCGTAGGCCTCGATGATCGTCAGCAGCAGCACGATGAAACCCCAGAACGTCGCCGCGTGCGCCGCCCCCGGCACCGACCACTGCAACAGCTTCCGCTGCCCGATCACCTCGGTGGCCTGGACCTCCACGTCCCGGCCGGGGTGCTCGCGCACCGCCGCGACCCGCTCCGGCGCCGGCTGCCCGCTGAACGCCAGCCGCTTCAGCCACCACAACCGCCGCCCCGCGATCGCCAACGCGATGGCGGTCAGGGCCAAGCCGACAGTCATCCGCAAGACCACGCGAACCTCCTCGGTATCCGGAGCTCAAGCGTAGCCAT
>WNGJ01007658.1_pt1 | contig 11902 bp, 9 predicted proteins | sample 5400611 | NCBI WGS metagenome assembly WNGJ01 (sample SAMN13153375, study PRJNA577476) | soil metagenome | isolation source: 40 cm soil or saprolite under Garry oak tree replicate 1 | place: USA:California | collected 2016-06-15 | reverse complement strand
TTATATCGTCTACGCCCCATTGCTTGTAGGCGCCACGACGCTCGCCTTCGAAGGGGCGCTGGATTATCCGGATCCCGACACGTTCTGGCAGATTGTGGAAGCATTTGGCGTGACGAGCGTGTTCACCTCGCCCACCGCTGTGCGCATGTTGATGAAGTATGGCGACGAACCGCCGAGCAGGTATGATCATGCCTCGCTCGATCGCGTGTTCTGCGCGGGCGAGGTGTTGAACGCGCCGGCATGGGAATGGCTGCAGAAAACCGTGTTGCACGACCGCGTACCGGTGATCGACCACATGTGGCAGACCGAAACGGGCGGTCCGGTCTTTGGCAATCCGTACGGCCTGGGGATGCTGCCGATCAAACCCGGCTCGGCGACGATTGCGCTGCCGGGCATCGAAGCCGAGGGTCTCACCGCTGGATGGCACGCCGGTAGGACCGAACGAAAAAGGCATCATGGTCATCACACGGCCTTTCCCCGGCTTGACGCCCGCGCTGTGGGGCGAGCCAGAGCGCTATGGGAAGGACTATTGGCAGATCCTGCCGGGGGTGTATTACACGGGCGACTCAGCCCAGATCGACGAGGATGGCTACGTGTGGTTCGCGGGCCGCGCAGACGAGATCATCAAGATTGCGGGCCATCGCATCGGCACGATCGAGGTCGAGACCGCCTTCTTACGGCATCCCGCCGTGGCAGAATCAGGCGTGGTGGGTCGTCCCGATGAACTGCGCGGCGAAGTGATTGCGGCGTTTGTCGTGCTCAGGCAGGGGTATGAGCCCTCGGAGGACTTGCAAAAGGAACTGCTGGGCACGGTGCGCAGTGAATTGGGTCCCGTGGTGGTGATCGGCGAGATCAATTTTGTGGGCACCCTGCCCAAGACACGCAGCGGCAAGATCATGCGCCGTGTGCTGCGCGCCATCACGCTCGATCGCGAGCCAGGCGACGTCTCGACCATTGAGGACGAGGGGTCGGTCGAAGATGCGCGCCAGGCGTGGCACCAGTTGAAAACGGAAATGACCCTGTAGGATGGTCGTTGCGCTGAGGCGCACGATGTGCGGCAGTGCGGCGGGCAGGGATTTCGTCCACAGGAATGGCAGCCCTTGAGGGCTGCCATTTCATGAAAATTGCGGCAGGTACCCTTAGGAGATGACGCACGCAATTGCAGTTCTAGCCTTGCGCGAATGCATCGTTGTCTTCAAGCAAGGGATGAATCTTATATTCGACTTGAAGTTCTTTGAGCAGTTGAATTGCTCGTTCAGTTATCGGGTCCAATTGGGCATCTAGTATTTTGACAGCAGACCTGGATTCATGCAAGCTGGGGATAGCTGCTTTCAATCTGTCCAGGTAGTCCAAATCCTTCTGGTAGAGGCGAATCTCAAGCTCAAGCCGCTTTTCCCTGGATTGCGGGGGGCCTTGATGTGTAAGGCTAAGTATTGCATCTCTATTGTCAGACAACCAATGCAACAGGTCTAAGCCTTCTTGTAGATTGAGATCCACCCTAGAATTGTTGTCATCAACAATCGATATGTGTTCACCGGTAAAATCGAAACTTGCCATCAACTCGCCTCACTTTCTGTCATGTGTTCAGTTTCTGTATCCGCGGCCTGCCAGACTTCATGCCTCATTAATCCCTTCACTCTCTCCAGTTGCTGCTTATCGTGTTCCCAATCCTCTTTATCATGATCATCGGTCTTAATAGGCGTTTCCAATAAAACTGCAACATGATCAAGCCGGGGATCAGTGAGCAAGGCGCGCAGACCCTCTTCACCAATGATGCCCTCACCTATACGTGTATGGACATCGCGGTGACTGCCCAGCGCCATCTCAGTATCATTCAGGTGGATCACTTTCAATCGCCTCAATCCTACTACTTCATCAAATTGCTGGAGCACTTGAAGTGCGGAAGCAGCACTGGAGATATTATACCCCGCACCCCATAGGTGCGCTGTATCAATACAGACCCCCAGACGTTCCTGGTACTGTGGCAACAGATTTAACACCGTACCGATCTGCTCAAAGCTACCTCCAAGTGAGTTGCCAGCTCCGACGTCGTTCTCTAACAGCAACATCACCTCGGGCGGCGTCTCAGGCAGAATATCTGTAATCGCCTCGGCAATACGCGCGATACCAGCCTCGACACCCGAACCCCGGTGGCTTCCTATATGAAAGATGACAGAGGCAGCACCCAGCAGAGCGCCGCGTTGCAGTGTCCAACGCAGCAGAAAAACAGACTTCTCCCAAATAAACTCATCTGGTGAGGCCAGGTTGATTAGATAAGGTGCATGAATAACGACAGGATCAAGCTCATTGTCGCGTGCAGCCCCGGCAAAGGCGACACTGCTCGCTGGATTACTCGCCGGTGGTCGCCAGCCTGTGGGGTTGCTGGCAAAGATTTGAATAGTGTTACAGCCAAGCCACCTGGCTATTTCTGCTGCTTTTACAGCATTTGAATGTAAGGGCATGTGACGACCAAGGCGCATTACGTTACTCTCCCCCGGCCTTACTTAATCCAGCCCCTATATCTGTTCGCGGCAGTTGATCCAGGCTTGTCAGGCCAAATTGCTGTAAAAATTCGAGGGTTGTGGCAAAGAGCGCGGGACGGCCAACAGTCTGTGCCCGGCCTATTTCTGCTACCAGGCCATGCTGGATCAGGCTTGCCAGGGCACGATCGCTATTTACACCGCGTACGGCCTCAATCTGAGAACGAGTGATGGGCTGGCGATAGGAGACGACGGCCAGCGTTTCCATGGCCGCAGTTGTCAGCTTGGCCGTCATCGGCAAACCTAGCAGGGCCGCGACGTAGCGGGCATTCTCCGGCGCCGTCACAAGTTGCACTTGCTCACCCAGGCGCTGCAAACGGATACCACGTCCCTGGCTCTCTAATTGTTGCGCCAATGCCCGCAAACCACTTGCCAAACTCTCATCATCAATATCAAGCAGCTTGCGCAACTCAGCATGCTCCAATGGGCGGCCTGAGACAAAGAGTATACTCTCAATAGCCGCCGCAATATACGTTGTCGTCTGTACTTCCTCTAACTGTTGTGTCATCTGTTCTCAACAAATATCATTATTCTTGTGTCCCGGCTTCTATAAGCACTTGTTTTGCCTCCTCAGCAGCCTGCACAGCAAACAACCTGATGGTCAAACTCTTCTCTTCTTGTCAAGAGTGTAACATACCAGGATATATCCTGTCGAGAACACACTTTTCCTGCCCAGGGCGATTTAAAAGTCCTCTTCTTCCCCGCCCCACCCCCTGGAAAAAAGGGAAAAGGTGGGGACACCTCACACCCCGCCAAGGGGCTGCTGCCCCTTGGATCCCTGCTTTGCTCAACCTTTAAAGCGCCATGTCACTACGTACAGAGAAGATAATGAAAGAGACTTTCTAAGGAATAGCCCTGTTTCCTGCCTTCTTCTAAGATATCAGATTCAAAATCTTGATAATAATATACTCATACTTTCTTGCCATATCTGGCTCAACATGCTATACTTCTCACTAGAAAAAACGATAACCCGGGAGTTTTTTTATGAAAATTGAACAGTTCACCGATAAAGCTCGCGAAGCCCTCAGCGAGGCTAATGAACTGGCTAAACAATATAACCACAGCCAGATCGAGGTTGAGCACTTACTGGGCGCTCTGCTTGCGCAGGAGGGCGGCGTAGTGCAACAAATTATCCAGAAGGCAGGAGGCAACCTGGCAGCGGCACAACGCGTGGTCAACGCCGAGCTTGAACGCATGCCCCGCGTGTACGGCGGTAGTGAGCCAGGCATCTCGCCCCGGCTGCGCAGGCTACTCGAAGGTGCCTGGCAGGAAATGGGCAAGTTTCATGATGAATATCTCAGCGTTGAGCATATGCTGCTTGCTATGTTCGAAGCCGCGGATGAGCCGGTACAGCGCTCTTTAAAAGCGGCCGGCCTCACCCGCGAGCTCGTGCTAAAGGCCCTCACATCCATCCGTGGAGTGCAGCGCGTGACCGATCAGAATCCCGAGGGGAAATACCAGGCATTAGAAAAATATGGCCGTAACCTTACGCAACTGGCGGAGCAAGGCAAACTTGACCCGGTGATCGGTCGTGACGAGGAGATTCGTCGTGTCATCCAGGTATTGAGCCGCCGCACCAAGAACAACCCGGTATTGATAGGTGAGCCAGGCGTAGGCAAAACCGCCATCGTCGAGGGATTGGCGCAGCGCATCGTGCGCGGCGACATACCGAAAACACTGGCCGACAAACAGGTCGTCACGCTTGACCTGGGCGCATTAGTTGCAGGAGCTAAGTATCGCGGCGAGTTCGAGGAACGCTTGAAGGCTGTATTGAAAGAAGTGACAAGCTCCGAAGGGAGCATCATCCTCTTCATTGACGAACTACATACCCTGGTGGGCGCCGGAGCAGCAGAAGGCGCGATGGATGCCTCCAACATGCTGAAGCCAATGTTAGCGCGCGGCGAATTGCACTGCATAGGCGCAACCACACTGGATGAGTACCGCAAGCATATCGAGAAGGATGCTGCCCTGGAACGCCGTTTCCAGCCTGTGATGGTCGATCAGCCCTCAGTCGAGGATACCATCAGTATCTTGCGCGGACTGAAACAACGCTACGAGGTGCATCATGGCGTGCGTATTCAAGACAGCGCGCTGGTGGCCGCTGCGGTACTCTCAAACCGCTACATTACCGACCGCTTTCTGCCCGATAAGGCCATCGACCTGGTTGACGAAGCTGCCAGCCGGCGGCGCGTGGAACTAGACAGCACTCCCAGCGAGATTGACGCGCTGGATCGCCGCATCCGGCAGTTGCAGGTGGAACAAGAGGCCTTGAAAAAAGAAACCGACCTGGCAAGCCGCGAGCGACGCACCAAAGTAGAGCAAGAGATTGCTAACCTGAGCGAGCAACTGCACACTCTACGCCTCTCCTTGGAGAGTGAACGTGAGCCCGTCGAGGAGATTCGCCTGCTGAAGAAAGAGCTGGAGCAGGCACAGGTCGATCTGGAAAAGGCCGAACGTGAGTATAACCTCGACTTACAGGCACGACTGCGTTATGGCACCATTCCCGACCTGGAGCACCGTATCCAGGATATGGAATCGAAGCTGACGAGCATCAAAGGTGCGCGTATGCTCAAAGAAGAGGTCGATGCCGAGGATATTGCGGAGATTGTCTCGAAGTGGACCCATATTCCCGTGACCAGGTTGATGGAAGGTGAAGTACAGAAGTTGCTCAAGATGGAGGATCGCCTGCGTGAGCGTGTCGTCGGACAGGAATTGGCTCTGCAGACCGTCTCTGATGCCATACGGCGTACGCGTGCTGGCTTACAAGACCCAAATCGTCCATTGGCCAGTTTCATCTTCCTGGGTCCAACAGGTGTTGGTAAAACTGAACTGGCACGAGCCTTAGCAGAATTTTTGTTTGACGATGAACGCGCTCTCGTTCGTATCGACATGTCTGAATACATGGAGAAGCATAGCGTCGCGCGCTTGATCGGTGCCCCTCCCGGTTACGTCGGCTATGAAGAGGGAGGCCAACTGACGGAGACTGTGCGTCGTCGCCCCTACAGCGTTGTACTCTTCGATGAGATCGAAAAAGCAGCGCCAGAAGTCTTTAATGTGCTACTACAAATACTCGATGACGGTCGCCTCACCGATGGCCAGGGACGCACCGTCGATTTCAAAAATACCGTCATTATTATGACCAGTAATGTAGGCACTGCCTGGCTGCATGAATTTGATGGCATGGATGAGGACGAGACAGAACGCGTGGTACGCCAGCGCCTGCGCGAAGAGGGTTTCCGTCCCGAGTTCATCAACCGTATTGACGAGGTGATCGTTTTCCAGCAGATCACCCGTGATCAAATGATGAACATTGTGGACATACAAATCAATCACCTGCGCCCTCGCCTGGCCGACCGTCACATCACACTGCACCTGAGCGATGCCGCCAGAGCACTACTGGCAAACCTGGGCTACAACCCACAGTTTGGTGCCCGTCCGCTCAAACGCGTCGTCCAGAGAGAAGTCGAAAACCGCATTGCTCGCGCCATACTCGACGGAACCGTCCATGATGGCGACACCGTAGAAATCGACGCAAAAGAAGGCAAGCTGGTATTAGATGTGGCATAATGTATTGCAGCAGTCAATCAACAAACACCTTGGAGAAAACATATGGGCCTCAATGATCCTACACAGCAAACCGATCATGCCCATCTTATACAGACACTTAGCGCAATGATGCTACAACTCAACGCGCTACAGACCCTCGTGCGCAGTGACACGGTAGATAATGATGTCTCCTCTATGCTCCACATCCCCGATATCAACGCCATCCGCGGCGGATTAGCAACATTGGAGCAGATGACGAGAGAAATGCTGTACAAGCTGCGTTCAGGCTGTGACGATATGGCATTGCCGGAACTGTCCGGCATCACACTGGGCGAGGCGATCTCACAAGTAGTAGAAGAGACGGCAGAAGCGCTGGGACTCTCCAGCCGCATTCTCTTCTCCGGCGAGGAACGCCCTTTAAACAGTGAAATCGAACGTTTGCTTTATCGTATAGCCCAGGAGGCGCTCGCGCAAGTTCAGCATCACGCGAATGCTCACAGATTACGCTTTGCACTGAATTACGGGCGCGACGAAGCCCAGGTGAGCATCGAGGATGACGGCGTCCCGCCAGGGCAGAACGATGCGAGCCTTTTCACCAACAACCAGGCCCCTGCACCACCATTTACACCGGTGGATGGAGAGGCCCAGGGTACCGCAACCGGCGACCTGTTTGCCTTTCTGCGTAAGCGTATTGAGCACCTGGGCGGATCACTAGAGATCAATACTAGCGTTGAACAAGGGACACAGGTATCGGCGCGCGTACCGTATGTGCAGCGCACGCGTACAAAGACAACAAGTTCTCCTGCTGAAAGAACACGAGAACCGGGAGCACCCGAAGTCGTCGAAAATACGCTTATCCGTGTGCTGCTAGTGGACGCCCTGGCGGTCACAAGGGCAGGTCTACGTCACCTGCTGGAAAATTATCATGATTTGGATGTTGTCGGCGAGGCGATCGATGGGGTGCAGGCAGTCAGCGAGACATTGGAGCTGGGTCCCCAGGTCGTAATCATGGATGCACAACTCCCCAACGGACAGAGCCTCGAAGCACTGCGTCAAATCAAACAACTCAACCCCGACACGAAGATTTTGTTTCTTTCATCGTTGGACCGCGAAGATGATTTGTATGAGGCGCTGCGCGCTGGTGCCGGCGGCTACGTACTAAAAGATATTGCAGCCGGCGAACTGGCTCAGGCAGTGCGCACAGTTGCGCGTGGTGAAGTGCTGGTGCAGCCGCAAATCGCGGGACGTTTGATCTCGCGCTTCGGCCAGCAAGCACGTGGCAGTTCTACACGCGAAGCACTGACGGCAAGAGAACAGGAGGTGCTTAGACTGCTGGCGCGAGGACTACGCAACAAAGAAATAGCGGCACGCCTGTATGTGAGTGAGCGCACCGTCAACTTCCATCTTGCCAATATCTATCAAAAACTCAATGTCTCCGGTCGTACCGAAGCAATGAGCAAAGCTCTGGAGCAGGGGTTGATCACGGCCTGAGGATCCCGGTGTGCCATGCATCAATCTCGTGCTTCAAAACCGCGATATATCCCGCTTCGTTATTGCCGTCGCTGTTGGGTGCATACTTAGGAATGATCTGATCAATGGTGACGCGTCCCCATTGCGCCACGTACAGGTTACGAATCAGCCTGTACCACTGCTCGAATCCATCTACCCAACTGTGCATTTGTGCATACCCTCCCCTGTCCTGGTCAATACAGGGACGTGTAGGTATGCAGCGGAGATTCCCAAGCGAGAGCGTGGCCCGGGCCTCACCTGTCGTGCCAAAAAGGCTCTCATGCATAAAGAAAGCCAGAGCGTAAACAGGATCGATACCGTATTTCGCCCCTAAATCATACATCTGCTGCCCCAGGCCCGCCGCAGGGGAGTTATAGCTGGCAAGCACGCGATTGATAAGATCCGCCGTAATTGTAGGCTTGCCCAGCACAGAATAGGGACCCGTGTGCACCGGAATTGGAGTCTTAGCAGCTATTGGTCCATTGCTGTTTTGCCATGTAGAGAAAGCACTATAGGAGCCACCGACTTGAATGGGGAAAGACTGTACGCTTGGATCATTCACAAGCTGCGACTCACCGGGCCGCTGGAACATGCCTGCAATAATCACTACAAATGCAAGCAGCACTATGCACACCATGCAAATAAGCAAGCGATTAATCCAGCGACGATGACGTGCCAGCGGATGTTTTTCCTCATACTGATGCGTCATGATTCCTGTTTGCCTGGCCGGCACCACGCGCGTTTCCTGCTCTTCCTCGTCATTTAACGCTGGAAGTTCCCGTGTAGCACGCCGGGGAATATTTGTTTGAGGAGTAACTGGTGCTGGGGGCAGCGGGGAATCCTCGCCGTAGCTACTGCCTCGGGCCATTGATAACCTCCTTGTTAGAACATAATTTCGTGCTTGCATAGTGTAGCACACAACCCAACCAACACACAAGTAGGTAGTGCCGCGTTTCACCCAATTCCACCACAAGCCCTGTGATACACGTTGACACATTTTGAAACAATATCAAGGAAATGCCAGGCCGTCAATTTTATAGCCCAATGCTCTTATCTAGCGACCAGTATAGCACATTTTTCTGGCATGCCCAGCTTGTGACATACAAAATTCCTCGTCGAACCTCTTGACAAAGCTGGGTTTTTCGATTATACTTTGGAAAACGTTTTCTGGTAAACGTTTTCCAAAGTCTCTGGTGTGAAATCATATCTTTTCGCCGGTAATCTCGAGTATATGGCTATAAAACCAGGCAGGAAGCCAACTCATGTCACATAGAAATGTCTACAATGTAAACGACGTAGCGCCTGAAGCAGCCTGTAGAGGGAAGCGAACGGTGTAGAAACGTTTTATTATAAGCCGTATTTCTGATGATTTATGATCTATTGTCTAAAAACCCCCACGAGAATAGAGAGCCACTTACTTCATCACCAGGCTGTCCCAACGTGGCTTTGCCCGGCGCCTCTACTGGCAGGATGCCAGTCGCTGTAGAAGAGCGTGTGAAGGGAAACGCCATCACCATATCAGCAGCCATAGACTCAGGCCCCATTACTGGTACTGGCACTATCGATACTAGCACTATCCAGATAACCCAACTAACCAATAGCGAGGTAGTACAACAATGGACATTTACGCCTTTTACGGGTGATATCGCTGTAGCACGCCAGCAAGAGTTATCTACCTTACAAGCGCAATTAGCTACGCACACTGAATATGCTAACCGCGGTCTGAATTTATAAAGGAGCAGCAGATAAAATATATGAATACACATAATTTTGATGGAAACGACGATACCGTTTACGGTAGGTTAGAACCTACAGTACTGGCTAATCCCTATGAGCAAACAATTCCATACGAATTGCCACCTAGCCCGCCCCCACCAAAGGTCAGGCATAACTGGTTAAGGGGTATAGCTGTCATAGGACACATTTTGATCGTGCTGCTAGCTCTTAGCGCATTTGGGCTTGTTGCCTTTTATGCAGGGCGCATTTCAACTACCGGCATTCATGCTGCCGTTACACCAACACAAGCTCCATTGCTTACGCGTAGCGCTACAAGAGTTCCAACGTCTATTGCTACGGCAGTTACAACACCGGTCATAGCAACAAACTACACGGCATCAGCTATCATAAATGACTTTAAGGCAAATGGGTTGCCGGTGAGCCAGGAAAATTACTCAATATCGCTGAATCAATTCCTCGATGGATGGACTACAGACGATGCTCATAGTCACTCAGAGTCGGCGGTTACAACACAACCTGAGTCCTCTGTCTTCTTCCGCGACCCGACGGTGTGCGTAAGCGCATGCAATACCCAGGGGGATACATTCCTCGCGGTATATAATAGCACCGGTGATGCTCAGTCATCTTTAGCTCAAGTAAAAAGCTGGACAGAATATGTCAATAACTGTAACTGTGGCCCTCACACTATCCCAAATGACGATATCCAGCAAGGCAGGTGTTTGCTTATTACATATGGACCCCCTACAAACGAATATGCGCAAATAGAAAATAAGTATTGTGTTTAAAGGAGCACAAAAAGAACAATAGGTGCTATCGGCATACAGAGAGAAAAGACTTGCAACAGTAACAAAACAGAAAAATCTACAAAGGATAATATGGCTTTGAAACAAGGCACAAAAGCCGAAGCAGCCAACAAAGCATGCCAAAGGGTATAGTCAATTGCCGAATAATCCGCTATAATATATTCACCGCACAATACATATCTTGTGCTAGTGTACACAGTCAGCCTAGCTATGTTGAAGGGATGTCACCCTATTTCACTTTTTGTCTTCGACTTTCCTTTCGCTTTCCACTAAAGAGGTATCATGACCCAACAACTCAATATCATCATTGTTCCCCACACACACTGGGACCGTGAGTGGTATCAGACATTTCAACAGTTCCGTTTGCGCCTGGTGCATGCTATCGATAAACTGCTCGATATTCTGGACCGCGATCCCAAGTTCAGCAACTTCATGCTCGACGGGCAGACCATCGTACTCGATGACTACCTGGAAGTGCGACCAGAACAGGAAGAGCGCCTGAAGAAGCATACTCGCTCTGGCCGCATACAGGTAGGTCCCTGGTATTTGCAGCCCGATGAGTTCCTGGTGAGCGGTGAGTCACTTGTTCGCAACTTGCAGATTGGTTTGCAACGAGCCGCTGATTTTGCAAAACCTATGCGCGTTGGTTATGTTCCTGATTGCTTCGGTCACATCGCCCAATTACCGCAGATCCTGCGTGGCTTTGGCATCGACAGCGCTGTCTTCTGGCGCGGTGTCGGCTCGGAAGCTCACAAAAGTGAGTTTTATTGGGCCGCACCTGGTGGTACGCAGGTACTCGTTATTCATCTCGCTGATGCCCTCGGCTATTCCAATGCTCGTGATTTGCCATTGAACCTGGAAGAGTTCGTCACACGTGTCGAGCTGCTTAGCGCTCCGCTCTTGTCCAAGGCTACCACCAATACCCTGCTCTTCATGAATGGCTCAGATCACCTGGAACCCGAGGATGGGCTACCTGAGACAATCGATGCCGCGAATAAACTGCTGGCCCATATTGATCCCGAACTCGAGAAGGTCCTCACACGTTTTGGACGTCTCGAACAAAATGGGCAGGTGAGCGATTTTGACCAGATCCTTGTGCGCATTGGCACGTTGCCCCAATATATTGAGGCTGTCCGCCAGCACCTCGAGCGCTCGCCAGCCACACCATTACAGACGCTTCATGGGGAGATGCGCAGTAGTGAATATGCACACTTGTTACCGGCGGTCCTCTCGACACGCATGTGGATCAAGCAGAAAAATACAGCGACCGAACATCTGCTTGAACGCTGGGTGGAACCGTTGACTGCCTGGGCATGGAAAACTGGTGCCCCGTATCCCAAAGGATTAGTCAGGCAGGCCTGGAAGTTCCTCTTACAGAATCACCCACACGATAGCATTTGCGGCTGTAGCATCGACCAGGTTCATCGAGAAAATAGCGTGCGTTTTGCGCAGAGCCAGCAGATTAGCGAGGGTGTCGTTGCCCAGGCGCTGCAGAGCCTTGTTTCCGTCACAGACACTCGCGCCCCTACTAACGTCCATAAGCCGCCCGCAGGCCAGGAGCCATTTCCCATCGTCATATTTAACCCTGCCCCTGGACCACGTACAGAAGCAGTGCAGGCAATAACACAACTCCCAGGCTCATTAAAGAATGCCGTGGTAGTAGATGAGCGTGGTTCGCGTATGCCTTTTCATGTCGTCAGTCGCTGGCGGCAGGAACTCGGCTCGATGCCGGTTCCGCGTGAGATGCTGGCTACCGCGGTAGCGCTG
>WNGJ01008481.1_pt1 | contig 11903 bp, 9 predicted proteins | sample 5400611 | NCBI WGS metagenome assembly WNGJ01 (sample SAMN13153375, study PRJNA577476) | soil metagenome | isolation source: 40 cm soil or saprolite under Garry oak tree replicate 1 | place: USA:California | collected 2016-06-15 | reverse complement strand
GTTGATGGAATCGGACCAAAAACAGCCCAAAGAATCAAGGAGAGTCTATGAATAAAGGAATTAAACGTCGCGACTTCATGCGCAACAGCGCCGCCGCCGGACTGACACTCGCCGGTACGAAAGCGTCCGTGCTCCAGTTTCCAGACATTATGGTGCAGAGCGCCGTCAAGCCTATCGTCGTTTCGTCGGCGAATGGCAACAAGTTTAAGAATGGCGGAGATATGACGGCTGTCCAAAAGGCTTTTACGATGATCACGCAGGGCGCCGATGTGCTTGATGCGCTGATCGCCGGCGTAAATATCGTCGAGCTTGATCCGCTTGACGACAGCGTCGGCTACGGCGGCTTGCCCAATGCGGATGGTGTCGTGCAGCTCGACTCCTCCTGCATGCACGGCCCGAAGAAGCGAGCGGGCGCCGTCGCCGCGCTCGAGGGTGTGCGCACTCCGTCACTCGTGGCCAAGGCTGTCCTGGAGAATACGGACCATCACCTGCTCGTCGGCAAGGGTGCACAGAGCTTTGCTCGCAACATGGGTTTTAAGATTGAGGACGATTTAAATACGGACCATTCGCGCGAAATCTGGTTGGAATGGAAACGTCGCACAGATCCCTCCCACTACCTAGATCCGAAAGCTCGCGCGGAAGTCTGGCATCGGGAAGGAATGAAGATGGTTGAAGAAGGCCTGATCGATCGCGATCATTATTACGGCACGATCAATTGCGACGGCATCAACTCGAAAGGCGAGATTTGCGGCGTGACCACTACCAGCGGCTTGGCCTGGAAGATTCCGGGTCGCGTGGGGGATTCCCCCATTCTCGGCGCCGGACTCTACGTTGACGGCGCAGTCGGCGCCGCAGGCTCAACCGGCCGTGGCGAAGCGAACCTTTACAATCTCTGTTCCTTCCTGATAGTTGAGGAAATGCGTCGCGGACGCCACCCGAAAGATGCGGGCATGAACAGCAAGGGCAATCCAAACTTCGGCATTAACTTTTACATTCTTAGTGCCAAAGGTGAGTTTGCCGGCTTGACGATGTACCCGGGACCGCAATTCGCAGTTTGCAACGACAGTGGCCCAAGAACACTATCCTGCGATGCGCTTCTATCCGGGAAGCCGAATGACTGATTGGAGCGGGGCCATATTGATTTCCAAGCAGCGGGGGCAAGCCCGCCTTCCCGACCCATGAGCTGATTGCGGTTGAGTCTTGGTTCTTTCGGCGAAAGCCTTTCAAGATGAGATCACCGGATCTGGATCGAGAATCTCTCAGGTTGGGAAGGTGGGCTTGCCCCCGCTCCCTTGGGTAACGCTTGTCGTCAGAGTAGGTTTACCGCGCGCCACTGGCCGTGAGCTGTCTGGTCTCAGCCTGGCGTTTGACGATTACGAGTGTGATGTCGTCGGCAGCTTGAGTACCCTGAGAAAATTTAGTCAGCGCAGACTCGATGCGGTCGCGAATCCCGGCTGCTGATGCATCAACGTTCCGCGAAACCACCTCATAAAGTCTGGTTGGACCAAACTCCTCTCCATTCGGACTGGCCGCCTCAGTCACCCCGTCGGAATAAATCACCAGCACATCACCCGTTTGCAAGGTAGTTCGACCTTCACGGTAGTCGGCATCGGCTTTGATGCCCAACGGCAACCCGCCCGAGGCCAACTGCTCGACCGTCCCCGCCGCGTGAACGATAAGCGGCGGATTATGGCCCGCGTTGAGGAAGGAAACGGCGCCCGAATCCGGATCGAGTTCCGCATAAAAAAGTGTAACAAAGCGATTAGGTGGAATGTTGTCTGCGAGGTAACGATTAACCGCCGAGATTGTTTCCACCAGCGTATCGTGCGAGCCGGTCTGTGCATGAATGGCTGCATGCAGCGACGACATCAGTAGCGCTGCGGCCGTACCCTTGCCGGAGACATCTCCCAACGCAATAACCAAACGCCCATCCTCGCGTTGGATGAAGTCATAATAGTCACCGCCGATTTCGTAACAGGGAAAACTGATACCCTGGAGTTCATAACCAGGCACAATCGGGGGCGCGGTCGGCTGAAAGCGTTGTTGAATCTCCATGGCAAGTTGGAGTTCCCGCTCCAGGCGCTCCTGCTGGAATCTTGCTTCTACCAGCCTTGCGTTCTCGACACGAATCGCGGCAACCGACGCCAGGGTTGTCAAAACCTTAAGGTGGTCCTCGGTAAACCTTCCTTCCGCAATCGGCGAGTCAGCGTAAATAATACCAAAGACTTTCTCGGCTACACCGAGCGGGACAGCGAGCACCGACCTGACACCTTGCAGAACGACAGTGCCGCTGGCAAAGCGCGGATCGTGTTGCGCGTCTGAAGTCAGGACTGACTTGCCGCGAATCACAACTTCGTCCATCACATTCCGACTGACTCGTATTTCTCCGACTTCGCCGGCGCGATCTCGCAAACGCGCTACTGCCACTTTCAAATCTTCACTATGCTCATCACGCATCATCAACAGGCAACGATCGGCGGGAACGGCCTCGAAGACGAGCGAGACGATTTGTTCCAGTGTCTGTTCCAGCGTTGACGAACTCAGCAGCGTGATGCCCACCTTGCTGATCAAGGCCAGCAGGTCGCCTTCGCGAGCCACGCGCGCGACAACGTTTTCTTCCGGCTTTGTGCGAGCGCCTTCAATCGCTTCCAGTAAACCCGAGGTGGTGCGGTCGCCCGAAGCGAGAGCGATGGTTGCTTCGGGCAAAGACGTAGACGAGTTGTCAGTGATCATCGTGGCGCCCATGCTTGAATGATAGGTGCCATCATCGAAAACGATTTCCGTTTCGCCGATTTGTATGCGACCGCCGGCCGTGAGAGGTACCGTGCCTTCGACGGCGCCGCCGTTATAAAGTGTTCCGTTGGCGGAGCCGAGATCCTGCAGGTAATACTCTTCGCCTTCGCGACGCACCTCGGCATGCACTCGCGAAGCAAAGGGATCGGGAATACACAGATCGTTACGAGCTGAACGGCCGAGAGTGATGCGCAGTCGTCCCAACGGGAAGCGGTCGGGCGAACGATCGGGATATTTAACTATTAGCTCAGGCATTTCTGAATCAAATCTGCAATCTCAGGTTCTGCAAAGTCTCAATTAGTAAGTTTCAGACCTCGGTTCAGCACCATTAAGAGAGTGATCCTCAAATACTCAAGTACCGGTCGATCTCTCACGAACCACAATCGTGTTGGCGATCAGATCGTGTAGACCACGTCCACGCGAGGTGAACGCAGCTGCCAGAAACCCCAGACCCAACGTAAGAAAAGAAAGCGGATAGCCGATGAAGTGACGCAGAAAAGCCCGTCCAATTCCGATTTCGGCGCCGTCCACACGCATGATGCGCAGGCCTGCGGCCCATTTACCCACGGTCAAGCCTGTCAATCCCGGAAGCACACCAAGGTCCAGGGCCGCGACAACGATCGTCAGCACTATCCCCACGGTTTCCGACGAGTTGCCGGCTGAACGCGCGCCGCCTCCCAACAAGCGGCTGACCAGTGTGCTAAAGGCGAGAATCGCAACCAGGAGGATGTAATCGATCAGGATTGCGCCACACCTTAAAGCAAACGGAGCGCGCAGTCGGCCGAAACTCTGCGTCGCTGGGCGCGGCTGCGACTTTGCTCGGGGTGGTGCCGTTTCTACTCTGGCGGTCATTAGTTATTTGTCAGTAGTCGGTAGTCAGCAGGGGAAAATCAGTCCTCACCTCACCTGAGAATGCGATTTTCCATTTCTCACCTTCCATTTCAGGGACAATCCTGGTGGAACTGGCAAATGAAAAGTGTCAAATGTGAAATGGAAAATCTCTTCCCTTTTGCTGTGCGACTAAACGCATTGTCTGCGCCAACAACCCACTCACCCTAACAGAAAATGAAGCGTCGTCTCCCCCAGGCGAAGTTTGTCTCCGCTATCCAAAACCCGTGGCTGGCGTGGCGCGAGTCTGACGGAATCGTTAATTACGGTTCCATTAACTGAGCCCAGGTCCTCGACCAGAAACGTCTCACCTTCGCGCCAGATTCTCGCATGACGGCGCGACACTTTGGTTTCAGGATCGAAGCGCGAAAGATCTATCTCTGGAAACACGTTCGAGTGGGGATCGGTTCGGCCAAGCAGATTGTTATCTTTCTGCAGGACAAAAGAGGCGTCCAACTCAGTTGTTCCCGCGACCACTAGTTTAGCTGTCGGGCGAGCCGCCCTTAAGGTAGCGCTCGAGCCAACGCCGGCCATCGGTTGGCGCGCGCCGCAGTGTGCGCAGAAGATATCATCGGCGGCGATTCGTCCGCCGCAGAATCCGCAGTAGACAGTCTGCACTTGCACCGTCTCGCTGCCAATCTGGGTTGAAGCCGCACCATAGCTTACTTGTCCCGCCATCAGTTTTTCGAGATGAAGGCCCAACGCATCGCGCATCGCCCCGGCTGAGATGAAACGATCCTCCGGTTTGTACTCGACCGCGCGCATCAGAATCTGTTCCATCTCGCTGGACAAGGAGGGTGCGATTTGACGGGGTCGCGGGTTCTTCTGGAAATCGAAGATCAGAAGCGGATTATCCTGTGGGTCGGCTCCGGTCAGCAGATGGAACAAGGTAGCGCCCAGGCTATAAACATCGGATCTTGGTTCGACTCTTCCGCCAAAGAGTTCCGGCGGCGCGTAACCCATGGTGCCAACCGCCGTCACTCCTTTCTCCTCCTGTTTCACCCAACGCGCAATGCCAAAGTCAATCAACATGATCCGGCCGCTGTTGCCGTCGATCATCAAATTAGCCGGTTTGAGATCGCGATAAATGATTGGCTTGGGACGGCTATGAAGATATTCAAGCACATCGGCAGCTTGCATTCCCCAATCGGCTACAGTCTTCTCATCAATTCGCCCGCCCGGCGCGGTGCGCAATCGCGAAGCAAGGTCGCCACCAGAGATAAACTTCATCACCAGATAGAAACGTCCGAGCGATTCGTCATAGAAATAGTCGTAAATGGTGGGAATGGACGGATGCTCCAACGAGGTGAGCAGCAGAGATTCTCGTTTAAAATCTCCAATCGCTTTTTCATGTTGCGCCGGATCGAGATGCGCTTCGACCATTTCTTTCACAGCGCGCGGCGCGTCCCCAAGATTTCGATCCTTGGCAAGGTAGACGGCTCCCATGCCCCCGCCGCCAATCCGGCGGACAATCTCATACCGGATGTTTAAGACACTTCCGGGATCGAGTTGCTTTACCGTAGGCTGATGGCCGCCGGTGTTGCCCTTTTTGATGGTATGTCTGACTTCAACGGGGACTTCGCCGGTCGTACTACCGCCCAAAGAATCTGACGACATAAGCTCGTCGCCGCTGCTCGCAGACTTGTCTTCAGCTTCGTTCCCGGCCTCATTTAATGGTGGTGCCTCTTGCTCAGGCGACATCTTCGCGGCAGCGCCACTCTCTTTACTATCATCCCCACGATCACTGGATTGCGCTTCCGACTGATTGAACAACACGGGGTTCTTCGTTCCGCAGTTGCTGCAGAAAGCTTCACCCGGCACTGTTGCCGTACCGCATTCTCGACATTCGGCCATTGTTAAATTACTTAACCACGTGGAAGCGCAAAAAAGTTTTCCCCACAATAATCTCGTCACCGTCGTTCAGCGTCTGACGAGTGCCCGGTGACAATCTCTTTCCCCGGTTAATAAATGTTCCGTTCGTTGAGCCCAGGTCCTCCAGAAGATATTTGCCGTCGCTCAGCGTAATGCGAGCGTGCCGCCGCGAAACTTTTGCTTCCGGATCGTCGGAATCCAAGTCAATATCGGGGAATATTCCACCGTCAGCGTCCCAGCGCCCGATGTTAGATTCAGCGGAACTGAGCAGAAATTGTTTGCCGACAGACTTGCCGCGTTCAATCACCAACTTCGCGTGCGGCTTGTCCCTGGCACCCAGGGACGATGAAAGATTAACGGCGGCGCCGCCTGCTTTTCCGGCGGCCACTTCAGGCTGCGGCACTTCTGATGGTGAACGGGAACCGTTCTCTCCCTCTGGTTCTGCTCGCAACATATTTACGCCTGAGAAGTTTGATCGGGAATTCGGTCGTAACGGCGCGCCGCATTCATCACAATACTGCCCACCGTCGAGGTTGGAGGATTTGCACCTTTCACACGTAATCATAGTTTTCGGAGGTTTGCGACCGGCACCCAATCCGCGATAAATTCTCAATTTGTGCGCTAGAACTGAGTTAAAGAACGGCGGGTCATTCTAACGCGAAAGTATTCGACTAGCCAACGCCGGCGATCAGGCAGAGCTTCTGCGGTTTGAAGTTAGAAGTTCAGAGTCGAGCCTTTAGGCTGCTGTGCTTCGCAAGCTAAAGCTTGTACTCTAAACTGCTAGCTTTATTGAAACTGTTTGCGCTTTTTTGACGTAAGAGTTACTCGAATGAGATTGGTTTTAAAATCCGCGTGTTTTTGTGCAAAATCAATAAGTTAACCCCCGAACTAAGGAACAAGTTATGGCTTTAAACCGGAAGAAGAAGATCATTATCGCCGTCTCGGCCGTCGCCTTATTGGCCTTAATAATCATCATCAGCGTATTTGCCAGCCGCAAAGATGAACCTGAAGTAACGACTGTCAAGTTGGAGGTCAAGCCTGAGTTGCGCCAGACGGTAACTGCCTCCGGTGAAGTGAGACCGATTCGTTACATCAAACTTACCAGCGAGGTGCCTGGACGCATTGAGGAAATCTATGTCAATCCGGGCGATCAGGTGACTCAGGGCAAGCCGCTGGTGCGCGTCGATCCAACGCAACTTCAATCGAGTCAGGAAGCACAATGGGCCGCGGCCCAGCAGGCTATCAACGAAATCCAAAGCGCGCGTAACGCCGTGTCTAATGCAGAGCAGGGCCTGGTGGTGGCGGAGTCGTCAGTTGCGTCAGCTCGCCAGCAGCTGGTTGCCTTGCAGACGGCGGTAGATCGGGCCCAGGTCGATTTGAATACTGCTCAAAGAGAATTGAAACGCAACAGTGATTTGATTGAGGCCGGGGTTGCTTCGCGCTCTGAGTATGATGCCGCGCGCGATCGCTTCGATCAGGCGAAGATTGCGTTACAAACAGCCAGGGCGAATCTGGAGTCGCAGCGAATTGCTGTCAAAGAAGCAGTCGAAAGGGCCAACTTGCAAAAGATCGCGGTCCAGGAGTCGAAGACTGGAATCAAGTCGTCCGAGATGCGCGCAAATCAACAGCAGGCTTTGTTGCGCGGTCAATCCAGTCAGCGCTCGAAGGCCACACAGCTTTCGCCACTTAACGGCGTCGTGGCGGATATTCCCACGCGTGTGGGCGAATATGCCGTGGCCGGTTTGTCTACCACGCCGCTGATGACTATCGCCGACATGTCGACGATCAATGTAGAAGTCAATGTAGACGAAACAGAGATTTCGAATGTTGAGGTAGGACAACAAGCAAAAGTGAAGGTAGACGCGCTTGGCGAAAAGGAAATTACCGCCGTTGTCACGCAAAAGAATCCGCTGGCGGTCTCCAAGTCAGACACTCAGGGCGGTCTTTCGAATCGCGTGAACGTCCAGGAAGCGAAAGAGTTCAAAGTCACAGTTGAGTTGCGCGACATGCCTGACGAGATTCGCAATGGACTACGGCCCGGCATGAGCGCTACCGCAACCATCACCACCAAAACCAAGAACAACGTGCTGGCCGTGCCACTCGAGGCAATTGTTGAAAAGGCTCCGCCGACTCCATCACCGACAGCTGGAGGAGCAGCGCCGACGCCCACGAATGGTGAAAAGCCCAAGAGTATCAAGGGTGTCTACCTGCTGGAAGGAAAGAAGGTCAGGTTTATCGAAGTGACGACCGGAATCACGGGCGAAGCCGACATTGAGATCACGAGTGGCGTGAAGCCGGGTATGGAGATCGTTAGAGGTCCAAGCCGAGTATTGAAGACGCTCAAAGATGGCATGACTGTGAAACGTCAGGAACATAAGGCCGGGGCTAACGGCAACGCAAACGAGGGCAGCTAATGAGCGACGTCACACTTGTATCACCACCAGAGCCGAGCGTTGTGACGGCCCAGCCACAGCCGGCGCAGCCGCACAGTGCCAACTCGCTCATTTCGATGCGCGAGATTTGGAAGACCTACCAGATGGGCTCGGAACAAGTGCATGCGCTTCACGGAGTCTCATTTGATATTCCCAAAGGTGAGTACATCGCGATTATTGGCCCCTCCGGCTCAGGCAAGTCAACCTTAATGAATCTGATTGGCTGCCTCGATACTCCGAGCAGTGGTGAATACTGGCTCAACGCCAAGAACGTCTCCGAAATGGACGACGATGAGCTGGCGCGCATACGCAATCAGGAAGTTGGCTTTGTCTTCCAAACGTTTAATTTGCTGGCCCGGGCCACGGCACTTCATAACGTGGAACTACCCCTGATCTATGGCGGCGTTGGATCGGCGCAGCGACACGAAATGGCCAAGCAGGCACTCGCCGCTGTGGATCTGGCTGATCGCGTAACCCACCGCCCGAATGAGCTGTCCGGAGGACAGCGTCAACGCGTGGCGATCGCTCGGGCTTTAGTCAACCATCCTTCGATTCTTCTCGCCGATGAGCCAACCGGTGCACTCGATACACATACCAGCATGGAGATAATGGACCTGTTCGAGCGGCTGCATGGAGAAGGAAACACCATCATCGTCGTCACACACGAGCACGACATCGCCGCGCGTGCGCATCGCATCATCTCCATTCGCGACGGTCTCATTGAAAAAGATGAGAAAATCAGATAACGATTGGCCGCCAGCTTGTGTCTTCTGTTCCTTGCGATGAGCTCCGACGAAACAAGTCCCTTCGAAGATACCTCTCCACAGCGAGCATTTTCTCCACCCAGGAAACACTCGTTTTCTTTTTTTCGTCTGACGGCAATCTGGGAAGCATTTCTGGTGGCGCTTGGCAGTTTGCGTCAGAACAAGCTGCGCACGGCCCTCACGCTGGTGGGCATCGTAGTTGGGGTTGCTGCAGTAATCGCAGTTGTTACTATTATCCAGGGACTCGATAATAAGGTCGCAACTACATTTTCTTCGCAAGGTTCCACTGTCTTCACGATTTCAAAACGCCCGCAAATCATCAAGTCGCGAGAAGAGTTCGTCAAATTTAACAAGCGTAAGAACGTTACGCATGAAGACGCCGAAGCCATAGCTCGCCTTTGCACCGCGTGTTGGCGGGTGGGCGTGGCTGCAAATGTGAGGGAGACCCTCAAACATGGGGACCAGAAATTCGAGAACGTAAACATCCGTGGGGTCACACCGACGACAATGTTTGATATCGATGGCCGCTCCATCGATGTGGGCCGCCTTTGGACGGATGCAGAAGGCATCTCGGGCCGCGAAATCTGCGTGGTGGGTCCTGATGTGCTGACAAATCTTTTTGGCGGAGCTTCAGCGGATCGTGTGATCGGCCAGGAAGTCAGGATCGCCGGCCGTCCCTTTCAAATCATCGGCGTACTCGAGCCGCTCGGTTCGATTTTTGGCGCCTCGCGAGACAGCGTTGCCTATATTCCCTACTCGACTTATCAAAGAATCTACGGGGCGCGCGATTCAATCGTGGTATTCATCCAGGTTCCGGTCGCCCAACAACTCGAAGCGGCTGAAGATCAGGTGCGCACGGTAATGCGCAACCGGCGCGGTGGAGTTTTTAATCAGGAGGATGATGAAGGCTTTTCTTTAGAGACGCAGGACGTGTTCCTCGATCTTTACGGCAAGGCAACTTCCAATATCTACATCGTCACGATTGCAGTAGCTGCGATCTCGCTGGTTGTTGGCGGCATCGTGGTAATGAACATCATGCTGGTCTCTGTAACGGAGCGGACTAAAGAGATTGGCATACGCAAAGCGATCGGCGCCCGTCGCAACGACATCCTGACGCAGTTTCTGATCGAAGCCGTTGTGGTGACGGCGATTGGCGGCGCGATCGGCGTTTTGACGGGCTTTGGTCTCGCCTATTTGATTGCAGCTCTAATAGGCTTTCCACTGTTGATTAGCGTAGCTTCGGCAGTGCTGGGAGTAGGAGTTTCTTCGGTAGTGGGAATCATCAGCGGCCTCTGGCCGGCATGGCGCGCCGCACGACTCGATCCGATTGAGGCGCTGCGAGCGGAGTAGGCAGGAGCAGGACGCAGGAGCCGGTGCATGAAAGACGTTAGTCTCATTCATGGGCAATGTAGAGATCGTGCAGGTCTTTTCTTCCTGCCGACTCCACCTGCCGACTGCTCCTGGCGCCTTGGCCTGCCATCTGTTCCTTTTTAGATTATGCGATTCGACGACATAAAAGAATCCGGCTTGATGGCTCTGGACACGCTGCGCGCAAACAAGTTGCGTTCGTCGTTAACCATTCTCGGCGTCAGTGTCGGTGTAATCACTGTTATCTTTATGGTGTCGATTATTCAGGGGCTCAACAAGGCCTTTGCGGATCAGGTCGAGTCGCTCGGTTCCAACACCATCTTCATCTCCAAGTTTGATCCTGCTTTTGGTCGTCCCCCCGGTCCGGACGAAATTCACCGCAAGGATCTCACCATGGATGATGCCGAGGCGCTGCGTCGCGAAGCACCCTCTATCGCCGGAGTTTCGCCGATTCATCGCCTGATCGCGGTCACTACTCGTTATCAGGACAAGCAGTCAGACACGCCGATTCTCCTGGGAGTGACACCTTATTACGAATTCGTTCATTCGCAATATGTCGCGCGCGGCCGTTTCATCAAAGATTTCGACATGGAAAACCGCGATAACGTTTGCATCATCGGCGTTGATGTCGTCCATGCTCTTTTTCCTTTTGAAGATCCGGTTGACAAAGACATCAGGATCGACGGCAACCCCTACCACATTATCGGCGTCATGGAGCCGCTGGGAAACTTCTTTGGCCAGTCACGCGACAATTCCATTTTCATTCCTATCAGCACGTTCGACAAATACTATCCGGACCGGCCCTTCCCGGAAGTAGTCTTTTTCATCATCGTTCGCCCAAAATCCCGCGCGTACGTTAAGTCAGCAATGGATGAAATAACCGATATCCTGCGTCGCCGGCGACGCGTGCCGCTGGGCGCGCCCAACAACTTCGGTATCTCGTCGCAGGATTCGCTGCTTGATATTTACAATCAACTCACGGGCGCAACGGCCCTGGTGCTCACCGCAATTTCCTTTGTCGCCTTGATGATTGGCGGCATTGGCGTCATGAATATCATGCTTGTTTCGGTGACTGAACGAACTAAAGAAATTGGTGTGCGCAAGGCGGTGGGGGCCACACGCCTGAATATATTGTCGCAATTTCTGATCGAGGCGGTCGTGTTAACCGCGATTGGTGGTCTGGCGGGGCTCGCCGTAGGAGAAGCGCTGGCTTTTCTGATAAATAAATATTCGCCATTGCCGGCCTATGTGCCTCTGTGGGCAATCGCTGTCGGCGTGGGCATCTCAGCGGCCGTTGGTATAGTCTTCGGCTTATGGCCGGCGTGGAAAGCCGCGCGACTCGATCCAATCGAAGCCTTACGGTGGGAATGACTCAAGTAGTTAAGAGTACAAACTTTAGGAAGCTCTGATTAAGTCTTCGACGCGTAGCGTCGGTATGAGTTTAGCCCGGCGTTTCAACGCCGGGACCAGGTGATTGCCGGTTTCGTCGCGTAGCGACGATTGAAAAGGGCGCCAATTTCCGGCGTCGCTACGCGACGCGAACACTTTTGCCCTTGCCCCGGCCTTGAAAGGCCGGCCTAAACTCATGCCGACGCTACGCGTCGAAGACACTGACCAGACGTTCCTTTAGTTTGCTGACCTTTCGACAACGGCAAATTAAAGTTCTACTCTAAAACGCAAACTAAAGGTCGTAACCAAATTTCTTGCTGCAACCCTAACAAGGCGCAAACCGTATTAAGTAAACGTGAAATTCATCGAGACTCTTAAACTTGCGCTTGCGGCAATC
>WNGJ01014506.1_pt1 | contig 11909 bp, 9 predicted proteins | sample 5400611 | NCBI WGS metagenome assembly WNGJ01 (sample SAMN13153375, study PRJNA577476) | soil metagenome | isolation source: 40 cm soil or saprolite under Garry oak tree replicate 1 | place: USA:California | collected 2016-06-15 | reverse complement strand
CGGGGCGACGTGGAAGGCGGTCGGTCCGTACTGGAACTTCGGGCTGCCGTGCTCGGCCAACGGGCTCGACAGCTGCCCGCCGACGACGCATCCCGACCAGCACGCGGTCGCGATCGCGAACAACACCGTGTACGTCGGCAACGACGGCGGCGTGTACACCCGCGGCCTGACCTCGACCCGGCCCTTCGCGTCCGCGAACACGGGCTACAACACGCTCCAGTACTACTACGCAGATGCTGGCCCCGCCCCGGGCGGTGGCGGCGACGAGATCTGGGGCGGACTGCAGGACAATGGCGTGTCCCTGCTTGTGCCCGGTGCCGGCTCGATGGTTTCACCGTTCGGCGGCGACGGAACCGACAACATCGTCGACCACACGAACGGCGACCGCGCTGTGAACTCCTACGTCGATCTTGACATGGCGCTAACCACGGACGGCGGCCGTTCCGACGGCACGACACCCGCGTACCGCGAGATCTCGCCGGCCTGCTCCGCGTTCACGTACACGCCGAGCCCGTGCGACCCCGCGCCGCGGTTCGTCGCGCCGTTCGAGGCGGACCAGACGAACCCGACGACGTGGGTCGCCGGCGGGCATTACGTGTGGCTCGCCACCCAGGGCTGGAACACGACCTGCGGCGCCAAGTCCTGCGACTGGCACATCGCCGGCGACACTGGCTCTGGTCACTCCGTGACTCAGCTGTCGATGGCGAACGGCACGTGGTACGCCGCGTGGTGCGGGCCGTGCAACAGCGCCGGCTTCCAGCGCGGCATCCTGACGAACGTCGGCGGAACGGTGCACCAGCTGAGCCTCCCTGCATCGTTCCCGAACCGGTTCATCCAGGGCCTCCTGGCCGACCCGGCGAACGTGAACCACGCGTACGTCGTCTTCAGCGGCTTCTCCCGCCGCTGGACGAGCACGTTCAGCGCCGGCGAGGGTCACGTCTTCGAGACGACGGATGGCGGTCAAACCTGGACCGACATCAGCGGCAGCGGCTCGACGGCGCTGCCAGATGCGCCGGGCGACGACACCGTGGCGACGAAGAGCGGCAAGCTCGTCGTCGCCACGGACATCGGCGTCTTCATCGCGACCGCCGGTCAGGGCACAGCCACCACGTGGTCGCGCCTCGGCACGCTGCCGCACGCGTCGGTGAACGATCTCCAGCTAAGCCCTGACGGCTCGTACATCATCGCCGCGACGCACGGCCGCGGCCTCTGGAAGATCGCCACGCCGTAGGAGCCGACGCAGGCGGCCGCCCACATCGAGAGCCGGGCGGCCGCCTGCGTATCACCGGGTGCTGACCCTACCTGCGCACACGGGCTGGCCCGACGGGCATGCAGGTGTCAGCGCCCTGGTAATGCCTGAGCCGGGCGCCTAGCTTCAGAGCGTGCTGTCCTTCTTCGATTACCCCACGTCGGCGCCGCAGGACACTGACCGCGCGCCCACAGCCGAGGTGCTGCTGCCGGACGCCTCGGAGGCGGACTGGACGACCATCCTCGAATTCACCCGGGCCCGGAGGTTGGGCGCGGGGCAGACCGTCCTTGCGGCCGATGGTCCAGGCGGCTCGCTCTACCTGGTTCTCGAGGGCACGATCGAGGTCGTTGCTCCGCCTGGCAGGTTCGGCCGATCGCGCCCGGCCGGACGGCTCGAGGCGGGCGCCGTGGTCGGCGAGGTGTCGTTCTTCGACGGCGAACCACGATCGATGGGCGTCCGGGCGGTCACCGCCGCCGCGCTGGCCGAGATGACCCACGGCGACTTCGAGAACCTGTTCGCGGCCCATCCTGACCTCGGCCGGCGGCTCCTGATGGATCTCGGCCGGATCCTCGCAGGCCGGCTGCGGCGCGCCGAGGCAGGCGGCCGCGCAGCGTACCCCTCGGGGGTTCCAGGGGATCGCCCCCCTGGGCCAGCACCTGGCACGCGGCCATGACCGCGCCGGGCGGCGCCGAGCTGAGGAAACTGCTCATCGGGCCGATTCCCGCGCCGGGCCAGCCGGTGTTCCGCAACTACACGGAGCTGCCCAGGCGGCTGCCCGCCGCTGCCTGGCGCGCGGTCCGCGTGATCAGCGTGCTTACCTACGCGGCACTCGTCGCCGGGCTGTTCATCAGCCCTGCCGGCGCGTTGTTCGCATTTTTCAAGATCATCGTCCCGCTGCTGCCGATGGTCTTTTTCGCAGCGCCGGGGCTGTGGCGCAACATCTGCCCTTTGGCGGCGGTTAACCAGGCGCCGCGGGTTCTCGGGTTCACCAGGGCGCTCACCCCTCCGGACTGGATGCGCCGGCACAGTTTCGTTATCGCTCTAGGGCTTTTCTTCGGTATCGCCAGTGCCAGGATCGCGGTCTTCAACTCCAGCGGCCGGGCGACGGGGATCCTGCTGGCCGTGACCATCGCTGCCGCGTTCGCGGGCGGCGTGCTGTTGCAGCGCGCTTACGGCCAGACACCGTTCGTCACGGTGCCGAACAGCCATTGCCAGCCGTGCGTCGGCTGCACGAAGAACTGCTATGACTTCAAGCCCCAGGTCGCCTATCAGGCCGACCTGCACGACGCCGACGGCAGGTGGGTGGCGCCGCGCAAGCTGTTCGCGGCCGCGCTGCCCGGCTTCGTCCTCGGCTTCTTCGCGTTGACCGCGCCCGGCAACCTGGGTACCGCGCAGGTCTACGAGCGGCTGGGGTTGTACTTCCTCGCCGGCATCGCCTCGTTCTATCTGCTCGATGCGCTGGTGCCGGTCATCTCCCCGATGCTGACCGCCCTGTACCCGGCGATCGCCATCAACATCTTCTACTGGTATGCGGGCGTCGTGCTCGCCGGCTCGTTCCGCATCGTGACCGGGGTGACAATCCCCTGGGCCCGCTGGCCGGTCCGTGGCATCGTGCTGGTCCTCACCCTGATCTGGCTTTCCCGCACGTACGCGGCGCGCCGCCGGTTCGACCACGAGGCGGCGGGCGGGCCGGCGCTGGTGCGGGTGGGCCGGGCGGCGGCCGGAGCGCTCGCGACCAGGGCTCTGCGGAGCACCGTCGAGGTGCGCTTCACACCCGAAGACTCGGCCGTCGACGCCGAGGTCGGCATGAGCCTGCTCGAAGCTGCCGAGCGGGCCGGCCAGGAGATTGAGGCGGGTTGCCGGATGGGCGTCTGCGGCGCCGACCCGGTGGCAGTTGTCGACGGGATGGAAGGCCTCACTCCGCCGGACAAGGACGAGCTGAACACACTCCGGCGGCTCGGGCACGCGGCGAACACCCGGATGGCCTGCTGCGCGCGGGTCATGTCCGGGTCGGTTACGGTCGCGCTGACCCCCGAGCCTGGCGAGCCGGGCGGAGCTGGCCGACGGCCAGCGGCGTCCTACGATCGATCCCTCACGTCAGTCGTGGTCATCGGCAACGGGATCGCCGGAGTCACCGCGGCCGACTTCCTCCGCCGCGGCCATCCCGACTGCGCGATCCACCTGGTCGGCAGCGAGGCCCACGTGCTCTACAACAGGATGGGCATCTACCGCCTCGTCTACGGCCGGTCCGCCATGCGGGGCCTGTACCTGCTCACCGAGTCCTGGTACGACGAGCACCGCATCACGGCGTGGCTGAACACGTTCGCGACCGAGATCGACACGTCATCCAGGCTCGTACGGCTGGGGACCGGCGAGGTGCTGCGCTACGACCGGCTCATCCTGGCGATGGGGGGCACGAGCGCCGCGCCGGCGATCCAGGGCTTCGGGATGCCCGGATCTTTCGTCTTGCGGGAAGCCGGCGACGCCATGGCGATCCGGAGCTTCGCTCAGCGGAACGGCGCCAAGCGGGCGATCGTCGCAGGGGGTGGCGTGCTCGGGATCGAAGCCGCGTGCGCGCTGAGCGAACTCGGCCTGCGTGTCACGATGCTCGAACGGGCTCCGCACCTGCTGGCCGGGCGGTTCGACGAGCGCTGCAGCGAGCTGGTGCACGCCCACCTCAGACGGCGGGAGATCGATATCCGGCTCGGCGAGCAGGCGGCCGCGCTCCAGGGCGGCGATCGGATCGGCGCGGTCGCGCTGCGGGGCGGCACGTCGCTGCCGTGCGACATCTTCCTGGCGGCCATCGGCGTCAAGCCCAGCGCCGGCCTGGCCGCCGCGGCCGGAATCGCGGTCAACCGCGGCGTGCTTGTCGACGAGCGGATGCGCGCCAGCGTTCCCGACGTGTTCGCAGCCGGCGACGTCGCTGAGCACAACGGCGAGGTCCTCGGGCTCTGGCCGATCGCCGTGAGGCAGGCGCAGGTGGCGGCCGTCAACGCGCTGGGCGGCGGCGACGCGATGCTCGCCGACCTGCCCACGACGATCGTCAAGGGAATCGGCCTCGAGTTGGCGTCCGTCGGCCAGCCAGCGCCAGGCCCGGGCGAGGAGGTCATCGTGGCGGAGGATGCGGACGCACGGTCTTACCGGCGGCTCGTCCTCGCGGCCAACCGGGTGGTTGGCGCGACCGTGCTTGGCCACTACCCGCTGGACCTGGCGGCGGCCACCACGGCCGTCAGGCAGCGGCTCGAGCTCGACGAGGATACCCGCGGCGCCGCGCGGGCAGGCGACTGGTCGGTACTGGCGAGGCAGGTCAATGTCGCGGCGGACCTCGACGGCGCTGGGGTTAGTTAGGCCAATGTCGGCCTTTCTCGTGGCCTTCCAGAGTCTGGGGCGAGAGCGGAATCCGTCATACGCTGAGTCCGACCCTGTCCCCGACGAAGGGGAGCATGATGCGCACGAGACTCGCCCCTGTCGGCGTCCTGGCCGTAGTCGCCTCTGCCGCCGTTGTCCTGCAGCCCACCGCCGCCGCGGGATCGACACCGACCCCCGCATTCACGAATACGCCGCTCATCGCCACCTTGCCGCTGCCCGGCATTACGACCGCGCCGAACGCCAACTCGACCGGCAATAGCGAGCCGGCCATTGCCTTCGGCAAGGACGGGAGCATGGCCGTCGACGGTCTTGGCTGGCTGCCGTTCCAGGTGAACCTGTGGAAGGGGCACTTCGGAGCGACGCCGTCGTATTTCGGCGCCATGGATACCAACCTGAACAACGTCGGCGCGGGCCGCACGACGCTTGGCGACGAGGACGCCGATGTCGAGATCACCTCGGCGGGCACGACCCTGCTCGCCGACCTGAACCTGATACTCAACCCCAACGGCAGCGGCGCCCAGCTCGGCGTCAGCGTCGCCCGCTGCCCGGCCGGGACCACCTCGCCGGGCAGTTGCACGCACGTCTTCCTCGACACCGCGGGCGCGGACCGGCCCTGGATCACCACCGCGGGAAAGAATGCCTGGGTGGCCTACCACGACTCGGGCAACAGCACGCTGATCCACGTGAAGCGCTCCACCGACGACGGCAAGACCTGGTCGCAGGCCGGCTCGCCGATCCCCGGCCAGGGCGCGGCGACGGGAAACGCCACGTTCAACAACTCGCTCGGCCCGATCGTCGCCGACCCGGGGAAGCCAGGCGTCGTGTACGAGTCGTACGCCGCGGGCGAGCCACAGACGAAGGCGACCAGCGCGAACTTCAACAACATCTTCGTGTCCCGGTCCACCGACGGCGGCATGCACTGGACGTCCACGCTGGTGTTCCACGCCCCGCCGTTCACGAGGCTGAACAACTTCTGGCCGACGCTCGCGGTCGACCCGGTCACGCACGTGGTCTACACCGCGTGGACGGATCAGCACGGCATCGACGTGTCGCAGTCATCCGACGGAGGCGTCACGTGGTCGCCGGCGGTCACGGTGTCGACCATCAAGACCACGGTGATGCCGTGGGTCGCCGTGCGCAACGGCAAGGTCGACGTCGTCTACTACGGTTCCACCGCGGCATCGACCGATGACACGAGCGCGGTCTGGAATACCTACGACTCGCAGTTCGCCAACGGCGCGTGGACGGTTTTGAAGGTCAGCAACACGCCCAACCGGATCGGCGCGGTCTGCATGGAAGGCTCGGGTTGCGTCAACAACGTCAACCGGGAGCTGCTCGATCTGTTCGAGGTCGCCGAGGATCCGCTGACCGGCAAGGCAGCGGTCATCTACACCGACTCCACCATCGACACCTGGACCGCGAACGGGGTGACGAAGGAGCTACCGGAGATCGTCCTGGCGTTTGAGCAGTAGCCCTGAGAAGACGATATGACGAGGGGACCCCGTGTCGGACACGGGGTCCCCTCTGTCTTCCGCCGACTATCCGCTAGAACGGGCCGAACGCCAGCTGGTTGTTGAACTGGTCGAAGATGTTGTTGAGAGGGTTGCCGGGAGCGGTCGTGCTTCGGATCTGAGGTTGCCTTGGGTTGTTAGCGGACTTTGACTCCGGCTCGGAAGACGGCCTGCACGTGTGTGACCGATCTGATGTCGGCAAGCGGATTGCCCCTGATGACGAGCACGTCGGCGTCGCTGCCGGCGGCGATCCGGCCCTTGGCGGCCTGCAGCCCGATCGCGCGCGCGGCGATGGAAGTAGCTGCCCGGAGGGCTTTCAGTGGTGTCATCCCGATCCGCTCGACCAGTGCCTGCAGCGCGTAGGGCAGAACGTCGTGCGGTTTGCCGGGTGATACGCCAGCATCGGTCCCTGGGATCATCGTGACACCAGCTCGGAGCATCCGGCCGTGGTTGGCGATGATGGCTGCCATGCGCTGAGCGATGGCGGGGTGCGGCGGGGAACCGTCGGGGATATTGCCCGCGGTGACGCTGATCACGATGCCGCTGGCGGCGATCCGGTCGAGCAGGGCTGGGTCGGCGTCCACGCTGTTGGCGGTGAAGAACGTGACATGTTCGAGCGTGTCGAAGCCCGCCTCGAAGGCATCGGCGACGGCCTGGGCCGCGTGGACGTGCGCGGCAGAAGGCAGGCCCGCGCGATGGGATTCATCGACCAAAGCCCGCAGGGCAGCCAGGCCGTACTGGGACTCGTGGGGTCGGCTGCCGGCGGTGAGGTTGCCCCCGCTCACCATGACCTTGATGACGTCGCAGCCTCGTGCCGCACGCTCCCGTACCGCTGACCGCAAACCAGCTTCGCCCTCGGTCTCGCCGCCCATGAAATAGCAGTGCCCGCTGTTGGTCGTAATCGGCGGGCCGGCCGCAACGATGTGCGGAAGCGCGGCCGGCGGAACGCGCCTCCGGAGTTCGAGCGACAGGTAGTTCCGGTCGCCCAGATCGCGGACTGTGGTCACCCCCGCGCGCAGGGCCCGGGTCGCGGCAGCCTGCATTCGCTCGGACAGGGCGTTGTCGTCGCACGCCGCCAGCGATGCGACCACGTCTGCCGAGGCATCGAAGGCATGATGCACGTGAGCATCGATGAGCCCGGGTAGCAGGCAGGCATCTCGTCCGAAATCGACAACCTCTGCACCTTCCGGGAGCTGTGCCCGGCTGGTGCCCAGGTCGATGATCTTCCCGTCCCTGGATGAGAACACCGGCTTCGCCCCGCAGGCGCTCTCCGTCAAATACCTGCCCTGCACGCAGGACCAGCACGTGACTCATCGGCGGAACCCGGCGACGTGCGGAGGGATCTGGCTAGCTGGATCTGTCATCGGCATGCTCCCGGGCAGCAGGGTTCGGCGGCGCTAGATACAGCATGACATCGGCCGCTCTGGACGCCACCTGCAGCCGTGTCGATCTGTCAGCTTGTGCTCTTGTTCCGGGCTCTCCCCGGTTGTAACGTCGGCGCGTAACTGCTAGGAGAGCCGATGGCGATTATCTTCGGGTGCAATGTCGGCGTCTTTGACGCGGTGAACGCGGCGGTGCCCGGTTCGGTGGGCTGCCGGTCGTATCGGGACACGGTGAACGACATTCCTGCGGCTTGGCCGGGCAAGCCGGGGTCGAAGTCCGTTGTTTCCCTTCGCCCGCACCCTGATGACCTTCTTAGCGGGGCGCTTGATGACCGGATCAGGGTGCTGCTGGCGGTTGCTGAGCCTGATGCGATGCTGACGGTATGGCATGAGGCCGGGACGCTCGACTATCCGGACTTCATCACGCCGTCGGTGGTCCGCCGGATGCACGTGAAAATGCAGGCGCTGTGCACGGGCACGTCGGTGGCCTATGGGTGCATTATTTGCGGGCCCCCGGCGAAGAAGGAGATCTGGGTGCCGCGGCGGCCGCACCCGCTCGACTGGTACGGCGTCGACGTTTACATGTCGGCGGTGACGACGAAGCCCGACGGCTCAGTAGACGTGCCGCGTCTGCGGCATCACATGGACGAGTTTCGCCGCCTGGCCCAGGAGCGGTCGGGGACTGACAGGCCGCGGATCGTCGTTCCGGAGACGAACTCGCTGCATCCGGCGGCAAGGCCGCAGTGGTTCCGGGCTGTCGCTGAGTGGCTGGCGGGTAATGGCGGCGAGCGCATGCTTACCTTCTGGAAGCAGGGCGGTTCGAGCGGTGGCCCGTGGCTGCCTGACGATGCGGCCACGATCGGCGCGTTGAAGGAGCTGAAGGCGCTCCACGGGTGACCGCGTCACGCCGCAGTTCGCCATCTACGACCTCAGAGGGATCTCATCCAGGATCCAGGTACCCAGACCACGGCCGCCCATCACAGCCTCATCTTGCAGCCAGACCCGGGGCCTAGGGAAGCGGAATGGGCGGCGCTGCAGGTTAAGCGGCCTATAATCTCCCGTTCGGACGTTGGCATTGAAGGCAGTACAGTTGTCGGACGTTGCGATAAGGTACCGCGCGCCCGAGCGTCTCACATTGTTCAACAGATCCTTTGCGTCGGCAAATGAAAGGTGGAACAGGATTTCGCGACAGAGGACAACGTCTGCCTTGGGCAATGCATCATCGACCGCATCCATGCAGCAGAAATGCCTCGCCGTCGATCCGAAAGTTTCTTCGTTCGCGCTGATGACGGATTGAACGACGTCGATTCCGATGTATTCTACGCCAAGGGCCACGTGCTGCATCCAGGTGAAATCGCCACAACCAACGTCGAGCAGGGTTCGGGCCTCGAGCTCGGCGAGGAGTGCGGGCAGTTGATGTCTGAGCTGCTTCGTCGCGTCCAGCTGAGAGCCCGAACCTGACCGGGCTAGCTGATCGCTCTGCTCCAGCCACACGCCCTGGGTGTAGATCTGCTCGAAGACTTGCTTTCGGTCAGGTGCGAAGAGATGACGGATATCTTGCTGACGGGCCATGCGCCGCTTCATAATCAAGTGATCCATCGACGTCCGGTAAAGTCCGTCGCGTACAAATTCGCGCAGCGTTATGCCAAACGTGGCTTATCTCCCACCGTGATCTGATTACCCGAATTTATGCACTTCAACGATCGAGTTACGGTCCCCGATGCGGCCAGTCTAGAAGCCCCCCCACGACCCCTCAGGTTCGATTATGACTCGGCTGGCGGGGCTGCATCATCGTGTCCGGGCTTCGCGCATTTGCTGGGAGTTGCTGCTCGAAGTTGTCGTGGTGGATGGGACGGCACCGCTTGAACCTGTGCGCTGTTCGCGAGCTTGCGGGCTGTGCCGGGGGGACGCGGGATTCCTCGAGGTTCAGCTCGGGGTTGCGGCGGCCGCCATGCGGTGCCAGGTGGTGGCGAGCCAGGTCTGGTATCGCGCCGGGGTCATGTGCAGCGTCTCGCGCATGAGCAGGTAGGTCTCGGCGTGGGCCAGCACGCTGGTGGTCTCTGACAGCCAGTTCAGGTCGCACCCGGCGGGCAGCAGCCCGTCGTCGCGCGCGCGGGTCCAGAACGTCCGGATGGCATCGCGCGTGGCTGCCCGCCCGGCGCTTGCCCCGGCGGCGAGCAGCGGCTCGGCCGGCTCGGCTTCGCGGGCCACGGCGATGACGTCGGCCGCGGACGCCATCAGGTGTGCGCTGCCTGTAGCCAGCGCCGCGATGCGCGCTTCCAGGGTCGGTGCCGTTGTCGCGGTGCGGTACCACTCGCGGCTCACCACGTCCACCGGCGCCAGGTCGCCGACGAGGGCCACGTCGACCACCCGCTTGAGCAGCGCCGCCTTCGTGCCGAACCGGACGTAGACGGTCCGGTGCATCAACGCTTCTGGGGGATCCGATGACCGCGCCACGCCTGGACGGCATCCACCACGTCAAGCTGCCGGTTCGCGACGGCCCGGAGTTCGCGCTGCGCCTGGACCCGGCCCGTGCCGAAGCGGCGGCAGGTTTCGACTACTTCGCCATCGGCGTCCCGTCGAGGGATGCTATCGACGACCTGGCGGCCCGGCTCACCGGGCTCGGCGAGGTGCATGCCGGGGTGCACCTCGCGACCATCGGCTGGATCCTGCCGGACTTGCACGACCCGGACGGGCACGAAGTGCGCTTCTACACCACCACGCACCACAATGAGCCACCCGGCGACGGCGTCATGCGCGTCGAGAACCCGCGTGAGACTGCCGAGGCGGTCGGGCAGAGGATGCACGACGATCGCCGGTGAGCAGCAGCGCCCGGCAGCAACCGATCACGGCGGACCGCCATGCTCCCGCAGCGCTGCGATGGGCGTGACGACCGTTACGTCGCCAATGTAAGCGCGGTAGACCAGCGCCGACTCGTGGCCCTCGCCGTGGTGCAGGGTGATGTGCGCCGCCGGGCCGTCGGCAGCCAGGTCGTTGCGCTCCCCGGCGTGCCAGTTCCGGTCGGCGAGCGGGAAGTTGGAGCCCGCCACCTCGATCCGCAGCTGATGCCCGGCCGGGAAGTAGTTGGCCGTCGTGATGCCCTCGATCTCGATCCGGACAATCTCGCCGGGCACCAGCTTCTCCGGCTCGTCCGGGCCGTTGCGGTAACGCAGCCGCAGGCAGCTGTAGGCCAGGTTGTACGCGGTGCCGTCGGGATAGACGTCCAGCAGCTTGACGAAGACGTCGGTGTCCTCAACATCGGCTGAAACGTAGAGAACGGCGCTGACATCGCCAGCGATCGTGATCTATGCGGGTCGGCGACGAACGAGTCCGTCCCCGCCGGCCCCAAAGCCGGTTCCAGGGCGCCGTCACCCCACAGCGTGTTAGCCGATCCGCCGCTGGTCAGGTACAGCGTCCGTACCTCGGTATCGGGCAGCGGCCAGGACTCCCCGGTCAGCCACGTCGCCGCGCCCAGGAGGAACACCTGCACCTTGGGCATTGGCTTCCACGCGTCGGGCTTATCGAGCAGGAACCGGTCGAACCAGGAGATCATGATCTCGTCATAGGGGAACCTGCTGTCGCCCACCGGCCGGTCGCCGAGCTTGGCGTCGGGCGCTGTCATCAGCATCTTGCAGTGCGACGTGGGCGCCATAATCAGGTACTGGTCGGGGTGGTGCTGCTGGAACTCGAACAGCTTCACTGTCTCGAATGCGCCGATGTCCATCCAGCCGTTGATGTTGACCGACGGGGTGGCGCCGGTGTAGCTGGCGTCGATCAGGTCGACGGTTTGCCAGGACGGCCCGGTCGGCCCCTCGGCCAGGTAGATCTCGTAGCCGCTTAGCGGTGCTCCCATGCGCCGCAGCACGTGCCCGCTCGGTGCCTCCAGCGTCGACTTGTCCAGCGCCTTGGCGTACTCGGGCACGCGGAAGTCGGGCACGCTGACCGAGTACCGGCGGAAGACGCGCGACAGCTCCTCGCCCTCGGCCTCAGCCGGCAGCTTCGGTCGTAGCCGGACCCCGTAGGGGGCGTGCCACAGCGCCCAGGTCTTGATCATCGGGATGCCGCCGCGGTAAAAACAGCCCCGCGACCCCTCAACGCCCGGCACGTCACCGATCGCTGAGCCCGAGCTCATCGGCACGCAGGCGGCCAGTGCCGGGTGCCCGATAGCGCCGAGCCTGAGCTGGTTCTCCGCCGTGGAGGAACAACCGTGCAGGCCGACCTTCCCGTTCGACCAGCCCTGCGCGCTAACCCAGTCCAGGGTGTCCTGCGCGTCGGAGGTGGTCTTGGTCAGGAACCCGAAGTCGCCTTCCGACCACTCGGTGCCGCGCTCGTTCTGCACGATGACCACGTAGTTGTTCTCGAACTGCGCCTTGTACATCGGCTTGAACTGGTCATAAA
>WNGJ01007088.1_pt1 | contig 11909 bp, 11 predicted proteins | sample 5400611 | NCBI WGS metagenome assembly WNGJ01 (sample SAMN13153375, study PRJNA577476) | soil metagenome | isolation source: 40 cm soil or saprolite under Garry oak tree replicate 1 | place: USA:California | collected 2016-06-15 | reverse complement strand
CCAGCCGTCGAAGACCCGCGGGGCGCCGGGCTCGAGCGCGCGCTCCATGGTGCCCGCGGCGGGCAGGGGCTCGTAGTCGACCACCACCGCGGCGGCGGCGTCCGCGGCCACGTAGGGATCCTCCGCCACTACCGCGGCCACCACCTCGCCCACGTAGCGCACCAGCGGGTCGGCGAACACCGGCTGCGCGGTCGGCCGGAAGCCGGCGGGGGCCGCGATCGACGGCGGGATGGGCCGCGCGCACTCGGGGAGGTCGCGCGAGGTGTATATCGCCACCACCCCACCGATGGCGCGCGCAGCCGCGGTGTCGATCGAGCGCACGCGCGCGTGGGCGTGCGGGCTCCGCACGAAGGCCGCGTGCAGCATGCCGGGAAAGCGCAGATCCTCGACGTAGCGGCCGCGGCCGGTGACGAGACGCTGATCTTCCTTGCGACGCAGCGGGGATCCGAGCGGAGTGTCCATCGCGCGTCCGGAGTATACCCCACGATTGACAGCGCCCGGCGCGTGGGCGACAGTCGAGAGCCGTGCAGACCGTCTTCGAGGCCTTCATGGCGACCGCGGCCGCCGTCCCCGGCCAGTCGTTCCTCTGCGCGACGCCCGCGCCGGGCCGCGTCTACCATCCCGACGGCGCCGAGTTCACGTACGCGGCGGTTCGCGCGGAGGTGCTCCGGTTGAAGGACGCCTACGCGCGCGCCGGCTACGGCCACGGCCACCGGATCGCGCTCCTCTTCGAGAACCGCCCCGAGTTCTTCTTCCACTACCTGGCCGCGAACGCGCTCGGCGTGGGCGTCGTGCCGGTGAATCCCGACTACCGCCACGACGAGCTGGCCTATCAGATGGACCACTCGGCCGCCGACCTCGCGGTGTCGGTGCCGGAGCGCGTGGGCGCGCTTGAGGCGGTGGCGCGCGAGCGGGTCAAGCCGCTCCCGGTGCTGGACGCGAGCGCGTGGCCCGCTTCGCTCCCGCGTCCTGGCCCGGCCCCTCGCCGCGGGGCGCCGGGGCCCGACACCGAGTGCGGCCTCCTCTACACGTCGGGCACCACCGGCCGGCCCAAGGGCTGCGTGCTGAGCAACTTCTACTACCTGAACGCGGGCGCCTGGTATCGGGCCCTCGGCGGCCGGCTCGCCATCGAGCCGGGCCGCGAGCGCTTCCTCAATCCGCTCCCGCTCTTTCACATGAACTGCCAGGCGGTCACCGCCACCTGCGCGATTCTCACCGGCAACTGTCTGATCCTGCCCGAGCGCTTCAGCCCGAGGCGCTGGTGGCCCGACGTCGCCGCCACGCGCGCGACGATCATCCACTACCTGGGCGTGATGCCGCCGCTGCTGCTGAACCAGGCGCCCGTACCCGAGGAGACCGCGCACCGGGTAAAGGCCGGCCTGGGTGCGGGCGTGGAGCCGGAGCTCCACGAGGCCTTCGAGCGGCGCTTCGGCTTCCCTCTGGTCGAGGTGTGGGGGATGACCGAGACCGGGCGCATCTTCTCCGACTGTCACGAGCCGCGGTCGATCCACACCCGCGCCTTCGGCCGGCCCCACGGTGGCCTCGAGGCCCGAGTGGTCGACGACCACGGCCGCGAGGTCCCACGCGAGACCGAAGGTGAGCTATTGGTGCGCTGGGGTGGCCCCGAGGGCCCGCGCCACGGCTTCTTCTCCGGCTACCTCGCGAACGACGAAGCCACCGCGGAGGCGTGGCGGGGGGAGTGGTTCCACACCGGCGACGTGGTCCGGCAGGCGGCCGACGGCATGCTCGTCTTCGTGGACCGCAAGAAGAACATCATCCGGCGGTCGGGGGAGAACATCGCCGCCGCCGAGGTCGAGGCGGTGCTCCAGGCCCACGAGGCGGTGGCGCAGGTGGCGGTGCTCGCGGTGCCGGACGAGCTCCGCGAGGAGGAGGTCATGGCCTGCGTGGTGCCGATGCCGGGCGTGGTGCCGGGCCCCGGCCTCGCCGAGCGCCTGGCCGACCACTGCCTCGAGCGGCTGGCCTATTTCAAGGCACCCGGCTGGGTGCTCTTCGTGGAGCGGCTGCCCACCACCGGCACCCAGAAGGTCCAGAAGGCCCAGATCTTCCCCCGGGGCGAGGACCCACGCGCCCGTCCCGGGGTGCTCGACCTCCGCGGCCGCAAGAAGCGCGGCTGAGTCCGCACGCGCGGGCCCGAGCGCGCATGCGCTACAATCGACAGCATGACGCTTCCCGACCGGCCCGCACGTCTGACCCAGGAGCTGCGTCGTCGCATCCTGGTCCTGGACGGCGCCATGGGCACCATGATCCAGGCCCGTGCCCTCTCGGCGGCCGACTTCGGCGGACCCCAGCTCGAGGGCTGCAACGAGAACCTCAACCTCACGCGACCGGACGTCATCACCGACATCCACGCGACCTACCTCGACGCCGGCGCGGACCTGATCTCGACCAACACCTTCGGCTGCGCGCCCTACGTGCTCGCCGAGTACGGCCTGGCCGAGCGGTGCCACGAGATCACCCTGGCCGCGGCGCGGCTCTGCCGGGCCGCGGTGGACCGGGTCTCAACCTCCGAGCGGCCGCGCTTCGCCATCGGGGCCATGGGGCCGGGGACGCGCACGATCACGGTGACCGCCAACGTGACCTTCGAGGAGGTGCGGGACGCCTACTATCGTCAGGCGCGCGCCCTCATCGAGGGTCGGGTCGACGCGCTCCTCCTCGAGACCTGCCAGGACACCCTGAACGTCAAGGCGGCCGCGATCGGGGTCAAGCAGGCCATGACCGAGGCCGGCGTCGAGCTGCCGCTCATGATCAGCGGCACCGTCGAGCCTATGGGCACCATGCTGGCCGGGCAGGGGGTCGACGCCTTCTACGCGTCGATCGAGCACCTCGCCCCGTTCTCGGTCGGACTCAACTGCTCGACCGGACCCGAGTTCATGACCGACCACCTGCGCACCCTCGCGCAGCTGGCCACCTGCTTCGTCTCGGTCTATCCCAACGCCGGACTGCCCGACGAGCACGGCCACTACGAGGAGACCGCGGAGAGCCTCGCGCTCAAGATGCGGCGCTTCGTGGACGAGGGCTGGGTGAACGTGGTCGGCGGCTGCTGCGGCACCACCCCCGCCCACATCCGCGAGCTGGCCCGCCTGGTGGCCGAGCGGCCTCCCCGCGCGCCGGCCGCCGATCTCGCCCCCGCGGTGAGCGGCGTCGAGGCGGTCTACCCGGCGGACGACGTGCGGCCGATCATCGTGGGCGAGCGGACGAACGTGATCGGCTCCCGGCGCTTCAAGGAGCTGATCGTCGAGGAGAAGTTCGAGGAGGCCTCCGAGATCGGCCGCGCCCAGGTGCGCGGCGGGGCCCAGGTGCTGGACGTCTGCCTGGCCAACCCCGACCGCGACGAGGCCGCCGACATCGACCGGTTCATGGACTTCGTCACGCGCAAGGTCAAGGCTCCGCTGATGATCGACTCGACCGACGCGCACGTGCTCGAGCTGGCGCTCATGAAGTGCCAGGGCAAGGCCATCGTCAACTCGATCAATCTCGAGGACGGGGAGGAGCGATTCGAGCGGGTGGTACCGCTCATCCGCGCCTACGGCGGGGCGGTGGTGGTGGGCTGCATCGACGAGGACAAGCAGCAGGGCATGGCGGTGACCCGCCAGCGCAAGCTCGCCATCGCGGAGCGCTCCCACGCCCTGCTCACCGGCAAGTACGGCCTGCCCGAGCGCGATCTGATCTTCGACCCCCTGGTCTTCCCGGTGGGCACCGGCGACGCCAACTACATCGGCTCCGCGGTCGAGACCATCGAGGGGGTGCGGGCGATCAAGGCCCGCTTCCCGCGCGCCAAGACCATCCTCGGCATCTCCAACGTCTCGTTCGGCCTGCCCACTGCGGGGCGCGAGGTGCTCAACGCAGTCTTCCTCTACGAGTGCACCAAGGCCGGCCTCGACTACGCGATCGTCAACAGCGAGCGGCTCGAGCGCTACGCCTCGATCCCCGAGGAGGAGCGCCGCCTGGCCCAGGACCTGATCTACTGGCGCGGTAACGACCCGGTGGCCGCCTTCGCGGCGCACTTCCGGGGGCGCACGCGGGCCCCGAAGGACACCGGGGTCCAGCTCCCGTTGGACGAGCGGCTCGCCCGCTACATCGTGGAGGGCTCGAAGGACGGCCTGCTCGACGACCTCGCGCTGAAGCTCAAGGAGCAGACTGCGCTCGAGATCGTCAACGGGCCGCTCATGCGGGGCATGGAGGAGGTCGGCCGCCTCTTCAACGACAACCAGCTCATCGTGGCCGAGGTGCTGCAGTCCGCCGAGGCCATGAAGGCCTCCGTCGCCTACCTCGAGCAGTTCATGGAAAAGGACGAGACCGCGGCGCGCGGCACCATCGTGCTGGCCACCGTGAAGGGCGACGTCCACGACATCGGCAAGAACCTGGTCGAGATCATCCTGAAGAACAACGGCTACCGGATCGTGAACCTCGGGATCAAGGTGCCGCCCGAGGATCTCATCGCCGCCTACCACAGCCACAAGCCCGACGCGATCGGCCTCTCCGGCCTCCTGGTGAAATCGGCCCAGCAGATGGTCGTCACCGCCCAGGACCTGCGCGCGGCCGGCATCGAGGTCCCGCTCTTCGTGGGCGGCGCCGCGCTCACCCGCAAGTTCACCGCGACCCGGATCGCCCGCGAGTACACCGGTCTCACCCTCTACGCCAAGGACGCGATGGACGGCCTCGACCTGGCCAATCGCCTCTTCAGCGCCACCACCCGCGAGGCCCTCGTCGATCGGCTGCGCGCCGAGCAGGAGGCCCTGCGGGCCGGCGCGGACGCGACCGACGCGGCCCCGGCCCGCGCGCCCGCCGTCGGCCCGAGCCGCTCCGCGGTGTCGCGCACGGTTTCGGTCCCCGCGCCGCCCGATCTCGCGCTCCACGTCCTGCGCGACGTCCCGCTCACCCACGTCTTCCCGTACCTGAACCTCCAGATGCTCCTCGGCAAGCACCTCGGGGTGAAGGGCTCGGTGGCACGGTTGCTCGAGCAGCGCGATCCCAAGGTGCTCGAGATCAACCAGGTGGTGGAGGACCTCGAGCGCCTGGCCGTCGAGCAGCACATCATCCGCGCGAGCGGGCTCTACCGGTTCTACGAGGCGGCCGCCGCGGGAGACGACCTGGTGCTCATGGACGGAGGCCGCGAGGCCGCGCGCTTCCACTTCCCGCGCCAGGCGGACGGCGAGCGCCTCTGCCTCTCCGACTACGTGCGCGAGCAGGGCAGCGGGGAGAAGGACTACGTCGCGCTCTTCGCGGTGACCTGCGGCGCGGGCGTCCGCGACCTGGCCGAGCGGTGGAAGGAGGAGGGCCAGTACCTCCGCTCACACGCGCTCCAGGCCCTGGCCATCGAGTGCGCCGAGGCCTTCGCGGAGATGCTCCACGCCCGGCTGCGCACCCAGTGGGGCTTCCCGGATCCGCCCGGGCTCGAGCTCTCCGAAAAGCTCAAGGCCCACTACCGCGGCCTCCGCGTCTCCTTCGGCTACCCGGCGTGCCCGAACCTCGCGGACCAGCGCATCCTGTTCGACCTGCTCGAGCCCGCGCAGATCGGGCTCGGCCTGACCGAGGGCTTCATGATGGATCCGGAGGCCTCGGTCTCCGCGCTGGTCTTCCACCATCCCGAGGCCAAGTACTTCAAGGCCGAGTAGGCGAGGGGCCGCGTGCCGAGCCTGATCCAGGCGGCCGGCGTCAGCTCCCGCTTCCTCGATCTCCTCGCCCGGGAGCCGCTGGGGGGCAGTCGCGTGCTCGACGTTGGCTGCGGCTCGGGCCGCCTCACCCTCGCACTCGCCCCGGTTTGCGGCTCGGTCGTCGGCCTCGACCGGGACGCGGCCGCGCTCGAAGAGGCCCGCCGGCGGGCCGCCGCGGCCCACCTCGCCAACGTGGAGTTCCACGAGGCCGACGTCGAGGCCGCGCCCTACGAGCCCTGGCGCCCCGATCTGGTGACCGCGCACCTGTGCGCCTCGGACGCCATCATCGAGCGCGCGGGCGCCGCGCTCCGCCCCGGCTCCTGCCTGGCCATGGTCGCCTTCCACGTGGACCAGTGGAAGGAGACCGGCCGCGTCTCCCGCTTCGCCTACGACGAGGCGCGCATGCGCGCGGCCCTCGAGGAGCGCGGCTTCGCGGTCGGGGCGCTCGAGGTCGAGCAGGAGGTGCGCCGCTTCGCCTCCGTCGAGGAAGGCCTCGCCGCCGCGGTCGGGCTGGAAGACCGGTGGCGAACCGACGGCCGCTGGTTCCGCTACATCGCCTTCCTCGAATCCGGGGGCCGCACGCTCACGCGCAGCCACCTGCTGGTCACGGCGCGGCGCGCGTGAGCGGGGGGAGCCTCGGGGCGCTGACGCTCACCGGGTCGGTGAAGGCCCTGGCGCTCGAGCTGGGGTTCGATCTGGTCGCGGTGGGCCCGGCCACGCCGCCCGAGCACGGCGCGGCGCTGCGGCGCTGGGTCGAGGCCGGCCACGCCGGCACCATGGGTTACCTCGAGCGGCGACTCGAGGAGCGGCTCGATCCCGACCGGGTGCTGCCGGGCGCGCAAACCGCCGTCTGCGTGGCGCTCAACTACTACCAGGGCGAGCCCGGCGATCCCTCCTGGCGCCCGATAGCCCGCTACGCCTGGGGCCGCGACTATCACGACGTGATCGGGCCGCGGCTTGAGCGCCTCGCGGCGCACCTGACGGAGGCCGCGGGCGCGCGGAGCCGCGGCTACGTGGACACGGGGCCGGTGCTCGAGCGGGATCTCGCGGCGCGGGCCGGGCTCGGCTGGATCGGCAAGAACACCATGCTGCTGCACCCGGCGCTCGGCTCGTGGTTCTTCATCGGAGTGCTCCTGACCACCGCGGAGCTCGTCTCCGACGCCCCGCTGGCCGACCGCTGCGGCTCCTGTCGCGCCTGCCTGGACGCCTGCCCGACCGGGGCCTTCGTCGCCCCCTACGTGCTCGACTCGCGCCGCTGCATCTCGTACCTCACGATCGAGCACCGGGGCGCCATCGACTCCGACCTGCACCGGGACATGACCGGCTGGCAGTTCGGCTGCGACGTCTGCCAGGACGTGTGCCCGTGGAACCGGAAGGCCCCGCCGACGCCCCATCCCGAGTTCCTGCCCCGGGCGGCGTATCCCGGGGCGGAGGCGCTGTCGCGCATGGACGACGCCTCGATCCGTGAGATGTTCCGCGACACCGCACTGCTTCGAGCCAAGCCTCCGGGACTCCGCCGCAATGCCCAGATATATCTGGAGAACGAATCGCGGTGAGCGGCCCAATGGCGCAGCGTGCGGGCCGGCGTCGAGCGGGTCCGGGGGCCTGTGCTACAATCCGACCGCGAGGGCACCCCATGGCCATCCTGAAGGTCGCGCGTCTCGGACACCCGGTGCTTCGCCAGCTCGCCGCGCCGGTTCCGATCGAGCAGATCCGCTGGGCCGAGACCCAGCGGCTGATCGACGACATGGTCGAGACCATGCGCGAGTACAACGGGGCCGGGCTCGCCGCTCCGCAGGTGCACGAGGTCCGGCAGATCTGCGTGATCGAGGTGCACGGCAACCCGCGCTACCCCGACGCCCCCGCCATCCCGCTCACGGTGCTGATCAATCCGGTGGTGACCCCGCTGACCGAGGAGATGGAGGACGGCTGGGAGGGCTGCCTCTCGGTGCCCGACATGCGGGGAGTGGTCCCGCGCTTCGGCAGCGTGCGGCTCGAGGCCTTCGACCGCGAGGGCAGCCGGATCGACGTGGTGGCCAAGGAGTTCTTCGCCCGCGTCATCCAGCACGAGACCGATCACCTGCACGGCCGGGTCTATCTCGATCGGATGCGGGACTTCACCACCCTCACGCATCTGGCCGAGTGGAATCGCTACTGGCTCGGCAACCAGGAGCAGGACGACTAGGCGGGCAGCCGGTGCCCAACCGATGAAAGTCGTCGCCGTCGTTCGCGATCTCTTCTTCGTGGCCCGCATCCGGGAGACCGCGCGCCTGGTCGGCACCCCGCTCGTCTTCGCCCGCACCCCGGAGGAGATCGCGACCCAGCTCGCACCGGAGCCGCCCGCGCTGGTAATCGTCGATCTCACCACCAACGGCTGGGACTACGCCGCCATCTTCGCCGCCCTCGCGGCGGCCCCCGGCGTGCCGGTGCTGGGCTTCACGACCCACGCGCTGGCCCGTGAGACCCAGCCGCTGCACGCCCGCTGCCGGAGGGTGGTGACCAAGGAAACCCTGACCCAGGAGCTGCCGGGGCTCCTGCAGCACGGGCTCGCCGCGTGACCGCGGCCGAGTTCGTGGTCGCGCTCGACGAGGCCAACCAGACGGTCCTCCGTCGCCTCGAGCCCGACGCCACCCTCAAGCCGGAGGTGAGCGGGGCGCTCAACGTCACGAGCCTCCTGAAGGTCGCCCTCAAGAACGAGATCGAGGCCACCGAGATCGCGGCGCGCTGGCTCGTCGTCACCACCGACGTCGAGGTGAAGATGGCCTTCGCCCGCCAGGCGGGGGACGAGGCCAAGCACTACCGCATGATCGCCGACCGCCTCGGGGAGCTGGGGGTGGACGCGCGCGCCCTCGATCCGCTCGCGCAGGGATTCGGCCCACTCTTCAAGTACCTCGACTCGCTCGAGACCACCGTGGAGCGCGTCGCAGCCGGCCAGTTCACCCGGGAGGCGGTGGCGGTGGTGAAGAACCGCCAGTTCATCGAGTTCTGCGACCGGGCGGGGGACCGGATCACCGCGACGCTCTACCGTGACGTCATCGAGCCGGACGAGCGCTTCCATCAGCAGCTCGGGCGCACGCTGCTGCTCAAGCTCGCGACCACCCCCGAGGCCCAGGACGCCGCGCGGCGCGCCGCCGCCCGCACCCTCGCGCTGGCCGAGGAGCTGCAGGGCGCCGCGCTCCGGACCGCCGGCATCCACCACGCGCCCGGTTGTTGATGGATCTCGACGCTTCACTGGCCGACTTCACCGCCGCGGTCACCCGCGCCGACGCCGACATCCCGCTGGCCCGCGCGGCCCTCCTGATCGCGGCCGCCGAGCAGCCCGGGCTCGACGTGGACAAGCAGCTCGCCCGCCTCGACGACCTCGCGGAGGCGGTCACCCCCCGGCGCGACGGGCAGGACGAGCTCCGTCGCCTGCACCGCCTTCGGGAGTTCCTCTTCGAGGAGCAGGGCTTCGCGGGCGATCGCGGCGACTACTTCGATCCGCGCAACAGCTACCTCAACCACGTCCTCGACCGGCGCCTGGGCATCCCGATCACGCTCTCGCTGCTGCTGATCGAGGTCGGCCGGCGCCTCGGCCTCGACATGGAGGGCGTGGGCCTCCCGGGCCACTTCATCACCGGGATCCGGATCGGGGGCGAGCACGTGCTGCTCGATCCGTTCAACCGCGGCGCGCTTCTCACCGTGGAGACCTGCGGCGAGGTGGTGCGGCGCGCCCTCGGGCGGCCGGTGCGCCTGCAGGCCGAGCACTTCGCCCCGGTGACCAACCGGCAGTTCCTGGTGCGGGTGCTCGCCAACCTGAAGGGCATCTACTGGCGCCTGGAAGCGTGGGACAAGGTGGTGCGGGTGATCGACCGCACCCTGGCCCTCCACCCCACCGCGGCGGGAGAGCGGCGCGACCGCGGAGCGGCCTGGAGCAACATGGGGCGGCTCGATCGCGGGGCCGCCGACTGGGAGCGCTACCTGACCGAGTTCCCGGACGCGGCCGACCACGAGCAGGTGCGTGGCCAGCTGCGCCGGGTGCGGCAGAAGATCGCGCAGCTCAACTAGGGCCGGCGTGCGCGTCCAGGGCGGGACCAACCTCTACGGCTTCACCGTCGGCATCCTCATGCTCGACACCCGCTTCCCGCGCATCCCGGGCGACATGGGCAACGCGACGACCTTCGACTTCCCGGTGCGCTACCACCGGGTGACCGGCGCCTCCCCGGACCGGGTGGTGCGCCAGGGCCAGCGCGAGCTGCTGCCCGCCTTCGTGGAGGGCGCGCGCTTTCTGGAGCGCGAAGGGGTGCGGGCGATCACCACCAACTGTGGCTTCCTGGCCAAGTTCCAGCAAGAGCTGACCGCCTCGGTGAGCGTCCCGGTCTTCACCTCGAGCCTCATGCTGGTGCCGCTCGTGCAGCGGATGCTACCGCCCGGCCGGGCGGTGGGCGTGCTCACCGTGAACGCGGCCTCGCTCCATCGCGAGCACATGGCGGGCGCGGGCATCGCGGCGGACGCCCCGGTGGTGGTGGCCGGGCTCGAGACCGAGAAGGAGTTCACCCGGGTGCTGCTCGACGATCAGCTGATCCTCGACGTGGAGGCGGCCCGACAGGAGCACCTCACGGTGGCGGGACGCCTGGTGGCCGAGCATCCCGAGATCGGCGCGATCGTGCTCGAGTGCACCAACATGCCGCCCTACCGCGCCGACATCCAGGCCGCCACCGGCCTGCCCGTCTTCGATATCACCACGCTGGTCCGGATGGTGCACGAGTCGGTGCGCTACGGCCTCGGGCCGCGTCCCGGCTGATCCCGTCGGCCGCGTGAGCCAGAACGCCGACGTCGTCATCGTGGGCGCCGGCATCATAGGCGGCTCGGTGGCGTACCATCTGCTCGAGCGAGATCCAGGCCTTCGGGTAGTCGTCCTCGAGAAGGAGCCCGAGCCCGGGACCGGCGCCACCTCGAAGGCCACCGGGGGCGTCCGCTTCCAGTTCTCGACGGAGGCCAACGTCCGGCTCACCCAGCTCTCCTACCGCTACTTCACCCACGCCGAGGAGATCCTGGGCTCGCCGGTCGACTTCGCGCGCCACGGCTACCTCTTTGTCACCACCGACCCCGCCACCCTCGAGCAGTGCCGGCGCAACGTGGCGCTGCAGCGCGGGCTCGGCGTGGCGAGCGAGATCCTGACCCCGGCCCAGATCCAGACCCATCTGGCCTCGCTGGTCACCCACGACCTGGTCGGGGGCAGCTTCTGCGCCGACGACGGCTCCGCCGATCCCTACTCCATGCTCCAGGCGTTCCTCGGCCGTGCGAAGGGCCGGGGCCTGCGTCTGCTGACCGGGCACCCGGTCACCGGCGTCGTGAAGTCGGCCGACCGGGTCACCGGCGCGCGAACGCCCCAGGGGGAGTGGAGCGCGCCGATCGTGGTCGCTGGGACGCGTTCGACGCGGTCTTCCGGGCCGCGGCGCTCCGGGTGCCGCCGCTGGCGGAGGCCCGGGTGATGCGCGCCTACGCCGGCGTGCGCGACCTCACCCCCGACTACCACGGCATCCTCGGCCCGGCGGCGCGGGCGCCGGGCCTCCACGTGGCCTGCGGCTTCTCCGGGCACGGCTTCATGCACGCGCCCGCCATCGGCATCCTGATGACCGAGATCCTGCTCGACGGCCGCGCCAGCAGCATGGACGTCGGGGCCCTGTCCCTCGAACGCTTCGCGGCGGGCAAGCTGCGCGCCGAAGCCAACATGTTCTAGGCCATGAAGCTCGCCGACCTCCGCGTGGCGCGGGCCGACATCCCGGTGCGGCGCCCGCACAAGATGTCCTTCACCACCCTCGAGATCGTGAACTTCGTCTTCGTCCGCCTCGAGACCTCCGACGGCCTCGCGGGCTGGGGGGAAGCCGCCTACCTCGGCGGGCCAACCTGGAGCGAGGAGTCGGCCGAATCGGTGGCCGCGACCATCGAGCGCTACGTCGCCCCGTGGCTGGTCGGCCGCGACCCGACCGCGATCGAGGCGCTGCGAATCGAGATGGCCCGACGGGTCCAGGGCAATCCCTTCGCCCGCGCCGCGGTCGAGATGGCGCTCTGGGACCTCGCCGGCCGGGCGCTCGGCGTGCCGGTGTACCGGCTCCTCGGCGGGCGCGTGCGAGACCGCGTGCCGCTCTCCTGGTCGCTCGCAGTGGTGGACCCGAGCGCCGAGATCGACGAGGCCCACGCCAGGGTCGCGCTGGGCCACCGCATCTTCAAGGTCAAAACCGGGGCCGGCGC
>WNGJ01007086.1_pt1 | contig 11910 bp, 11 predicted proteins | sample 5400611 | NCBI WGS metagenome assembly WNGJ01 (sample SAMN13153375, study PRJNA577476) | soil metagenome | isolation source: 40 cm soil or saprolite under Garry oak tree replicate 1 | place: USA:California | collected 2016-06-15 | reverse complement strand
CTGACGGCGTCAACGACCGCCCCGCCGATCAGAGGGCCGAAGACGGGCGCCAGCAGCATCGGCACGCCGATCACGCTCATCACCCGCCCCATCCGCTGCGGGCCGGCGGCCTGGGCGAGGATCGTCTGGCCGATGGGCAGGATCATTCCGGCGCCAAGCCCCTGCAGCACCCGGAACACGATCAGCGAGCCGATCGACCAGGCGGCGCCCGCGAGCACCGAGCCCGCCAGGAACACCGCGATCGCGGCGAGCCAGGCGCGCTTGGCGCCGAACCGCTCCGATGCCCAGCCGGTCAGCGGGATTACGGTGGCGAAGGCGAGCATGTACCCGGTCAGCACCCACTGGATGGCCGGGATCGACGCGCCCAGGTCGCTGCCGAGCGTGGGAATGGCGACGTTAACGACCGTCAGGTCGAGAACCGTCATGATCGTACCGAGGATGACGACGCCGGCCAGCACGAGGATCTCGCGGGACAGCCGGTCGTCGCTGGTGCCGGCGCCGGCTTCGACGGCCGACGTTGTCTGCACGCTGCCCGTCATGGTGGCCTCCTTGGAGTAAGCTAGATATGCTCTAAATTTGGTGTGGCTCAATTATTAGAGCAACACAACTTTTCTGTCAAGGCACGGAGGGAGGGAGGACCGGCACATGGGCCTTCGCGAGCTCAAGAAGGAACAGACCCGGCAGCTGCTCGCCGATACCGCGTGGCGGCTGTTCGCCGACCGCGGCTTCGACCGGGTAAGCGTCGCGGAGATCGCGCGGGAGGCCCAGGTCGCGGAGGCGACGGTCTTCAACTACTTCGCGAGCAAGGAGGACCTGTTCTACTCGCGGCTGGAGGCCTTCGGCGCCCGGCTCACCGACGCGATCCTGGACAGGGAGCCCGGCGAGTCCGCCCTTGCCGCCTTCCGGCGCGCCTTGCTGACCGAGGGCGGCTTGCTGAGGGACGTCGAAGCGGGTGATGCGGAGGCGCTCACGCGGCTTCGCATGATCAATCGCGTCATCGCCGGCAGCCCGGCCTTGCTCGCGCGCGAGCAGCAGGCGATCAACCACACCGCCGACGCCCTCGCCAGCGTGCTGGCGGCTGAGACCGGCGCACTCCCCGGAGACCTCAGGCCGCAGGCGGCCGCGAACGCGCTGCTCGGCGTGCACCGGGCGCTGCTGCACTACGTGCGCCGGCGGATCCTGGCCGATGACGAGCCCGCCAGGTTGGCTGCCCAGGTCCGCAGACTCAGCGCCGAGGCGTTCGCGCTGCTCGAGGGCGGCCTGGCTGACTTCGCCATCAAGCCGCGAAGCGCGGAGAGCGAGCCGTCATCCACAGTCTGTGGATGACGGAGCTGGAAAACGGCACGAACTGCGAGGTATCCTCCACGTCCTTGTGGAAATTCTGGTTACATGGGACCTGATCGCCCTGACACTGCGGCGGTCGCGGGCGAATTCCGCCGCCAGCGTGGCATTGAAAGCCCTTCCGTAATGCCGTGGATACTGCAATACTGCATTGGTGCCTGGTCTGAGCGTAGCCCTTCTCAACCTCAAGCCAGGCACGGGCAAGACCACATCAGCGGTCTGGCTGGCACACATTTTCGTCGAGGCTGGGAAGCAGGTGCTTCTGGTTGACGCGGATCCGTCAGGGAGCGCGCTGGAGTGGTCAGACCTCGCAGCCATGGATCCGCGGCTGCCGCCGAGGGACGCGTTCCCCTTCCGGATCGTGGCCCTGCCGTCTCGCCGGCTCCACCTCCGGGTTCCCGAGATCGCCTACGCAGATGACGTGGTGATAGTCGACGCTCCCCAGCTCGAAGACCACGCGGGGATAGCCCGGTCAGCGATGCGGTACGTCGACGAGATCCTGATCCCGTGCGCGCCGAGCCCGATTGAGATCAATCGCACGACGCCAGTACGCGACGAGATCGCCGAGACCGAAGCGGTTCGGGACCGGCCCGCCCGCTCCGCGGTGCTGCTGAACCGGTGTATCACCCGTGCGCACTCGACGGCCAACGCCAGGGAGGCGCTGGAGGGCCTGGGATATGACGTGCTGCCGACGGCCGTGCCGAGGCTGGAAGCCTTCGCTCAGAGCTTCGGCCTGCCGATTCCCGAGATGGGCCGCCAGGTATGGCGCGCCGTTGCCGGTGACCTCATCGAACGGTGCATTCCCCGTGGGAAGGTCCGGTCATGACGACGGAACAGGAGCGGCGCAAGGCGCAGATGACCGCGGCCGCCGTGCGGCGCGCGGAACCCGGTGCCGCGGCGGCCGGAGGAACGGCGATCCGGTCCAAGCCGGTGCGCATCACGCTCGACCTGAGCCCGGAACTCTACCGGCAGCTGACCCGGTGGGCACATTCGGCCGCGATTGAGCTAGATGTGCCGCGCGTCGCGCTGGCGGACGCGGTTCGCGCGATGATCAGAGTCACGACCGAGAGCCCGGACGAGGTCATTGAGCGGCTTCGCCGCGATCGGGAGCTGTAGCCCGGTTCACTGCCGCTCACGCCCGTCCCGTGATCCGGGCAGTAGCCGTACGGGTTCTTTGGTGTCCGCGAAGGTACTCTCTTCCGCGAGGAGCTTGTGAGCGCGAAGATGGCGGGCCGCAAGGCTGTATCACTCGCTACCCTGGAACCATGCCGGATTCGCCTCGCACCATGACCGCGGCCCTGCACCGCGAAGAGGACTGGTACATCGCGCAGTGCCTGGAAGTGGACGTTGCCAGCCAGGGCCACACGATCGATGAGGCACTCGCCAACCTCGCTGAGGCCGTCGAGCTGTACCTGGAAGAGGTGGACGACCCGGCCGGGCACGTCACCGCCACGCCGCTGGTGACCTCGTTCAGGCTGCCGGCCGCGTGAGCCCCGCGCTCTCCGACCTGCCTGTGCGGAAAGTCATCCGCGCCCTGGAGTCAGTGGGTTTCTCCCACGTCCGGACCGAAGGGAGCCACAGGTCTGGCCCCGGACGAGTTCCTCAAGCTCCTCGACTAGGACGCCAGCCCAGATGCCAAGCGGCGGGCCCCGTGGCCGCGGTCACGCCGCCTCGAGACCCGCCACCTCAGCTAGCTACCGGCGATTTTCGCCGACCAGATCAGCCCTCGGTCTTGATCGGCCCAGCCGGGCCACTCGCCTTGACGACCCCGATCGGGCACGACACGCCCGTCCCGTGGTCGGGGCAGTACCCATGGGGGTTTTTCGTGCTTGAAAGATATTGCTGGTGATAGCCCTCGGCGAAATAGAACTCCGGGGCTTCACTGACCTCGGTCGTGATTGTCCCGTAGCCGGCCGGCGTGAGCTGGCGCTGGTAAGCGGCCAGCGACGCCTCGGCGACGGCCTTCTGCTCGGGCGTGTGCCAGAAGATCGCAGAACGGTACTGCGAGCCGATGTCGTTGCCCTGCCGCATGCCGTGGGTGGGGTCGTGCGATTCCCAGAAGATCCTGAGCAGTTCAGGGTACGAGATGACCTTCGGGTCGAAGACCACCCGCACGGCCTCAGCGTGGCCCGTCCGGCCGCTGCAGACCTCCTCGTAGGTCGGGTTCGGGGTGTAACCGCCCTCGTAACCGACCGAGGTGGAGATGACTCCCTTGGTCCGCCAGAACGTCTTCTCGGCTCCCCAGAAGCAGCCCATCGCGAACTCGGCGATCTCGCTGCCTTCTGGGTACGGCGGCCGCAGCGGCGTGCCGAGTACCTCATGCGCCGCGGGCACTCGCATGGCCTCTGACCGGCCAGGCAGAGCCTCGTCGGCGGCGATCATGCGCGACTTGTGCGTGCCGAAGATTCCCACGCTTACCTCCCCTTGGGGCGCTTGTACTGGTAACAGCGCCCCGGGCGGCGCGCACATTCCCGTGCCCGGCCGCAGCCGCGAGGGTCAGCCGGTCCGCTCGATCACGAAGTCGCACATGGTCTCGAACGCGGCCCTGGCCGGTACCTCGGGCAGCGCCAGGATCTCTTGCCTGGCCAGGTCCGCCCAGTGCCGCAGGTCAGCACGTGCCATGTCCATGCCGGGGTGCGCCCGCAGCAACGCGAGGGTCTCGGCCCGCGCCGCCGGATCGGTGAGGTCACCGCCGGTGAGCAGCTCGACCAGGCGCGGGTCGCCCGGCCTGATGGACCGCAGCGCGTGCAGCACGGGCAGCGTCTTGACGCCTTCCTTCAGGTCGGTTCCCGGGGTCTTGCCGGACTGATCGGTTTCGCTGGCGACGTCCAGAATGTCGTCGGAGAGCTGGAAGGCCACCCCGAGCGCGGCGCAGGCGGGCGCGATCCGCGCGGTGACCTCGTCAGGCGCCCCCGAGAACATGGCCCCGAACTGGCCGGACGTTGCCATCAGCGAGGCCGTCTTCTCCGTGACGACCCCCATGTAGTGCTCAAGCTGGTCCTGGCCGGGCCGTGGCCCCACGGTCTCGGAGATCTGCCCGGCCACCAGCCGGGTGAAGGTCTCGGCCTGGAGCCTGACCGCCTCGGGACCGAGGTCAGCGAGGATCTTCGAGGCGCACGCGAACAGGAAGTCACCGGTCAGGATCGCGACCGAGTTGTCCCAGCGGGAGTTCGCGCTCGGCGATCCGCGCCTGACGTCCGCCTCATCCATGACGTCGTCGTGGTACAAGGTCGCGAGGTGTGTCAGCTCGATAGCAACCGCGGCCGGCACCACCCGCTCGTCCCTGGGGTCTCCGAACTGCGCCGCCAGCAGCACCAGAGTGGCGCGGAAGCGCTTGCCGCCGGCCACGATCAGGTGCGCCGACGTCTCGTCGAGCAGGTCGTACTGCGCCCTGGCGGCCTTCCGCAGCCCCTCCTCGACCAGAGCGAGCCCATCGGTCACATCCGCCGCGAGCGCGGTATCCGCGAGCTCCACGGGAACGACGCTGATCACTGCATCCCCTACCACTAAGCCTGTCGCGCTCCGCATGCGGCCAGGCATCCTGTTACCTGGCATTCACCAAGATAAGCACACCGCAGGCCGCGCCGGGTCCCGCCGGGCCCTTCGGGCCGGCCGCTGGCCTCGGCACCAGGAGCGCGATCAGCGTCGGCATCACCGGACGAACAGATGGGCGGCGGCGTCGTGCGCCAGTCGCAGCAGCGGTTCTGGCGCGACGCCGAGTACGAGGGTCGCGAGGACGCCGATGCCGACGGCTACCGACGTGAAAGCGCTGGGCCTGACCACGGCCGGCCCGTCGAGCGCGGGCTCGCTGAAGAACATCAGGACGATCACGCGGACGTACGGGAATGCCAGGATGGCGCTGCTGATCACGCCGATGATCACCAGCGGCAGCGCTCCCCCCGAGATCGCCGCCTGGAACACCGCGAACTTGCCAGTGAAGCCGCTGGTCAGCGGGATGCCGGCGAACGCGATGAGGAAGAACGCGAAGACCCCGGCTACCAGCGGCGAACGCTTGCCGAGACCAGCCCACCTGGACAGGTGACCCGCCTCGCCGCTGGCGTCTCTGATCAGGGTCACCACGGCGAACGCGCCGATCGTCGCGACCCCGTACGCGGCCAGGTAGAACATGCTGCTCGACAGGCCAGCCGTGCTCGCGGCGACCACGCCGGTGAGGATGTAGCCCGCCTGGGCGATCGAGGAGTACGCGAGCAGCCGCTTGACGTCGGTCTGCGTGATCGCGATGATCGACCCGCCGAGCATCGTGAGAATCGCGACGCCCCACATCATCGGCCGCCAGTCCCAGGTCAGCTGGCCGAACGCCACATAGAACACGCGCAGCACCGCACCGAACGCGCTGACCAGCGTGCACGAGGCCATCAGCGCGGTAACCGGGGTGGGCGCACCCTGGTAAACATCCGGCTTCCACGCCTGGAACGGCACGGCGCCGATCTTGAACAGCAGGCCCACCCCGAGGAGCGCGATGCCCGCGTACAGCAGAACAGCGCTCTGCGTGTTGCTGCCAGCCGCCGTCGCGATCGCCGCGAGCCTGACCGAGTCGGAGTAGCCGTACAGCATGGCGACACCGAACAGGAAGAACGCCGAGGAGAACGCGCCGAGCAGGAAGTACTTCATCGCGGCTTCCTGCGAGAGCAGCCGGCGCCGCCTGGCCAGCCCGCAGAGCAGGTAGAGCGGGAGCGAGAGCACCTCGAGCGCCACGAACATGGTCAGCAGGTCGTTCGCGGCCGGGAACAGCAGCATGCCGCCGACGGCGAAGAGCGTGAGCGGGTACACCTCGGTGTGGCTGATCCCGGCGAGCAGGCCCTCACGCTCTTCAGCGCTGCCTGGAACGGCGGCGGCCTGCGCGGCGAAGGCGCTCACGTCGTGCGAGGACTCGGCGATCAGCAGGACGCTGATGAACGCCAGCACCAGGACCGTGCCCTGGATGAACAGGGTCGGGCGGTCGACCGCGACCGCGCCGGCCGCCGCGATGTTGCCGGCGCTGCCGTTGCTGAACACGTTGCCGCTGATGGCCACGAAGATGGTCAGCACGAACGCCGCCGCCAGGCTGCCGAGCGTAATGGCCAGGTGCAGCGTGCGGCGCAACGGCCGCGCCGCGAACGCCTCGACCAGCACGCCTGCCAGCGCTGCGCCGAACACGAGCAGCATCGGCGACAGCTGGCCGTACTCGATATGCGGCGCGGGGATGGACGGGGCATTCGCGGCGAGGGCGCCGAGGTTGCCGGTCACGGCTTGCTCCCGTTCTCGGCCTTGGCCGGATGCGGCGGCACGGGGTTGGTGGAATGCGCCTGCACCAGCGTCTTCTGCACGGCCGGGTTGATGACGTCGATGACCGGCTTGGGATACACGCCGAGCGCGATGATGAGCGCGATCAGCGGACCGACCGCCAACAGCTCGCGTGCACGCAGGTCGGGCATGGTGGCCACGTCTTCGCGGACGGGACCGGTCATGATGCGCTGATACATCCAGAGGATGTAGATCGCCGCCAGGATGATCCCCGCGGTCGCGAGGCCAGCGGCGACCTCGTACTTGGTGAACGTCCCGATCAGGATCAGGAACTCGCTGACAAAGGTGGAGAGCCCGGGCATCGCGAGCCCGGCGAGCCCTGCCACGAGGAACAGGCCGGCCAGGACGGGAGCCACCTTCTGCACGCCGCCGTAGTCGGCGATCTGCGACGAGCGCCGGCGGGCGATCATGAAGCCGGCGATCAGGAACAGCGCACCTGTCGCGAAGCCGTGGTTGACCATGTACAGCGTCGCGCCGACCTGGCCCTGGCTGGTCATGGCGAAGATGCCGAGCGTGATCAGGCCGAAGTGCGACACCGAGGTGTAGGCGATCAGGCGTTTCAGGTCGGCCTGGCCGATCGCCACGATGGCCGCGTACAAGATCCCGATCACCGAGAGAACGATGACCAGCGGCGTGAAGTAGTGCGACGCGGACGGGAACAGGTCGAGGCAGTACCTGATCATGCCGAACGTGCCGACCTTGTCAAGCACGCCGACCAGGAGCACCGCGGCGCCCGGCTGCGCCGCGGTCGCGGCATCGGGCAGCCAGGTGTGGAACGGCCAGAGCGGTGCCTTGATCGCGAACGCGACGAAGAAGCCGAGGAACAGCCATTTCTGCGTCGTCGGGCTCAGCGCGACCCTGGCCAGGTCGGTGAACAGGAACGAGCCGTGGTGGCCGAGCGCGGCGCTCTGGGTCGAGTAGACGTACAGCGCGATCAGCGCGGCCAGCATGAGCAGCCCGCCCAGCAGGCTGTAGAGGAGGAACTTCACCGCGGCGTACTGCCGCTGACCGACGCCGTAACTGCCGATCATGAAGTACATCGGGATCAGCATGGCCTCGAAGAAGACGTAGAACAGGAACACGTCGGTGGCCGCGAAGACGCCGATCATCATCGTCTCGAGCACCAGCAGCAGCGCGAAGTAGGTCTTCACGCTGTGCGGTCTTGGCGCGGCTCCGCCACGACGTCCAGGCGGCTGCTCTCCGGCCGGGCTGTCCGAGCCCTCGGCGTCGTTCCAGGACGCGAGCACCACGACAGGCATGAGAACGGCCGTCATGAGGATCAGCACCAGCGCGATCCCGTCAACGCCGACCGCGTAGTGCACGCCGAACTGCGGGATCCACTGGTAGGTCTGGGTGAACTGGAACCGCGCGCCGCCGGTCTTGAATCCGGCCGCCATCGCGATCGTCACGCCGAGCGTGAGGACCGTGGTCAGCAGCGCGATCCGCTTGACTAGCAGGTCGCGTGAGCGACGGTCAGCGTCCGGGGGGGCTCCGGGGGGTAGTCCCTCCGGGCTAGCACTGCCAGGCGCGGACCTGCCAGGGGTGAGGCAGACGGCCAGCGTCCCGGCCAGCGGGATCGCGCCGGCCACGGTCAGCCAGGGGAAGGTGCTCATCGGTGATTGACCCCTTCGGGTGTGTCCCGTGGATCTTGGTGGATGCGGGCGGCGATCCGATGTGGCGGGAAGGGGAGGCGGGTGGGGGTCCGGCAAGGCGGAGGAGGAGTGAGTAGCGGAGCTATTCGCGACGACGACACAGTGTCGACCTCATCTGGCGCCGGCCGTCGTCTGGGCGCCGATCCGCGCCGCCGAAGATCCACGGGACACACCCCCTAGAGCCTGACGAGCAGCAGGGCGCCGACGAGCAGCAGGGCGCCGATCAGCATGGACAGGGCGTAGGAGCGGACGAACCCGGTCTGGACCCGCCTGACCCGGCCCGAGCTCCCGCCCATGGTTGCGGCGATCGTGTTGACGATCCCGTCGATGCCGCGGTTGTCGAAGTACACAGATAGCCTGGCGAGCCACTGGCCAGGCCGCATCAGCACCGACTCGTTTAGCGCGTCGCCGTAGAGGTCCTTGCGCGCCGCTACGGTCGCGAAGCTGCCGAGCGGCGCCGTCACCGGGACCTCGCGCCGGCCGTAGATGACCCAGGCGAACCCGGCCGACACCACGACGAGCGCCAGCGTCGCCCAGCTCAGCGGCGAGAAGAAGCCGTGAGCCAGCGGCGGCGTGCCGGTCACCGGCTTCAGGAAGTCGATCAGGCGGTTCGAGATCATCAGGAAGCCGCCAGCGGCGAGCGACCCGATCGCGAGGATGACCATCGGCGAGGTCATGACCGGCGGCGCCTCGTGCGGGTGGGCGTCGTCTTCCCACCGGCGCTTGCCGGTGAAGGTCATCAGCATCACCCGCGTCATGTAAAACGCCGTGATGGCCGCGCCGATCAGCGCGCAGGTGCCGAGAATGGCGCCCGACGTGCCACCCTTGTCGAACGCGGTCTCAATGATCGGATCCTTGGTGAAGAAGCCGGAGAACGGCGGCACGCCGATGATCGCCAGGTAGCCGAACGTGAACGTCACGAACGTGATCTTCATGGCCGTGGCGAGGCCGCCGAACCGGCGCATGTCGACCTCGTCGTCCATCTCGTGCTTGACCGCGCCGGCGCCGAGGAACAGGCCCGCCTTGAAGAAGCCGTGCGAGAGCAGGTGCGCGATGGCCAGCGCGTAGCCGGCCGGGCCGAGGCCGGCGGCCAGCATCATGTAGCCGATCTGGCTCATCGTCGATCCGGCCAGCGCCTTCTTGATGTCGTCCTTCGCGCACCCGATGATGGCGCCGAACAGCAGCGTCGCGGCGCCGACGATCGTGACGAGCAGCCTGGCGTTCGCGGACAAGTTGAAGATCGGGGCCGAGCGAACGATCAGGTAGACGCCGGCAGTCACCATGGTGGCCGCGTGAATAAGCGCGGATACCGGGGTTGGGCCCTCCATCGCATCGAGGAGCCAGGATTGCAGCGGCAGCTGCGCGGACTTGCCGCACGCGCCGAGCAGCAGCAGCAACCCGATGGCCGTGATCACTGTGTTGCCGGCCGTGTGCGCCGCCCCGAACACCCCGGCGAAGGTGACCGAGCCGAAGGTGGCGAACATCAGCATGATCGCCAGCGACAACCCCGCGTCACCGACGCGGTTGGCGACGAACGCCTTCTTCGCCGCCACCGCCGCGGCGGGCTTGAACTGCCAGAACCCGATCAGCAGGTAGGACGCGAGGCCGACACCCTCCCAGCCGGCGTACAGGGCGACGTAGTTGTCGGCCAGCACGAGCAGCAGCATCGCGGCGATGAACAGGTTCAGGTAGCCGAAGAACCTGCGCCGCTCCGTATCCTCGGCCATGTAGCCGACCGCGTAGATGAGGATGAGCGAGCCCACGCCGGTGATCAGCAGCGCGAAGCAGATAGACAGCGGATCGAGCAGCAGCCCGATGTTGACGTGGAACCGTCCGATCGACGGTATCCAGTTATAAACCTGCACTTCGCGGCTGCGCTGGCTGGCCGGATAGCTCAGCATCGTGGCGAAGATGATTGCCCCGTACACGAACGAAGCCAGCGACATGGCGCAGCCGAGCAGGTGCCCCCAGGCGTTCGTGCGCTTGCCGCCGAGCAGCAGGATCACGGCACCGGCCGTGGGGAATGCGAGGAGCAGCCAGGCCAGCTTTATCACGCCGGTGGCCGGCAAAGTCGTCACTGCCTACCCCTCCACGCCTAGTACTTGAGCAGGTTGGCATCGTCGACCGACGCCGACTTGCGGGCGCGGAAGATCGAAGTAAGGATCGCCAGGCCGACCACGACCTCGGCTGCCGCCACGACCATCACGAAGAACGCGATCACCTGGCCGTTGAGGTCGCCGTGCAGCCTGGCGAACGCGATGAAGGCCAGGTTGACGGCGTTCAGCATCAGTTCGACGCACATGAACACGACCAGCGCGTTACGGCGGACCAGAACCCCGACGCCGCCGATGACGAACAGGATCGCCGCGAGCGCGACGTAGTTGGCCGGGCTGATCACCGGTCCTCCTCATGCTCGTCGCCGGTCTCGCCGGCGATAGCGCTCCGTCCGTTCCCCGGCAGCTCCGCGGGGGGCTCGCCGGTGAGCACGCCGCTGACCGAGAGCCGGGACTGCGTCCCGTCGGGCAGCAGGGCTGGCATGTCCACCGCGTTGTGCCGCGCGTACGTCCCAGGGCCGGGCAGCGGCGTCGGCCGCCCGCTGGCCACCCGGCGCCTGGACAGCATCCGCTGTGTCGGCCTCGGGCTGGTCCGCTCCCGGTGCGCGAGCACCATCGCGCCGAGGGCCGCGGTGATCAGCAGGGCGCTGGTGACCTCGAACGGGAACACGTAGGTCGTGAACACGAGCCTGGCCAGGCCTTGGACATTCGACGAGCTGTTGTGCGGGCCTGAGGGCGCGGCGGCGCCGATCGCCGCGTGCCCGACGACCAGGATCAGGAGCACGAGCATCGCGATCCCGGCCAGCCCCGCGAAGAGCCGCTGGCCCCTGATCGTCTCGACGATGGAGTCAGACGCGGTGATGCCGACGATCATCATCACGAACAGGAAGAGCATGAGCACGGCGCCGGTGTAGACGATGACCTGCACGAACGCCAGGAACGGCGCTCCTTGCATCGCGTACATCCCGGCGAGGATCAGCATCACCACCGCCAGCAGGATCGCGCAGTGCACCGCGCGCCTGGTGAGGATCATGCCGAGCGCGGCGCCGACCGCCACGATGGCCAGCACCCACCACGTGACGACCTCGGTGTTGCTGGCCGCGCTGCCGGCCAGCACCAGGTGATGGGTCATGACGCGCCTCCCTGACGGGCCGCGCCGCCGGCGTCGTCCTGACCGGATCCGCCGGCACCGCCGGACGCCGCGGCGTCGTCGGCAGCACGGCCGCGCGCGAGCATGCTGAGCAGGTCAGCCGGCTGCGCGCTGGCGAATGAGGGCCCCTGCCGGTAATAGTCCTGTTCTGAGTCGCCAAGCCGCATCGGGTGCGGCGGCGCCTCCATGCCTGGCTCGAGCGGCGCGAGCAGCTGCTCCTTGGTCCAGATCAGGTTCTCCCTGCTGTCGTCGGCCAGCTCGTAGTCGTTGGTCATCGTCAGCGCCCGGGTCGGGCACGCCTCGACGCACAGGCCGCACAGGATGCAGCGCAGGTAGTTGATCTGGTACACGACGCCGTACCGCTCGCCCGGCGAGTACCGCTCGGCGTCGGTGTTGCTGGCGCCCTCGA
>WNGJ01007085.1_pt1 | contig 11910 bp, 11 predicted proteins | sample 5400611 | NCBI WGS metagenome assembly WNGJ01 (sample SAMN13153375, study PRJNA577476) | soil metagenome | isolation source: 40 cm soil or saprolite under Garry oak tree replicate 1 | place: USA:California | collected 2016-06-15 | reverse complement strand
CATCGGCGGCATCCCGGCCGGCGGTGGCGACTTCGGTGCGGCCATCAACGCACAGGCGGTCATCGACATGCCCTATCAGTTCGACTTCTACGACGGCGGCGGTCTGGACGCGGCGTTCCTCGGGCTCGCGCAAGCCGACAGGGAAGGCAACGTCAACGTATCGAGGTTCGGCCCGCGGCTGGCCGGCGCGGGCGGCTTCATCGACATCAGCCAGAACGCGCAGAAGGTGTTGTTCCTCGGCACCTTCGCCGCGGGCGACCTCCAGGTCTCGGTCGTCGAGGGCAAGCTGCTGATCGAACGCGACGGACAGCACCAGAAGTTCGTCGAGGAGGTCGAGCACCGGACATTCTCCGGGCCGCACGCCGCGCGCCAGGGAAAGGACGTCCTCTACATCACCGAGCGGTGCGTATTCCGGCTCACTACCGAAGGCCTGGAGCTGACCGAGGTCGCTCCCGGCATCGACATCGAACGCGACATCCTGGCCAAGATGGCGTTCAAGCCGATCGTGAACAAGCCGCGCGAGATGGACCGCCGTATCTTCCGGTCCGACCCGATGGGCCTCCGGGAGGACATGCTGCGGCTGCCCCTCGACGCGCGGTTCAGCTACGACGACGAACGCAACATCTTGTACCTGAACTTCGAGGATCTCCAGGTAAAGTCGATGACGGTGATCGAGGATGTCGTAGCGAAGATCAGGGAGATCTGCGAGCCGCTCGGCCACAAGGTCTACGCCGTGGCCAACTACGACGGCTTCGAACTCGACAGCGACCTCGAAGACGCCTACCTCGACGCCGTTCAGGAAATAGGCGACACCTACTTCCACGGTGTCACCCGGTTCACCACCAGCGCGTTCATGCGCGCCAAACTCGGCAGCGCGCTCGAATCACGCGGCGTCGCGCCGCACATCTACGAATCCGAAGACGAAGCCGCAGGCGCCGTACGCACCACCTTGCCACGCCAGGAGTAACTGAGGTCCCCTGACGACATTTACCGCGACTTTACGTGAGCGCGTAGTTCACCGGCTTTAGTGGCTCGGGGAGATCCGTCTCGCCGAGCCACTCCAGAATCGTGACCTCCGCCGTCCTGGACATCGCGGCCGTATGTGCCGGATGACTCCGGCTGGCCCCGGTCGTTGTCGCCCGGCACGTCGACAAGGCGATTCGGCCGCGTTACGTTCGACTGGCTCGACAGGAGGGTTTGGCCATGACGACAACAGTCACCGCGCTGGCGCAGGACATCGGGCTCGCCCGTGAGACCGATTACTACTTGATGAAAGACCAGCTCACCGAGGATGAGCTGGGTTGCTGTACCGGGTACGGAAGTTCGCAGAAACGGAGATACTGCCGGTCGTCAACCCGTACTGGGAGCGGGGCGAGTTCCCGTTCGAGCTGGTGCCTAAGCTCGCCGCGCTGAACATCGTCGGCGACACCATGGTGGGCTACGGCACCACGCCGATGTCGGCCGTCGGCTCGGGATTGCTGGCTTATGAGCTCAGCCGTGTTGACGGCAGCATCGCGACGTTCTTCGCCGTGCACGTCGGGCTGGCGATGCAGTCGATCTACCTGCTTGGCTCGGAGGAGCAAAGGCAGCGCTGGCTGCCGCCGATGGCCAGGCTGGAGAAGATCGGGGCGTTCGCGCTCACCGAGCCCGATCACGGGTCCGACGCGGTCATCCTCGAGGCCTCGGCCCAGCGGGACGGCAGCGAGTGGGTGATCAACGGCCGTAAGCGCTGGCCCGGCAACGCCGTGTGGTGCGACGTGATCGTTGTCTTCGCCCGTGACACGCAGGACGGACAGGTCAAGGCGTTCGTCGTGGAGAAGGACAACCCCGGCTACGCCGCGTCCAAGATCGAGGGCAAGGTCTCGCTGCGGATGACGCAGAACGCGGACATCACCCTCATCAACTGCCGCGTCTCCGAAGATGCCCGGCTGCAGAACTGCAACTCGTTCGCCGACGTCGCCAAGGTGCTCAAGGGCACCCGCAACACCGTTGCCTGGGCATCGGCCGGACATGGGGTCGCCGCCTACGACATCGCCCTCAACTACGCGCAGCGGCGGACCCAGTTCGGCCGGCCGATCGCGAAGAACCAGATGATCCAGTCGATGCTCGTCGAGATGCTCGGCGAGGTCACCGCCATGCAGCTCTACTGCATCCGCCTCGGGCGGCTGCTCGACGGCGGCAAGATGAGCGACACGAGGGCCTCCCTGGCCAAGTACTTCTGCTCGGTCAAGGCCCGTCATGTGTGCCGCCTGGCCCGCGACATCCTCGGCGGTAACGGGATCCTGCTGGAATTCCACGTGATGCGCCACCTGTGCGACATGGAGGCGCTCATCACCTACGAGGGCACCGCGGAGATCCAGACGCTCATCGTCGGTCGCGACATCACCGGGCAGAGCGCCTTCGCCTGATGCGATCTGCTTCAGGCGTAGCTACCGGTCGGCTCGGGCAGCCTGTGCAGCGCCTCCAGGGCGATGAATAGTTCCGCTGACGATCTGGGGTCCTGCAGCGAGCGGCCGGTCTGACGCTCGATCCGGCGCAGCCGGTGGCGCACCGTGTTGGGGTGGCAGTACAGGTGTTTTCCTGCCTCGATCGCGGAGCCCTGGAACGCGAAGAACGCGGCGAGGGTGTTCAGGAGCATGTCCCGCTCGTCTGGGTCGATGTCCAGCAACGGCCCGAGGATCGTCTTCGTGATCCGGTAGGAGGTCGTCGGGGAGCTGACCACGAGAACGGACAGCGGGGCGTCATCGAACAGGTTCACCATCGGGTTGCCCGCCGGTGAACTAGCCAGGGCGATCCGGGCGAGATGCAGCGCCTGCGACGTGCGCTCAAGTCCGGTGTACACCGGGCTCACCCCGACTCGGGCCACAGCGCCCGAACGCAGGATCTCCGCCAGCGCCGGGGTGTTACGCTGCGATCTCAGCGACACGATCCCCACCTGGAACTCGGGCAGCAGCCGCCACGCCGACCCTATTCCTCGCACATGCAGGCGGCTCTGGACCCGTGGCAACGCGTGCCGGGCCACCGCGGGGACCTCCGCGGCCACGACGACGAACACGCCCTGGTACGGAAGCCCTAGCAGATCGGCCGCCTCCCACATCGTTGCCGTGTCGGCGATCCGCCCCTCGAGCAGCGCCTCGACCAGCGCCGATCGTTCCTGGTCCTGGCAAAGGAGCTGCTCGGTCAGGGCGTCCCGGTAGGCAGTAGCCAGCTCCGTGGTGAACAGGGTGTTCAGCATCCACACCTCAGATGCGATGCCCACCAGTTCGGCGTCCGACACGATCCCGGTCTGATGTGCCTCCGCGACGAGAGTGTCCCACATGAACCGGAAGCCGAGCTGGTACGAGCTCTGCACCGCGGCGAGCGGCGCCCCCTGCTCGGCCCGCCGACGGCCGGTTCGCCGCGGCCCGGCCAGGTCGTGCGACCCTGGGCGGCCGAGATTGCTGAATACGAACGTGAGATTGTCCTGCAACGACTGGTGCAGATCATCGATGGGAACCAGGCTGTCGTCGCCGTAGATGTCACTCCGCTTGCCGCGAATGTCACTCTGCTCAAGGACGCGTTTCAGCAACTCGTCGGTAAGCGCAGGCAGCCGGTCGAGCAGCGCCGACGCGAGCACGGCGCCTTGCGGATTTGCGACATTTGCATCCTGTGTCACCCTCGCCTCGTTTCGGCGGTGGGGAACCCCTCCACCATCGGTGCCATGCCCGTTGCGTCCGCGGTCAGCTCGAGGTGGCCACCGCGATAGATATGCGCGGCCGCTAGGTAGGCCTGCACCACGCGGCGCAGCAGCGGATTGCCTATCCATCCCGGGTCGGTGAACCGGCGGGCCGGCCGGGACGGCTGAGCCTCCGCGTTGCCTACCGCGATGCGGCCCAGTTCGCCGAGCAGTTGCGATCCCCGACCGGCGACGAGCCCGGGCTGGGTGGCCAGCACCGCCGCAAGCCGCAGGCCGAAGCCGCCTGGGTTCACCCGGCGCAGCGCACCGAAGGGCGCATCAGTGAGCAGCAGGTCCAGCGGCGCCGACACAGCATCCGCCGCGGCTGACCCGATCGTATCGGTGTCGGCGCTCATAGCCGTCATTTAGCCGAGCCTAAGCCGCGGTCGGCGCTCAGGCATCGGCTCCTCGCCACGAACCCCGGGCCCGGCGTCATTCCCCGAGCACAGCCGTGGTCGTGTCACATGGCGCAGCCAGGCCTTCCAGGCTGATGGGCGGCGCGGCGAGACTCAGCTGGTCAGGTGGCGCGCCGGGCACCGCCGGTGGCTGGCCGGGCTGTCCGTCCACGTTAACCTGTCCGGCCCGCTGGAGCGCCGGGCCGCTCCGGCACACCACGGCCCCAGGCCCGAAGGCCACCGCGCGATTGTGCGGAAGCACCTGAGATCCCCAGCTGTGTTGTCGCGCCATCCATGGACGCCTGCCGCGCCTTGGAGCAGGGTCGGTAACGCGCACCCGAACACCCGGGCCGCAAGACCGCCAAGGAGAGCCGATGAGTGTCTACCGCGTAACCGAGGTCATCGGGGTCAGCGAGGAATCCTGGGAGGACGCCGCCCGCGAAGCGGTCAAGACCGCAGCCGCCACCGTGCGCGACCTCCGGGTGGCCGAAGTGATCCGCAAGGACGTCACGATCGAGAACGGCCGGGTCAAGAACTTCCGGGTACGGCTGGGCCTGTCGTTCAAGTACGACACCGGCGACTGAGATGGCCGAGTTCGTCAGCGTGCACTCCTCCGGCGGGCTGGCGACCATCCGGCTCGACCGGCCGCCGGTAAACGCCCTGAGCATCGCGCTGCAGGGTGAGCTACAGGACGCGGCTGAGAGGGTCAGCGCGGACCCGGACATCCGGGCCGCGGTGATCTACGGCGGGGAGAAGGTGTTCGCGGCCGGAGCGGACGTCAAGGAGATGGCAGGCAGGAACTACGCCGAGATGGCAGCCATCAGCCGCAGGCTGCACGCCAGCTTCCGGGCGGTTGCCGCCATCGGCAAGCCAGTGGTCGCCGCGATCACCGGCTTCGCGCTCGGCGGCGGGCTGGAGCTGGCGCTATGCGCGGACTTCCGGGTCGGCGGCGAAAACGCCAGATTCGGCGTGCCCGAGATCCTGCTCGGCGTCATCCCCGGGCTGGGCGGCACCCAGCGGCTGCCCAGGCTGATCGGGCCGGCCCGGGCCAAGAACCTCGTCTACACCGGAAGGTTCGTAGACGCTGAGGAAGCCCTGCGGATCGGCCTGGTGGACCAGGTCGTACCGGACGCTGACGTGTACCGAGCCGCAACCAGGCTCGCCGGGCAGTTCGTGTCCGGTCCCGCGCTGGCATTGCGCGCGGCCAAGGAGGCGATCGACACCGGGCTGGACCTCGGCCTCGACGCCGGGCTCGAGGTCGAGCGCCTGCACTTCGCGGCGCTATTCGCTACCGAGGATCAGAAGCTTGGCATGGAGAGTTTCGTGGCCGGCGGGCCTGGCAAGGCGAAGTTCGCGGGCAAGTAGGTCCCGGTCCACGACCGTCGCGCGGCACGCGTTTCCCGCGGCCGGCGGCGCTACGTGTCGTACTCGTAGAAACCTCGTCCGGACTTCCGGCCGAGCCGGCCGGCGGCGATCATCCGCTTGAGCAACGGCGGCGGCGCGTACTCCTCGCGCTTGAACTCCTCATACATCGAGTTGCCGACGGAGTAGACGATGTCGAGGCCGGTCATGTCGGCCAGGGTCAGCGGGCCCATCGGGTGACCGGCGCCGAGGCGCATGCCATCGTCGATATCCTCCCGGCTGGCGAAGCCTTCCTCGTACATCCGGATGGCGGCCATGATGTACCCGGTGAGCAGGAAATTAACGATGAAGCCCGACCGGTCCTTGGTCCGGATGGGGTGCTTACCCAGCTTGTTGGCGAACGCGAACGCGATGTCTGCCGTCTCCGGGTCGGTGTCCAGCGCGACCACGATTTCGACCAGCTTCATCACCGGAACTGGCGAGAAGAAATGGACTCCGACGACCCGTCCCGGATGCTGCACTTTGCCCGCCAGTTCGGCGATCGGGATGGACGAGGTGTTCGTGGCGATCACGTTGCCGGGGCTGACCAGCTCGTCGAGTTCCTTGATCAGCGACACTTTGAGATCGAGGATCTCCGGGATCGCCTCGATCACGATGTCCGCGCTCGCGACGTCTTTCAGATCCGGGGTGAAGGTGATCCGGGCGAGCACCTCGTCGCGCTTAGCCTGGTCAATCTTGCCGCGTTTGACCGCGCCGACCAGCGATTTCTCCACCCGCTCCCGGGCGGCATCGAGGAACTGCGGCAGATCGCGGACGACTACGGGCATGCCCGCGACCGCGGACACCTCGGCGATGCCCGCTCCCATGAGCCCGCCACCTACGACGCCGACCGAGTTGATTTCTCGCGGCATGGCTGCGCACCTCCGCTGGATGGGCCAGATCTGCTGTGTGTCATGTCACATCCGAAGGTACCGCTGAGTGCCTGGTGACCCATTGTGCGGTGGCACCGGGGTCAGGTGCGCGGATTGTCCGCGGCTCCATCGACATTCCAGGCCGGCCGGACTGGCGGGCCGAGCTGGCCAAGAAGACTCATGCCGTGGTGGCGACGGGCTCAGCGTCCTGCTCCTGTTTCATCAGCCTTTTCCTGCAGGTTTTCCGACTCGAGCAGCTGGTGGCCGTGCAGCGAGAACAGCAAGAGGAAGGACGGGCCGACTAGCAAGGCCGCCGCGACGAAAATCACCATTATGGTGACGAGGATGGAATGCGGTGCCGATGCGGTGGTGAGCGTCAGGTAGGTGCCGGGCAGCAGCGCGGGATACTGGGCCACGCCCCAGCCCCACACAACGGCCGCCACTCCCAGGACCGACAGTGGGCGCAGGCCTTGCGAGCGCCCGGTGGCCAGCAGAGCGAGGACGGCGAGCCCGCAGGCCGCCGCGACGATGACGAGCGGCAGTGCCCGGCTGGTGAGTCCGTGGTAGAGGGCCGGGTCCGAGTGGCGGATCTCTAGCAGTGTCGCCAGCGAGAGCGCTCCTGAGATCGTGCCGGCAATGGCGGCGCGCTGGGCGAAGTATCGCCTGAGGCGGTGATCCCCGCGGCGGCTTGCCTCCCGGGTGAGGAACACGGCCGCGAGGTAGGCACACACCGCGACGAACAGTGCCCCGATGAGCAGTGAGGTGGGCCCGGTCCATACGGCCAGGTCCGTGTGCACGGGGTTGGCCGGCACCCGGCCCGACGCGATCGCGCCGATCACGGTTCCCATGAAGAACGGGACGATGAGCGAGGAGAAGGCGAAGGTGGCGCCGAACGTGCGCTGCCAGTGCAGCGCTTCCACCTCCTTGCGGAAGGCGAAGCCCGCGCCCCGGAGCACGATCCCGAAGGCGGCCAGCCACAGTGGCAAGGCAGCCGCGGTCATGACGGCCGCGAAGGCCGGCGGGAAGGCGGTCCAGAAGATGACGAGGATGAAGATGAGCCAGACGTGGTTGGCCTCCCAGACCGGCGTGATCGTGTCGTCGATCAGCTGGCGAGGGGCCCGGCCGCGCTGGTATCCGCCGGCCAACAGGTCCCACAGGCCGCCGCCGAAGTCGGCTCCGCCCAGAGCGGCGTACAGGGTCAGGCCTGCCAGCATGATCCCGCCGGCCACGTCGACGATCATGTCGGCTCCCGGCCGGTGGGCTCACGGCGCTCAGCCGGCGGCCCGTACGGGACACCCAGCTCCGGTTCGGCTTGCGGGCCCTTTCGCCAGCGGCGCGCCAGCATCCGCAAGATGATCAGGGTGGCGACTCCGAGCACGGCGTAAAGGACGATCACGGCGGTCAGGCTGTCGATGACTCCGCCGTTGGTCGTCGCGGCCTGGGACGTGGTCATGAGCTGATACACGACCCACGGCTGGCGCCCGACCTCGGTCACGATCCAGCCGCACTCCATTGCTACCAGTGCGGCCGGGCCGCAGAGTATCCCGAGCCACCAGAACCATGACTGCCTGGGCAGGCCGCGGCGGCGGCGCCACACCAGCAGGGCCCATAGTCCCGCTAGGAGCAGCAAGAAGGCCAGCCCGACCATGGCGTCGAAGGACAGATGGATAAGGGTAAGCGCGGGAGGACGGTCGGCGGGAGCCACCGAGTCAAGCCCGATGACCCGGGTATGAGGGCTGAAGCCGACCAGGAGCGAGTCAGCGTCCGGAATCGGGAGGCCGAAGTAGACGTGCCCATTCACATCGAAGCCCCCGAGATATTCGGGAACTCCGCGGGCCGTCCGGGTGACGTACTCTATGGCCGCGAACTTGACCGGCTGCTGACTGGCGATGGCCCGGGCGGCCGTGTCGCCGACGAAGATCTGAACGGGCGTCAGAATGGCGCCGATCGTGAACGGGATCCCGAAACCCAGCCGGTGATAACGATCCCGGTGCCCCTTGAGTATCCCGGCCGCATAAACCGACGCCACCAGGAAGCCGACCACCATATAGGCGGCGAGGATCATGTGCGGGGTCTCATACAGCGATGCTCGGCTGAAAAAGACCTGCCACGGATCGACAGCCACGATCCGCCCGTGGCTCAGCGTGAAGCCGCCCGGCTGGTTCATCCAGGAATTTGCCGCCATCACCGAGACTGCGCCCCCGATGCCGGTGAGGGCGATCGGGATACCTGTCCAGAAGTGCGTCCAGCCCGGGAGACGCTGCCATCCGTACAAGTAGATGCCGGTGAAGATCGCCTCGAGGAAGAAGAAGATCCCCTCGAAGCCGAACGGCACGCCGAGTACCGCGCCGTACGTGCGCATGAGTCCTGGCCACAGCAGTCCCATCTCGAAAGACAGGACGGTTCCCGTGACGGCACCGACGGCGACCAGGACCCCGAGCACCTGAGACCATCGCCGCGCGAGCAGCATCGCCGCGTCATCGGAACGACGAAGGCCGCGGTACTCGGCCAGCAGGACGATCGTCGGGAAGGCGATCCCGAAACACGCGAGAATGATATGGAACCCCAGCGTGGTGGCCATCTGAGCACGCGCAGGGACGACCTGGACCCCAGGACCGCCGGCTGCCGCAGCCAGCACATGCATTACGTGCATCGGCATACCTAACTACTTCGACCTGACCCCGGCCCGCGCCTGCTCGAAGGTGATAATCCGCTGCGGGTAGTTCTTGGTGAACACCAGCGACCGCTGCCACACGAGCAGGGTACTGAGCCGGTTGCCCCAGCCGATCAGGTAGAGCACGTGGATGAAATTCCACATCAGGTACCCCATGGAACCGGTGAACCGGATGCCGAACGCGTCTGCCACGGCCGCCCGGTACCCGATGGTGGCCATGCTGCCCTTGTCGAAGTACTTGAACGGCGGCACGTTCGCGTCCCCGTCGATCCGGGCCCTGATCACCTTGCCGACGTAGCGTCCCTCTTGGATCGCGGGCTGGGCCACGCCAGGCAGCTTGTTCAGCGACACCATGTCGCCGATCGCGAACACCTCGGGATGGCCAGGCAGCGTGCAGTCGGCCAGCACCACGACCCGCCCGGCGCGGTCGGTTTCCGCACCGGTCGCCTCGGCGAGCATGCTGGCCAGCGGCGATGCCTGTACCCCGGCCGCCCAGATCTTGGTGCGGGCATCGATTTTTTCAAGCCCGGCCGCGCTCTTCACCGTGATGCTGTCGGCGTCCATGTCGGTGGCCGTGGTGTCCGTCCGCACCTCGACGCCCAGCTTGACCAGATGCTTGCGGGCGTAGCGCTGCAGCTTCGGATGGAACGGGCCGAGGACCGCCGGGCCGGCCTCGACCAGGATGACCCGGATCTCCTTGGCGGTATCCACCCAGCGGTACTCGCGCGGCAGCACCTTCTTCGCGAGCTCGGCCACCTGGCCGACCAATTCCACCCCGGTTGGGCCGGCACCGACCACGACGAATGTCAACAATGCCTTACGCAGCGACGGATCCGGGACCGTCTCGGCAAGCTCGAACGCGGACAGGATGTGACTGCGCAGCCTGCGCGCGTCCTCAAGGGTTTTCATGCCCGGCGCGAAGCCGGCCCAGTGGTCGTTGCCGAAGTACGCATGCGTCGCGCCGCCCGCCACGACCAGGGTGTCGTAGCGCCGGTGCAGCTTGCGACCGTCCGGCGTCACCCCATAGACGAAATGCTTGTCCAGGTCGAATTGCGTGACGTTGGCCAGGACAGTCCTGGCGTTGCGCTGATCCTTGATCACCCGGCGCAGCGGTGGCGCGATCAGACCCTCGCTCAGCAACCCGGAGGCCACCTGGTATAGCAGCGGCTGGAACAGATGGTGGTTGGTCCGGTCCGCAATGGTTACATCCACGTCGGCGTGAGCCAGTGCCTTTGCCACATTCACACCGCCGAACCCGCCGCCCACCACGAGCACCTGATGCCGTCCGCTTGTCTCGCGGGCCAGAGCAGAGCCGCTGGCTTGGTCCGTTATCGGCATCGACTCGCCCTTCACCGGAGCCAATACACTGCTTCAGAGGCGTTCGAAGATGGCGGCGATGCCCTGGCCGCCGCAACCTGACGTGAAACGTTCATTCCGCCTCCAACCCCTAGTGACGGTCTTGAGCGTAGGCCCCGCGACCGCCCCCGCCATTAGCCTCGCGGACCGTGTTGCGCCCCTGGCGTTAGTCCCGCGGACACCCGCGATGGGGACGGTGACCACGTTGTGCGCAGCCACCGCGTTCTCGCCAGGGGGTTGTCGCGCCAGCTATGGACGGTGTGCCCTAGGCGGAGCAGACTCGGTGACTTATCCGATCGGAACGGAGGCTCGCACATGATCGACGGGGCGAACCAGCCGACTGGCTACCGGAGGCAACTCGTGGCGATCCTGCGGCCGGAGCGGAACGGACAAGCTCATGGCTGACGCGGTGATCGTGGCCGCGGCCCGGTCGCCGATCGGCCGCGCATTCAAGGGGTCGCTGAAGGACCTGCGGCCGGACAACCTGACCGCTACCATCGTGCGCGCGGCGCTGGACAAGGTGCCGCAGCTCGACCCGTCGGACGTGGACGACCTGATGCTGGGCTGCGGCCTGCCCGGTGGCGAGGCCGGGTTCAACATGGCCCGGGTGGCCGCGGTGCTGCTCGGTTACGACCACCTTCCGGGCACCACGCTTACCCGCTACTGCGCGTCGTCCCTGCAGACTACGCGGATGGCCATGCACGCGATCAAGGCCGGCGAGGGCGAGGTGTTCATCTCCGCCGGCGTGGAGACGGTGAGTCGGCACGTCAAGGGCAGCAGCGACTCGCTTCCTGACACCATGAACCCGTTGTTCGGTGACGCCTGCGCGCGCACCGCCACCGCGGCCAAGGGTGGCGCCGAGGGCTGGCACGACCCGCGGGAAGACGGCATGCTGCCCGACGCCTACATCGCCATGGGGCAGACCGCGGAGAACGTGGCGTCGATGTGCGGTATCAGCAGAGCCGAGCAGGACGAGTTCGCAGTCCGCTCGCAGAACCTCGCCGAGCAGGCGATCAAGAATGGCTTCTACTCGCGCGAGATCACCCCGGTCGAACTGCCGGACGGCACCACCGTGGACCACGACGACGGCCCTCGCCCGGGTATTACCCTCGACGCCGTCGGCGCGCTCAAGCCCGTGTTCCGCCCAGACGGGACGGTGACCGCGGGCAACTGCTGCCCGCTCAACGACGGCGCGGCCGCGGTCGTGGTGATGAGCGACCGCAAGGCACGCGAACTCGGGATCACCCCGCTCGCCCGGATCGCTGCCACCGGGGTGAGCGCGCTGTCGCCGGAAATCATGGGCCTCGGCCCTGTCGAGGCGACCAGGCAGGCATTGCGGCGGGTCGGCATGACCATCTCCGACATCGACCTGGTCGAGATCAACGAGGCGTTCGCGGCGCAGGTGATTCCCGCCTACCGCGAGCTCGGCATCGACATCGACCGGCTCAACGTGCACGGCGGCGCCATCGCGCTGGGCCACCCGTTCGGCATGACCGG
>WNGJ01008323.1_pt1 | contig 11911 bp, 7 predicted proteins | sample 5400611 | NCBI WGS metagenome assembly WNGJ01 (sample SAMN13153375, study PRJNA577476) | soil metagenome | isolation source: 40 cm soil or saprolite under Garry oak tree replicate 1 | place: USA:California | collected 2016-06-15 | reverse complement strand
GCCAGCGGATCATCGTCCCGATGAGCGGGCGCGTGGTGCCCGCGTCAGCCTGGTCGGTGCCGCCGGAGCCGCACTACCGCCGCGTGTCGAGCACCGAGGCGAGCGCCGGCGCGCACCGCGTGCGGCCCGGGGAGACGGCCAGCGAAATCGCGCGCCGCTTCGGCGTGTCGCTCACGGCGCTCCTCAACTACAACGGGCTGACGATGGGATCGCTGCTAAGAGTCGGGGACCTGCTGAAGATTCCTCAGAAGCAATAAGACGTCACGGAGAGGCGTGACGGAGAGGCGCAGCAGAAAGGCGTAGGGGGGAACCCTACGCCTCTCTGCAACGTCTTTCCGTCCAGCAGCTCCTGCACTCGACCCGGCCCACGGTTATACGCGAGCAGCGCCAGCCGCAGCTTCGCGTCGGGGTTTCCCTCGTACCGCTCCAGCAGGTCGCGCAGGTACCGGAAGCCCAAGCGCAGATTCGTGTTACGCTCGTAGAGCTGGGTCGTGGTGAGGCCCGGCTCGTACAGTCGCGCCGTGCTGGGCAGGACCTGGGTGTAGCCAATCGCGCCCACCTTGCTCTTCGCGTTGGCCTTGAAGCCCGACTCCACCCGCACCAGGCGGAACGCCAGGGCGGGATCCACCCCCTCCGCCAGCGACACGTCGTAGATGGCCGCGGCGAGGTCGGCCGCGATGCTGTAGTGGGTGGAAAAGTCGATGATCGCATTGGCGCGCTCGAGCTGCAGCCGCGCGACCGCCAACTCGCCGCGGGTCGCTTCGAGCGACTGCTCGAGTGAGCGCAGCTCGCCCACGATCGCGGGCGCCGTCAACGGCGTCGGCTGGTCGTCGGCGGTGGCCCGTCGAGCCCACCCGCCCACGCTGCTCACGAGCAGCGCGCCGAGCAGAATCAACCCCCCCTGCAACATCAACTTCTGGGTCTTCGTGTACATAGACCTCTCTTGTAAGTCCAGGCGGTCGCAAAACTGGCCCCGCCTCGTCAAGCACCCATCAATCGGCCGCATCGCGCCGCCAGTCGCCGTGCGTGCCGCCGGTCTTCTCCAGCAACCGCACCTTTTCGATCACCATGCCGCGGTCGGCGGCCTTCACCATGTCGTAGACCGTCAGCAACGCAACCGACACCGCCGTCAGGGCTTCCATCTCCACCCCGGTCCGGCCCACCGCCTTGGCGGCGGCCCGGACTCGCACCCCTGGCAGGCCTTCCTCCAGCGTCGCCTCGACCTCCACGTGGTCGAGGCCGACGGGATGGCACAGCGGAATCAGCTCCGCCGTGCGCTTCGCCGCGAGCGTCCCCGCCACCTCGCTCACCCCCAGCACGTCGCCCTTGGCCACCTGCTGCTCGGCGACGAGCCGAAACGCTTCCCGCGACATCCGGATCGCTCCCTCGGCGACCGCGGTGCGCACCGTGACCGGCTTGTCGCCCACGTCCACCATGCGGGCCCGGCCCGCTTCGTCCACATGCGAGAGCTTCATCCCGCCGTCCCCAAGTCGCTCCCCAGTACGGCCGCGACCAGCTGCGGGTTCAGGTTACCCTGGGCGAGCGTCCTGGCCTCGAGCACCTGCGCGATCGCCCGAACTACCCTGCCGGTCTCCTCGCCCGACCGGGCTTGCTCGCGCAGTCGCTCGAGCAGGCCGTCGAGCATCTCGGTGAATCCGCCGCGCGCCTGGAACGGCTGCTGTCCGAGCGCGAACGCATACCGGCGCACCGGTCCGGCTTTCACGGCTGCGGCAAACCGCTCCGCTGCTTCCCCACCCCGGTCCTGTCGCTCCCCTTCTGCAAGGACCCTGCCGATGCACCCGTCGGCAGCTGCAACCCGTTGCGCAACAGCGCGTTGTCCCGTCACGCCGAGCTCCCGCTGAGCGAACGCTGCCACGATGCTGTCGGCAAGTCTTGCCACCCGAACCCGCACTACGCGAGACAGAATCGTCGGCAACAGGGCCTCCGGCTCGGCCGCCGTCAGCACGAACACCGTATTCGGCGGCGGCTCCTCGAGCGCCTTGAGCAGCGCATTCGCAGCCGCTTCGGTCCCGACCTGGGGGACCAGCCGTTCCGCATCGCCGATCACGAACACGTTGCGCTGGCCTAGAGCCGGCTTTAGCGCCAGCCGCCGTAACAGCAGGCGGATGGCCGCGATCCCATGGATCGCCAGACCGGACGCCGGCTCGTACAACGGCTGCTCCCGCCGTGCCGCCATCTCCGCCGCGAGCGCTTCCTCCGCCACATCGACCTGCTTGTCCGCATCTCCGCTCTTTTTCGAGGGCTCGAGCGGCACGAACCAATGCACGTCCGGGTGCGAGAGGTTCAGGACCAGCTTGCATTGCTGGCACTCGCCACACCCTTCCCGGATCTCACCCCCGACCTTTCCCCCGGCTCGTTCACACACGAGGGCCTGTGCCAGCCATAACGCCAGCCGCTGCTTTCCGACTCCCCGGGGACCCTCAAAAAGGAGCGCTTGCGGCAACCGGCCGGAGGCGATGGCGCCTACCAGCCGGTTTCTGGTCCCCTCATGGCCGTACAGGGGGGGTATTGGCATGGCCAGAATCTAGCCAGGGGCAGAAAATCGGGGGGATGTGGAAAACGTAAGAATATAATTTACAAATACTTGTGCCACTTTACCGGGTCTTGTGCTAGTGTAAGATGTTGTCGCTATTTGAATTACTTCCTAGAGTGAGCACACACTCGCAAGATAATGCCCATTTTACCTATGTTTTCGCCATCTATTCGGGGCTCTGACGCAACAGTAATCACTTCTGTGGTTGCGGCGCCACAACACTATTCCCTGCAACCAGCCGGGCGGCCGCATGCAGCTGATGCGGCTGGCCAACAACCACGAGTACATCGCCGGCAGCGAGCCGGAACTGGGGGCCCGGGATGGCGACCTCTTCGTCTCCTCGCACCACCGACAGCACCAGCGCACCCGTCTGGCCGCGCAGCCCAGTGGCCGCGAGGCGCTTGCCGGCCAGGGGCGACTCGGGAGCGAGCCGCATCCGCTCGATCGCCATCTGCGGGACGCCGGCGACGGCGTCGAGGCTCAAACGGCCCGCGGCGTCGCTGCGCAGCACCTCGTAGTGCGAGCCGCGGATCTCCTCCACCAGCCGCTCGATGTCCCCGCGCGGGACGCCGTAGTGTGCGAGCACGCGGGCGAAGATTTCGATCGACGTCTCGAATTCCTCGGGGATCACGACGTCGGCGCCGAGCCGGGTCAGCTCCGGCATCTCCACGACGTAGCGGGTGCGCGCGATGATGTGGATGCGGGGGTTGAGCGCCCGCGCGACCCGCACCATGCGGCGCGTCGCGGCCGGATCGGAGATGGCCACCACCAGCATGCGCGCGCGCTCGGCGCCGAGCCCGCGCAGGATCTCTTCGCGAGTGGCGTCGCCATAGAAAGCGGGCTCACCGCGGGCGCGCGCCTGTCGCACGGTCTGGGCGTTCAGCTCGACGATCAGGTAGGGGGCGCGGATAGAGCGCAGCGCCGCCGCCAGGTTGCGCCCGTTCAGCCCGTACCCGGCGACGATCACGTGGTCGGTGAGCGGCTCCCCCACCGGCGTGAGCGCCTGCGGCCGGAAACCCGGCAGCAGCCGGTCGAGCGGAATCAGGCGCTCCAGGCCGTCCAGCAGGGCGGGGCCGCTCTGCAGCGCGAACGGGGTCACCAGCATGGTAAGCACCGCCACGGCCAGGAACGTCTGGTATAGCCCCTCGGGCAGGAGTCCCGTGCCCCGCCCCTGGCGCGCCAGCACGAACGAGAACTCGCCGATCTGGGAGACGGCGAGGCCGGCGAGCAGGGCCACGCGTCCCGAGTATCCCAGGACGGCCGGGCCCAGTGCGGCGAGCGCGCTCTTCCCGCCCATGATCGCCGCCACGCCTACCACGGCCAGGGCAGGGTGGTCGCGCAGGAAGCTCACCTGTACCAGCATTCCCACCGTGACGAAGAACAAGGAGATGAAGACGTCGCGGAACGGCAGCAGCTCGGCCATGGCCTGGTGCCCGTAGTCGGACTCCGAGATCACCAGTCCCGCGAGGAACGCGCCGAGGGCGAGCGACGCCCCCGCTGCCGCGGTGCCGAGCGCGGTGAGCGTGCCCACGAGGATGACCGCGATCAGGAACAACTCCCGGCTGCGTGTCTTGACGATCTCGCTCAGCGCCCGCGGCACGACGGTGCGCGCCAGCACGAGCACGCCCGCGATCACGAGACCGGCTTTGGTGAGGGCCCATGCCACGCCCGCGCCGCCGCCGGAACCGCCGGCCAGATAGGGCAGGACGAGCATCATCGGCACGACGCACAGGTCCTGGAAGATGAGCATGCCCGTCGCCAGGCGACCGTGCGGCGTGTCGATCTCGCCCTTGTCGGCGAGTCCCTTCAGCACGATGGCAGTGCTCGACAGCGCGACGAGGAACCCCACGAGCACGGCGACCGGCCACGCGAGGCCGAGCCCGGCGGCGAGGGTGGCGCTCAACCCCACGGTGAGCAGCACCTGCGCGCCGCCACCGATCACCACCTGGCGACCCATTTCCCGCAGCCGGCTGAGCGAGAATTCGATCCCGATCGTGAACAACAGCAGGATCACGCCCACTTCGGCCAGGCTTTCCACCTGATGGACGTCGGACACGAGGCCGAGCGCGTTCGGGCCGAGCAGCACACCGGCCACGATGAATCCGGGGAGCGCCGGCAGCTTGAGACGGTGGAAGACGAGAATGACGAGGAGCGAGCCGGCAAAGATGATCGCCAGGTCGCGCAGCAACAGGAATTGCATCAGGGCGCCGGGTGGTAGGTCATTGTCCAGGGCTCACTTGGCACACATGTGACGGCGCGCACCCGGTTTGTGTGAAGCCCATAATGGAAAGCGGCAGCGTGGGATGCAAGCTTCACAGCTGCGCAGTACGCTCGAGCATTACCGCGATACGCCCTCGCGCATCATTTCCGGACCACGTCACGGAGTGCCATGGCTGGTTTGCGCACGAACCGGTTCAGACTGCTGCGCGAGGACGACTCGGCCCGCGACGCACGGCTGACGCTGTCGGAGGAGCGGCTGCGCGCGGCGCGGCAGCAGGAGGCGGTGGCGCACCTGGGGCAGCAGGCCCTCGCGGGCGCGCCGGTGGCCGAGCTGACCGATGCGGCCGTGGCGCTCGCGGCGCGCGCCCTCGAGGTGGAGCTCGCCAGCCTGCTCGAGCTGCGGCCCGAGAGCCGCACGCTGCTGCTGCGGGCCGGCGTGGGGTGGCGGGCCGGTGCCGTGGGGCGGACGATCCTGCCGGCCGACGCCGATTCGCACGCCGGATACGTGCTCCGCTCCACGGGCCAGGTGGTGGTGGAGGACCTCACCAGCGAGCGGCGGTTCGGGAGCTCGCCACTGCTCTCGTCGCACGGCGTGGTATCGAGCCTCAGCGTGCTGGTGCACGGCAAGGAGCGGCCGTTCGGCATCCTCGGGGCGCACACCACGCGTCGCCGGGAGTTCACCATCCACGACGCGCACTTCCTGCAGGCGATCGCGAACGTGCTCGCGACCGCCATCGATCGGGCCCGCACCGAGGCGGCCCTGCGCTCGAGCGAGGAGCACTTCCGCTCGCTCATCGAGAACGCCTCGGACATCGTCACCGTGGTGGGCGAGAACGGCGTGTTCCGCTACGCGAGTCCCTCGGTGGAGCGCGTGCTGGGCTACGGGCCCAGCGACCTGCTGGAGCGCAGCGCCTTCGACTACGTGCACCCCGACGACATCGCGCTGGTGACGGAGGCGCTGGCCCGCGCGATCCAGCGTCCTGGGAGCCCTCAGGCCGCGCAGTTCCGCTTCCGGGCGCGGGACGGCTCGTGGCGGCTGCTCGATGCCGTGGGGCAGGCCCGGGCGGAGCGCGGCGGCTCGGCCCACTTGATCGTCAACGCGCGCGACGTGACCGAGCGGCAGCGGCAGGAGCGGGCGCTGCGCGAGAACAAGGAGCGGCTGCGCACGGTGATCGCTGGCGCGCCGCTCGTGCTGTTCGCGCTCGATCGCCATGGCGTGTTCACGATGGTCGAAGGGCGCGGGCTCGATGCCGTGGGTCTGCGGCCTGCGCTCCTCGTCGGCCGCTCCGCGTTCGAGCTGTACGCCGACCTGCCGCACGCGCTCGCCGACGTGCGACGCGCCCTGGCGGGGGAGACCTTCTCGTCCGTCGTCGACGTGTTCGGCGTCGTGTTCGAGACGTGGTACTCCCCGGTGCGCGACGGCGACGGGCCGGTGGCGGGCGTGATCGGCGTCGGCACGGACATCACCGAGCGCCGCCGGGCGGAGGAAGCGCTGCGCCGCTCCGAGGAGAGCCACCGGGCGTTGGTGCAGCACGCCTCCTACGCGATCTACCGCTCCACACCCGATGGGCGCTTCCTCACGGTCAACCCTGCACTCGTCGCCATGCTGGGATACGAGTCCGCGGAGCAGCTGCTCGGCGTGGATCTCGCGACCGATGTGTACGCGGACCCCACGGAGCGGGCCCGCATCCTGGCGCGGTTCGAGAAGTCGGGAGACGCACTCGACGGGGTCGAGGTGACATGGAAGAGGCGCAACGGCCAGTCCATCCTGGTGCGGCTCGCCGGGCGGGCGGTTCGTCGCGCCGACGGCTCTATTGAATGCTTCGAGACGATCGCCGAGGACGTGACCGAGCGGCGGGCGCTGGAGGAGCAGCTGCGGCAATCGCAGAAGCTCGAGGCGATCGGCCAGCTCACGGGCGGCATCGCCCACGACTTCAACAACCTGCTCACGATCATCCTGGCCAACGCACAGCTGCTCGCCAAGGCGATCCCCCAGACGCTCGAGCCCGCGCACGCCGACCTGCGCGACGTGATGTCGGCGGCCCTGCGCGGGCGGGTGATGGTGAAGGAGCTGCTCGGATTCGCCCGGCGCTCGCGTCTCGAGCTGCAGCCCATCTCGCTGTGCGGCCTGGTCCGGGACCTGTCCGGGTTCCTGCGCCGCATCCTGCCCGCCGACGTGGAAATCGTGTCGCACGACCGTGAAGACCTTCCCGACGTGCAGGCCGACGCGCACGCCGCGGAGCAGATCCTGTTCAATCTCGCGACCAATGCGCGTGATGCGATGCCCGACGGCGGGGTGCTGCGGCTCGAAACGAGCCTGGTGCACCTGGCCGAGGAGCAGCGCCAGGCTTGCGGGGCGGTGCGGGCGGGGGCGCACGTCTGCCTCGCCGTGGAGGACACGGGGGTCGGCATGGACGCCGCGACGCGAGCGCGCATGTTCGAGCCGTTCTTCACCACCAAGGCGCTCGGGAAAGGCACTGGCCTCGGGCTCGCCACCGTGTACGGCCTGGTGAAGCAGCACGGCGGTGGTATCGAGGTCGACAGCGAGCCGGGCAAGGGCACGCGCTTCCGGATCTACTTCCCGCTCGCCGAGGAGGCGGCCGTCCCGGCCCCACCACGCTCCGGGGAGCCCGAGGCCCGGGGCGGCTCCGAAACGGTGCTCGTGGTCGAAGACGACCATCAGTTACGGCGCTCGGCCAAGCGGATTCTCGAGGAGGCGGGCTACCAGGTCGTCACGGCAGCGGATGGGCTCGAGGCGCTCGAAGCGCTGCGGCAGACCGCGGGCGTGCGGCTCGTGTTTTCCGACCTCGTGATGCCGCGGTTGGGAGGGCGTGCCCTGTATGACGCGGCCCGGCGCGAGGGCGTGACCGTCCCCTTCCTGTTCGCGAGCGGCTACTCGGATCTGGGTCGCGCGGCGACCCTCGACCCCGCGCTGCCGCTGCTCCACAAGCCGTGGATGGCGCCGGATCTCCTGGGTCGGATTCGCGAGATGCTTGATCGGAAAATCGGAAGTAACTAGCTGTCCAGTACGTCCCTCACTTTGCGCGCCAGCGAATCCGGCACGAACGGCTTTTGCAGGAAGGCGACACCCGCGTTGAGCACGCCCTGGCGGACCATCGCGTCGTCGGTGTATCCCGACGTATAGAGCACCTTCATCTCCGGCCGCGTCGGGGCGAGCCGCTCCGCCAGCTCGCGACCGCTCATCCCCGGCATCACGACGTCGGTGACGAGGACGGCGATGGCGCCGGCGTGCCGCGCGGACAGCTCGATCGCGCTGGGTCCGTCGGCCGCGTCGAGCACGGTGTAGCCGCAGGCCTCGAGACTGCGGCGCGCCAGCGTGCGGACGGGCGCGGCGTCTTCGACCAGGAGGACCGTCTCGTGCCCGCCCCGGAGCGCGGGCAGCTCGGGCGCGGGCAGCGGCGGCTCCGCGGCCCCGGGCACGCGCGGGAGATAGACCCTGACCGTGGTGCCCCGGCCGGGCTCGCTGTACACCCAGATGTAGCCGCCGCTCTGCTTCACGATGCCGTACACCGTGGCGAGACCGAGCCCCGTGCCCTTGCCCACCTCTTTGGTCGTGAAGAACGGCTCGAACAGGTGCGCCTGGGTGGACTCGTCCATCCCGGCACCTGAGTCCGTGACGGCGAGGCACGCGTAGTCGCCGGGGGGAAGGCGATGGCGCCGCTCGACCAGCTCGTCGCGCAGCAGCACGCGGGTGGTCTCGATGAGCACCCGTCCGCCCCCCGGCATGGCATCACGCGCGTTGACGACGAGGTTGAGGAGCACCTGCTCGAGCTGGCCCGGGTCGGCGTTCACGGCGCCCGCCTCGGCGTGGAGGGTGGTGGCCAGCTCGACGTCCTCGCCGATCAGGCGGCGCAGCATCTTGTCCATGTTCGCCACGACGCCGTTGAGCTCGAGCACCTTGGGGGCGAGCACCTGGCGGCGGCTGAAGGCGAGCAGCTGCCGGGTGAGTTCCGCGGCGCGCAGGCCGGCGTTGCGGATCTCGTCGACGTCCTCGCGGCGCACGTCGCCCGGCGGCGTGACCTGCAACAGCAGCTGGGTCGACCCCAGGATGGCCGTGAGCAGGTTGTTGAAGTCGTGGGCGATCCCTCCGGCCAGCTGGCCGACGGCCTCCATCTTTTGTGACTGGCGCAGCTGGTCCTCCAGGTGGCGCTGGGCGGTCACGTCGCGCGCCAGCACCAGGCGCGCGCGGCGGCCCGCGAACTCGAGCGGCCGGGCGACGAGGTCCACCTCGAACAGCCGGCCGTCCTTGGCGCGGTGGCGCACGCCCGTGCGGATGGCGCCCTCGTCGGGGCGGCGCGCCAGCTCCTGCTCGAGCCGACCCTGCTCCTCCACGGGCCGGATGTCGCGGATGGTGAGGGCCAGAAACTCGGCTTCGGAATACCCGTAGCGCGTGATCGCCGCCCCGTTCACCGCCAGAATGCGCAGCGTCTCGAAGTCGTACACGAACATCGGCTCGGGGTTGGTTTCGAACAGCAGCCGATACTTGCGCTCGCTCTCGTGCAGCTGCTCCTCGGTGCGCTTGCGCTCGATGGCCATGGCGACCTGGGTCGACACGAACTGCAGGATGTGGCGCTCCGTCTCGCCGTAGCGCACGCCCGGTGCGTACGTCTGGGCGACGAGCACGCCGATGGGTCGGTCACCGATCTTCAGGGGCACGCCCACCCAGTCGATGGACGGCGCCCCGATCAGCTCGACCTGGCCCCGGCGCTCGAGCTCGGCTTGCACCTCGGGGGTCACCAGCAGGGGCTCGCCCGTGCGCAGCACGTATTCGGTCAGCCCCTTGCCGGGCCGCTTGGCGGGGAAGTCGCTGTCGTACTCGTCCACGTAATACGGGAAGGTCAGCAGGTCGGACGCCGCGTCGTACAGCGCGATGTAGAAGTTCTTGGCCGGCATCAGCTCGCCCACAATCGCGTGGATCGCGCGGAACAGCTCCTGCAGGCTGCCCGCGGCGTGGGCGGCTTCGGAGATGCGATAGGTGGCGAGCTGGATCCGCTCTGCGCGCTTGGCCTCGGTGACGTCGCGGAAGCTCCACACCCGGCCCACGCTCTTGCCGCCGATGCGCTGCGGCTGGGACAAGCGCTCGAAGATGCGCCCGTCTTTGAAGACCAGGACATCGAAGCTCGACGCGTCGGGCCGGGCGTACAGGTCGCGCACCTTGGTGATGAACCCCTGAGGATCCGCCAGCTGCTCCAGCACAAATGCGATCGTCCGGGGGGCGTCCTTGGTCTCGAGGATCGAGTCGGGAATGCGCCACAGCTCGGCGAATTTGCGGTTGAAGCTGACGATGTGACCCGCGAGGTCCACGACCAGGAGCCCGTCCGCCGTGGACTCGAACGTGGCGTTCAGGAGCGACAGGGTCTCGCGCAGGTCCCGCTCGGTCCGTTCTCGGTCGGTGATGTCCCGGTAGTTTACCACGACGGCGCCGATGGCCGGCTCGCTGAGCCGGTTCACGCCGACCACCTCGAGGCGGCGCCACGTGCCGTCCTTGTGCTGCGCGCGCAGCTCGCTCCGAACGACGTGCCCTGGCTCCTCCATCAGCTCGGCGAATAGCTCCAGCGCACCGGAACGGTCGTCGGGGTGGATGAGCTCGAACACGTTGCGGCCCACGTTCTCGGTAGGACCGTAGCCGAGCACGGGGGAGGCGGGCTGGCTGGCATAGAGCACGGTGCCGTCCGCGGCGAGCAGTGTAATGACCTCGCTCGAGTGCTCGAACAGCGCGCGGAACCGCTGCTCGCTCGCGCGGAGCGCCTCCGCTGCCTCGCCGCCGGGCGGCGCAGGGGTGGCGGGCTTGGCGGTGCTCATGGCAGTCCCGTCACGCCGCATCCGGGTGCGGGGGCGGCTCGTTCAGGACGAGCCAGTAGAGCCCCAGCTGGCGCACGGCCTCCACGAACTGCCCGAAGTCGACGGGCTTGCGGATGTAGCTGTTCGCGCCCAGGCCGTACCCGCTGACCACGTCCTTTTCCTCCCGCGACGAGGTGAGGATCACCACGGGGAGGAGCCGCGTGCCCGGGTTGGCGCGGATGCGCCGCAGCACCTCGAGGCCGTCGACCTTGGGCAGCTTCAGGTCGAGCAGCACGAGCTCGGGCGCGGCGGGGCGCCCGGCGTGCGAGCCGGTGCCGAACAGCCAGTCGAGGGCCTCGGCCCCGTCGCGGGCCAGGATGATCTCGTTCTGGATGTTGTTCTTCGCGAGCGCGCGACGCGTCAACGCCTCGTCGTCGGGGTTGTCCTCTACCAACAGGATCGAACGGTCGTGCATGATGGCTCCAGCTCAAAGCGTGAAGTAGAAGGTCGCGCCGCGGCCGGGGGTCCCCTCGGCCCAGACCTCGCCGCCGTGGCGGTGGATGATCCGCTGCACCGTGGCGAGCCCGATCCCCGAGCCGGGGAACTCGTCGCTCGCGAGCCGGCGCCGTCGTCGCGCACGAAGAACGCCCGCCGCCCGTCGTGCGCCATCGCCCCCACCTCCACACGCGCGCGGGGGCGCTTGCCCGTGAACTTCCAGGCGTTGGCGAGCAGGTTCTGCAGCACGATGCGCAGGAGTCCGGGGTCCGCCCGGACGACCAGATCGGGGGCGATGGTGAAGCTGACCTCGCGCGCCGGATCGCTTTTCTGCAGGTCGGCGGCCGCCGCGCCGGCGAGCGCGCTCAGGTCCACCTCTCGCACCTGCAACTCACCGCGCGTGACGCGTGACAGGCTCAGCAGGTCGTCGATGAGCGTCGCCATCCGTTGGCTCGCCGCCCGCACCCGCTGCAGGAAATCGCGGCCCGTGTCGTCGAGCCGATCGTGATAGTCTTCGAGCAACGCCTGGCTGAAGCCGTCGAGGCTGCGGAGCGGTGCCCGCAGGTCGTGCGACACCGAATAGGAGAATGCTTCGAGCTCCTTGTTGGCCGCCTCGAGCTGCGTCGCGTAGCTGCGCAGCTGCTCCTCTCCCTCTTTGCGGCTCGTGATGTCGCGGATGATGGCCGTGAAGGCGATCTCGACTCCCTGTTTCCAGGCCGCGAGCGACAGCTCGAGCGGAAACTCCGTCCCGTCCTTTCTCCGGCCGGCGAGCTCGACGGTCCGGCCGATGACGCGTGGCTCACCCGTGGCCAGGTAGCGTGCCAGTCCCGCGCGATGCGC
>WNGJ01007084.1_pt1 | contig 11911 bp, 10 predicted proteins | sample 5400611 | NCBI WGS metagenome assembly WNGJ01 (sample SAMN13153375, study PRJNA577476) | soil metagenome | isolation source: 40 cm soil or saprolite under Garry oak tree replicate 1 | place: USA:California | collected 2016-06-15 | reverse complement strand
AATCGGTGGTTTCTCGGGGACGGTCAACCTGAACGCGACATCGTCGCCGGCGGGCCTGACGACGTCCTGCGCACCCGCGATCCTGGTCGGGAGTCAGTCGTCGATCTGCACCATGAACTCGACGACGATCTCCTCGTACGCGGTCAAGATCCGAGGGACCAGCGGGAACCTCAGCCACAACACATCGATCGACGTCACGGTGACCCCGGTGCCACCACCGGACTTCTCCCTCGACGCGAATCCCTCCGGGTGACCTTCGCCGCGGGTGACGCCGGATGGACGACACTCTCCTTGCAATCCACCGGAGGTTTCGCGGGGACCGTCGACCTCACGACCGCCTCCTCGCCCGACGGGGTAAGTTTTTCTTGTACGCGATCGAGCATCACGGGCAGCCAGACGTCTACGTGCACGCTCGGGAGCTCGGCGGCCGGGTCCTATGCGGTCACGTTCACGGGCACGAGCGGAAGCCTGGTCCATACCGCCTCCGTGTCCGTTAAAGTCACCCCGCCGGTGGCCGTCCCCGACTTCTCCCTCGCGGCGGATCCCGCTGCCCTCTCCTTCGTCGCCGGTGATTCCGGGTCCTCCACGATCTCCGTCATGGCGACGGGCGGCTTCTCCGACACCGTGGATCTGACCGCGACCTCGGGCGCCGCGGGCGTGACCACCGTCTGCTCGCCCACGAGCATCCCGGGTTCCGGGACCGCAATTTGCGTACTGAGCGGGAGCACGCCCGGCCCGTTCAACGTCGACGTCATCGGAACGAGCGGATCGCTGACCCGGTCCGCCCCGATCCTGGTGAACGTACTCCCGGGCGAACCGAAGTCGGACACGATCCCGCCGCAGATTGCAATCACGTTCCCCTCGAACTCGACCGTCCTCCCGTACGCGAACGTCACCGTGACCGGGAACGCCTCTGACAACGTTGGGGTCCAAACGGTGGAGCTGAGCACGGACGACCTGACCTGGATCCGAACGAACGGGACCTCGACGTGGACCGCGAACCTGACGATCCCACCCGGGACCTCCACGATCTACGCCCGCGCGACGGATACGGCGGGGAATCGACAAACGGTCGAGGTCCATGTCTACATCCCGTCCGCGGGAGGGCTGCCACCCCGGCCGCCCACGGAGGGATCCCAACTCGTCTCGGGGACGCCCGGGATCCTCCACCTGGCGGCGGTCCTGTTCGGCATCGCGGCGGCGGTGGAGGCCTTGCTGGTCGTCTGGACGCGGCGCAACGAACACGGGGGCATGGACGACGGGAAGCCTGTGGATCACACCGCCCGACCGCCGCCTACCGGGGCCCCCGTGTTTCCATTCCGACTCTTCCGGTAAGCCGACGAATGGAATCACTCCTGGGAACGGACCGGACCCGGATCCCGTCGGCTTCCGCGTTCGAGATGTGTTCAATGCACTTCAAGTGCGAAGACGGGAACGTCTCAGGTCGACGCGGCGACCCGTGAGAGGGCGGGAAAACGCGGGGGGAGACCTTTGCAGCAGATGCGAGAGAGGTGCAGAGCGAGCACGCCGGTGTGCGGGGTCGGTCTCGGCACCGTCAGGGCATACACGGCCGACTATTTTCTGGGCCGCGGGATCCCGACGTATGGATGCGACCTCGACCCGATCGCCCTCGGGCGGCTCTCGCCGCGTCCAACGGGCAGGGCGAACGCGCTTTACACGTTCGCGGTGTTGTGACGGGTTCTTCCGTCCGTTCTGATTCCCGCGCCGAAAGGTCCAAGAGGTCGAATGGGCCCAGGAACATCACTCATGACCTCCTATCTCTTCGGACGACCTTCGAAGTCTCCGAGCCAGACGTCCGATTCGACGCGAAAGTGTGGCGTGGTTAGTCGACCATGTCACTCTCTCGCAAGTTTGAAATATAGCTTCTGGGCTCCGGTCCGATACGGCCCAATGGCCGGCCGGACATTGGTGGGGGGATTCCGTCACGTCATCCAGAGTGAAGGCGGAACCCCTCTATCCGTTCCGACTCGTTGGACGGTTGAGAATGGCGGCCGGGAAACCATGAACCTCGGGACCAACGCCATGTCGTGGGGAGGAGTTAGACCGGGGGGATCGGATGCGAATCGCTCAGGTTAGCCCCTTCCTGCCTTCCCGGGCGGGCGGTTCCGTCATCTACTCGACAAATTTGGCCCTCCAGCTCCAAGGCCGGGGCCATGATGTCGAGTTCTACGCTGCCCGGACGTCCGTGGAAGACGGAGCGGTCCTGAAGGACCGGAACGTGGCGGTGCACACCCGTCCCGCGGTCGGCATCGCCTTCGGCGTGAACCCGATGGCCTTCGTCCTTCCTGACCTCCTCAAAAGCGACGCGGAGATCATCCATGCCCACTCTTACATCTACGCCACGTCGAACCAGGCGGCCATCGCCGCCCGCGTCCGCCACCGACCGTTCGTGCTCCACATGCACGGGGCCACGTACCAGGGTCAAGGCATCGCCGACCGCCGGATCTCGGCAGCCCTGTTCCTCAAAGAGAAGGTCTATGACAGGACGCTCGGCCGGTGGACGATCGAATGTGCCGATGCGATCGGCGCGGTCTCCTCGTTCGACATGCAGCAGTGCCGTGAGGCGTTCGACGTGAGCCTGGACAAGCTCCATCTGATCCCGAACGCGGTCGATGTCGAGAAATTCCGACCCGCGGAAGCCGAGAACGCAGGACCGCTCACCGTCACGTTCGTGGGCCGGCTCGAGGAATGGAAAGGTCCGCACTCGTTCGTCGAGATCGCCCGCCGCGTTCATGCCGAGGTCCCCGAGGCGAAGTTCAAAGTGGCCGGGGCGGGTCCCCTTCAAGAGCGGCTGATGGCCGAGTCGAGGGACCTCGACGGCCGAATCTCCTTCTTGGGCGAGGTCAGCCACGGCCGGATCGCGGATCTCTTGCAGGAGACGTCAGTCCTGGTTCTCCCCTCGTTCATCGAGGGACTCCCCACGGCCTGTCTGGAGGCCCTGGCCACAGGAATTCCGGTCGTCGCCTCGGACACGGGGGGCACGTCTGAGATCATCCGCGAAGGCGAGACGGGATATTTGTGCCCCAGCACCGACCTAGACCGGTTCGCCGACCGCGTCGTCCGGCTACTGCGGGACCCCGACCTGCGGGCCCGCTTAGGACGGAACGGGCGGGCTCTGGTCGAGCGGCAGTACTCGTGGACTCGGGTCGCCGAGATTACCGAAAAGCTCTACGAGCGCCTTGTGTGATGGGCGGAGTCCAATCGCGAACCGCACTAGCAAGCGTCAATGATGTCATATGACTCGGTCGGGTTCAGGGCTCGACGAATCATGGGCGGACTCGACAGAGACGGTGATCGCGATATGCACCGCGAGGTCACATGGACCCATCCGTTCCTCGACGCGGTCGTCCACTTCCTCCCGGATAACGCCAACCGGGTCGTCGACATCGGCTGTGGCCGAGGCATCGGAGGCGCACTCTCCCGGATCTATCGGAATCCCGTGAAGCTTGTCGGACTCGACGCCTTCCGGCCCTACCTCGACTCGCTTCGCCAGCTGACCGTGTATTCCGACCTCATTCGGATCGATCTCTCCCGGACGCCGCGCCTGCCGTTCCGGCGCAACTCATTCGATGTCGGGCTCGCATTGGAGGTCATCGAACACTTGCCCATGCAAGAGGGGAAGGCCCTCCTCGCCGACCTGAAGGAAACGTGCTCCCGGGTGATCGTCTCCACCCCGAACGAATTCTTCGACCAGGACACGTACGATCAGAATCCGTTCCAGAGCCACCGTTCCTTCTGGCACGTCCGGGACTTCGAGTCCATCGGCTTCGAAGTCTATGGGGTGGGTGGCGTTCGGGGCCTGGGCACGAACGTTGGATATGCCCTGGGCCGGCTGACTTCCCTTTTCCCGCGGGCGAGCACTCAACTGCTTGCCGTCTGGGACCGACGAGGACGTGTCAGCCCCTTGATTGGACGCAAGCGAGGCCCGCACTCCCATCTGTGAGACTTCAAGGCGACGGGGTCAACTCGAAAGCGTCCACATTCATCGCGACACCAATTCCTGGAGACCCGGACTTCATCTCGATCTGGTGGATTCCCGCCGACAGAAGGCCGGTCGGGATCGTGATGGCGATCGGACCGAGGCTCGTGTATGAATGTCTCAACACTAGGTTCCCGTCGAAGTAAACCTCGAGCGGCGCGAGGACGACATCGGGCCCGCCCCGCGGGTGAAGAATCGGCGTGAAGTCGAAGAACCGGATCGTCAGGTTGCCATTCGCCCATGACCGGACCAGGCTGAGGGCATAGGTCGCGTCGAACGCCCCGAAACCCGACAGGTCGTGGTAATCCAACACGTACGGCGACTGGGACCAGTTTACCGCGAGGGGCGATCCTTGGCGACACACGAAGCAGTCGTACGCCGCGAAGAGCCTCCACGAATCAATTTCGAGCGACGACAGGGATCCCGGGGGAATCACATAAATCCCCGGCGACCGTTCAAACCGGCTCAGGAACACTTCCGATAGGGCGGCCGTGTACGTTGTCCCGCCTGCGATGACGATTGGTCGAGAGACGATTCCCGATGCTCCGATCGTCCCGAGGATCTCATCCCGGAAGGTTGTCGAATAGCTGCCCTCCGTCCGCTGATCGTACTTCCAAACAAGGACGAGCTGTGGATCGGGGAGACTGAACAGGAACTGCAGCTTCCCGTAATAGGCGAGGTTGTCGGGCATTTTCATGCCGAAGTAGGCTCGGAAGACCGGCGCAAACAGGGCCGCCCTCCCTTCGTAGAGTACGATGATCGCCTCGCGATACCCGCCCTGACGGAGGAACCCGGCGGCGTCCCATAGTCGCGCCACCTCGGCTTCCGACACAAACGGCCGGAACTGATCCTTGTTGAGGGCCGTGGTGAAAGCGACGGGCGTCGCCACGATGAGGAACGCGACAAGCAAACTCAGGGTTACGTCGGCTCGTTCGGAGAAGGCGTGACGAGAGCCGCGGTGGGCGTGAGCGGCGGTTTGAAGCTGTCCAATCCACGCACTCCGGGTGCGAAGGGAGTGCCAGGTCTTGGCGAGCCCTTGGGCCATGTATGGGACGGCGAGAGCGAGCAGGATCGGTAGGGGGATGAAGAGGAGGAGTCGGGTCGGAGGAACATTGATCAGGAGTGCCACCGGAACGAGAATTGCAAGGGCTACGAGCCACAATATCACGTAGCGCGCAATCGGATGGTGCCTCCGCGAGAGGCGGGTCAGGGACATGACCCCAACGCCACCGATCGGGATCGCGAATCCGCTCAGGTAGACCCAAGTCCAATCAAATGTAGCGGATGGACCGAGAGGCAGCAGCTTCGCCGTCTCCACACCGTAACGCAAGAAATAGCCGATCATGAGTGGACTCGCGAGCAGCACGGGCGCCGAAACCAGAGCCACGCCTCGGAAGGCGGACGACCATTTCCGAGAGAAGGCAGAGGCCAAGAGCAGCGTGATTGAAAGCACGACGTAGGTTTCTATCTGGGTGCTCAGGATCACAAGGAGCAGAGGAATCCAAACGGCCAGCGACATCTTCCAAATTCGTTTCGGATTCGCGGGCCCCGCGAAGACATTCAGATAGATGCTCGCACCGAGAGGCAACGCAATCCCAAAAGCGAGGAGATTCCGTTGGACGTCCGAGACCATCTCGATCGTGGCAATTGAGATCCCTCCCACGAAGCAGGCAAAAAGTCCAAGTCGCTTGTCGGACGTCAATCGGATCGTCAAGGTGTAATAGGCGTAGCCGAGTGGTAGGGAGGCAAGCAACGGTAGGATGTGCTCGGCGGTGTTGACGCTTCCGATCATGGAGCCGAACCCACTCAGAAGAAGCACATACAACTGGGGATAATGCCACTGCAAAACCATTGTTAAGGCACCTTTCTCCTGAAAGAGGGTGGCCCACCAGGCATACGTCGAGCTGTCCCACCCGAGGAGCAAATGGCAGCCGAACGAGTAGCACTGAATGAGGACAATGCTCAGAAGGGGCCCTAGAAAGGCTGCGAATGGAAAGACGACGTCCCGTGCGAACGGCCACATCGTGCGTCGCGGCTCCGTGACCACCCGTCTCCAGACCGATGCTGAGGTCGTTTCCGTCGGCAATTCACTCTCAAGGGTCATGACTCAATCGGCCGAGCGCACCCCATTTCAATAAAGCTTCGCCAGCAAGAACTCGCGGATCTTGGGTACGTATCCGAGGACGTTTCGGCTGGACAGGGCGCGCCCAGAGTCCAGCTGGCGTCCTAGGCCCTTCCTTCGGCCTGAAAAATGAACGGGGGCTCCCCCTAAACTCGAGTCGACTCGACCTTCTCCCATCGGACGTCCCTCTTGCCAAGGATGTAATCTTTCCAAGCTAGAAGGACCGCGTACTGGAACGCAAAGAATGTTCGGATCCAACTTGTAGGATGCAGCAAGGAGCCGGATCTCCTCGTCTGCCCGCGGCTTATTTCGGCGGACAATAGCGCCGCGGTCCCTGCGGAGAGGATCAGGAAAGGGAATATGATCAGGGCCACATCGGTCAAGCCTTCCCCAGAAACGATCGCGCCGACGAAGGCCAATGCGGCAAGGAGAAGAAGAAACGGCTGGATGACTTGGAGGCCTTTATGGGACGGGAAGATCAGATATGTGTAGAAGTTCGGGGTTCCGAGGAGGAACCTCCAGTTGCGGAAAGCGCACTGAATCGCGCCGAGGGCGTTCTTCTTCCACTGGGTCGCCATGTCCCGGACGGTCATCGGGACGGACTCGTACGCTAGGGCGCCTGGCGCATAGCCAACCCGATACCCTTTGCGGCGAATCTGAATGGCCGAGTCGAGATCGTCGATGATGGCTTCGGTGTCTGGCTCCACCAGTTCTCGTCTCCAAGCGTAGACCTCCCCATGGAAGGTGCAGCAGCTGTCGAGGGCTGCCTCGCCGGATCGAATGATCTCTTCGAGAGACCAGTACAGGTTGCTCCCGGCGGCGTTGGGGTCAGCCGCATTTCTCGGCACGAACCGTCCCCCGACGCCACCGACTCTCGGATCGCCGAAAGGCTGAACGAGCTTCGACAGCGTAGCAGAATCGAAGTGCGTGTTGGCGTCCGAGACGACGATGATGGAGCCGTCGGCCACCGCCTTTCCGGAGGCAACCGCCGACGCCTTCCCCAGCCGGGATCCTTGAACAACAACCTTGAGGTTCGGGACTCGAGCGGCGAGCTCATGGGCCCGAGCCGCCGTATCATCGGTCGACCCGGATTCGACGATGATGATCTCGAACTGATCCTTGGGATAGTCCTGGGCCAGGAGATTCTCCACTCGGGGTGCCAGGTTTCTCTCCTCGTTGAACACCGGCAGGATGACGCTGATCTTTGGAGGAGCTTTCAAGAGGATCGTAGGCTCCTTCTTTCGTCGCATTCCTGCCATGAGCAAGGGGTAGCCAAGGAAGTGCCAGTACAACACCGCGAGGACCAAAACCAAAAGTCCGATGAAAAACGCACCCAGCAGAGCGACCAACAAAGCCTCTCGAACGCCAGCCTCCATAAAAAGCTGAGTTAGCCCCGGTTCCTCCCGGCATCGGATCGGAGGCCTCGGAGTGATCTCTAACCGGCGCAAAGGGTCCACGCTTTATACCGATCGACTTCATTTCGACCGGTTGACCGGCGCATGCTGAAAGACTCCCTCCTCCGGCTTCTCATGGGCGTGGATAATCGATTGCACCTTGCGGGCTCGACCGCGCTGCAGATGCCCTGGGTCCATAATCTCTCCGAGCGTATCGTCGAGTACCCGTTCGTCCTGCGCCACCTAAACCTCGCGAAAGGCGGACTCATCCTCGACGTCGGCTGTGGAAGCTCCTACTTTCCGCCGATACTCGCTTCTCTGGGATACGACACCTACGGAATCGACGTCGAAGACTATCCCGTGGAGACTCCAAACTTCACGTTCGTCAAGACGGACGTAAGGAGGACAGACTTCCAGGATCGATTTTTTGATCGGATCCTTCTCATTTCCACGATGGAGCACATCGGGATGAAGCAGTTCGGCACCCCGGGGTTGGAGGACGCCGGCGCCGACCGACGAGCCATGCGAGAGCTGGTCCGGATTCTGAAACCTGGCGGGAAGATCCTGATGACCACTCCATTCGGCAAGTTTGGCAGAGTGATCCGCAATTACCAGCGCTTCTATACGACCGATTCTCTGGGGTTGCTGTTAGATGGACTCTCTCTGGAGACTGAAGAGTATTACGCCAGGAGGGGGCTAATCTGGACCAAGGTCCCCAAGGACTTGGCCAGTGGCATCGAGGAAGAATCTGCAAACTATGCCGTCGCCTGCGTCGTTGCTGTCAAGTGACGTGTGCGACTCCGACAGGTCACGAAGCCATCACCGTGAGCCTCTGAGACAATATTGGAATCAGCGAAAGTAATCCGACTTTGGGATGCAGGGTAAGAACTTCTCCATCGGTCCGCCGCCTCCCACTTTGCACCTTCCTCCGCTCCCTCAGAACCGAGTTCCGCATGGCAAGGAGCGAGGCGAGCCCCCTATAGTAAGAGCTCCGGTAAGCCGAAAGTCGATAGAACGATGATCCGATCGTGATAGCAACGAAGTAGAGGGCCTCGTAGAGCAGGGAAACGAGCAAGTTCGAAAGATCGAGGTTCTTGATGTTTGTTGCAATTCGGTTGCGCTCCGACAGCAACCATCTGGTTTCGGGAAATCTGCCAAAGGAACCGTAGGTAACGTGAAGGGCGATCGCAGACCCTAGTACGACAACCCGGTAGCCTCGAAGGCGAGCTCTCCAGCACAAGTCGACTTCTTCGTGATATGCAAAGTACGACTCGTCGAAGCATCCGATTTCTCTAAACTTGCGAACGTCAATGAGCATCGCTGCCCCATGGGCGTAGGCACAGTCCACGGACATCGGGGAGGCAGGAGTGTCTTTGCTTTTCTGCCAGTTGCGTGAGATCGGAATTCCAAGTGGATAGGTGACGTCGGCACCTTCTGACTGGATCTTGCCGGTTCGATTGTCGATGACCCTGCAACCCACCACTGCGACATCGGTGTTGCCGGCGACACCCGAGACCAGTTGTTCAACGGTCCCCATGCTGACGAAACAGTCGGCCGTTACGAGGACGACCAAGTCAGTGTCCGAGAACTCAACGATTTTGTTCATGCCCCCCGCGTAACCGAGGTTCGCGGGTGATATCACAAGGCGAACGTCAGGATACTGCTCGTTCACGGCTGCGGCGCTGCCATCGGTGGATTTATTGTCGACGACGACCAGGTTTCGGACCGGAATGCCGCTCTCCACAGATCGACGGATGTTTTCCAGAAGAAGTTCCCGAGTGTTGTAATTGAGAATGCCAACCGTATACGTCAACCGGACCTGGCTCATGCCAACCTTACTCTTGGTTTCGGTTCCTTAGATGGTCGCCCCGCCGCTCTTCTCTGGAGGGCCAGGTCCCTTCGAAAGGGCTCGGTTTGGGGTCTCATAATACGCCCGGAAATCTTTAGTCTTGGTCTGCTTCCACCACGCCTCGTGTTCGCGGTACCACTGAACCGTTTCCTCGAGTCCTCTCGCGAAGGATCGGGACGGTTTCCACCCAAGCCGCGAGTGGATTTTTCCCGCGTCGACCGCGTGACGCTGCACATGTCCCGGCCGGTCCGCGACCGTTTTCAGGAGAGACTTCGGCTTCCCAAGGGTCTTGAGGATCGCCGCGGCAATCTCGTTCACGGAGTGCTCCGCCGAGGCGCCGATGTTGAACACCTCGCCCTCCACGCCCTTCGCCTCGAGGAGACGATCGAGGGCAGCGCAGTGGTCGTCCACATGGATCCAGTCGCGCGTGTTCTTCCCGCTGCCGTAGATGGGAAGGGGCTTGTCCTCCAGCGCATTCGTCACGAAGAGCGGGATCAGCTTTTCCGGATGTTGGTACGGCCCGTAGTTGTTCGTGCATCTCGAGATGACGACGGGCAGTCCGTACGTTGCGAAGTAGGAGAATGCGAGCCGGTCGGCCCCCGCTTTGCTCGCGGCGTATGGGCTCTTCGGCATCAGCGGCGCGTCCTCCCGACAGGGTGCGCCTTCCGCTTCACCGTAGACCTCGTCCGTGCTGATGTGAACGAGTTTTCTGACTTCGGCTTTGCGGCACGCTTCGAGCACGGAAAACGTCCCGACGACGTCCGTCTGCACGAACTCGCCCGCCTCCAGAATCGACCGGTCCACATGGGTCTCCGCCGCGAAATGCACGACAGCCTCGGCCTGCTTCGCCAGGCGATCCACGAGAACCCGATCGCACACGTCTCCCTTCACGAACTCGATCTTCTTGGCGTCCAGGAGGTCCCTTAGGTTCTCCTTGTTCCCCGCATACGTGAGCTTGTCGAGGACGACGACGTCATGCTTTTGCTTGACCGCCCTCCGGGTGAAGTTCGAGCCGATGAATCCGGCACCACCAGTGACGAGGAGGCGCGTCATCGCCTCGGCGGAAGGCGGCCGTCTTTGAAAACCCTTCGACGGCGAAAGGATTTGAGTCGGCCGACGCATCGGGCGGCCGTTGTCCGACGTCCTCGTGATCGGAGGCAGCGGGCTCCTCGGCCAGCACCTCGTGGAGGAGGCGAAGGCCCGCGGCCTCCCGGTCCAGGCCACCTATGCGGGAGCCGCGATTCCTGGCGGAATCCGCATGGACCTCTCGGACCTCGAAGGCACGATCAGGACGCTCGTCCGTCTCCGACCGAAGGTCGTCCTGCTCGCCGCGGCGATGACGGACGTCGACGGCTGCGAGTCGCATCCCGAACTGGCCGCCGTCATCAACGCGGAAGCTCCTGGAGAAATCGCCAAAGCATGCGCGTCGCTGGGCGCCCGACTCGTTCATTTTTCGACGGACTATGTGTTCGATGGATCGAGGCAGGCCGCGTACCGAGAGGGGGACCTCGCGGAGCCCCGCAGTGTCTACGGTCAAACGAAGCTCGCCGGCGAACGGAACGTCCTCGAGGCTCTGCGGTCCGCACTCCTCTTCCGAACGAGCGCCAACTTCGGATGGAATCGGCAACGAACGAAAACGAACGCGGTCACCTGGATCCTGGAGAAGCTCCGGCGCAGCAAGCCGGTCCCTCTCTTCACCGACCAATGGGTCACGCCGTCGTACGTCCCGGACGTGGCCCGCATCGCCTTTGACCTCTTGGACCGCGATGCAGGTGGGACCTTCCACATCGGCTCGAAGGATTGCCGGAACCGCCTCGAGATGGGGCAGGCCGTCTCCGAGACGTTTCGGTTGCCCGAGACCCTGCTCAAGCCGGTTCGACTCGCGGACCTGCCCCTGAAAGCCCCTCGGCCCCGTCGCAGCTGCCTGGCCACAACAAAGATCGAGCGTGTCCTGAAGATCCGCGTCCCCACCTTCGCGGATTCCCTCGCGCACATGAGGGACCACGAACCCGCGGCCGGCGAGAATCGTACGCCGAAGCGGTGATCACTTCATCTCGACGTCCCAGGAGTACGGGATGTCCTTCGAGTCGTACGGGATCCGGAACTCGTCCGGCTTGTCGTACTTGTAGAGCTCCGTCGGGACGTTCACGAGCGTCACCGGCTCGCCTCCGACCGCCTTGAAGCCGTGGACGACGAACGGCGGGATCTGGATGAGCATCGGGTTCCGCTCGCCGGGGAAGAACTCGTTCACCTTCCCCTTCGTCTTCGAGCCGTCGCGGTTGTCGTAGCAGACGACCTTGGCCTGCCCGCGGACGACGATGAAGTTGTCCGTCTGGACCTTGTGGAAGTGCCATCCCTTCACGATGTTCGGGTATCCGATCGTCACGTACACCTGGCCGAACCGCGTGAATTCCGGCCAATCGGATCGGAGCATCTCCATCAGGTATCCACGTTCGTCGTGGATCGGCTTGAGCGGCCGCACCTTGACGCCGTCGATGAGGTCCATGCGCTTCCCAGGTCGGAATTCGGCGTCGGTACATAGCCTT
>WNGJ01016466.1_pt1 | contig 11913 bp, 12 predicted proteins | sample 5400611 | NCBI WGS metagenome assembly WNGJ01 (sample SAMN13153375, study PRJNA577476) | soil metagenome | isolation source: 40 cm soil or saprolite under Garry oak tree replicate 1 | place: USA:California | collected 2016-06-15 | reverse complement strand
TACCTGCCGCGGGCGGTCTACGTGGGGATCGCGGGGCGGCCAGCCGGCCGGCCCTACTGGCTGGTGGGCAGCAGGAGGCCGGAACAGCTGGCGGCCGCGATCGAGCAGGGCCGGAACGCTGCGCAGCAGGGCCGGAACGCCGTGGCAGCGCCGGACGGGCACGCCGAGGAGGACGGGGTCGGACGTGCGGCACCCGGCCCCGTGGGATGATGCTGCGGGCGGGCAGGCACGGCTCACGGTGCCGACCGTGAAAGGAACGTGAAAGGGACGGCAATGCCTGATAAGGGCGGCGATTTCGGCAGCAAGGCGGTCACGGCGCTGGCCGGTGCGGCCGCCGCGTTCGTCGCGCGCAAGGTGATCATCTTCGCCTGGACCAAAGCTACCGGCAAGGAACCGCCGGGCAAGGCCGAGGATCCCGATGTGGCGATCGGCGAGGCGCTGGCCTGGACGGTCGTGCTCGGCATCGGTGTCGCCGTGGCGAGGGTGCTCGCGACGAGGCTCGTGAACCGGCAGTCGGCCGGGCGGCTGAGCGCGCCCGAGTAAGCCGAACCTGGCAGCACGGCTCGGCGCGCTTCGGCCGACCTCAGGACCGCGAAGCTCTACGCTGGGTGCGTGCATTCCAAGGACAGATCGCGGCTGTCATTCAAGATCATCTACGCGCTGCGGCATCCAGGCAGCATCACCGGGTACCTGAGACGGCGGGCCAGGGACGCGTGGCTGCAGGCGCGGTCCGAGGACCACGTCAGCTATTACCGCGCCGTGATGCGATCGGACACGTCGCGCAATCCCGAAGCGGCCGTCGGCAGCCCGAAGCACGAGTACTGGCTGCAGATGGGCCGGCTGCAGTTCGACTACGCGACCGGTCACGGCCTCAAGCCTGACATGCGGATGCTCGAGATCGGTTGCGGGAACCTGCGGGCTGGCCGGTTGTTCATCGAGTATCTCGAGCCTGGCTGTTACTTCGGCCTCGACATCTCGCCGGACATCCTGATGGAGGCTCAGCGGACCGTCGCCGAGTACGACCTGCGCGCGAAGCTGCCGCACCTGACCCTGGTCAAGGACCTGCGGCTGGATTTCCTGCCGGACCACACGTTCGACTTCGTGCACGCGCACAGCGTGTTCTCGCACTCCCCGCCCGAGGTCATCGATGAGTGCCTCGCCCACGTTGGCAGGCTGATGACACCAGGAGGCTTCTTCGACTTCACCTTCGACCGGACCGAGGGCAGCGAGCACCACGTGCTGCGGGAGGACTTCTACTACCGGACCGAGACGCTGATCGCGCTCGCCGCGAAGCACGGCCTCGAGGCGCGGTTCATGGAGGACTGGGAGCAGACCGGGCATCCGCAGTCGAAGATCCGGGTGAACGTTCCGGTCATCTCTGGACCAGGTCAGGCGAGTACGCCAGTGTAGGGTTCGGCGTGCGGCGGGCAGCGTAACCGGGGAGCACTGTAGTGCTGACATCGGCAACGCCGACGTCCGCTTTCGACAGGAGTTTCCGGATGGCCGAGCCGCAAGTACTCGCGATCGTTCTCGCCGGCGGAGCCGGGAAGCGACTGGCTCCGCTCACCGATGACCGGGCCAAGCCGGCCGTTCCCTTCGGCGGCCTGTACCGGCTGATCGATTTCGCGCTCTCCAACCTGGTCAACGCCGGATGCCGGCGCATCTGCGTGCTGACCCAGTACAAGAGCCACAGCCTGGACCGGCACATCACGACGACCTGGCGGCTGAGCAGCCTGCTCGGCAACTACGTCACCCCGGTGCCGGCGCAGCAGCGGCTCGGGCCGCACTGGTACACGGGCTCGGCGGACGCGATCTACCAGTCGCTCAACCTGATCTTCGACGACCAGCCCGACATCGTCGCGGTGTTCGGCGCCGATCACGTGTACCGGATGGACATGATGCAGATGGTCCACCAGCACGTGGCCGGCGGCGCCGGGGTCAGCGTCGCCGCCATTCCCGTGGACCGTCAGGAAGCGACCAGCTTCGGTGTCATCCAGACCAGCGACGACGGCCGCACGGTCGAGGCGTTCCTCGAGAAGCCGGCCGAGCCGCCGGGCCTGCCCGGCAACCCGGATCTTGCCTACGCGTCGATGGGCAACTACGTGTTCAGCACCGAAGTGCTCGTCGAGGCGCTGCGCCAGGACGCCGCCGACGACGGCAGCAGGCACGACATGGGCGGCGACATCCTGCCGATGCTGGTCAAGCAGGGCTGCGCCCAGGCATACAACTTCCTCGACAACGCGGTTCCCGGCGCCGACGCGCGCGACGCGGGGTACTGGCGCGACGTCGGGACGCTCGACTCGTACTACGACGCCCAGCTCGACCTGTGCGCGGTGCATCCGGTCTTCAACCTGTACAACGACCGCTGGCCGATCCTGACCCACGTACCATCGCAGCCCCCGGCGAAGTTCGTGCACGACAGCGGCGACCGGATCGGGCGCGCGATCAACAGCGTGGTGAGCAACGGCGTCATCGTCTCCGGCGGCCTGGTCAGCCAGTCGGTCCTGTCGCCTGGCGTCCGCATCAACTCCTGGTCCAGGGTGGAGCGCTCGGTCATCATGCACCACACCAGGATCGGCAGGAACGCCGTGGTCAAGAACGCCATCCTCGACAAGAACGTCGTCGTGCCTGATCACGCCGTGGTCGGCGTGGACAAGGAGCACGACAGGGCGCGCGGCTTCGTGGTCTCGGCTGGCGGCATCACGGTCGTCGGCAAGGGTCAGGAGGTCACGCCGTGACAGTGCCAGATGGTCACCCTGTGACGCCCTTCGACAAGGTCAACGTCGCGATGCTCACCAGGGAATACCCGCCGGAGGTCTACGGCGGCGCGGGCGTGCACGTCGAGTACCTGGCCCGCGAGCTGCGCGACCTGGTCAGCCTCACCGTGCACTGCCAGGGCGCGGATCGCGCCGGCGCGGTCGCGCACCGCCCGTGGGAGCTGCTCGAGACCGCCAACGCGGCGCTCCAGACCGTCTCGACGGACCTGGCGATGGCCGCCGCGGTCGCCTCGGCCGACGTGGTGCACTCGCACACCTGGTACGCGAACCTGGCCGGGCACCTGGCCGGTACCCTGTACGGCGTCCCGCACGTGCTCACGGTGCATTCGCTCGAGCCGCTCAGGCCGTGGAAGGCCGAGCAGCTCGGCGGTGGCTACGCGTTGTCGTCGTGGTGCGAGCGCGTCGCCGTCGAATCGGCTGCTGCGGTGATCGCGGTATCCAGCGGGATGCGCACTGACGTGCTCTCGACCTACCCGTCGCTCCAGGCCGGCCGGGTGCACGTGATCCGCAACGGCATCGACACCGACGAGTACGCCCCCGACCCTGGCACCGACGTGCTGGCGAAGTACGGCATCCACCCTGACCGGCCCACCGTCGCTTACGTAGGCCGGGTGACCAGGCAGAAGGGCCTGCCCGTGCTGCTGCGCGCGGCCGAGCTGCTCGACCCCGCGGTGCAGCTTGTGCTCTGCGCCGGCCAGGCCGACACCCGTGAGCTAGGCGCCGAGGTTACGGGCCTGGTCGGGCACCTGCGCGAGAGCCGGTCTGGGGTGATCTGGCTCGACGCGATGCTGCCCAAGGCCGACGTGATCCAGGTACTCAGCCACGCCACGGTCTTCGCCTGCCCCTCGCTGTACGAGCCGCTCGGCATCGTCAACCTCGAGGCCATGGCCTGCGGCACGGCCGTCGTCGGCTCCGACGTCGGCGGCATTCCTGAGGTCGTGATGGACGCACAGACCGGCCTGCTGGTGCCGCCCGGAGATCACCTGCTCCTGGCCGAGGCGCTCTCGTCCCTGCTGAGCGATCCCGCCAGGGCCGCGGCGATGGGCCAGCTCGGCCGCCAGCGGGTGGCAGCCGAGTTCAGCTGGGCCAGCGTGGCCGCCCAGACCGCCGCCCTGTACACCGAGCTTGTCAGGGACACCTGGGCGGCGCGCGGGGCTGACGACGCCTGAGCAGACCCTCGCGCGGCCCGCGACGGGCGCGCCTGCAGGGAACTCCCGCGCGGGCACCCGGCCAAGCGGGCGGACGGCCGTGAGCGGGTGGGCCCGGTTACCGCCGAACAGCGTATTTTTGACGGAACATCGTTTCCTCCGCCTCGTCCGCATGTTAAGATATATCGCATTGAGGAGGTTGCTGCCAATGATGCAGACCGGCACCGGAGAACCCGACCGCGCGCCCGCTCCCGCCGCCACCCTGGCGTCGAATGTGGAACGAGACGCGACGACCCAGCGGCTCCAGGCCGCCTTCGCCGAGCATCGCCTGAACGATGAGGAGTTCGATCAGCGCGTGCGGCGCGCTCTGACGGCCAGGACGACCACGGAGCTGGACGGGCTGACCGCCGACCTGCCGGCCGCCGCGGCGACCCTGCTGGTCGCTTCTGTGTCAGGCCGGAAGCCCGGCAGGTTCGCGATCGCCCTGAAGAGCTCGATCAGCAGGGTCGGGCGGTGGACGCTGCCGAGGCGGTTCTTCTCGGTCGTCTACAAGGGCGCGGGACTGCTCGATCTGCGAGCGGCGCAGCTCACGGCCGGCGAGACAACCATCACCGCGGTCTCCTACAAGTCGCGCACGGAGATAGTGCTGCCGCCCGGCGTCCGGGTCGAGCTCGGCGGCACCGGGGTCTCAGCGACCGGCGACGCGTGGCCTGGCGACCTGCCGCCCGGCGCTCCGGTCGTGCGCATCAAGGGCGTGGCGTATAAGGGCAGCATCGACGTCAGGACGACCGCGAGGGCGTAACCTGCGCGGATGGTGACCGTCGGCAGCGAACCACAGCTCAGGATCGACCCGCTCACCGGTGCATCGGTGGTCGTCACCCCGTGGCGCCAGGACCGGCCGAACAAGCCCGCTGGCCTGTGCCCGTTCTGCCCGGGCGGGCTTGAGGCGCCCGGCCCTTATCAGGTGCGGTGGATCCCGAACCGCTGGCCGGCGCTGCCGGATGGCAGGCACGAGGTGGTCTTGCACAGCCCGCGGCACGCGGCGACCTTTCCCGCTCTCGGAACGGCCGGGACCGCGCGTGTCATCGGGCTGTGGTCGGAGCGGACCGCACGGCTGGGCGCCAGGGACGACGTCAGCTACGTCTTCGTCTTCGAGAATCGCGGGCGGGCGATCGGTGCCACCATCGATCATCCGCACAGTCAGATCCTCGCGCTAGGCGTGGTGCCGCCAGTCCCGCTAGCCGAGCTCGGCAGCGCCAGCTGTGAGCTGTGCCAGCCAGCTGCGGACGAGCTGACGGTCGCGCGGCACCCTGCCTGGGTCGCCAGGGTGCCGTGGGCGCCGTCGTGGCCGTATGAGATGGTGCTCGCGCCGCGCGGCCACGTGCCCGATCTGCCCGCGGCTGGCGCGCCGATGCACGCCCAGCTCGCTCGGATGCTGGTCGAGTGCCTGCGCAGGCTGCAGCGCGTGCTCGGAGAGGCCGAACCCTACCTGCTGTGGATCCATCAGCGTCCGGCGGATGGCGGCCAATGGCCGGCGGCGCACCTGCATGTGCACCTGGCGCCCGTCCTGCGCGCGCCAGGAACGATCCGTCACCTCGCTGCCGCCGAGTTCGGCGCCGGCGTGTTCTTCGATCCGGTCGATCCGCCAGCCGCGGCGGCGGCGCTGAGATCGGCCGACCCCTGACCGGCGGGCAGGTCAGGTGATGGAGCCTGCCGCAGCGCCCGTCATCTGGTCGCCGCCCCACCGCGCCAGCTCGGCCTCCAGGTCCAGCGGCGCGATCATGGCTCCGTCCGCGAGCTCCTGCTCCCACTTGTCGGCGGGGACCCGCCACATGACCTCGAACTCGATGCCGCTCGGGTCCTTCGCGTACAGGGACTTGGAGACGCGGTGGTCGCTGGCTCCGACCAGCGCGCCGAGCTTGATCAGCTTGTCCCTGGTCTCCGCGAGCTCGGCGAGCGTCCCTACCTCCCAGGCGAGGTGATACAAGCCCAGGTAATGGCCCTCCTGCGGCACGCCGTCCGGCACCGCGAACAGGCCGAGGTCGTGGTCGTTCGCGGTGCCCTGCGCCCGCAGGAACGCGGCCTGGCCCGGTATCTCCATCCGCACCTCGAAGCCGAAGGCCTCGCTGTAGAACGCGACACAAGCGGCCAGATCCCGGACGTAGAGCACGGCGTGGTTAAGACGGCGGACAGGCATCTCAGCTCCCTGGCTGTCAGGTTGTACCTACGGGACAAGGCGCCGGCCAGCCGGTAGATTCCCGCGCCGCTAGCGAGCGGGCACGGCGCCGGATTCTGCCAGGCCAGCGCGCTCGGCGTTGCCGAAGTCATCGTCGATCAGCACCACCTCGCGGCCCGCGGCGTCGAGCACGCCGGCGGCCACCGACGCGCGGTAACCGGACTGGCAGTGCACCCAGACCTGGCCGGCGCCGATCTCGGCCAGCCGGCCTGCCAGCTCGTGCAGCGGTATGTGCACGGAACCGGGGATCCTGGCCGCGTCCCACTCCGACTGCCTGCGGACGTCAAGCAAGGTGAACTCCCGCTGGCCGCGCGCTCGCGCGTAGCCGGTGAAGTCGGTGACCTCGAAGCTGCCGAGCGACTCGCCGCCAGACCAGCCGCCGGGCCCGCCGGTCGCCGCCGACTGCACCCGGTCGATGCCGATCCTGACCAGGTCCCGCTGGGCTGCGGCCACCGCGGCCGTGGTCTGGCCGAGCAGCGTCAGCGACGTTCCCCACGGAATCAGCCATCCCAGGTAGGTGGTCATGTGGTCGCCGTGCTCGAACGACAGGGTGCCGCGGACGTGCCCGGCAGCGAAGGCGACCCGCGAGCGCAGGTCCACCACCCACTCGCCGGACGCGATCCTGCGCCGCAGCTCCGCGCTGTCGGCGTGCCGGGGCGGCGCGAGGTCAGGGGCGAGCGGCCCCGCGCTGTTGGCCGGCGCCATGTGAGCGTAGTAGGCGGGGTAGACGTCGAGCGCGGCCAGCGTGGACTGAACGTAGTCGGCCTCGCCGAGCGTGAGCGCCGGGTTGACGGTCATCTCCATGCCGATCGTCGACGCGGCGCCCGACGTCGGGGTCGCCGAGCAGAAACTGCCGAAGCCGTGTGTCGGGCAGACCATCGCGTCCCCTGGCAGCTCGGCGGCGAGCCTGCGGACCGATCCGTGCTGGGCCCTGGCCAACTCGGTCGTGTGGTCGGCGCCGAGCAGGTCCGTCCTGCCGGTCGACCCGTTGAGCAGGGAGCCGCCGGTGAAGACCGCGACCATCCGGCCGGCGAATTCGACGGCGAAGGACAGGTGGTTGAACGTGTGGCCGGGCGTCGCGATCGCCCTGACGCCCATCTGGCCGGCCTCGATCTGGTCACCGTCGGCGATCCCTATCCGGTCGAACAGCACCTCGTCGGCCGCGTTCACGTGGTACCCCGCGCCGGCGGCCGTGGCGAGGGCGAGCCCGCCGGTGACGTAGTCGTTGTGGATGTGGGTCTCGAAGACGTGCGTGATCCGCACGCCCCTGGCATCCGCGACGGCGAGGACCCGGTCGATGTCGCGCTGCGGGTCGATCACGAGCGCCACCGAGCCATCGGTCGCGAGGTAACTGCGGTCACCGAGCGACGGCGTCTCGATGGGAGCGATCTCTAGCACCCGCGTCCCCTCCCCTCGTGCTGCCCACCCAGACTACCGAGGCGCCCAGGCGGGACCGATGTAGATGCCGCGTCGCCGGATCTGCGTGCCCCTGGCGTACTCCTCCAGGGCGTGCGCGAGCCAGCCCGCGGTGCGCGCGATCGCGAACACCGCCTCTCCGCCGCCGGAGATCATGCCGACGACCGAGGCCAGCGCCGCCAGCGCGAAGTCGATGTTCGGCTCGGGCAGCGCGCGCCCGCGTGCCTCGTCGATAACGGCGTCGGCGACGGCGAGCCGTTCAGATCCGGCGACCCGCGCCGCCTCCGCCGGCCGTGTCGCGGACCGCAGCATCACCTCGGCGCCGAAGGAGGCGCCGCCGTGCAGCGCACCGCCGACCGCGCCGAGGCCCGTCGCCACCACCGCGTACGGGTCGGCGCGCATCGAGGCGGCGACCCTCGCCGCCAGCGTGGAAGCCGCCAGCTCGTGATCGGCGAGCAGGACCATCGCCGCGCGCAGCGCGCGGACCAGGCCGGGACCAGGCCCGGCCGGGCACAGCCGGCTGACCAGCCGCTCGGCGATCGAGGCGCCCGGCTCCGGCTCGGCGGCGGACCCGGCCGGCGGCAGGCTGTCCGTCATGCCGGCGATCAGCCCCCTGCCCGCGGCGATGACGGCGGGCGGATCGAGGTGCAGCCGCAGCGGATCGGCGGCCGCGAGGGCCGGCACGATCACCTGCAGCCGTTCGAGCGGCAGCGTCCCCGCGGGAAGCGCCGCCTGGGCGGCGCTGGCCGCCGCCACCGCCGTCTCGGTCGCCTGCCACGGCGGGGCGGCGGCCGCTCCGCGTTCCGGCTGCTCTGTGGTGGCCGCCTCTGTCGCCTGCGGCCGGTCAGCGCCGCCGCTGCCGAGAACCCCGGTCCATAGCAGGCCGGCGACCTCCTCGAAGTCGTATGCGCGCGCCAGCTCGATGGTGTCGTAGCCGCGGTAGCGCAGCTGATCGCCGGTGATCTCGGTGACCTGGGTCTCGATCACCAGCTCGGTCGCGGCTCGTGGCCGCCGCGGCCGGCCGCGGCGGGCCAGGCTCTCGACCTCCGGCGCGCTGAACAGGCTGGCCCGCGAGCCGTCGGCCCTTCGCCTGGTCAGGACTCCCCTGCTCACGTACGAGTACAGGCTGGCCTGTTTGACGCCAAGCCGCCGCGCCGCCTCCGACGCGGTGATCCACTCCGTCGGCACGATCGCCCCGCTCTCCGCTCCGCCTGGCCCGTGCTCCTCGGGCGCGGCGGAGTCATGTCCTGCGGTCCGCGCCGCTCCCGCCCCGGCAATCCCGCCTGTCCCAGCCGGGCTATATTGATTCTAATCAACGTTGACGAATTAGTAGACTAGTAGGCAATAATCAACATGGTACAGAGCGCGACCTGACGATGGAGGCCCCGGCATGGCACAGGTTCACGTGCTGGACGTCACGAACCGCGATGGAGTGCAGACCGCCCGCACCGGCCTGTCCAAGTTCGGCAAGACGATGGTCAACTTTTACCTCGGCAAGCTGGGCGTCGCGCAGTCCGAGATCGGCTTCCCCTTCCTGTTCCATGAGGTGCCGTACGTCCGCGCCAACGTCGCGCTCGCGAAGGCCGGGGCCTTCGGCTCGTTGCGATTGTCTGGCTGGTGCCGCGCGGTCCCCGGCGACGTCGAGCAGTCGGTTCCGCTGGCGCTGAGTCACTACAACCTCTCGATCTCGACGTCGGACCAGATGATCGCGCACAAGTTCCGCGGCCGCCTGGACCGGGCCGCGATCATCGGCGAGATGACGGCCGCGGTCGCCGCGGCCAAGGCAGGCGGCGCCGAGACGATCGGCGTGAACGCCGAGGACGGCTCGCGCACCGACGACGGCTTCCTGACCGAGTTCGCGCTGGCCGCCAGGGAGGCTGGCGCGGACCGGGTTCGTTACTGCGACACCATCGGCGGCGACTCACCGCACCGGATCAGGGAACGCTTCGCCAAGCTCGCGTCGGCTACGGGTATGCCTGTGGAGACGCACTGCCACAACGACCTCGGCATGGCGGTCGCGAACTCGGTGTCGGGCGCTCTCGGCGACCTCGACGCCGGCCAGGACGCGTGGGTCAACACCTGCATCAACGGCATCGGCGAGCGGTCGGGCAACGCCGATCTGCTCTCGGTCATCCTCGCGTTCCAGCACGGCTTCGGCGTCGCGGGCCTGGCCGAGATCGGCGACCCGCTCGACCTGTCGTGGGCCCGCAGGTTCGCGCTGTGGGCGAGCTACGCCTTCGGGCAGCCGTTGCCGCAGAACCAGCCAGGCACCGGCCGCAACGCCTTCGCGCACGAGTCGGGCATCCACGCCGACGGCGCCCTGAAGGACAGGCACAACTACGAGCTCTACGACGACGACACGCTCGGGCCCTTCCCGCAGGACTGGCACGCCCGGCCTGGACGGGTCGTGCTCACCGGCGAGTACGGCGGAATGGCCGGATTCCGGCACGTCATGGCCGGGCTCGGTATCGACACGTCCGAGGATGAGGACCTGGTCTTCCAGCTCGTCCAGCTCTGCGGCGCGGCGACCGGCAAGCCGCTCACCGACGACGAGCTGCGCCTGATCGCTGCGCACCCGCGCGAGATCGCGCTGCTGTTTCCCGGTCAGCTGGGCTAGGGGTGTCCGGCCGGGCGGACCAGCCGGAACTGCCCTATCGTCCGATCTGCTTGCGGCCGCGCATATTGCGGATCCTCGCCTTTTGATTCGAGTCGAGCATCGCGTACGCGACCCCCGGAATCGCGATGGCCAGGACGATCACGGCGAGCGCGAGCCACGGGTTGATGATCAGCAGAATGAGCCCGATAACGACACCTGCGATGCCGATCTTCATGTGCGGGGTCATAACCGGCCTTCCCTTCGCTTCGGGATGTCAGCATCCCGCCCTATCCTGACCGAGCCGCGCGATCATTTCCTTCACGACCAAGGTAGCTCCCAGCGAGAGCACTACGACCAGGTCTGGTGCGAGATGATGAGGGACAACAACTGGAGGGAAGACATGACGCTGTCGCTGCCGATCGAGCACGAGGCCAACGAGTTGCTGTCGCGCGACGGGTTCGCGCTGCTGCTGGCGATGATGCTCGACCAGCAGGTCCCGTTCGAGAAGGCGTTCAGCTCGCCCTATCAGCTCACGCTGCGGCTCGGTCACGAACCGACGGCGCAGGAGATCGCCGAGTTCGCCCCTGAGGGGCTCGCCGAGGTCTTCGCCGAGCGCCCGGCGCTGCACAGGTTCCCGCGGGCGATGGCGGCGCGGGCACAGGAGCTCGCCAGGATCGTGACCGATCGGTACGACGGCGACGCGAGCACGGTCTGGGCCACCGCGAAGGACGGTGCTGAGCTGCGTCGCAGGCTGTCTGAGCTGCCTGGGTTCGGCGCGTACAAGGCCCAGATCACCATCGCCCTGCTCGGCAAGCAACTGGGGATCCAGCCGGATGGCTGGCGTGCGGCCGCCGGTCATTTCGGCGAGGCCGGCTCGCACTACTCGGTGGCCGATATCAACGACGACGCCTCGCTCGTCGCGGTCCGCTCCCATAAGAAGGCGATGAAGCAGCAGCGGGCGGCAGCGGCGGGTTAGGGGGTGTCTACGAGACACCCCCTAACCGAGCGGACCGGCCAGGTAGTGTCTGCGGTCATGTCAGATCAGCACGCTCAGCCCGCACCGGCCGCCGACGGAAGCGGCGGAATCCCCTCGGCCGGCACCGCGCAGGTGCACATCCTGCAGGACGGATACGCCCGCGAAGACGACACCGGCGAGCGGGTCGGCAGTACCGTCACGCTGATCGTCGACGGCGATGTCGCGGTCGTGGTGGATCCCGGCATGGTCTCGTCCAGGGCTGATCTGCTCGCTGCGGTGACCGCGCACGGCGTAGCGCCCGACGCGGTGACCGACGTGGTGTTCAGCCACCATCACCCCGATCACACGGTCAACGCCGCGCTGTTCCCGGCCGCGAAAATCCACGACTTCTGGGCCGTCTACGACGGCGACCTGTGGATCTCGCGTGAGGCGGAGGGCACCGAGCTGAGCCGGTCCATCCGGCTGATCGCGACCCCCGGCCACACCGACCAGGACATCAGCACGGTTGCCGCGACCGCGGATGGCGTCTACGTGTGCACCCACGCCTGGTGGACCGCCGAGGGCCCGGCCGATGACCCGTTCAGCCCTGATCAGCTCGTACTGAGCCGGAGCCGTCAGCGGATCCTCGACGTCGCGTCGGTGATCATCCCTGGCCACGGCCCGAGCTTCGTGCCTGGCCAGGACACGCCGCGCTGACCGGGCCGCACACGGCCTGACCGGTAGCCCCGCTAGGCGGCCTCGCCCTTCAGCGCGAACCCCGAGAG
>WNGJ01007671.1_pt1 | contig 11913 bp, 10 predicted proteins | sample 5400611 | NCBI WGS metagenome assembly WNGJ01 (sample SAMN13153375, study PRJNA577476) | soil metagenome | isolation source: 40 cm soil or saprolite under Garry oak tree replicate 1 | place: USA:California | collected 2016-06-15 | reverse complement strand
AGGGCCGCCTCGGCCTCGCTTCGCGTGACGTCGGTTGAGGGGCCTGCTGGACCGGCCGCTGGTGAGTTCCGGGTCATTTCCGACCCTGCCTACGGGAGCTGGCGCCCCACACGAGCTGCAAGATCGCGGTGGCCGACGCCAACCCCCAGCCGTGAGCCCGCAACGCGCGCGGCGACGAAGCGTGCAGTCTGGCGCGGACCTGTCACAGCCTCGCGTTAGCGTGGCGCAAGGATGAACCGCACCGACCGCCTGTACGCCCTGGTTGAGGAGCTGCGCGCGACCGCGCCTCGGGCGCGCGCCTCGGCTCGCCGAGCGCTTCGAAGTCAGCGTCCGGACCATCGAGCGTGACATCCTTGCGCTGCAAGAGGCCGGCGTGCCGATCTGGGCCACTCCGGGCCGCGGCGGGGCTATACGATCGACCCTGCGCTCGCACGGCATTGCACAAGGTCGTCGCGGCGATGTCGGCAACCGGGCGCACGAGCGCGGCCGACCTGCTCGCCCGGATCCATCTGCTGCACGCCAAGCGGGAGCTGTCCGACGCGCCGGTGCTGCGCGCCGTCGAGGAGGCCGTGCTCGAGCGACGGATGCTCTGTCTGGACTATTGTGACAAGCAGGGCCATAGCACGGAAGCGCGGCTGGTGGAGCCGCTCGGCTTCATCGGCTCCGAGCGTGACTGGTACCTGGTGGGGTGTTGTCGGCTTCGCAGCGGTGTGCGCGTGTTCCGACTGGACCGCATCGGCACAATCGAAGTGACCGCGGAGCGGTCACCCACGCGGGAGCCGCCGGCGCTGGGCGAGGAGTGCCTGCCGCAGCAATCGTGGTGGCATCCGGCGATCGTAGGCTGACCTGCCACGATCACCAGCGCGTGGCGAGCGAGCGGGAGCTGCGCGCCAGCGGAAACGGCGAGCAGCTCCGGACGCTCACGACTGCTCGATGAGCCCGACGCGGTGGCCCTCGGGGTCGAGGAGCATCGCGACCCGTGCGGTCTCCGAGATCGGCGTCGGCGGCTGCACCACCTTGCCGCCGAGCCGCGCCGCGTACTCAAGGCGCTCCTCCAGCCCCTGGACCGCCGTATAGAACGAAACGTACTCGCCGACCTGTGCGCCGGGGGCAAAGATGCCGCCCGGTATGCCGCCCTCGGCGCCGGTGTCCACCATGCCGTAGTGCTGCGGGTTGTCGGCGTCGACCTTCCAGCCGAGCAGATCGCCGTAGAAGCGTGTGAGTGTGTCGAGGTCGCGACCAGCGATCTCGAACCACACCACTGGAGCCGCCATGTACGTGCCTCCCGTGTCCGATGCGATGACCAGCACAGCGTCGTGCCCGGGAGCGACACCGTCCTGTCGTGGTTCCCGAACCGATCCAGGACCCGAGCCCACCGATCTCGTCGCTTGCATGCCGCGCCGGCGCGTTCCCGGTCCAGGCTCCATGCCCCGACCGCTACGCTCCAGCCCTGCAACTGATCCGTCGGGCTGACCGCCGATGCAGGGGTGGCGCGGGGGCCAAGCGTGTGGTGTGATCCAGGGCAGAAGGGAGTAAAGGTTCGGATGGGGCGTACATGAGAGCTGTCGGGTGGCGGGGACGGACCGCGGTCGTGCTGCTCGGGATGACAGTTGTCCTCGGCGTCACGGGGCTGCGGCCCGCTTGGGCTGACCCACCTCAAATCGCGTAGCGGCAGCTCACGACCGCCAGCTACAACCTCTACCTCGGCGCGGACCTGACGCCCCTGTTCTCAGCCACCAGCCCGGCTGAGCTGGTGCAACGCGCCGGCCAGGTCTATGCGAACATGGTCAAGACCGACTTCCCAGCACGGGCGGAGGCCATCGCGGAGCTACTGGCGGCAAACCCTGTGGGTGCCGGAAACGTCATCCCCGAGATTGACATGCGGCTTCGCATTAGTGGTGGAGCACCGCGATGATGTCCGGCCATGACGCTCCGACTCCTCTACCTGATCTTGTGTCAGCTCCTCGGCTGGCTCGCACTGCTCGCCCGTGGGCAGACATCCAAGAACGCAGAGCGCTCATGCTGCGACACGAGGTCGCGGTGCTCCGCCGACAGGTCGCCAGACCACGTCCACCTGGCCAGACCGAGCCATCCTCGCGGCGTTGAACCGACTCCTGTCAAGGGAGCGCCGACACTATCGCCTCGTCACACCCGACACCCTGCTGCGCTGGCATCGAGCCATGGTCAGTCGACACTGGACCAAGCCCCACCGCCCACCCGGTCGACCGTCGCTCTCACCCGAGCTGAGGTGCCTGATTGTAAGGATGGCGGCGGAGAACCCGACCTGGGGCATCGACGCGTCCAAGGCGAACTCGCGCAGCTTGGATGCCGGGTCGCGCCAAGCACCGTGTGGCTGCTGCTCAAACGCGCCGGCATCGATCCAGCGCCACGCCGCGCAGCTCTGACCTGGCGGCAGTTCCTGTCCGCCCAGGCCGAAGCCATGCTGGCATGCGACTTCTTCCACGTCGACACGGTGCTGCTCACGCGCCTGTACGTGCTGTTCGTGATGGAGATCGCCAGCCGCCGGGTCCACATTCTGGGAGTGACGGCGAACCCAACTGGAGCGTGGGTAACCCAACAGGCCCGCAACCTGCTCATGGACCTTGGGGACCACGTCGGACAGTTCAGGTTCCTCATCCGCGACCGGGACTCCAAGTTCACCGACAGCTTCGATGCGGTCTTCGGCTCCGAGGGCATCCGGATCCTCCGCACACCCATACGGGCGCCGCGGGCGAACGCGTTCGCGGAACGGTGGGTCGGCACCGTCCGCCGTGAGCTGCTCGACCGGATGCTGGTTATTGGTCACCGGCAGTTGGAGACGCTGGTGGGCTATGTGGCGCACTACAACGAACATCGACCACACCGCGCGCTCCGGCAGGCATCACCGCTCAGGGTCGCCTCACCGACCGCTCCGACAGCGGACATGCGGGTCGTGCGGGTCGATCGACTCGGCGGGCTGATCCACGAATATACCCAGGTCGCATGAGGTGGACGAGTTCTCGGCACCCACAGGGCGTTCGGCGGGTTCGTCGACCGGCCCCGCGTCGGCTTGGTCGTGATCGCCTTCGACGGCGGCGGGCGCGAGCTGGGACGGTCGCACCGGCTCACGTTCTGAGAGCCTGTCCTGTCCTATCTGGCCGAACAGCGCATTTTGATGGGAGCGGTAACGCTCTTACTTGCTCGTCAAGGAGGTGCAAGAAGCACCGGGACCTCGCAAGCGCCAGCAGCTTCTGACCGGCCTCCGGGCTTTGTGAAACGGGCTGAGGGGACTAAAGCGCTACGTCGCGCGTCAGGTCTACCGGTACCTGCGCGAGGTCAACCAGCCGTAGAAGCCGCCCACGGGTCCTTCTAGGCTGGTTCGACCGATGCCATCAGCCAGGAAATCCCCGGCGGGTCCGGGACCAGGAAGAAGTCCACGTGCACGGCCAGCAACCGGCCGTTGGCGTCGTAGCCGCCGACCACCGCGTAGTAGCCGTCACCCCAGCCAGACCTCACCGCGACCAGGTTCTCGCCGGCCAGCGCGCGTGGCAGCGTCAGGTTCACGACCTCCTGGTACTGGTAGCCGGGCTTGGGGTGCGGGTTGAGCGACTCGTGCAGCGCGTCGAACCAGTCGGCGTCCACGGCTGCGTCCTCCCCGGAGTGCTCGCCAAGCCACCAGCGATGCTCGGGGTAGTTCCGAGCGAACCACGCCGAGATGTCGGGGAAATAGCGCCGGGCTGCTTCGGCATCGACCAGACAGGCCGTTCCGCCATCCACCCCGAAGCCCATGAACTCGTCGTCTGCCAGCAGCGGCGGCTCTTGGCCGGACGGGACCAGCGCGAGCTTGCGGCGGCCGACCTCCCTGCCAGCGGCGAGCATGAGCGAGACGTAGGCGGTCCGGGAGTCCAGGACCGTCGCCTCGTCGCGGCGGCTGATATCGGCCTGGGTTGTCCGTATGGGGTGGCTGCCCGCCGGGATCTCGACCTCGCCAAGGTCGCTGCGGCCTGTCCTACCCCGCAGGTCATAGCCTGGATCGGCGATGCCGAGCCGACCGCTGAGCACGCGCAGCACGCTACCGTCGACCACGCGGAACCGCCACGACTGCAAGACGTCTGGGTCCTGGACGTGCGGGTCGTCCATCTGGATGTTGATCACAGTGTCGTCGGCCAGTGCGTACCAATGGTCCTGCGGCCACGCCATCGGTGATGCCTCTCCGCATCGAGGGAAGAACCACGATCGTACCTATTGGTAGCGACACCCAAACGACGGTGGGTCGCCAATGAGAGCGTCTGGCGGCCGAGCCTTCCTTACCCGTCACCCGCGCATCGGGCAAGACCAGCAGCGTCCACTTCCGCCTGACCGCCAACCGCCGAGCCCGCCCGGCCCTGCACATCTTCGCCGACAACTCCCGGCACAGCTCCCCGTGGGCGGCCACCCTCTACGCCAACGCGCGCCCGGGGCAAACGCCACCCCAGGCCATCCGCATGCTGGGCCGGGCCTGGCTGCGAGTCATCTGGGTCTGTTGGCACACCAACACGCCCTTCGACCCGTCAAGCACCGCGCCGAACAACGACTCGCCGCCGCCTGACTTGACTCAGGATACTGAAACGCTACGTCGCCCGGGAGGTCTTCCAGTGCTCAACCAGATGGCCCACAACACCCGCATCCCAGCCGCTTGATATCTATACGAGCGTCGAGTACGAGCACGCAGCATGACACGCCGACTTCTGATACCCCACGGGGGTGCGCCGTCTTGAGAGAACGCACCCGGCCACCTGATCTGGGCGGGTTCCCGTCCAAGTCGCCCAAGCCCTCGGAGGGCCACCCACGTCGACGACGAACTCATTCCTCTCAGAGACCGTTGGCATCGCCGTCATGGACATCCCGAGTCAACACGGGAACGAGCACGCTTGCGTCGGGACTGCCCCAACCGGTGACGGCGTCCCAGCCTCTCGAGGTCGCGTAGCCATTGATCGTCGTCGGCGGGAAGGCGACCGTGTTGTGCCCGGTAGTGATGTCGTGGAACGCGGCGTGGTACTTGGAGCTCTCGGCGACCCGGTATATGCCGGCGTTGACGAACCCCAACGGCCGCCCGGCGGACTGGTCCGCCAAGGCGACCAGCCCGGCCAACAGTGGGGCGCTGGCGCTGGTGCCGCCGTGGCCGCTGATGGTGTAGTTGCCGGCCCCGGTGGCGGTGACGACGGGGAATCCGGTGTGAGGGGCGGCGTCGGCGGCCACGTCGGGGACCCCCCGGTGGGAGCCGATGCCCGGCACGCCGTCTTGGTAGGCCGGGCGGGAGAGCTGGCGACTGAAGCCGCCGCCCGAGCCCTGGAACTGGCTGTCCGGGTCACCGTATGGAAGGTCCCAGGCGCTCTCGGAGACGTAGGCGCCAGTCTGGTGGCTGGCGGTCAGTGTGGTGCCTCCGGCACCCAGGACGAGCGGATCGGCCGCGGGCAGGTTGACCTCTTTGACCGGGGAGAAGGGGCCCCCGGTCAGTCCGCTGACCACGTGGCAGGGCTCTCCGACCGCTCCTACGTCCCCGGAGGCGGCGACCACGGTCACGTGGTGTTGGGCGGCAGCCTGTAGCGCGGCGTGCAGGGCGGTGACCTCGGCCGGGGTGTCGCAATGCTCTCCTCCCGTCTGGCCGGCGGCGCTGATAGAGATCACGTCACCCACGGAGCTGCCGAGCCTGATGGCGGCCACGGCGGCACGCACCGCGCTCGCTGGGTCGTCGAGGGAGTTGGCTGCGACCATGACCAGGCTGATGGTGGCCCCCGGGGCCACGGCGTGGACCATCTCGGCGTCGAGGACCTCCTCGCCGTTGGCCAACCAGGGCGAGGCCGACGGGGCCAGGCTGGCGTTGACCTGAAGCTTTGCCGCCGGCAGGCCGAACAGTTTGTCGAACTGGACGAGGTCCTGGCGGATGTCACTGGTGGGGAGCGGGAATTCCGGTTCGGCGAGCTCCGGCAGCACGACGGTCTGGCCGCGCCCGTCGATCCCCCGGTGTAGCAGCGGCACTATCCCGTAGGCGGCCTCGATCTGCTGGGGGCCGTAGCACGTCGTAACTGAGTTGCAGCCAGCGGTGGAGGCCGGCTGCTGGTGTGACGCCGAGGGGCCCGAGCCGGCACGGGTGGAGCCCGGCTGCTGGTGTGACGCCGAGGGGCCCGAGCCGGCACGGGTGGCCGCGCCCGTACCGCAGGCCGCGCCGAGCATGCCGGTGATGGCGAGGGCCACTACGGCTCGCCGGTTCCGGTGGCGCTCCGCTCGCAAGGCGACGCCTGGTGCAACCTTGGTCATGTCTGCTCCTAGGACAACGCCGTTGCGGACGGGATGGGTTGCTGTGTCGGTCCGAGGGTGAATCTTCAGGGACGGTGGCCGCGGCGGCGTCCTGTCATGCTTCTTACCGTGTGGCACGCGGTGGCTATTCGAATCGTGCGTTCTCCGGCTGGGTGATGCGGTTCAACAAGGGCATTGTGGCCAACACGACCAGTGCCGACAGGGCCAGGCCGCCCAGCATGGTGATGTAGTAGCCGAGGTTGGGATGGGCCGCTGAGGCGAAGTTCTGGTGCGTGCCGAGGTTCGCCGCGAAGACCGACCGTAGGGGAGGCTCCGCGATGGCGATGGCCACTCCGGCCGCCACGACGGTGGCGCCCACCAGGGGCACGATCGACTCCAGGAGGACGACCCGGGTGAGGGTCTTCAGCGGCGTTCCCGAGAGCCGCAGCAGGGTGAAGGGCCGCTTGCGGTCCAGCAGGCTGCCCGCCACGCTCACCGCCAGGCTGCACCCGGCAACGATGAGGATCAGCGCCACGATGGCTAGCACGACCCTCTCGATGTTCTTGTCGTCGTTGTTGCGGATCTGGGCGACCTCACCGAAGGTCTCCGGTTCGATGGTCCCCATCTGCCACTCGCTCAGGCCACCCCCACCTTTGAAGTGGCTCGGGGCAGTCTCGGTCGAAGCCGCCTCGAAGTCGGTCAGGTAGGTCCGCACCCGCTCCAGGGTGTCGGGACTGTTGGTCTTCACCAGCAGGGCGCTCACGTCGAGACCCGCCAGGCGCTCGGTGGCCGGGGTGCTCGAATGGCTGACGGCAGGCAGGTCCTTGTTGAAGAAGATGGGGTTGTCGGTGGTGAGCAGTTCACCGACGCTCGCCTGCACCGCCGCGACCCCGGGAGCACAGGAGCCCAGTGCGGGCAGCGCCCGAATGGCCGGGCAGCTGACGACCGAGTCGGAAGGGCCGGAGGCCGGGTTGGCGGGGCTCTCCAGGGCGTGTGCCCGCGGGACCGGACCGTTGCGCCCCCGCTGGGACGCTCCCGGCGCGCCCGACGGTCCGGTGGTCACCGGGGGTGGATCGGCTGCGGGGTTGGCGTAGATGGGGACGACGGTCACCCCTGTTTGCGAGTCGAGGTAGGAAACGAGCTGGCCGCCCGTCTTCGGGTCGAGCCCGGCCTTGCCCGGCCCGTTGCGCAAGGGGACTTTCAATACGTTGGTGAGCTGGGCGGCCGCCCCGCTCGACTGGGCGGCGTTGAAGGCGGGGACGACGCAGGCGACGAGGCTTCCGGCGAACACGGCCAGCACCAGTCCAGCTGAGGTCCGGAACGCGCCTTTGGGGTTGTCGGAGAGCCTCCGGGCGGCCAGCAGGGCCGAGGGGCCCCGCGCCATCCGGGCCAGGATGCGCGCGATCTGCATGGTCAGCCACGACCCACCCAGCACCAGCCCCGCCATGATGAGGAACAGCCCGATGAAGGCCGGGGTGCCGTCGGGATTGCCGGGGTTGGAGACCAGCGGGGCGATGAACAGCGGTATTCCGGCAAAGATGGGCAGTACCCGCCACCAACCTGGCGGGCGGGGCGTGGTCCGGCGGCTGACCCCCAGGGGGGTGATCCACACCCGGCGCAGGGAGACCAGCGAGCTCAGGGCGGCGAGCAGCGGCACCAGCACGGCCATGGCCAGGTATCCCCACAGCGTCGGGGTCACCGTGTAGCCGAAGAACTGGACCCCCGAGAACGAGATCGACTCCAGGAGCGGGCGGATGGCCAGGAACGCCAGCACTCCGATGACGACGCCGGCCGAGGCGGTGACGACCGCATCCACCGATGCGACCACGTTGACCTGGCGGGGGGTCGCCCCGACCAGCCGCAGGGCCGCCAGGCGTTCCTCGCGCCGCGTGGCCGCCAGGCGGGTCGCGGTATTGATGAGGATCATGAGAGGGAACAGGACGACGACCGCGGCGATGCCGAAACCCAGGCGGTAGAGGTTCGTGGTCCCCATCAGCTGCGGCGCGGTCGCAATCCGGCTCACCTGGACCGTTCCGGGGCGGGCAGCCAGCTGCGACGGCGAGTACCCCACCACGATCGCCAGCTCGTCGGGGCCCGACAGCGCCGCGTCACCCAGCAGGCCGGCCTGCTGTCCGGGGAAGCGGTCACCCAGCTCGTCGGCGGGGACGGTCTTCAACAGTCGGGACAGCGCCGGCGAAACGTAGAACTGCCCTGCCGACGGGATGTGGGCAAGACCGGGGATGCGCGGCGCTCCCGGACCCAGCGCGGCCACATCGAGCTGCTCGATGAAGCGGCCCTTGTAGATGTTCTCCGAGTAGTTCCAAAGCTCGGCTCCCGGAGTGGCCGACGTCGTCGACACCGGTGCCCCCTGAGTGGACTCCCACGACGGCCGGTTGCTGGTCGCCTGGAAGGCGTGGAACTCGGCGAGAACGGCGAGCAGTATCGCCACTCCCACCCCGACAGCCAGCGATGTGACGACCAGGCGCAGCAACGCCTCACGACCGCTCCTGGCGACCAGCCGCAATCCGAGCCGGTACATCAGCCGGCCAGCGAGGGAGGATGCGGCCGGGCAGCGGACCCGTCGGCCGGGTTGGACGGGACGGCAAGCGGCTCGGCGACGGTGACCTGGCCGTCGCGGACCAGCACCATACGATCGGCATAGGCCGCCACCCGGGCTTCGTGGGTGACCAGGACAACGATGGTCCCCTCCGCCCGGGTGAGGCTCACCAGCAGCTCCATGACGTGCTCACCGGTGAGCGAGTCGAGCGAGCCAGTGGGCTCGTCCGCGAAGAGGACCTTGGGATGGTGGACCAGGGCGCGGGCCAGCGCGACCCGCTGCGCCTCGCCCCCCGACACCTCGCCGGTGCGGCGGCGCCCCAGACCGTCCAGACCCAGGCGCGGCAGCCAGGAGCGCGCGGCCGCAGAGGCATCCCGGCGCGCCATCTGGCCGAGCAGCAGCGGCAGGGCGATGTTGTCCTCGACGGTGAGCTCGGGCACCAGCTGGCCGAACTGGAACACGAAGCCGAAGTCCCTCCGGCGCATCTCACTGCGCCTGGTCTCTCCGAGGCGGTCGATGCGCCGCCCGTCGAAGTAGACCTCGCCGGCGTCGGGGATAAAGATCCCCGCCAGGCAGTGCAGCAGCGTGGACTTGCCCGAGCCGCTCGGGCCCATGACGGCGAGGATCTCGCCGGGTGCCACCGCCACGCTGGCACCGTTCAGGGCAGGCGTCCTTCCGAAGGACTTCACCAGGGAGCGGCCCTCCACCACGGGCATGGCGGACCCCTCGTGGCCGAGGGCCGAGAGGCTCACGGCTGCACCTCCTCATGATTGTCGATGGCCTTGGCGATGGAGGCGAGCCGCGCCTCGGTCAGGTCGATCCAGCGCAGGTCGGCCTCGAGGTGGAAGAGCCCGTGGTCGGCCAGCAGCGCCTCGACGGAGCCCGCCGTGCGCCGCAGCTCGGTCAGCTGCCGCATCCGCTCCATGTGGGCGGCGCGCTGGGTGTCGAGGTAGGTCCGGGCCGACCTGCCCAAGATCAGTGAGAGGACCACCTTGGTGAATAGCAGCGTCTGCAGATGGGGCTCGGGCTCGATGGGCGTCCTCAGCCACTCCTCCACCTCGCTGGCCCCCAGCTCGGTGATCGAGTAGCGCTTGCGGTCCGGTCCCGCCCCCGGCTCGACCTGACCCGCGCTGACCTTGCCGTCGCGGGCGAGCCGGGAGAGGGTGGCGTAGACCTGACCGAACGGGAGGGACCGGCCCCAGCCGAAGTAGGTGTCGTAGTCGCGCTTGAGGTCGTAGCCGTAGCTGGACTCCCGCTCCAGCAGGCCGAGGAGGGTCAGGGGAACGTTCATGGGCCGAAGACTACACTGAAAGTATACTCCCAGTCAATAGCTGCGGAACCCGACGGGTCGGGGCGCGCGACATGTGCCGATAGCGCGCGGGTCTGTCCGCGACGGGGCGTAGGGTGCGGAAAGTGCGGCACGGCCTGTGAGCTGCGGGTTCCCATGACGAGTCGGTATCGTGCGCCTGTCCTCAAACGCCGCTGCGGAGGCTATCCCGCATGCTGCCCCGACTCGCCTACCTGACCTTGTGCCGCTCCGTCCAGCTCCTGGCCCTGCTCACCCGCCGCGATGCTGCCAAGGATCTGGAACTCCTTGTTCTCCGCCACCAGCTCACCGTCCTTCGCCGCCAGGTTCCGCGACCCAAGCTGGAACCAGCCGACCGAGCCCTGCTCGCCGCGATCAGCCGCGTGCTGCCACGGTCCCGCTGGTTGTGCTTCCTCGTCACCCCGCAGACGCTGCTGCGCTGGCACCGGCGGCTGATCGCGGCAGCGTGGACCTACCCGCATCGCGGACCCGGCCGGCCACCGCTGAACCAGGAGGTGCGGCACCTGATCATCCGCCTGGCCAGGGAGAACCCTCACTGGGGCTACCAGCGCATCAAGGGCGAACTCCAGCGCGTCGGAGTCCGGGTTTCGGCCACCACGATCCGCACAATCATGCGCCCGTAGGGTGCGTAAATGCGTTCATGCAGCTCGGCGGTACTCGCGCAGCAGCCCGCCGAGCAGGTCACGCCGGTGCACCCGACCCGGCCGAGCCTCGGTGAGGGTCGTGATCTCGGCTGAAGGGTCCGGCGGCTGCAGTTCAAGCGCGCGATGCGGACGGTGCCGGTTGTAGTGCGCCACGTACACGCGCAGGACCCGATCCAGATGCCCGCGCCCGACGATCAGCAGCCAGTCCAGGCACTCGGAACGGACCGTGCGGACCCAGCGCTCCGCATAGGCGTTCGCATTGGGCGCCCGCACCGGTGTCAGCAGCACCTCGGCGCCTTCTGCGGGGAACACGTCGTCGAAGCCGCGGCAGAACTTCGCATCCCGGTCGCGGAGCAGGAAGCGCACGCGTCGCCCGCGCTCCTCCAGCGCGAGCAGCAGGTTGCGGGCCTGCTGAGCGACCCAGGCGCCGTCGGGGTTGGCGGTCACCCCGGCCAGGTGGACCCGTCGGCTGTCGAGTTCGATGAGTAGGGTAGGCGGCTGGCGCGGTGACACTGATTGCGCTCCGTTTCCAGCCGCCCCCCGTCGAACCGTGCATGCGCTTCTCGCGCACACGGCTCACCGACGTCGTTCACCGCCGGCATTCGGCTTCTCCCGCCAGTCCCGGAAGGGTCTGGGAGCGACGACGATCCCGATCAGGCTGACCAGACCCAGTTGGTTGGGTGAGGCGACTGCCACCACCCACCAGCCAAACGCGCGGCTGCGGCGGTGGCGTTTGCCGATAAACAGCGCCAGCCGCATGCGCGCATAGTGTCTGATCTTGTCGAAGTGCCGGGTCGAGTTGCCGTACTTGAAGTACGCAGCCCAGCCGTGCAAGAACCGGTTGAGGTCCCCCACGATCTCCCCGACGTGCAGCCACAGCCGCGACCGGTCGGTCAGTCCCCGGATCCGATCTCGGGCATGCTGCATGGCCTTGTTCGTGGGCCAGCGGGCCAGGTAGGTGACGGGCTTGCCCCCACGACGCGGCGCATGACGTACCAGCCGGTGCTCAAAGCCGAGGAAGTCACAGCCTTCCCCGCCCACCTGCAGGTGCACGATCCGCGTCTTGGCCTCCTTTGGCTCCAAGCCAAGGTCGGCCAGCAGCACCCGCAGCCGCGCAAGCGCGGCCTCGG
>WNGJ01012455.1_pt1 | contig 11914 bp, 9 predicted proteins | sample 5400611 | NCBI WGS metagenome assembly WNGJ01 (sample SAMN13153375, study PRJNA577476) | soil metagenome | isolation source: 40 cm soil or saprolite under Garry oak tree replicate 1 | place: USA:California | collected 2016-06-15 | reverse complement strand
AAGCGGTACATCCAGGTGATGTAAAACTTCCTGAATGGCAGAAGGGACAAGTGTATCAAAAAGTAGTCGACCCAGAACGTGAAATGCATCATTGATTCCACTACGTTTTGTCTGATTTTTATTCTCGGGGGGCTGCAAGTGTTGAGAGGCTGCTAGTAGAGCACGGCGCAACCGTTCACTTAAATCGGTAGTGATCTCAGTCGTATACTCTTTAGTACCAGAACCCTCAGGAAGGTCAAGACGAAAGCGATATGCTGCATCTGTGCGAATAATATGTAGCTGAGCTAGCTGTTCCATACACATTTATTTCCTTCATGCCATAATACCACAACTCTCTACTTCAATCGGCTTGCCTGACCCGTAAGCTTGTCCCCCCTTGAAATTTGCTAGAACTTGCTAGTTGGCTATCAAGGTTTCTCAACAGTCTGAGTAGGGGGAGTAGGCATCGCTCTCCCGGGGTGAACACGTTTGATTTGTTCTTAACAATAACTGCTCAATAAGCGTTAGTAGCAAAAGCAGTATACGTGTCAGGATATGTGGGTGTCAATAGTACTTCAACCCACGACCCCTAATCCCTGATCTGTAAAACAGCAAGAAAATGAAAAGTCGATCAACGCCTACACAGTTGTCACTCTTGCATATATACGAACAGGAAGGTGCTTTTAGCATAGCATAAAATCCTGAAAGAAGTTGTCATGAATTTTGAAAGAAGGCCGCCAAACGAGGAGATAAAGCAAAGAACAATGCTAACACTAACAAGAAAATAATACTGGCTGCTACACTTATGAAGGCCAACCCAAAAGCAATGAGATAGAGAAGCGGCCCTCCTAAATACTGCCGGCTGATAGATGCCACAGCGCGTGTATCAGCATCTTTGCCTAAAAGTCGATTGTGATAGGAGGCATAACGCCAGAGTAGATTGAAGCAGATAGCCAGGATCACATTCGTCCCGCTGTACAGAAGCGCAGCATCGTGCCTGTCAGGGTTCAAAGCATACTGTTGCGCTACTAATGCAGTGGGATAGGGAATAAAAACAATCACTAGCAAGAGCAATAGATTAAAAAGCATCAAACCAGTATCAGTGCGCTTGATGTGAGTAAAAAGTCTATGATGATTAATCCACATGATGCCTATTGTAAAAAAGCTAGTCACGAAAGCGAGCAGCGCGGGCAACTGCCCACCTAAACCTGATTTTCCCCAAAAGTTCCCGTTGGTCAGTACATCATCTGGGAGTATCTTAATATTCAAGATGAGTAAAGTAATCGCGACGGCAAACACTCCATCGCTAAAAGCTTCCAGGCGACCAGTTTCTTTATCTTCCATGTAGTTTTCCTCCTACATTTCTATACAGTACAGTGTATCAGTGTACACGGTGGTAGAAGCGATAACAATGGTAGGATGAACAGGAAGTACCTGTAAAGGTATGCAGGTATATCGATGAAGTACAGTCAGAACTTCTCTAATGGGATCGGGAAGGGGTATGAACATCCTCCTGAGTGAGATATGGCTTTGATCAGCTTCTATCTTACCTCAAAAGGGGTTCATGTCTGGTTCTCTCTCCCAAATTGTACAAAGTCAAGCTACTGATCCTGGCGTGGTTTTAGTCCTTTGCTCTACTCTTTAGCGCTTGTCTTGGGCCATCTGTTAGTGAGTCGGAAATGTACAAAGTCGAGCTTACATGATAAGATAGACTGATCCAGGCGCTGCTTTCTTACGTACACGTGGTATATATCCTGTTTCTGCCCAGGCATGACTTGAAACAGGACATCTATTAAGGAGACTGCCATGGCAACAGAAGTATTTCGCTCTCCACCAGAACCGGAGAAGCAACTTGCAAACTCTTCCCTGCTCGATGCGCTGCTCGCCCGCCGCTCGCGCCGCTTCGGCAGAGGTATGCATTTGAATGGTGGGCCTTTGGCCTATGCGAGCGCGCACGAGCCAGCGCCACTCAGCCTGCTAGAGGAGGCGATGCTTGCCTTTGCAGCGTGCGGCATTACCGGCTATACCATGGGTGAGCTGCCCTACGATACAGGTGATGTCGCTGAGGCCGGAGGGGGCAATATCATCATGAACTTTGTGGGCCGCACGGTGTTCAGCGCGGATGCCGCGCACCTGGTGACGATCTTTGTGCTCAACGACGAGGGCGTCTGGCTGCTCAAGCGCCCTCAAGACTACCCTCGACTGGAGGTACCCGAACTGGTCGAAGCGGCACGACAACAGCAGTGGCTGGATTTATATAGCAGAAGCCGCGTGCGTCTCGCCGATCAGCGGCTGGATGTACCCCGCGAGCCACCATTTGTGCCCTCCTTCAATAAGTGGTCAGCCAACGTTCGTGGCACCACCTACTTCCTGCCCGTTGCCGAACTCAGCGGCCTCTTTCTCAATGTCCTGCTGGCGGCGTTTAGTGAAGAGGCGGCCTATTTCATCGTAGATGAGCGCAATACCTTCCAACCGGCAGGAGTCGCTCAATTCGCCCGTTCAAAGGGAGGCTATCTGCACGACAATCTCGCAGAAGGCCGCGTGGCGACTGTAGGTTTGCTCGACACCTTGATGTACGAGTTTGCTGCTGTCGAGCAGGGCGCTATGCTCCAGAACCTGGCCCTCGTGACGGCGGCGCTGGGACTTGGTGGTTTTCCCCACCTGGCGTCTCATCCGTTTGGCTGGTTTCAGGCGCTCGGCTTTCGCATGACGGATATCCCGTTCTCGCGCACCATTGGAGCTGGACCTCTCAAGAAGGGGCTGCTGCGGGTGCTCAAAAAAGAAATTCCTCTCCCGACAGCGGTTGGGCTAGAACGTGATGGTCAGGTGCTCATCAAGCCGTTCTGCCCGCCGTACTACCGGAACATGGAAGAGGCAGTCCTGGCGTTTGTAGACGAGAAGTATGCCCAGGGGCGAGGCAGCATGCGCGATGGCGGGAAAGCCAGCAACTGGCAGGACGGGGCAGCGGTACAGGCAGGTATTCCTCGCTACTCTGATCAGACCATCGCAGCAACGATCGTGTGCTGTGAGTACCTCTATTCACGCTATGGTCGTATCCCAGCGACCAATGGGCCATTCCGCACCTTGATGGCGTACCAGGCTCACCACCTGGATGCTGACTTCTATCGCAAGTTCTACCGTCCCGAGGTGGTCGGGAAAGCCGTGTGAAGAGACAGAGCCTTGTAGATCAGTAAAGGGAGCGGAAAGGATCACTGTGATGACGAAGAGTACACCACCAGGTCCGGCTGGTCTCCCTTTGCTCGGCTCCGTCTTTCCCTGGCTGCGAGACCAACCTGGCTTCCTGCTGGAGACCTACCGGCGCTTTGGCGAGGTCGTGCGCTTCGAGTTTCTGGGTTTTCACGGGGCGCTCCTGCATGGAGCGGAAGCCAACCGCTATATCCTCATCGACGCCGTGGACAACTTCCAGGTCGGCCCGGTCATCGATCGAGCACGCGCCCGTTGGATCGTGGGGCAGGGGATCCTGTTTATCGACGAGCCAGAGCACCGGCAACAGCACCGTTTGATGCTGCCCTCGATGCATCGTAAACGCATCGAAGGCTATCAGCAGGTGATGCGCGAGGTGACGACGCAGATTCTCGACTGCTGGCGGCCTGGTGTGGTCATCGACGTTGCCAGCGAGATGGACGACCTGTCGCTCATCATCGAGGGACGGACGCTCTTCAGTCTGGACCTCAGCGGAACCGAGCAGGCCTTTCGTGATGCCGTGACCGTTGTGACCCAGACCATGAACGACGCCTTTCGCATCGCCCTTGCCCAGTTTCCTTTTGATATCCCTGGTATTGGCTATGGACGCAGTGTTCGCAAGGCCATCGCTCTTATCAGAGCGACTCTGGAAGAGATCATTGCACGTCACGAGCGCGAGGGGAGCGATGCGGGAGATATTGTGTCGGTGCTGGTTGCCGCCCGCGATGAGGAGGGACATCGGCTGAGCCCAGGGCAGATCATGGATCACCTGCTCACGCTGTTTGTGGCAGGGCACGAGACTCTCGCCAATGCCTTGAGCTGGGCTTGCTATCTGCTGGCCCAGCATCCCCGCGTGACGTCGAAGCTGCTCAGCGAACTAGAGGCACAGCTAGCTGGACAGCCACCGACGCCGGGTGACCTGGAGCGGCTCCCCTATCTGGAGCAGGTCGTCAAGGAAGTGCTGCGCATCTATCCTCCGGCTGCCAGTCTCTCGCGCATCGCGCGCGAGCCGTTCGAGTGGAAAGGCTATGCGTTTCATGCCGGCGATATCATCATGTACTCCCCCTACGTCAGCCACCGCATGCCCGCACAGTTCTCCGAGCCCGAGGTCTTCCAACCCGAGCGCTTCGATCCGCAGCATGGGGAAAAGCATCCCCCGGCACCTACCTTCCCTTTGGCGCGGGCCCCCGCACGTGCCTGGGAGCCCCGTTTGCCATGATGGAGCTCAAGACGGTGCTTGCTATGCTGGTGCAGCGCTTCCGCCTGGATGTGATCCCCGACCAGCGTGTTGAGGCGACGGTGCGGACCACGCTCCAGCCGAAGTATGGTCTCCGCATGCGGCCACACCTCCAGGACGGACACGTCGAACGCTCACCCGCTCGGGTGCTGGGCAATGTCGTCGGCGCTCTTCCCGCATCTCCCTGAAGAGGAACTCTAGGGCACACACCTGAACCATGGAGTGGTCTGAGCTCGACTTCGTCCGTTTCCGGTTGAGAGGGCGAGAGTTGAAACGAGATTCACAAGCCTTTCAGAAACATACCAGAGGACACGCAAAGTTTACCAGAGGGAGTTGAGTGCCTTCAAGAGTGAAAGTGTGAAGTTTTCTGGCATCATTGACACATCGTGATGTTGGAAAATTCCTTTTTTGAGGAAAACTTCAGCACCTGTCTGAGCCAGAGTTTCCAGCGGAAGCGGACGCGCCAGAGCAGATCGAGCATCGGTTGATTGTCCATCACTTCTGAGGGCGCTGGTGACGCCCTCAGAAGTGATGCGCGCTTTCCCGCCATCAACCACATACTGCATGCGATAGCCCATATCCGCCCCATTTTTCATCGGCATCAAGGTGGCATCGTGGTCGGTCGTACTGACACCTAGATCAGCTATGCGATGATATCCTCGACTGGTCACATGGCGATCTTGTGCTCCCAGTTGCTCAATCCAGTCATGACGGGCTTCATAGTGCTGACGCAGGTCCTCATCCACTTCCTGTGAGATTGAGACGGGCAGAGGCTTGGGTGCTGCCTTTTCTTCCGTTCTTCAACTGGCTGATAGGATTTCCGGCATTCCACTCTTACCTCGTTCATCGCCGCTACGCTGGCAGCGTATATCTCTGTTCGATAACTTCTACTATCCTGGCCCGGCTCTCATGGGCCGAAAGTTTCTCATCTTTCTCGACCTTCTCTGCCTCTATCGCCAAATCCGAATCCTTAATTACCTCTCGGAACCAGCGTGAGTAATCACTCTTGCGCAGGTGGAACAGCCACGTCTCATCATCAACACCTTGAGCTATCTGCGCGAAAAGGGCCAGATTTTGCGCCCGCAGTTTGAGCTTCCCCTCTGGACCGCGGAAGTAGAAACTGTTATCTTCGCCTAAATCGCCTTCAGCATATTTGCGCCGATGCCGCTGGTGCTCCTCCTTGGATTGTGCCGGTTTTATACGCACTGGCGCTTGTTCGGTGCGTCTGAACCAGACCAGAGCCTCGCCTTTTTCAAGGGCCGAGGGGACCGTTTCCGGCACATTTTGACCGACCGTTTGCGCGAAGTCACGCAGCGTGGACGGTGCATCAGTTCCCACACTAATGACAACGTCCACGATAGCAAGGATCTGCCTGGATACATGAGTAATATGAGCGGTAATGAACAGTGTACTGAACAGATCCTTTGTCCGTTGCAGTATGGACGTATCCGATTCAGGCGGGAACAGGTGATGCGCCTCATCGAGGATCAGCCAGTGGGGATGGCCCAGGCGTGTCTGTAGATCGAGCAAAGCAGGGAGCAGATTGCGGAAGAACCGTGGTCTGTCTTCAAGGAGGGTGCCAAGGAGATTGATGATCGCGCTGTGCTCTGATTTCTCAAGGAGTTCGACAACTTCAGTCACACCTGGCTCTTTATGCGTATCTCCCAGCGTAATCGCACCTTGAAAAGTCTCATAGTCTCCTTCAGGATCGATGAGACAGAATTGATATGCCTGCGCGATAAGCTGCTCCAGGAGAGCAAAGGTCAGCGTCGATTTGCCGCTCCCCGAGGGACCAGCGATCATCACATTGGTGCGGTGCGTATTGAGGAAGACCTTCTCATTCTGCTCATGCGTGCCCAGCAGGGCATACCGGCTTATGCGCTGATCCAATGTCTTCAAGTCATCGGCGAGAAGTTGCTCAATCAGCTCAACCACGCCATCGCCATGGTCAGCCTTCGTCGTATAATCCGCCTGCTCTTTGAGCACAGGGAGGGCATTGGCGACGGCCACCGAGCATTCACACATCGACAAGAACGAATGATCATTCTCAGCATCGCCGATGCCAACGACGTTGTGCGCGGAAAACTTCATCTCACCTAGTGCCGCAGCCAGCCCCGTACCTTTATTCACCCCGGTCGGCAAGACCATCACGGCTCCCTTATTAAAGATCACCTGCCGCTCCAGTCCGAGTTTGCCAATCACCTCCACGACTGTCGCCTCATGAGGATGCCAGGTAGCAACAATGACTCGGCCTGGTGACAACGGCACGCCGCGCTCCTGCAGCGCTTGAATAAACTGCCTGGGCGGAGCCTCTCCCAGCACTCGCTCAGTCGAGCTGGCTGGATGATAGAGCAGCGCACCATTCTCAGCAACGACATCGGTAAAAAGATCCAGTCGTGGAAAGACCTGCTGCAAGTCCTCCAGCAAGCGACCGGTAACTAGAATAAGTTTGCGACCAGAAGCCCCAACTCGTTCCAGCGCATCTATCGTTTTTGAACTGACGACGCCATCTTTGGCAAGCGTCCCATCATAATCGCACGCAAGCGCGAGGTAATACATGTATGAGTATCTCCTTACTATCGAATTGAACGGAATCACCCCAAATACAACCAGGCAATGCTGGGCGGGAAAGCCCTGTTGTATGTAATACTAGGGGCACTGCGAGAAAGAATACACTTTTAAGCCTTACAGTAAGGATTTTTTCAACAGGCTCGCATAAATCACGACACCAGTCTCACCTCACCAAAATTCCGGTAAAAATACGCCCGAAACATATCCTATAGCAGAAATTGTCAGGCACAACAAAATCACGCACTGAAAACAGGCTTATAGTCTGTTTTGGGCATCAGACTGCTCGCTTGTTGCACGTGTCGTTTTTTGCGGATATACTAGCTGATGGATATTCCCGATTTCTGCACATCTCGTCGTGTTTCTGTTGACCTTTGTATCTCAGCTTTCGCGTTACTCTTTCTACAAGCAAGAAGGCAATACCCGCAAAAGGAGGTACACATCATGGCGCTCTACCTCGTGCAAGCTGCTCATAATGAAAAATGCTTGAAGCTTTTACTCCACCTTGTATGAAAACCCTTTACACAAAGGAGTATGGGACTATGTCAACCGAAGACAACAAGGCGAATGTCCGCCGCTTTTATGAAGAGGTATGGAATAAGGGAAACGTCGCCGCAGTAGACGAGTTTGTCGCTCCTAACATTGTCGGACACTTTGACTTCCCCGCAAACGCTCCCGTACCTCAGAACTACCAGCTCAGTCTCGAGGATATCAAACACGTCGTCTCCCAATTCCGCACCACCTTCCCCGACTTGCATTTTATAGTTGAGTTCCAGGTTGCCGAAGGGGACTTGGTAGTGAGTCGCGCTACAGCGCGTGGTACGCATACTGGGGAGTATCGGGGTTTGACCTACAAGGGCATCCCCCCAACTGGGAAGCAGGTGATGTGGACGGAGACTCAAATTTATCGCCTCGCTAATGGCAAGATCGTCGAGCAGTGGTCAAACGAAGACGATCTAGGTAGGCTGCAACAGGTCGGTGCCATCCCCACCCCAGGAAAGTCCAGCTAGTACCTAGCCCTGGTAATGGGGAGCGAAAAAATGGAGTCTCGCATCGTTTTCAGAGTGGATGGAGTTGCTACCCCATTCTAACAGGGAAGAAACGCTTTTCCTGAGTGAACATCTACAGAAAGGAGCAATTTCGATGTCAACCGCAGACAACAAGGAACTTGTTCACCGATACTTTGAGGCAATCAGTGGCAAAGACAAGGCAATAGCAGTAGTTAACAGGTATGTCACCGATGAGGAATTGAAGCACCATATCGCCTTTTACGAGGCAGCCTTCCCCAACTACCAATTGATAGCTGAGGATATGATCGCCGAAGGGGACAAAGTCGTATTGCGCTCAACATTTCGCGGCACCCACAAAGGCGACTTGATGGGTATCGCGCCGACTGGCAAACAGGTGACAATGCCACTTATCCTCATTTATCGCATTGCAGACGACAAGATCGTAGAACATTGGATGCAAGCGGATGCCCTGGGACTACTACAACAGCTTGGCGTCATTCCTCCGATGGGACAGGCCAGCTAGCCATTGCTGTTGACCGATTTACTTGAGAGGCAAGGAACTTGGTAGTGAACTACTGCCGAGTTCTTTGTGATTGTGAAATGTCTACTCTGCTTGAGAATAAAGGGGTAGTTTTCAATTCAAGGGGGAAGGTTTTCGACGAACAGATGGACGAATTCTTCGGTTCGCAATTTTCTCGTGATTGTGGAGTGGGAAGATTTCTGGTTAGTAAGCGGTTATTGTTAGGTTTACGCAAACAATAGTTTAGCGTCTCCCCCGCTTCCACACAGAACTGATAATGGGCTTTCCGGTGACCCGATCTGCTAAAAACCAGATGCCTACCTCATAGCCGTTGAGCTTGCGTACCATCATATTATTTTTTACCACTGAGCCATGATAATACACATCCAGCCCACTCTATTCAATCATTTCTACTGTTGTTGTACTGTTATCGTATAATACCCTGTATTATCTGAATATTATCTGAATTCTCACTATCACGTATGCCGAAGTTTATAGTGCCAGGTTGACTGAGACTCATAGAGACCGTGTAGATATGAGAACTATTGTAAGCAGGTAGTCCTACAGAAGTAGCGGCCGTGTTACCATTGATGTAGAGCACCCATCGGATGTCAGTATAGGGGCTGGCAAGGAGATTTCCTGACGTATCAGTATAGATGTAGAATGCATCAGAATATCTTGTTAAGTATGCCTGACCTGATCCGCTTATAGTAATGCTAACCTTTCCGCTGTATGAATGCTGTGTTGATACTCCTGTTCCAGTAGCATTTGAAGAATTGAAGTTTACGTGCAAGGTTTCTGAGGGGAGAGGGCGTACAGTTGGACTGAGCGTGGGAGTCGGGACAGGATGGGCGGTCTGAGTAGGTACGATTTGAGTAGATATAGGTGTGGATCCTGTTGCCGTTTGGTTTTTCGCATTACTCGTGGGATCGGAAGTCGGATGGTTTGTGAGGCCACGAGATGACTGGTTGGTGGAAGCGTTGGTAGCCATCACCGTACCCTGTAACGATGTATAGACCCTATTTGTGATGGTGCGAGGCGAAAGGAGCGCCGGAAGAAACGCAACGAGTAACAAAGCAATCATCATCACGAGGACCGCGCCAATGATCGCAACAATCATCCGTCTACGCCCAGAATTACGTACGCTCGCTGAAGAATCGGTTCCTCCACTCAATTTTCCCCCATTGATAGGAAATGCTTGTCCAGTCTCACTCGGGGGTCTTATCTTCATTGCAGAAAAACCTCCAGTTACCTGTGTAGGCACTGGGGTGAGAGGAACCTGTAGACGTAGGTCCTCATTTTTCTCGTGTTCGAAAGTGGCCTTCGGGGAGGGCTGGGAGAGGGTGTATAATTGCTCGTCTTCCCCAGTAGACCACTCTAACGGATGAGGAGGAAGTGGAGTAACAGGCCCTCGTTCGGAAGCGATAGGCGTCTTTTGATCCCTCTGCTGAACGAAGTGGGGCTTTTTATGCGTATAGAGATCGGTTGAGCTTGCTTGCGCTACAGTAGAAGAGACTGATGACTGGGAAAACACCTGGGTTGGTAGAGAGGTCGACTGCATTGACGACATCTGCGTTTGTGAGCCTGAAATGACAGTTGAGTCGTACGAATCATCGTAACCTTGCAGGGCTGTCATAAAGGCGCGAATATTTGCAAAGCGATCTTCTCTCTGTTTGGACATAGCCTTCATGATTGCATCTTCAATATTGATCGGCAGCGTTGGATTCAGTTGCGTTGGGACGATAGCTCTCTCCGTCAGATGCTTAAACCCCAGAGCAAAAAAATCAGGGGCAGTAAATGGCACTTGCCCTGTGAAGAGTTCATAAGCAATACATCCAAGCGCATATTGGTCGCTCTTCTTGGAGGCTGAGCCTTGAAAATGCTCAGGAGCCATGTAAGAAGGGGTACCAGACACCGTCACATGTTTGACACTGTTCGTGGTCAATTGGGTTGCAATCCCAAAATCAGCAAGAAGTGCTACACCTTTCGCGTCAAAGAGGATATTTTCGGGTTTGAGATCACGATGAACGATATTGAGTTGATGAGCGTATTCAAGCGCCTGACTAATCTGTGAGAGGATAGATAAGGATGTGTTTATAGGGAGTGCGTTGGGAGCAAACTGCTTGATGAGATTCCGCAGGGAGCCGTTGGGAGCAAACTCAACCACCAGGTAGGGCACGCGGTTCTCAATCCCGACATCAAAGATGTGGAGAATATGGGGATGGTGCATGTGCTCAAGCAGTTGAGCTTCTTGCAAAAATCGATGACAATCTTGCTCCGAATCCAGATAGGTGTGTAGGATCTTGATCGCAACAGTGCGCTCGGCTAGAATAAAATGCTCTGCTCGATAGACGTTACCAAATCCCCCGCTCCCAAGGAAAGCACAAATACGGTAATTCCCGATACTTTTTCCAACGTCATTCCCTTGATTTTCCATACCATAAACCTCCGACATGAACAACGCTCAGTAAACACGAACGAGGAGAGGATAGGTGCCAACGTGTCCAGGTTGGGAAAGTTGCCTTCAAATGACATTAGTTCACTGAAAGACAGAATCGAGTTGATGAGATACCACTTCTTACTATAAAAGATGAAATGAAGTCTCATATGTTGATTTGGTTGAGAGAAGGTAAAAATACGGTTTTTTATGTTTCTATTTCTTAACTTTTTCAGCTTTGCTTGTTTAATTTTTTTCACAGTCTTATCCTTACGTCGATCAGACTGTTTCCGTGCTTATTTCTCATTGAGAGAAAATAGAGAGAATGTGAGATAAGTAGGTTGGATATTAAATGCATATAATAACTGTTGGATGTGAATACTTGAGTGGAGTAGACCAGTGCTGTACCCTACAACGATGCCACCCCCTTGTCCCGGTGCTTGCTTGAATGACTATTATTCTCCCTTTGGAGATTCTTACCCAGGTTACATCGTGTGCAGAGGGGGTGCCTATAATAGAAAGTGGAGATTGAACATCTATGCCATAGGATGTAGCTAGCGCCGAAGTTCTCGGAGCCTGCCTTGGTATATCAGGCAAACCTGGCTGTACCAGGAAAAGCAGCATAACCGCACAAGCTAGCAAAGCCAACGTAGTGGACCTGGCCCGAGTGTTTGCGAAGAGAGGTATTTTTCGTACAAACCTCAGTAACACTAAGGCAAAAGAAGTGCTGGTACCATCATACTGTAGATCCAGATCAGTAATTTCAACATAATCCCCATCCTGTATATTACTGATGTCGAAATCTGACATTGCTTGCTCCTTACTCTTCTCGAAGAACACCATCTACTATAGCCACTTGCGACGCCGAAAATACCAGATTTGCATTAAAGTAATAATACCCATTCCTAACAACGTAATCCAGAATAATGCCCCACTGTCGTGCTCAACCTGTGGCAAAT
>WNGJ01010380.1_pt1 | contig 11914 bp, 11 predicted proteins | sample 5400611 | NCBI WGS metagenome assembly WNGJ01 (sample SAMN13153375, study PRJNA577476) | soil metagenome | isolation source: 40 cm soil or saprolite under Garry oak tree replicate 1 | place: USA:California | collected 2016-06-15 | reverse complement strand
CCAATTCCATGCCATCAGCATTACCTACCTCTTTAGATAGATGGGCCAACTCGAAGCTAATGGCATCACCACTTTCGGGCAACTGCAGGCCATCAGCAAGTCATTGGCAGTATCTGGTTATGGGCCAACCCCATGCCATCGGCAGTGCTGCTTTGGAATGATTCTGGGCCACCAGAAGGCCATCAGCAGCATCTCATTCAAGGAGAGCTTGGCCAATTCCATGCCATCAGCATTACCTACCTCTTTTGAGAAATGGGCCAACTCAAGGCTATTGGCAGCACTGCTTTAGAGCAACTGTGGGCCATCAGCAAGTCATTAGCAGCATCTAGTTATGGGCCAACCCCATGCCATCAGTAGTGCTGCTTTGGAATGATTCTGGGCCACCAGGAGGCTATTGGCAGCATCTCATTCGAGGAGAGCTTGGCCAATTCCATGCCATCAGTATTACCTACCTCTTTAGGTAGATGGGCCAACTCAAAGCTATTGGCTGCACCACTTTTGAGCAACTGTGGGCCATCAGCAAGACATCGGCAGCATCTAGTCATGGGCCAACCCCATGCCATCGGTAGTGCTGCTTTGGAATGACTCTGGGCCACCAGGAGGCCATCAGCAGCATCTCATTCAAGGAGAGCTTGGCCAATTCCATGCTATTGACATTGTCTGCCTCTTTATAGAGATGGGCCAACTTGAAGCTATTGGCTGCACCACTTCTGAGCAACTGTGGGCCATCAGCAAGACATTGGCATTGTCTGATTATGGGCCACCCCCATGCCATCGGTAGTGCTGCTTTGGAATGACTCTGGGCCACCAGGAGGCCATCAGCAGCATCTCATTTGAGGAGAGCTTGGCCAATTCCATGCTATTGACATTGCCTGCCTCTTTATAGAGATGGGCCAACTTGAAGCTATTGGCTGCACCACTTTTGAGCAACTGTGGGCCATCAGCAAGACATCAGCATTGTCTGGTTATAGGCCACCCCCATGCCATCGGCAGTGCTGCTTTGGAATGACTCTGGGCCACTAGAAGGCCATTAGCAGCATCTCATTCAAGGAGAGCTTGGCCAATTCCATGCCATCAGCATTACCTACCTCTTTTGAGAGATGGGCCAACTCAAAGCTATTGGCAGCATGGCTTTAGAGAAACTATGGGCCATCAGCAAGCCATCAGTAGTATCTAGTTATGGGCCAGCCCATGCCATCAGTAGCGCTGATTTGAAATGAGTTTAGGCCATTAGGAGGCCATTGGCAGCGTCTAATGAGAGGCCAACCCAATTCTATTGGCAGCATCCAATTTGAAGGGAGCTTGGCCAATTCCATACCATCAGCATTGCATCTTCAAAGAGGGGCTGGGCCAACTCGAAATGCTCTTTACAGAGTTTCATCAGGAGATCATTGGTGGTATATGGTTGTGGGCCAACCCCATGCCACTGGCAGCACTACTTTGGAATTATTCTGGGCCATCAGGAGGAGGTCGGTGGCATTTTAGAGCCCAACCTGATGACATCAGTAGCATTGTTTGAAGCGATGCTGGGCCATTTTAAGGCCATCAGTAGCATCTTAATAAAACAGTTGGCCACTTCGAGGCATTCAACACTACAATCTAATTTTTTATGATATGAAATCTAATGTTTTGGAATATTAGTATGATGTTTCCATTGCAATACTAAGCCTATTAAAATGTTTGTGTCACTATTTTATTAACCTTATATAAGTGACAGGCAGATCTTAGTAGTGGGCCCACTTGTGAACAATGGCAGCTTTTCTTTGGTTGGCCCATGTGGGCTTTCACAAGAGCATAGGCAAAGTTGTGCATGGGGTTTTACATCTACATCAGATATATGTTGCTGAATTATGTGACTACCCAAGTTGCATGCATATGGCAATTGAAGGCATAGTGTGCTGCAACAAGTTATAGGCAAGGGCAGATTGTATCAAGAGGTGCAATGTCTGGGGAATTATCAAGATCATTTGGGAACAAAAAGGAGAGTTGTGAGAAGGGAATGGATCATCTTTGAATATGAGGATGAGAATAATTGAGAACCATAAGATGAAGTGCAGTAATAGGGAAAAGAAAGGTACATTGAGAGAAATTGCCTTGGCCAACTGTTTCGAGTCCTGCAATCCAGGGCGAGAGAGGTTCAACATGTTGTGAAGGGAGTTGAGTTTCATAATGTCCCAGATGGCTCAGATTGAGTAGCAAGGGGTGCTGGTGCAATCTGTACGAACACAGCCAAGTTGCCCACCTTACACCTCCTAGGGGGTCGAAATCTTGACCGTCCCCAGTCAAGCATCATCACTGTTATCTGGAACACCATTGCTAAGTGATGCTTCCTCTTTGATGACAGCAGTGAGGTCTCCTTGGTTCAGAATACATGTGACTGGAATGGAAGTCCATGAGCAAGAAAAAATAAGGAATAAGTCTGAAGGCAGCATAGCATAAGTTTAAAACAGCTCCATCCAGCTCCACAAGGTGGTAGATGCCATTCAGAGACCTCCTGATCACCACCATGGGGCCAAAGTACCTCGGCTTGGTCTTACTGGCAAGCTCCAAATCTGCTCCCATATTGCACATGAGGACAAGGCTTCCCAGTCCAAAGTTGTGATCCTTGACCATGTTTTGATATTGTTTTTCAAATTGTCGCACCAATGTGAAGTGGCTTTTGAGAATGTGGTCATGGATGTTGTTGAGGTCAGCTTGACACATCTAAAGTTGATGGGCACAGGTGGTGAGAAGGTCAGCAGTGAAGAGCAACTGGCAAAGGTCAGGGATAAGGAAAGTGGCAAGCATGAGATCAAAAGGAAGGATAGGTTTGACACTATAAGTGATGTAGAAAGGGGAGTAACTAGTGGATTTGCGAATAGTTGCACAGTCAGCCCAAAAGACAAAGGGCACCAGCGTTGGCCATTTTGAGGTGTCTCCCTCACAGGCTTTAACTAGAGACTCACGGACAGTGTGATGCTGGCATTTGACAATCCCATTTGCTCAGGAGTTATAGGCTGAAATGTGTATGTGGCAGATTCTGAACTTGCTGGCTAGCCAATTGAGCATGGTGATATAGGGAGTTCCATTATTGGTGACAACTTCTCCAACTGCTCCCCATCTGCACAAGATCTCCTCAAAGATAAATGCACCAAGTGTATGGCCAGTTTTGGAATGAAGCACATGCCACTTGGGCCACATGAAGAGGGAACACTGGGCTTGAACAATATAATGGAAACTGGAGGTGAGAGGCATAAACATAGTGTTGATGTAGGCTTTGTGAAAGAGGGGTGTAGGAGTGGTGACAGTGGGTGGGATGCGAACCTTAGTGGTTTGGTAGAGCTGGCACTGGTGACACATATTGACATACCACTTGACATCTTGTTTAAGCAAAGGCCACCAGAAGTGGTCAAGAATGGTGCAGCAGGTAGAGTAGAAGCCTTTATGACTAAGGTTGTCATGGGCATCATGGATGAGGTGGAGTTGCTGAGAAGAGGAAATGTAGAGTTGATGCCATCTGTGGTCCTGCCATCGCCAGAGTTGGCCATTAAGCAAAAAAAAGTGCACCACCATCCTAAGAAGTTCTATTAAGGCCTTGTTGTCCAGGTCTGAGGGAAGCCGCAAGGAATGCAAGTATTGTTCAACATGGGCCATGTCTTCTTCAGCCTTAAGTGCCTTCTCTGAGACTGGGAACCCTACCAGATTGTCGGAGGTTGAGTCATTGTCAGAAGGAGCTTGAGTGAGGGAAAGAACTTGTGCATATTGGGGTGATTCCAGCCAACTAGAGACCTAGAGTCCAAGCAACAGCACTTGATCAATCCAGTCCTCTGGGTCATCCACTTCTTCCTTGCCTTCAACTGGTTCATAGCAAGAGAGGCCATCAGGCCTGTGGTGTTTATTTGCAGGGACATGAACAAGTTTAAAATCAAAGAGAAGGATGGCAGCAATCCAGCAATTAATCGTCATGTTAGGCTGTATGTTGGGGTTACATAGCATGCCCCTGATGAACTGTGCATCCATTTCTATAACTAAGCCATGAACACCAACCAGATATACACAGAGCATGTGGAGTGCTCTAAATAGGCCATACAGTTCAATCTTGGGTTGAGAATATTGAGACTCACATTTATTTCATGAAATAGAGCCAAAGCAAACAGGGCAGCATTTTCCATCAGCGCAGTCCTGTGAGAGGATTCACCCCATGCTGTGAGTAGAGGAGTTGATAGCTAAGTAGACAGAACAGCCAGAGGAGTAATCAATAGAGATGAGGGCAGGGGAGTGGATGATGGCATCCTTGAGATGTTGCATGGCTTGATCATGTTCCTCCATCCAGATGAAAGCTTGCCCTTTGTGAGTTAGGTTGACTAGAGGTTATGCAAGGGCTGAATAGTTCTTAATTCAAATGCACATGAAGCCTGTAGTGTCCAAGAAAGCACAAACGTTGATAAGAGATTTGCAAGCGGGCCAGTCTCAGATGCAGGCTATTTTAGAGTTATCTGGAATGTGGCCTTCATAGTTACACTTATGTCCGAGGATAATGACTTCAGGTATTGCAATGAAGAGCTTTTTGGCAGAGATGGTGGCACCAGCACAGCAAAGGCAGTGGAGGATGCAATGGACATCAAGGAGGTGCAGCCAGATGAATTTGTGAATGCCAGGATTATCAGGCAAAGTCTCATAGCCATCATCACCAGTTTCAAAGCAAGTCACAGGTCCTTTGATGCTGCAGTCATCCATAAATGGCCAGGCCATATAAGGAATTTCTGGCTTCAGGATAAAAGTGACATCTTTGTGGAAGATTGCAACAGCATTAGTCCAACTCATAGGCAAAGTAGTCAGCCATACAGCACCAATGGGGGACTGGAAGGTGGTAAGGTCGTGAGAGGTAAGGTCAAGAGTGCGATGATTGTAGCCTACAAACAGATCTAGCATGGTGTAGCAAGAGTGGCCAGCCATAGTTTCAATGAGTTGGTCAGCAAGGGAAGGGATTTCAGAATTCTGGATTGTGATGGCATTAAGGGGCTGTAGATCATGCATGATGCGCAGAGAGCTGTTCTTTTTCTTGACACAGAACCAAGGGGATTGATAAGAAGCATCTGAGTGCTCATAGACCCCTGCAGTGAACTTGTCTCAGAAGATCTGAATGACATTATCTAAGATGTCAGGAGGAATGGGTAGGTTGCAGTACACCCAGGGAACATGTTTGATGACTGGGATTTTGACTGAGGAGAAATAATTATCACGGAAATGACCTTTCTCTGCCTTGGTCCAAGCCAAACCAAGTTTGTTGAGCTTAAGGATATGCTGTAATAGCTTCAGCTCTTCAGGCATTAAGAATCTGCCTTGGTTAAGCCCCAGCACATTTAGACATTCTTGTGTGAGCTGAGTATCCAAAGTAAAGTTGGATGGATGGGGAGAAAGTTCAGGCAGGGTGGGGAGGGGGTCAGAAGGAATGCGACAGATGATATAGAAGTCTTCAGGCAAGGAGGCTGGTACTGGATGCACTTTCTTGGCCACTTTCTTATAAGCTTGTACAGCAGTGGGTTCACCTAAGAAGTAAGATATTTGAGATGCCAAGAGATGTAGAGAGGGAGGCTCAGGCTTAGGCAAGGGTGAGGACACAAGCGAAGACTGGAATTGAGATGGAGACTGAGGTTGGCATGAGAGTGTAAGGGTTTAAACACTTGCTACTTGCACCTTGTGTGAGCAAGAGGGTATAGTGATGTGATGGGATGAGTTTGCAGGGTCCTATACTAAAACCTCTACATCATCACTAGAGAGGTCCTCAATCCTGCAAAGCAAGGCATGTTGGAAGGGTTGCCCAAGAAGCAGCCGGAAGGGGGCACACTCCATGATATGTGCATGCACCTCAAAGGATATGTTGTCAGCACACATGGGGAGGTATTCAGCACACCTAAGGGTCCAATTAGTCGCACCATTGGCACCCTTCATCTGTAGCAAGCAGCCAGTGTTAATGGTGGCTCCCACTTCCCATGCTAAATCTTCTTGCATGATGATGATTTATAAGCCCAGGTCAATAACTCTGGCTTCAATGATCTTTCCACCAATCTGTATGTCAATCTCACACAGAGGCAGCAAGTAGGCCAGTTCACACAGGCTAGTAAGTTGGGCAATTTGATGGGTGGTATCTGTAAGGGCAATGTCTGCTGCTTCTTCATAGCTACTAGTTTTGACATGGTGAACCTGGAGCTTCTTGACAACATTCTTCTGGATGGTGGGGCTAGCTGCAAGAACATGAGCAGGGGTGGTATGGGCCAGCTTTCCCTCCATAAGCCAAGACTCTAGCTTAGAGACAAGTCGTTGATCCTCCACTGTGGACTGGTACCAGTATTGGGAAGCTGTCCAAGTTTGCATAAGGGGAGTGGTCGGAGCAGGAGGCATGGCAGCAGCAAAAGTAAGGGAAATAGCAGGGGTGGTCCTAGGAGCATGGGAAGCAGCTAAAGCAAAAGGAGGGGGTGCAATGTTGGCAGGGAGGGAGGTAGATGGCTGGAGTTCTGGTAGCTTGGAATGCCAGGTTTCACGCTTCTTCTTCTTGGTGGCAAAGACTTGAAAGAAGTCAAATGGGTCTTCATCATCTGATTCTGAGTCCTCCTTAGTGCTGACAATTTGTACGATGTGAGCTTCAGCTACTTCCTTAATGTGGGCAGAGGGTATGCAACTGTTGTGGGTTATAGGAATATGAGAAGGTGCCTCTTATGTGGATGAAACTTGTTGTACTAAGGCTGGAGCCACCTAAGCCTGAGCAGCAAGCCAAGTATCAATACCATGCTTAAGTCCCCATCCAGCACCATCATTGGAAATTGGCTGACCATTGGGGAGGCTAAGCCTGTCTCCCAAGACTAAGGCATGTCCCAAGCACACGTACTCCTGGGCACTTGGGCATTTGTGAACACGGTGGCCAGGCAGCAAGCAAAAGGCACATCCATCAGGCCAGATGCAGGGATGGAAGAAGGAGAAAGGATTAGAAGCAGGCTGGGGAGTGAGAAGAGGATTGGCTGGTGCTGGCCAAGTTTGCTGAGCAGGTGGGGGAGATGGTGCTGGAGGCATTTGTACAGAGAACATTATGGCAGAAGCAAAGGTGGATACATGTTGGGTGAATTGAGGTTTGGCCAGAATTTGGGCCACACTTGAGAACTGAAGGGCACACCACCCATACAACATCACATAAGCCTCATCACATACTGATAGCCCACACATGCACCTTATAAGGTCATCCACCTTGCACTTTTCTTCTTCTTGTGTGGGCTCCTTGAAGTGGACAACTCTGGTTTCCACTTCCAGAGGAGGGTACAGCGAGCATCAGAGCATTGGGAATAGGACTCACAAGGATGGCAGTCAAAGGGGGATGGGGGATACTGATGCTTATAGCTCTGATAGCTGAGGTCTGTTCCCCGTGGATCATGCTCCTCTCAGTCATACCAACATTCCCAGGCATGTTCTAAGCATCAGTTCCTAAGGCTGCAAGGCTCATTCCAGGGTTTGTCCAGCTCTAGCTCTAGAAGATGATTGCCCGAGAATGTCACCCTAGCCACCCTATAGACATTTAGGTATTCAAAGTATACACTAGCAGGCTGGTCTGGATTTTTGGCTATAAGCCTGGCATACATCTTAGTGCAGTCCCTGCTATGAAACCCACACCAGAACAACTTATTCCACTCGCCATTGGTTAGTTGGTGTGAGTCTAGTAAGGGTTTGCTGAGTACTAAGAACTGCTGGTAGTAGTGTAGCACATCCTTCTTATCACTTATGCACATCTTAGAGAAGTGTCAAACGAAGTCTAGCAACTTTTGTTCTGAATAGTGGCTTAACGGTAATGTGCCATCATAGATATCTAGTAGTGCCAGCCTTAATTCTATCCAGTTTTGTGCCAAATAGCTATCTTGGGACTTTCAGAATTCACGGAGGAAGAGCAGTATACAGTGGGTAAAAAAACTGTCCCAATGTTTGGCTGTTTTGAAAAGACTGACTTGGCATAAATTAAGTAAATTACACAATAATCTGAAAATAATATATGTTATATTAGGTTATCTTAGCTTTCAAATGAACCATAAATCATGTAATTTGAAGCAGAATTGATGAAATGCCAAGTAAAATAAAACACTTTATCATTGGGACAGTTTTTTTACCCTTTATTATTTTAGCAATACACCCTTTATATTAGCCTAAATTATCATAAGATCAAGTCCAAAAGTGATAAATAAGATTATGTGACTTTGTTTATATAAGTTTGACATGCAGAAATTACATCAGCCATCTTTTTTCTGTTTTACTACTGCATACATTCTATATCCTTTACTTAATGCTTTTTGTGATCTTTCTTCTTTATAAAAGCTATTCTCTATATCTGATTCTGTTTAAAACTAATCTAGGAAAGTCTATCATTAAAAGAATTAAAAAGAAAATAAATAAAGGTAAGGAAAATAGCAAAAGGGGCCATTTTTTAAAGCTTTCTCTTTATAATAAGCAATTTATTATCCATTAAATTACTACTAAAAGGCTTAATAATGCTGTTCAAGCTATTAACTTCATTAATAATATCACCCCTAACCCTATTACACTTCAAACAGTCAGGAATATGCTTGGGAAAATCAATTTTCACTTTTTTATGTTTAATAATAAAAGTGGTTTTTCCTTTTACTTCTAAGTATAAACCCCCTTATTTGACCAAATCCTATTAATTTTGGTCTAAACTAACTATAAGATCCTTTTCCAATCCTTTACTATTCAGTTTTCATGATACTTGACAAATTTAAGATAGTTATTTAAAGATGCTTTTGAGTAAAAGGTATTTTTTCTTAATAACAAAGTGAAATTTGTTTTCTTAAGCACATTTCTAACTATTTGAAGTGTGATAAGGTTGGGGGTGATATTGTTGATGGATTTGATGACTTAAACAGCATTATTAAACCCTTCAGTGGTGATTTAACAAACAATAAATTGCTTATCATAAGGAAAAAGCTTCAAAAAATGGCTCCCTTTGCTGTTTTTCTTATCTCTATTCATTTTCTTCTTAATCCTTCTAATAGTGGACTTTCCTAAACCAGTTTTAAACTGAATCTGATGCAAAGAATAGCTTTTATAAAGAAGAAAAATAACAAAAAGCATTAAGTAGAGAATATAAAATGTATTCAAACAGTATAAAATAGCAGGAATGAGAAAGGAAGTTGGAGGTTAGATAAGCGAGGGAAGTGATTGAATGAATTTTGCCCAAAAGGGAACTAAGTGTAATGGGTGTCCTGAAAAGGAGAAGCATCCTAAAAAGGAGAAATGTTAGTCAGCAGATTAGTAAGCAGACAAAAGTGGACGGCCTGTAATGGGCCTTATGCTTACTCAGCGGATGAAAGTGGATGCTTTCAACCTCATGCTTACTCAGTGCAGATGGCTTTCTTGATACTCTGCCCTTTGCCCTTGGCTTAGTTAGCAGCAATTTTTTTAAGACACTTCACTGCCTGTCTGGCAAAGCATTCTGAAAAGGAGAGATTTTAGTCAGCAGATTAGTAAGTGGATGAAAGCGGACAGCCTATAATGGGCCTCATGCTTACTCAGTGGATGAAAGTGGACACTCTGCACACTTACTCAGCAGATAAAAGTGGACACTTTACATGCTTACTCAGCACACAAAAGCGGTCTGCATGCTTACTCAGTGGACAAAAGCGGTATGCACACTTACTTAGCAGATGAAAGCTTCACTGCCTGCCTGCCTGTGGCTGACTCTGCCTCTGCCTCTACCTCTGCCTCTTGCTCCCACTGCCACTACCACTGCTACTACAACTATCAAAACTTGACATTACCTTTGTCTTTTTGTTATTTTGCTGTTCTAAACAGTGAGCAACTTATGTATTTCTTTTTTTATCACAGCTTTAATTGTTTTTTTTTTCCAGTCTTTTTCACCACACTTTACAATTGTTCTTAGTACTTTTTGGTACTTTGCGCATCACTTTTACTAATGTGAGTGCTCTTTTTCAATTTCTTTTCCCTAATTTTAACTTTATATGGTCTTTAAGCCTTTTCTGGGGCAGCTTGCATTATTTTTACTAACGTGAGTGCTCTTTTTTAATTTCTTTTCCCTAATTTTAACTTTGTCTGGCCTTTAAGCCTTTTCTTGGGCATCTCTGCAGGGCTCTTCATTTAGGTCCTTTAGAAATTAGGAGAGCCTTTTGGTTCTATGCTCAAAGTGAAGCTTTGTAAAGTCTTATGTCCTTGGGTTCTCTGTGAAAGCAGAGTGTTTCCTGGTTGCCACCCTTTTGAGTTTCTTTGACTCTCAAGAGTGAGACCTCTTACTTGGCACAGTGTACTGCAGGAAGATTGGGTGGTGGGGCAGTTTATTCTGCAATTAAGTTACCACCCCTTCCTTTATTGGAAGTTGCTCCATTTTCAACTGCCACTGTTAGCGCTGCATCACTTTTTTCTATAAGGTCCTGACTGTTGTGCTTTTGTGCTTAGCTTTTGGTGACACTCTTGATCTTAGTTCTGATCTAGGTCCCTCTACCCATTCCCCTTTCCCCTATATAGCTGCTGCTGCTGCTACTATCATATCTATCATGTCTGCCACTTCACCACCACCATCACCACCACCACCACCTTCTACAACTCCACCACCACCTTCTGTAACTTCTCCTCTTACATTACCTCAGCATTATCAACAAGCCACATGACGTCAAGAGCATCTGCAGCATAATGTGATATCTCCTGAGCTGCGTAGAACCCCATCTATCAGTTCTACAACTCCCTCTATTGCCCTTCCACCTTCATCTCTTTCATCACTCCCTTCACCACCTCAGGTTTCAGCACCTGTCACATTTAATGGGCAATCTTTTAGTCATTTGCCACCTCATCTTGCAGCAGCTATGGGAAATCTGCAGCCATTCCCTACCTCATCTAGAGGATAGCATGCTGAACATCCACTTCTTATGCCACCACCACCATTACCACAGGTTTCAACACCTGTTACATTTAATAGACAATCCTTTAGTCACTTGCCACCTCATCTTGCAGCAGCTTTAGGAAATCTGCAGCCATTTCCTACCTCATCTAGAAGAGGGCATTCTGCTTATCCACTTTCTGTAAGTTATTTACTATCTTTCTTTTATAGTTTGTGTTTGTAATGTTAAATGTTACTTTTAACAGATCCCTCCCCCTCCCCCTCTTAGTTCTACTGCTCTTGGTTCTGGCTCTGGCTCTGGCTCTATGCTTCCTCCTCCTCTTCCTATGCAGGTTATAACTTATGCTCAGTTGAGAAGGCAATCTGCTGTAAACTTTTTTTTTTCAATTATCATATATTTATAATTTATTAATATCTTATTAGTCTATTTCACCTACAGCTTCTTCCTCTTTTTCTACCTTTTCTGTAAATACAGGCCATCCTTCTGCTCCTTCTGCACCTCCTATTTCTGCAATGGCTTCTTCTTCCTCTACTTTTTCATTTCAAGTTGATCATCCTGCTCCTCTTATCACTTCTGCTCCTGTAGCAGCTGCCTCTACCTCTGTATTCCAAGTTGATCATCCTGCCCCTTCTATCACTCCTGCTCCTATAGCAGCTGCCTCTACCTCTTTATTCCAAGTTAATTATCCTGCTCCTTTTGCTCCTTCTACTTCTATAGCAGTTGCATCTTCCTCCACCTCTTTATTTCAACTTGGTTTTCCTGTCCCTTCTGCTCCTTCAACAGCTTCCTTTATCTCCTCATTTCAAGTTGCTCCTGCTCCTGCTCCTGCTCAAATTCTTGCTCCTGCTCCTGTTCCTGCTTATATTCCTGCTCCTATTCTTGCTCTTGGTTTTTCTCCTGCTCCTGCTCCTTCCCCTGCCCCTTCCTTTGCTCTTACCTATGCCTCTGCCTCTCCAGAACCTAATTCAATTCATATTCCATCTCCTGTAAGCACTTCTTTTTGCTTCTTTTTTAAATTTCTTTATACTAAT
>WNGJ01007077.1_pt1 | contig 11915 bp, 16 predicted proteins | sample 5400611 | NCBI WGS metagenome assembly WNGJ01 (sample SAMN13153375, study PRJNA577476) | soil metagenome | isolation source: 40 cm soil or saprolite under Garry oak tree replicate 1 | place: USA:California | collected 2016-06-15 | reverse complement strand
GGGCCGGCGCCCTCCAGTAGGCGCATGAGCACCGTTTCGGCCTGGTCGTCTGCCGTATGGGCCGTCGCCACGCGCTGCGCGCCCGCGCGTCTGGCAACCTCGCGAAAGGCGGCATAGCGGGCGCGGCGGGCCTCGGCCTCGAGTCCTTCCCAGGGCGGCTCCTGCTTGACCGCGACCCGCTCGAGGTGGAAGGGGATGCCGAGATCGGCGCACAGGCCGCGGGCAAAGGCCGCGTCGGCATCGGCCTCAGGACGGAGGCCGTGGTGAACATGGACGGCGTGCAGCGTCACGCGAAGCTCGGGGGCAAGGTCGCGGAGCACGTCGAGGAGGGCGACGGAGTCGGCGCCGCCCGACAGGGCGACCAAGACAACTTCGCCGCTCCGGGTCATCCCGGAGCGGCGAATGGCGTCGAGGGCGAGCGCGCTGAGATCAGTGCCTGTGGTCACAGTCGCCTTGGAGGCCGACCCAGACCTCCCCGTCCTCGAAGTACTCCTTCTTCCAGACGGGCACGGTCTCCTTGAGCGTGTCGATGGCGAAGCGGCAGGCCTCGAAGGCCTCGCCTCGGTGCGGCGAGGAGACGGCGATCATGACGCTCGACTCGCCAATCTCGAGCCTGCCGATCCTGTGCAGGAGCGCCACGCCGCGCACGCCGGGCCAGCGCGCCCGCACGGCTACAGCGATCTCTCGCATCTTGGCCGCCGCCATGGACGCGTGCGCCTCGTACTCGAGGTACTTCACGTGGCGGCCGCCCGTCTCCTCCCGCACGACGCCGGAGAAGAGCACGAGGCCGCCCGCGCCGGCATCCCCCACGGCGGCCATGACTCGCTCCTCGGAGAGCGGCTCGGCCGTCACCTCGACGAGATCGGAAGCGGCACCGCCGCTCACGGGCGGGAAGAGACAGATCTCGTCTCCCGATCGCAGGGGATGGGTCGAGGAAACGTAGTCGGTACCGAGGGCGAACAAGGTGAAAGGGCGGTACGGCTGAAGGACCGGAAAGCGGCTCGCCACCGCCTCCCAGGCCGACTCGACCGTGCCGCCCTCGGGAAGCTCCAGCTCGACATGGTCGCGACCGGCCGCCTCGCGGTAGCGGGCGAAGAGCCGGACGGCGACCTTCATAGCGTGGGTGAAGCGCTTAGAACTGGTGAGACGACCCGCAGCCGCAGGACGACTTCACGTTGGGATTCCTGATGGCGAAGCCCGCCCCCAGCATCTGGTTGTCCACGTAGTCGATCTCGCTGCCCTTGAGGTAGGGCATGCTCTTGCTGTCCACGAGGACCTTGACGCCGTGCGACTCCGTGACATCGTCGTCGGCCCCGACCGCGTCATCCCACCCGAGCTCGTAGGACATACCGGAGCAGCCGCCGCCGACTACGCGGATCCTGAGCCCCAGCTCCGGCTTGCCCTCTTCGAGCTTCAGGTCCGAGATCTTCTTCGCAGCGGTTTCGGTCAGCGAGATCATGACTGCCTCCTCAAGGGTCAGGGTCGGGTGGTGCGCGACGCCAGTGCGACTGCACCCTCAGTATAGCAGAGCCGCGCCACCGTCACAGGGGTCTCAAAGGACGCCTGCCTGGGGCAGGAGCGTGAGCTCCTCGAGCGCCGCCCCCGGTGCCAGGGCGGCCATGAGGAGAGCCGCCTCAGCGATGTGGTCGGGCTTCAGCATGAGGGCCCGGTCGGGCGGCTGCGGCACGACGTCCCAGAGCGGAGTGTCCGTCGCGCCCGCCGAGAGCACGCCCACGCGCACTCCGTGAGCCCGCATCTCCTCGGCCAGGACCCGCGAGAAGCCCAGGAGGCCATACTTGGCGGCCGTGTATGCCCCGCTGCCGGGAAGGGTTCGGCTGGTGACCACGGAGCCGATATTGATGATGGTCCCCCGCCGCTGCGCGGTCATAGCCGGCAGCACGGCGCGGCAGCACAGGAAGACGCCCCGCAGGTTGACCGCCATCAGCTGGTCCCAGTCCGCGGTCTTGGCATCGGCGACGGGCCCGAAGACCGCCGTCCCCGCCGCCGTCACCAGGCAGTCGATGCGGCCGCCCTCGGCGAGGGCGCGGGTGACGAGAGCCGCCACCGCGGGCTCCTGCCTGACGTCGGTCGCCACGGCCAGCGCCCGCCCACCCGCCGCCTCGATGTCGCGCTGGACGGAGGCGATCTCACGCGCCGAGCGCGCGGCGAGCACCACGAAAGCGCCTTCGCGCGCGAACGTGGCAGCGACGGCGCGACCGATCCCCCGCCCCGCCCCGGTGACGACGGCGACCTGGCCGGCGAGTCTCACAGGATGAGGCCGCTGCGCGACTTGATCAGCTCCATGAACTCGGCGCGCGTCTCCGGGCGATCGCGGAAAGCGCCCAGCATGGCGGAGGTGACGGCCTTGGAGTTCTGCTTTTCGACCCCGCGCATGAGCATGCACAGGTGGAGGGCCTCGACGACCACGGCGACCCCGCGCGGCTGCAGGACCTCGTTGAGCGTCTGGGCAATCTGGGTGGTCAGCCTCTCCTGGACCTGCAGCCGCCGCGCGAACATCTCGACGAGCCGCGGGAGCTTGGACAACCCCACGATCTTGTTCGAGGGCATGTAGGCGATGTGGCACTTGCCAAAAAATGGAAGCAGGTGGTGTTCGCAGACACTGTAGAGGTCGATGTCCTTCACCACCACCATCTCGTCGTACTCCTCGGTGAAGAGCGCCTCGTTGAGGACCTGGTGGACGTCTTGCTTGTAGCCCGAGGTCAGATACTCCCAGGCCTTGGCCACGCGGGTCGGCGTCCGCTCGAGGCCCTCGCGCTGCGGATCCTCGCCGATCTCTTTCAAGAGCTCGCGGATCAGATCTTCCATGCGGGTCACCTCGCGGCTCGGCCGCGGTATTCGAAGGTGTTGTTGTCGGTTTCGACGACGGCCACGCGACGCAGGGTTCCGGCCGCCAGCGCGGGCTCCAGCCACTCCCAGAATGCGCGGGCGAGATTCTCGCCCGTCGTGGTCAGGCCGGCCAGGGCGGGCACGGTGCTCGACAGGTCGTAGTGGTCGACGCGGTCGAGGATGAAGCGCTTCACGGTCGCGTCGAGGGCGCCCAGGTCCGTCGCCATGCCGGTGATGGGATCGGGTCGCCCCTCCACCGTCACTTCGACCAGATAGTTGTGGCCGTGCTGGCGATAGCACTGGCCGTAGATCCGCGCGTTGTCCTCGGGAGAAAGGCTCGCACTCTCGAGCCGGTGCCCCGCGCTGAAGTGGTACTGCCGCGTCAGCTGGATCGCGCTCATGTTCCGCCGTGATCGGCGTGGCCGAAATATTCCACGCAAAAGGTCGGGTCCTCCCAGAGTCTCAGCCGCCACAGCCTCTCTTGCCCCAGCTTCGGCCCGAGCAGTTCCCAGGCCGCACGGACGAGATTCTCGGTGGTGGGGATGGCGCCCTGGGCAAAGAGCGTGTCGGCGTTGAGATCGGCGTGATCGAAACGCTGAATCACGGCGTCCGACACCACGCGCTTGAGCTCGGCGAGATCCATGACCATGCCGGTCTGAGCGTCCACCGAGCCTCGGATCGTCACCTCGAGAACGTAGTTGTGGCCGTGCGGCACCGTGAGGCTGCCGAAGACGCGGTGGTTCTCAGCCGGGCTCCACTCCGCCCGCCAGTAGCGGTGGGCCGCGGAGAACGTGAATTTCCGGGTTGCGTAGACTTGACCGGCGCTCATCGGGACTGTCCCCTTTCGAAGCCCAATCTTACCGCTTCCAGGAGCCGCGCGGCGACGCGTTCGGGGGTGTAGGCGGCGACCACGCGACGTCCCGTCTCGCCCATGCCGCGCGCCCGCCGAGGATCGGCGACCAGCGCCTCGAGGGCTGCCGCGAGGCCCGCGGGGTCACGCGGCGGGGCAAGCAGACCCGTGACGCCATCCTCGACCACCTCCGGGATCGCGGCAGCACGGCAGGCCACCACGGGCAGCCCCGCCGCCATCGCCTCGAGGAAGACGATGCCGAGACTCTCCTGCACCGAGGGCAGGCAGAAGATGTCGGCGCTCACGTATTCCTCGGCCAGCCGCTCGCGGGAGACGTCGCCGAGAAGCGCAACGGTCTCGCCCAGGCCGAGCGTGGCGTGAAGGCGCACCACGTGCTCCCACTCGGGCCCCTTTCCTACGATGCGAACCCGCGCGCCCGGGATTCGGTGGCGGAGAAGGGCCGCGGCTTCGAGCAGGTCGCCGATGCGCTTGCGCGGGTACATGCGCGCGACGCACAGGACGGCGGGGCCGGCGCGAGGGCAGCGCGACGCGGCGGCAAAGAGCGCCGCCCATCGCTCGAGCTCGATGGGCTCCGGCACCACGGCGATCTTTTCTGCCGCGACGCCGTACTCGCGCCGGGCTACGTCGGCCGAATAGCGGCTCGGGGCGATCACGACGTCCGCGCGCCGCGCGTTGGCGCGCTCCCAGCGCGCCTGTATCGAGAGCAGCGCTCGAGTCAGCCCGCGCTCGTTCTTGAGCTCGTCGGCGATGACGCCTTTGAGGCTTACGACGAAGGGCAGGCGTCGGGCCCTCGCCCAGAGAAAGCCGTCCAGGTCCACGCCGTAGACGAGGTCGGCGTCCCGCGGCGGGCTCCAGGCGACCCCGGCGTTGTAGAGCCACCGATCCAAGGTGTGAAAGCCGGTGCGGAGTCGGAGCGGCCGGAGATTCAGGCGGTGGCCGAGCGCCTCCAGCCCACGCTTGAGGCCCGCGATACCGGCGAAGGTGCCGCTCCCCTCCAGCGGGTTCTGCGGCGTGGAGGAGAGAACGGCGATGCGCAGACGCTACTTACCCTTGAATCCGGGCTTCCGCTTCTCGAGAAACGCCCGCGTGCCTTCGGCGTAGTCGTGGCTGTTGAAGGTCTCGATGCCCATGTCGAAGAGCTTCTTCCGGTGCCCCTCGTTCACGCCTTCGAAGATCGCCTGCACCTGGGCCTTGGTGCCGCGGATGGACAGCGGCGCGTTCTCGGCCACCGTGCGGAGGTAGTCGTACGTGTACGCCTCGAGCTCGGACGCGGGCACGAGGCGCTGGATGAAGCCGATGCGGAAGGCCTCGGCCGCGTCGAGCGTGCGCGCCGAGTAGAGGATGTCCTTGGCGTAGGCGGGACCGACCAGGTCCACGAGCTGGTGCACCGGGTCGAGGCCGTAGATGATGCTGAGCCGCGCGGCGGGAATGCCGAACTTGGAGCCGGCCGCCGCGAAGCGGAAGTCGGCCGCCATCGCGAGCGCCATGGCGCCCCCCATGCAGTAGCCGAACACCATCGCGACGGTGGGCTTCGGGCAGAGCCGGATCGAGGAGTAGGCGGCCTCGGTCTGCTTGTTGTAGTTGAGCGCGGTGGCGGTGTCCTTGCGATTCTCCTGGAACTCGGAGATGTCCGCGCCGGACGCGAAAGCGTCGGTGCCCGCGCCGCGGTAGACGATCGCGCGCACCGCGTCGTCCTTCGACAGGCGCTCGGTGACCATCGCGATCTCCGACCACATCGCGAGGCTGATGGCATTGCGCATCTTGGGCCGGTTGAACACGACGGTCGCGATCGGACCGTCCTGCTCGACCAGGATGTGGTCGCTCATGTCGTCTCTCCCTTGTATTGCTCGATCACGCCGTCGGCCAGCAGGGCGTCGAGGGCCGCGGCGTCGTAGCCCAGGGTGGTGAGGACCTCGCGGGTGTGCTCCCCGGTCATGGGGGCCGCGTGCTCGACGCGCGCGGGCGTGCGCGAGAGGTGCACCGGCAGGGCCAGCACCTTGTGCGGCCCCCAGGCCGCGTTAGCCACGTCCCGCACCAGGTCCGGCCTGCCGGATCTGCGGGTCGGCGAAGACGCGGTCCACCGTGCTGATGGGGCCGCAGGCCACGCCCGCCGCGTTGAGGCTCTCCACCCACTCCGCGGCTGGCCGCCCGGCGAAGGCGGCCTCGAGCACCACGTCCAGGGCCTGGCGGTGCTTCACCCGGGCGAGCATGCCCGCGAAGCGCGCGTCGTCGGCCAGGGCCGGCTGCTCGATCGCCTTGCAGAAGCGCCGCCACATGTCGTCGTTGCCGACGGCCAGGTTGAAGAACCCGTCCTGGGCCCGGTAGACCCCCATCGGCGCGGTCAGCGGATGGTGGTTGCCGACCGGCGGCGGCACCTCGCCAGTGTTGACGAACTTGGCGGCCTGGAACGAGAGGCTGCCGGTGAGCGCCTCGAGCAACGAGGTCTCGACCTTCTGGCCGCGCCCCGAGACCTCCCGCTCCATCAGCGCGTGAGGATGCCGAGCGCGCAGAAGTAGCCGGCGAGCAGATCGCCGATCGGGATGCCCACGCGCAGCGGGGCGCTCTCGGCGGGGCCGGTGAGCCACATGAGACCCGACAATGCCCTGGACGATCTGGTCGTAGCCGGGGCGGTCGCGGTAGGGGCCCTCCTGGCCGAAGCCGGAGATGCTGGCGTACACGAGCCGTGGGTTCTCGCGCGACAGCGCGCCGTAGCCCACCCCCAGGCGGTGCTTGAGGTCGGGCTGGTAGTTCTCGACCAGCACGTCCGACCGCGCCGCCAGGCGCTTGACCACGGCCACCCCCCGCGGCTCCTCCAGGTTGACGGCGACGCTGCGCTTGTTGCGGTGCAGGTCGGCGGCGTCGAAGAAGACGCGCTCGCGCCCCTCCCCGCCCGGCCGCTCCACCCGGATGACGTCGGCCCCGAAGTCGCCCAGGATCTTGGTGCAGGTCGGGCCGGAGCGTACGGTGGTCAGGTCGAGGACCGAGAACCGCGCGAGCGGTCGGCTGGCGATCGTGGGGGTCACGAGGAGGTAGTCTAGCGGACGGCCGGGGCGACTTCAACCGCCTCCGGGCTTATTTGGCGATGACTTACCCGCTGCGGTAGGATCGAATCATCATGATCTCCGCGGCCCGACGCTCGCGCGCATGACGCTGACGCTCGCTCTCTTCGGAGTCGCGGCCGTGGTGTTCAGCATCCTGCTGGGCGTCGTCCACATCGTCTCGGAGCGCCGGCAGCAGCGCCGCATCCAGCAGCAGTGGGAACAGCGGGAGCGCTCGCTCAACCGCAAGCCGTAACCGCCGCGCCGTTCGAGCCCGCCGAGAGATGTGGTGGCGGCGGGAGGACTCGAACCTCCGACACGGGGCTTATGAGACCCCTGCTCTGCCACCTGAGCTACGCCGCCTTGGTAGGAACTTCGCGCAGTTGCAGAGCGGAATACTAGCACGCCCGGATGCAGGCACGCGCCGAATTGTGCCCGGCGCGAGGGCGCCTCAGGACGCCAGCGAGGAGGTGGCGCGCGGGGTCGGCAGGAGCCGCTCCACCGCCTGGCGGAGATCGGCGGCGGGCACCGGCTTCATCAGGACGGGCGCGGCGAGACGCATGAGGAAGTTCGCGTACTCCGGGGTGTAGCCGCGCTGGAGCGAGAAGATGACCGGCGGCGTGGTGCCGCGGCACGCCTCCTTCAGCATCTGGTAGAACGCGGGGCCGTTGATCCCCGGCATCTTGAGATCGGCCAGCACGAGGTCGTAGTCGTGCTTGGCGAGCAGCGTCACCACCTCCGCCTTGGTGGCCGCGGAGTCGACCACGTGCCCGGCTTCCCCGAGAGCCTGGGCCGCGCCAGCGCGCTCTCGCTCGTCGTCGTCGACCACCAGGATCCGGCGCCGGCGGTTCGGCTCCGGGCTCACCGGGAGGCCAGATCGCCCGGCGCCCGACGCCGGGTTCCGAAGCGATGGAGAATCTCGTCCGCCGTGCGCGTCATCTGGCTCGCGAGCGTCTGGACCGCCTCGTGGAGCTCGTCACGCTGGGCCCGGAGCGCATCGTTGTCCTCCTCGAGGCGTCGCACCTCGTCCGCGAGCGCGGTCCGCTCGCGCTCGAGCGCCTCCGCCTCGTCGTGGATGGAGCCGGCCGCTTCGAGCCACCCGCCCAGCGTCTGCAGGAGCTGCCGGCCCTCGTCGGACCAGCGGACGATCTCCTCGCTCACCGGGTTTGCGAGCCCCGGGGTGCCGCCCTTGGACGCGGCGGCCCGGTCGATTCCGCCGTCTCCCGGCCGGCGGCCGCACGAGAGCTCGCGCCGTACTCCGCTCGGGGTGAGGTCGAGCACCGCGAACATCCGCGAGTAGGGCAGCCCGGCCGCCTCGTTCGCCTCGTGGATCCACTGCGGCTGTTCCGCGCCGAACAGACACAGCCCCCGCGCCTCCGCGGGGAACACCGCGCTGCTGATGTATCGAACCTGCTTCCCGGCTCCCTTCAAGCGGGCGCATGCGCTCACGAGACCCTTCAGCTCGGTCCGGAACCGCTCCGGCGGCATTTGGCTCAGGTCACGCTCGACGGCGAACAGCGGCATGCGTTGGTCTCCTCGTGACGCCACGGCGTCCCGCGCATCCTAGGCGTCGCGGCGTGACGTCGTCAAGCGCCGCCGCGAGCCGTGGAAATGCGGGAGGACTCACACGCGCGCGCGAATCGCCGCGCCGGATCAGGCGACCGCGCGTACCGACGCGCCGCCACCGCTCCAGTGCTGCCCGTTCGTAATGTGGCGCCCGTGGAGCCGCATCAGGACGTGCAATTCTCGTGTTGTGGACGGGTGGGGATAAGTGGATAAGTGGCTCCGAAAGGCCAAATTGGCATGGACACCCAAGACCCCTTTGTTATAATCCCGCCCAGCGTAACGAGCTTCACGTCTGGAGGATGTCGCATGATTCGCCTCGGGAATCGCTCCTGGATCGAAGAAGACGAGCAGACGCCGATCGGCCTGGCCGACGAGGACGACAAGGACGAGGACGAAGAGGACAAGGAGGACGACGACGACCTCGACGAGGACGATGACGTCGACGACGAGGATGAAGACGACTTCGACGACGACGATGACTTCGAGGACGACGACCTAGACGATGACGACGACGATGACGACGACGAGGTGGAAGCCGAAGACGACGCTGAGGAAGAGGGCTAGCCGCAGTTCCTGACCCGCACGCCTCCCGGGAGGGTGACGATGGCGCTGATGAGCACCGAAGGATGGCTGTTCCTCTTGCGATGGATCCACTTCCTGGCGGGTATCACCTGGATCGGCCTGCTCTACTATCTCAATTTCGCCCAGGTCCCGTTCTTCGCCGAGACCGAGCCGGGAGTGCGTTCGGGAGCTCAGCAGAAGCTGCTACCGCGCGTGATGTGGTGGTTCCGCTGGGGCGCCATGATCACGTTCCTTTCCGGCTGGCTCTACCTGCTGCACTACTGGATCGGGATCCGCGGGATCCAGGACCCGGGTACCTGGAAGATCCTGCTCGGCGCCCTCCTTGGGTCGATCATGTGGGGCAACGTGTGGTTCCTGATCTGGCCCAAGAACAAGATCGTGATCCAGAACGCGCTCGACACCGCGGCCGGGAAGCCGGCCAATCCGGCGGCCGCCGCAGCCGGCGCTCGCGGGGGCCTCGCCTCGCGCACCAACGTCGTGCTGTCCGTCCCGATGCTGTTCTTCATGGGGTCGGCGAGCCACCTGGCCGGGCTGACGGTGGGGAAGTCCGGGTTCCTCTTCTGGATCGTGGCGCTCGCGATCATGGTGCTGGTGGAGATCAACGCACTGGTGGGCACCCCGGGCCAGGGCGCGGCCAAGCCGCTCGCCACCGTCAAGGGCACCCTCTGGTTCGGCTTCATCCTGACGCTGGTCTACTACATCTGGTTCATGATCATGCAGTAGGCGAACGCCGCGGCGCCGCGCGCACCCGTCACGGGGTCAGGTCGGTCAGTAGCTCGGCCTTGGCGTCGGCGGAGAGTCGGGCGCGCGCGCGCCGCGGGGGGTCCACCACCAGGTGGACCTCGGAGTCGCGGAACGCGCGTGCCGCTTCCGGGGAGAAGGCGAACCGCACGAAGTGGACGGCGGCCAGCTTGCCCTTCTCCTCGTCGGAGTGGCCGGCCTCGAACGCGCCCGGAACCGTCATCCCCGCCCCGACCTCGAACCAGACGTGCCGGCCGGTATCGATGCCCATGAACTGGTCCAGCACCGGCTTGATCTGGTCCTTGTCCGCGATCTCGATGAACAGGGTCGCGGACAGGTCACCGGGCCGCGGCAGGAGCGCGCTGTAGACGTCGCTCTCCTCCTGGGCCTTGGCGTCGTCGATGACGCGCGCGGCGCGGCACATCTCCTGGGACCTGTTTAGGAATCGTTCTCATTACGGTTCTGGAGGATACCGGGGCCCGGTGGGCGGGTGTCAAGAGGCGCGCGCGGTCGGAACCCTCGCTATTGAAGGCCCTGGGCCCGTCGAGTAGACTTTCCATCTCAGGAGGACCGCTCGAATGTCCCAGCCGGTATGGCTCCGCATCGAGGGAGCCCGGCAGAACAACCTGAAGAACGTCTCCGTCGACATCCCCCACGACCGGCTCACCGTGATCACCGGGGTCTCGGGCTCGGGCAAGTCGTCCCTCGCGTTCGACACCCTCTTCGCGGAAGGCCAGTGGCGATACATCGAGTCGCTCTCGACGTACGCGCGCATGTTCCTCGAGCGGCTCGACCGGCCCGACGTGGACCGGATCGAGCACATCCGCCCTGCCATCGCGCTCGAGCAGAAGAACCCGGTGCGCACCGCGCGGTCCACCGTGGGCACCGCGACCGAGCTGCACGACTACCTCCGCCTCCTCTTCGCCAAGATTGGCCGGGTCCACTGCCCGACCTGCGGGGCCGAGGCGCGGAGCGATTCGGCGGACCAGGTGGCCGACGCCCTGCTGCGCGACCACCCGGGCGCCCGGGCGATGATCTGCTTCCCCCTGCCCGCGGAGCCCGCCCGCGATCCCCGCGCGCTCTTCGCGGCCCTCCTCCAGCGCGGCTTCGCGCGCGTGAAAGCGGGCGACCAGGTGCTGGACCTGGCCGAGGTCCAGGGCCGGCCGGACCGCATCCCCGCCGACCTCGATCCCGGGCGTCTCGCGGTGGTGCTGGACCGGGTGGTGATCGGCCCCGACAGCCGGCGACGTATCACCGACTCCCTCGAGACCGCGCTCGCCGAAGGCGAGGGCCGGGCCTCGGTGGATCTGCTCGAGCGGGGGACGGTCCCGGTCAGCCGCGACTTCCACTGCCCGGCCTGCGGGGTCGCCCTCAGCCGGCCCCAGCCGCTGCTCTTCTCGTTCAATCACCCGCTCGGCGCCTGCCCGGAGTGCAAGGGCTTCGGCAACGTGCTGCGCTACGACGAGGCCCGGGTGGTGCCGGATCAGACCCTCAGCCTGGCCGACGGCGCGGTGGAGCCGTGGTCGCATCCCTCGGGCCGCTGGTACCAGAAGCAGCTATTGAAGGCGGCCAAGAAGCGCGGCGTCGACGCGACGGTGCCGTACGCGGCGCTGCCCGAGGAGGATCGCCGCTGGGTCTACGACGGCGGCGGCGGGCTCACCGGGATCCGCGGCTTCTTCGAGGAGGTCGAGTCCTACCGCTACAAGCTGCACGTGCGGGTCTTCCTCTCGCGGTACCGCAGCCAGTCGCCCTGCCCCCGCTGCGAGGGCCGGCGCCTGCGTCCGGAGGCCCTCGCGGTGCGGGTGGCGGGGGCCAGCGTCGCCGACTTCGGGCTCAAGACGGTGGAGGAGCTGGACGCCCTCTTCGCGACCCTCCCGCTCACCGAGTGGGAGGCCACCGTGGCGCGCGACGTGCTCAAGCTGCTGCGCGCCAAGCTCTCGTTCCTGCTCCGGGTCGGCCTCGGCTACCTCACCCTCGCGCGGCAGACGCGCACCCTGTCGGGCGGTGAAGCGCAGCGCATCAACCTCGCCAACCAGCTCGGGGCCCAGCTCACCGGCACCCTCTACGTGCTCGACGAGCCGTCGATCGGCCTGCACCCGCGGGACACCGCCCGGCTCGCCGAGCTCTGCCACGAGCTCGCCTCCGGCGGCAACACGGTGGTGATGGTCGAGCACGATCGCGCCCTCATCGAGGTGGCCGACTACCTGATCGAGATGGGCCCCGGCTCGGGCGAGCGGGGCGGCAGCGTCGTCTTCGCGGGCACCCAGGAC